>WNGF01005831.1_pt1 | contig 15512 bp, 13 predicted proteins | sample 5400641 | NCBI WGS metagenome assembly WNGF01 (sample SAMN13153371, study PRJNA577476) | soil metagenome | isolation source: 80 cm soil or saprolite under grassland replicate 2 | place: USA:California | collected 2016-06-15
CGCTCCACGCCGGCCTCGCGCGCCACCGCCTCGGCCGTCCGGCGCGCGTCGCCGGTGAGCATGACGACCTCGAGGCCCATGCCGCGAAGACGGGCGATCGCCGCACGCGACGTCGCCCGGATGGGGTCGGCGATTCCGACGACCCCCGCGAGCGCGCCGTCCACGGCGGCATAGATCACGGTTCGTCCCTTTGCCGAAAGCGTCGCGGCGAGCTCGTCGAGCTGCGCGGTCGCGATTCCGCCATCGGCGAGGAGCGACGGGTTGCCGACGAGCACGGCGCGCCCGTCGACCCCTCCGCGAGCGCCGAGGCCGGTCACCGACTGGAAGCTCGTGACGTCGCGCGCAGGGATGCCGCGCGCCGTGGCGTGCGCGACGATCGCCGCTGCCAGAGGGTGTTCGCTCGACCGCTCGACCGCGGCGATGAGCCCGAGCAGGAGCTCCTCGACCACCGGAGCGCCTGGCGCGAGCACCACGTCCGTCACCGCCGGCTTCCCCTCGGTGATGGTGCCGGTCTTGTCGAGCACGACCGTGTCGATCGCATGCGCCCGCTCGAGCGGCTCGCCCCCCTTGATGAGCACACCGAGCTCCGCGCCCTTACCGGTCGCGACCATGACCGCCGTGGGCACCGCGAGACCCATGGCGCACGGGCAGGCGATGACGAGCACCGCCACGGCCGCGGCGAAGGCGCGCACCGCGGGCGCGCTGTCGGCCGCGACAAACCAGACGACGAAGGTCGCGATCGCGATCGAGAGCACCACCGGGACGAAGATCCCGCTGATGCGGTCGGCCAGCTTCTGGATCGGGGCGCGCGAGCCCTGGGCCTCGCGCATGAGCTTCACGATGCGCGCGAGCACGCTGTCGGCACCGACGGCCGTGGCGCAGTAGCGGAACGCCCCGGTGCCGTTGACCGTCCCGCCGATGATCCGGTCGCCCGACTTCTTCTCGACCGGCATCGGCTCGCCCGTGAGCATCGACTCGTCGACGCTGCTCGCGCCGCTCACGATGTCACCGTCCACCGGGATCCGCTCGCCGGGACGGACCACGATGGTTTCACCAGCCTTGACCTGCTCGACCCGAACGTCGATCTCGGCGCCGCCGCGCACGACCCGCGCGATCTTCGGCTGGAGCTGCATGAGACCGCGCAGCGCGGCCGCGGTCTGGCGCTTCGCGCGCGCCTCGAGCGCGTTGCCGACCAGGATGAGCGCGATGATGAGGACGACCGCCTCGTAGTAGACGTCGGGCGGCACGCCGCGCGCGACGAAGAACCCCGGCGCGAGGGTGGCGAAGACGGACAGGAGATAGGCAGCGCCCGTGCCCACCGCGACGAGAGTGTTCATGTCCGCGGCGTGGTGGCGGAACGCCGCCCAGGCACGGGTGTAGAAGTGACGCCCCGCCCACGCCATCACGCCCGTCGTGAGCGCCAGGAGCCCGAGCTCGATTCCGCGCGGCGGGATCCCGTAGAGCCAGGGCACGGCGCTCATGAGCAGGGGGTCGAGGACGCGCATGCTCCAGCGCATGACCGGATCGGCCGGAGCACCGAGGCCCAGGTGCGCGTGCGCTGCCATGAGCGGCATCGACGCGATCATCGCGAGGGCGCCCGCGGCGAGCGCGACGAGCGCCTTCGCGCGCAGGTCGCGAAACTCGCGAGCGCGGGCAGCGTCCTGCTCCTCGAGCGCGTTGCCGCCCACCTGCGGGAGCTCCGCGCCGTATCCAGTCGAGCGGATCGCGGCGACGAGCGCATCGCCGCGCGTACCGGATGGATCGTACGCGATGGTGGCTTCGGCCGTCATCAGGTTCACGTTCGCGTCGAGGACGCCGGGCGCGCTCGAGAGCACCTTCTGGACGCGCGCCTGGCATGCGGCGCAGGTCATGCCCGAGACGCTGATGGTGACCCGCGCCACGCTGTCGTTCGCGCGCGACGGTGGCTCATCGGGGACCTGCGCGGTGGAGGGCGCGGCGCTCGCTGGGCTGGGGCTGCGGGCCGTGGCGGTGGCATTCATGGGGTCAGTCCTCCTCCACGACGAGGCTGCCGCGAAGCATGCCCATGCCGCAGGTGAACTCGTACGTCCCGGCGCGCGTCGGCGGAAGGTCGATGCCGGTCCGCTGGTGCGCCGGAAGGAAACGACGGACCCCGAGCTCCGGGATCACCACCTCCTCGGAGCAGCTCGAGTCCTCGCGGCGATCGAACACCAGCCGCGCGGGTCTTCCGGCGCGGAGGCGTACCCGCGAGGGGGCGTACCCTCCCTCCACGCGGATGACGGTCTGCTGGAGTCCCGTGGCGCCGACCTTCGCCTCGGCCGCCGCGCTCCGCCGCTCCGCCAGGAAGAAGTACCAGTTCACCCAGGCGATGGCGGCGAGGCCACCGGACACGACGAGCCACTCGCTCACGTGCATCACGTCCCTTCCCGGCGCAGCGGGGGGTATACCCCCCGCCCCTATTCGCGCGCGGACGACGCTACGATACCCCCCACCCCTATGTCAACGATACGGGAGCGCCGCAGGTCACCTGTCCGTTCATGTCTCATGGTCAGAAGTGCAAATTCCGACCGAAGCCCCTGCCCGAGACGCTGGCGTCCAGCAGCGACCAGAGCGAGACGGCGGCCATGCTCCGGTATCTCCATTAGAGAGCCCTGTGCACGCGGAGGCCATGTGGAACGTCGGCTCGGGCGACCTGCGGAGCGCATCCATGCGCTGTTCCGGTTGGTGGCGGCGGCGGTGAGCTCGAAGCTGCACCTCGTGGTCCTCTTCGCCCTCGCCGGCTGCGGCGACGGCAACGAGAGTCCGCGAACGAGTTCGCAGGCGACCGTGAGCTTCGTCTACGTGGCCCCCACCACGACGGACCCCCAGGTCGCTGCGCAGTTCCCGAGCTGTGTCACGGGTATCGAGCGCACGCACCTGCACCCGAGCTGGCGCGGCTTCGCGCGGACCGACCTGATCGCTGCTGGCGATCGCTGGACCGCGACGTTCTCCGACGTGCCGGTGGGCAGCCGCGAGCGGTTCCGCATCAACGATCCGAACGTCTGTCCCGAGAACCCGACCGGCGCGGTGACCCGGAACATCTTCGCGAACGGCGTACCGCTCACGGAGGTCGTGGACACACCTGGCTCGGGCATCGAGCCCGGCCTCGCGTTCACCGTGGCGGCGGATGGGACGGTCACGCCTTGAGCCGCGTACCTGATGCGCGCTTCGTCAGGCCGTCTCGATTGGGGTGAAACAGCGCTTGTTGCGCGCTGGAGGTGGTGACCTCAACTGTAGGTCATGATCCGAGCCAAAGCCTTCACCACCGTCATCATGCTCCTGATTCCATCTGGGAGTGCCTCTCCGAGGAGCAGCCCGGCTACCGAAAGCCTGAACGTCAGCATCCACGAGTGGGACCTGCCCACGCCGGACTCTCTCCCGCATGACCCAGCGGTCGGTCCTGACGGCTCGCTGTGGTACACGGCCCAGAAGGCCAACCGGGTCGGCAGGCTCGACCCGGCCACCGGGCAGATCACCGAATTCAAGCTGCCGACGCCTGACTCTGGTCCGCACGGGCTCGCGGCTGATCGCGACGGGAGCATCTGGTACACGGGGAATCACGCCGCTCTCATCGGCAAGCTCGACGTGAAGACCGGCCACTTCACCGAGTATCGGATGCCGGATCCGCGGGCGACAGATCCGCATACGCCCGTCTTCGACCAGAAGGGCGTCCTCTGGTTCACCGTGCAGCGAGGCAACCTCGTGGGACGGCTCGACCCCCACACCGGCAAGATCGAGCTTCGAGAAGTGCCCACGCCGGATGCCACGCCCTACGGCATGGCCATCAACCATCAGGGGGTCCCGTTCTTCTGCGAGTTCGGCTCGAACAAGCTCGCCAGCATCGACCCCGGGACACTGCAGATCAGGGAGTACACCCTGCCGTCGGACGCGCGCCCTCGCCGGCTCGCCGTGGCAGACGACGACGCGGTCTACTACTCCGACTACGCGCGCGGATACCTGGGCCGCCTCGATCCTGCGACGGGCAAGGTCCGCGAGTGGGCCTCGCCGGGCGGCCCCGAGTCCAAGCCCTACGGGATCGCCATCACGCCGGACGGCATGGTCTGGTACAGCGAGTCGGGCGTGCAGCCGAACACCATCGTCCGCTTCGATCCCCGGCAGCAGGTGTTCGCTCGCGCAGCGATCCCGTCGGGCGGCGGAGTCGTCCGCAACATGGCGGCGACCCGGGACGGGCGGCTCTACATCGCGTGCAGCGGCAAGAACAAGGTCGGTGTGGTGGCACGGCGCTGACCTGACGAGGCTGGGCCTCGGTCTTGGCGATCGACTCGACTCCTGCCATCTGAACGCCTCCATCGCCGAGCCCATCGCGGAGCTCGATAGACGGATGACCCAGCGCCATGGTCACGTCCCGTGAACGCGCCGCAGGAGCTGCGCGTTCACGGCCACGACGATGGCGCTGAGAGACATGAAGCACCGCGCCGATGGCTGGTGACAGCAGGATTCGGAATGGCGCGAGCACGCCGGCCGCGAGCGGGATCGCGATGACGTTGTAGCCCGCGGCCCACCAGAGGTTCTGCACCATCTTCCGGTACGTCGCGCTGCTCAGCGAGATGATAGCGCAGCGGCTCCGTGAACGTGCGCTCCCCACAGCTTGAGCTCGAAGCCGATCTTCAGGCGCTCGCGACCGGCCCATTCCTCCGAAAGCACCTCGTAGCGGACGCGGTGCGCATGGACGAGATCCCTGAGAGCCTGAACGCTCTCGTCGCCGTGTTGCTCATGTTTCGCCTCCGACATCCTGATGACTGTGAACGGCCCTTCGCATCGTTGTTCCCCTTGCGCACCGCCTGGATCACAGCCTCGATCGACTGCAGCTCGCCAGCGCGGAGGGGTTCACCATGATCGATCACGGCGGAGTGAGCGCGCGGGCGATGGCGCGCACGGCTTTGAGTCCTTCGCCGAAATGCGCCATCGCCTCACGGTGTCGCTCCAGCTCGCCATAGGGCAGGTACCGGATGTCGAGACGCCCGAGGTGCTGGAACGCCGGGCGGGAGAGCTGCCTCCGGACGTCGCCTTCCCGGTCATCGGGCGCGACCAGGAACAGGGCGGGAATGGCCTGCGCACCGCCGCTCGCGAGGTCGAGCATGCGCATGATTCCGGAATGGATGGACGTGGTGTGCTCCACCTCGAACGCCGCCGCGACGCGCTCGCTCCCGCGCTCGAGCCAGAGCACGTCGATGAGCGGAACGGAGTCGATCGCTGCGAGATGTGCTGGCAGCGCGTCGAGGCAGCGGTCGCCGAGGATGCCAGCGCCGTACTCCCGGCGCCGATCGTTCGACGCGATCCATACATCGAATCCCAGCGAGAGCCCCAGGTCACGCAGCCATCCCTGGACGCCGGTGTGAGTCCGGTCGCTCTCGCGGTCCAGCTCGCGTCTCCTCTCCTCTCGCGCGCTGCCCTCGCGCACTCGATCGAGGTCGGCGCGCCAGGCTTCTTGCGCGGCGGGATCGTCCACGGCCGGTGGGACCGGATACCGTCCCGTGCCGACGTCGAACAGGAAACCCGCCACTGCGCCAAGATCATTCGAGAGCAGCGCCTGATGCTCGCGATTGAGCCGGAGGACGCCGTCGCGCATCGCGAGGTATTCGTCCCAGCGACCGAGCTTCACTTTCGCGCGCGCGAGCGCGTTGTACCCATTGACGATGGCCGTGTTGAACGGCACCGCGAGCGTCGGATGCAGGAAGTAGAGGACGTTCGCCGCAGCGGGTCCGAGACCCTTGATGCGCCGCTCGTCGAGACGGCGGATCGCGTTGACGAGCTGTCCCTCGCCCTGGCAGCACGCGCAAGTCGAGAGGAACCGCCCGAACGCGAGCTGGTTCTCCCGGTCTTCGTAGATGTCCGGGATGCGGAGCTTGGGCTTCCAGAGGAACGCATGGTCGGCGCCCTTGAAGATCTGGCGCTGCTCTGCGATCGAGCCGATGACGGCCTCGAGTGACGAGCCCTTGTACGCCGTGCCGAACGTGGCGGTCTCGATTTCCGAGACGACCTGCGCGATTCCCCTGCGGATCGATCGAAAATTCTTGAGCCGCTCCTCCCACAAGAACCAGGTGCGGTACGTGCCGCCCTCGTCCGCGCGCCATCGCTCCAGCATCGTTCGCACTTGCTCGCCGTCCACACACCCTCCCGTGCAGATGCGACCGAGTGTATCCGGTGCCCTGTCTGCAGCCAATCGAGCCTCGCGGTCCGCGGCTGCAAGGACCGATTGCATGAGGCCGTGTGGTGCCCCGCCGCAGCGATCCATCCTGTCCATCACAGCGTGACTCCCTTGGTTACACTCGGACTCTCTTGGGTTCCCGTGTTCGCCTCGGACGTGAGCTATGACAAGAAAGAGGCGACAGCAGCGTCGCAGAAGGAGTCGGCGCCTCGCACGATCGCGTGCGCCTGCCCCTGTCGGCACGGCTGAGGCAGACACGGAGGGCAGAGCGCACCTGCTGCATCAACGAAGCGGCGGTCGCTGCACCATCAGCGATTCGCCGCCGCCATCTTCCTCGCGCTGCGGACGCGCGGAGTTCGAGTAGAATCAAGGACAATGTCCGAGCGTTACAGGATCTCGCCGCGCACCGTGGTCGTCTTGGTCACGATGTGGGCCGCTGGGTGCGCCTCCGCAGGTCATGCTTCGCGAGGCGAGCCGATCGCGCCGCAGCACCTCGGATGTCACGCCGCGCTCCGCGTCCCAGAACCGCTTTGGACCTCCAGGACGTACGAGTCGGATGCCGAGATCACGGCGGCTGCGCAGGAATTCGAAGCCGCCGAGCGTCTCCGCGAGCATTCGGCGGAGGTGCGCCAAGCCGAGGTGGAAGCGTGCTCCGCCCTCGCGGATGCCGATCGCACGATGAATCCCCTCGCGCGCCGTGACGACATCGCCGAGGTGGTGCGCGTCGTCGATCGCGAGCGCTTTGGAAGGACCGAGGATCCCAGAACGAAGAGCGTGCTCGTTCGCTTTGGTCCCGTCCCTGGCCTCACGCGCGTATGGCTCGTGGAGGCCCTCGCGTGCCATCTCGCGCGTGACCGCGCCGCGGTGCGCACCGCAGGGCACGCCGAGCTCTTCCCGATGTCCGTCGTCGCGGAATCCGCCGTCACGGACGCAGAGCTTGGGTTCCTGGTTCGCCTCGAGACGATCGACGAGCAAGGAGCCAGGCTCATCCTGAGCGCCATTCGCCCGCGCACGAGGACGCGCATCGCGCGCTGAAGATTGGCGCTGATGGCGCACGAGCAGCGCTCCTCGCGCCGAGCAACAACCGGTACGCAGGCTGCGCTCCAAGACAGGCCGGCGTCGGCATTCGTGACCGATCCCTTACAGCGTCGTCCAACTTCGCGGAATTGAGCCGCGGGCGTTTGCAAGTGCCTGTCTCAACACGAATCGTCGGCGGCATCCTTCGTGCTTGACCGCACTCTGCCCGTTTTGGGTCTCGCCCATCCCGAGCCCGCTCTGCTGATACACAGCCGCCCGCGGTCAAGCTATCGCAACGGTCACGGCGCCGGGCGCTTCCGCCATGCGCCATCGGGCGGATACAGCGTAGTGCACTGCACTATCTCGGCGGGCCTGGCGTGCCAGTCCTTGGTCGCCTCGACCCACCGGAGGAAGTGCGGCGTCTTCGTGTGCGTCTCGATGTCGTCTTCGTCGCGGTACACCTCGAAGAGGTGCAGCACGTCGGGGTTGGCCTCGTCCAGGGCCACGTTGAACATCAGGCAGCCTGGCTCGTTCTTCTCCGATCCGGCCGCATCCTTCAGCATCTCCTCGACGAACACGCCGCGGTGCTCCGGCTTGAGGTACAACTTCACCACCAGTGCCTTCATGGTCTCCTCCTCCGCTCTCGGGTGATCACGGCTTGACGGTCACGCCCCCGTGCCTCCAGGGCAGGCGCTTCGCGGTCGCAGAGGGAGCCACGCCGGCGGGGCGCGCGCCGCCGGCCACGTCCGGGCCTCCGCTGTAGTAGCTGCGGACGAGCTCCTCCACGATGCGGCTCAGCTCCTCGACGTTCTTCACCACCTCCACCTGGTCGCAGTACGGGCGGTAGGTGTTCATGAGGCAGTCGCCGAGGTTCCAGGAGGTCTCGTCCTCCGGCGTGAGCCACAGCACGTACCCGGCCCGCTCGCGGATGTCCCGCAAGATCTCCTCGTTCGCCTCGTTGTAGTTGTTCCTGGCGTCGCCCAGGATGATCACCGCCGGGCGGCCGCGCAGGCTCTCCAGGTGGTTCTGCTTGAACGCCGCGAAGACGTGGCCGAAGTCGCTGTTGTCCTGCAGGCTCACCAGGCCCCCGCCGTCGATGAGCTCCAGCATGAGGTTGAGCGGCATGGTCCGCAGCAGGGACGACACCTCCGCGATCTCCCTGTTGAAGATGAAGCTCCGCACGTCGAGCAGCCCCTTCTGCAGCGTGTGGACGAGGAGCAGCATGAACCTAGACGCGTGGCTCACGGAGTAGCTGACGTCGCAGAGCACCACCAGGCGCGGCCGCTCCTTGCGCTTGCGCCGCAGCACCTTCACGAACGGCACCATCCCGTGCCGGTAGTTCTTCTGCAGCGTCTTGATGACGGAGAGCCGCCCCCGCGTCTGCCGTGACTTCAGCTGCCGCACGTCCTTCTTCAGCCGCCGCACCATCCGCGCCACCACCTCCTCCATGGCGACCTCTTCCTCCGGGGTGAACGGCTTCACGCCATCGTTCCTCCACTTGCCGAGGAACTCCTCCTTGAGGCTGATGTAGATGGGGCCCTGGGTGTAGTTGTTCACCCGCTTCGGCTCTTTCAGCTTCTCGCCCCGGTACCGCTGCGTCTGGACGGAGAGCCGGGGCCCCGCGCTCCCCGAATCGCCGCCCGTCTCCTCCAGACTGTCGAGGTCGAGATCGTCGAGGTCCATCGTCTCGTCGTCCACCACGAGCTTCGCGCCCGACTTGTCGCCCTCCTCGGCGTGGTCCGCGGTCCTCCGCCGGCCCTCGAGGTCGACGATGGCCTCGTCCACCACGTCGAGGAGGTCGCGGGGCGGGCGGGCCGCCGCGCGGTGGCTGAAGAACTCGTCGAACGTCTCGGCGAACGTCTTCAGATCCTTGACGCTCTTCACGAGCGTCAGCTGGAGCACGGCCTTCGCGTGCGCGCGGTCCTCCATCCCGGCCGCGCCGAGCGCGTGAACCGCGTCGACGCTCTCACCCGGAGAGACCCGGATCCCCTTCTTCCGGAGCCGCGCGACGAACCGGGTGATGATGTGTTCCATGGCCCGTGACCTGCGGCGCGCCGCCTACCCGAACTCCGCCATGGCCAGCTCGTGGATCCGACCGATGTCGGCGTGGTGCTTCGCGATCGTGCCCGCGGTGTTGATGATGGTCTTCGCGGAGAGCTCCTCGACCTTCAGGATCGAGAGCACGCGCGCCCAGTCGAGGCTCTCGGACACGCTGGGTGGCTTCCGGAGGCCCAGCGCCCGCGCCTTGCGCAGGAACCCGACGAGCTGTGCGGCGAGCGCCTCGCACGTCTCGGGGACGCGCTGCCGCACGATGGCGACCTCCCGCTCGACCTCCGGGTAGCCGATGTGGAGGTAGAGGCAGCGCCGGCGGAGGGCGTCCGAGATGAGCCGCGTCGCGTTGCTGGTGAGGATGACGAGCGGCTTCTGGCGCGCCTTGATCATCCCGAGCTCCGGGATCGAGATCTGGAAGTCGCTCAGGCACTCGAGCAGGAGCGCCTCGAACTCGTCGTCCGAGCGGTCGATCTCGTCGATGAGGAGCACCGAGCGCTTCTCCGACCGGAAGCTCCGGAGCACCGGGCGCTGCACGAGGAACTGCTCCGAGAAGAAGAGGCTCTCCTCCTTGGCCAGCCGGCCCACCGCCTCGCCGAGCGTGGACGCTCCATCCATGTAGCTGTCGAGCTGGGTCCGGAGGAGCTGGGTGTAGAGGAGCTGCTTTCCATACTCCCAGTCGTAGAGTGCCTTCCCCTCGTCGATGCCCTCGTAGCACTGCAGGCGTACGAGCGGCAGCTCCAGGATCCCCGAGAGCGCCTGAGCCAGGGAGGTCTTGCCGACACCCGGCGGACCCTCGATCAGGATCGGCTTCTCCATGCTGGCGGCCAGGAAGACCGCCGTGGCGATGACCTCATCGGCGATGTAGCCGCCGGTCTCGAGCGTCTTCCTCACCTGATCGACTGTGCTGAGCGGCACGATTCACCTCACGGTCTAATGCCAGGAGTAAACGGCCTTCCGGAGCTCGCAGCGGTCCTCGACCGCCATGAGCTCCCCGGTGGCGGCATGCGCGCGGCCCATGCAGCCCCCGCCGCAGTGGAGCTTCCCCACGCATCCCTGGCACGGCGAGAGGTTGCCGTACCGCCGGCGCTTCAGCTCCAGGAGCCGCGCCCACATCGGAATGCCCTCGACGAGCGCCGCCGCCAGGGGCTTCTCGAACGCGCCGTGGACGGCGAAGTCGTCCGCGCGGCACAGGGCGCACGGGTAGATGGTGCCCTCCGCCGTGACGTAGGGGTGCTCCACGAAGGCGCAGCAATCCGAGCCCTCACGGGCGCGTCCCTTCCACCACTCGATGGCCGCGATGTTCCCGTACACCTCGTAGAGGCGGCGGAACCGGGCGTCGGCCTGGTAGCGGGCGAGGAGGTTCGCGTACTGCTCGGCCGTGGGGGGCGCGAGGTCGCAGCGAGCGGCGCGGCCGTCGTGGACGAGCGTGCCGGCCACGAGGCGCCGCACGCCCAGCCGCTCCACGAGCGCGAGGAGCACCGGCACGTCCTCCATGTTGTGGCGCATCTCCGTGAATGCCACGGAGACGTGCTCGCCGAGCCCGGCCGCCGCCATCCGCCGGATCCCGTCCACGGCCTTGACGAAGGTCCCGCGGCCGCGCACGTGATCGTGCGTGCCGGGAGAGCCGCCGTCGAGGCTCACCTGGATCGAGAGCCCCTCGAACTGCAGCGCCCGCAGCGCGTCGATGTGCGCGTCGCGGAGGAGCGCGCCGTTCGTCTGGAGGCCCACCGTCCTGAACGAAGGCTGCGCCCGACAGAACTGGAGGATCTCGAGCCACTCCGGGTGAAGCAGCGCCTCTCCGCCCGTGATCCAGATCTCCTCTCCGCCGAGGGCCGCGTGCTCTGCCGCCACGCGCCGCACGCTGTCGACCGGCACGTGCCGCTGCGTGGCCTTCGGCCCGGCCTCGACGAGGCAGTGCAGGCACTCCAGGTTGCAGAGCCCCGTCACGGCCAGCGTGAGCGCCCTCGGCGGACGCAGTCCGGTCGAACCCATGCTCTTCTCATTCCCTGGCGGAGAAGACCGGCCGGTAGCTGCCGAACGTCCCCTGCCGCCAGCATCCGCAGAACACGCCGCCGCCGTACGCCAGGTGCTCGGCCAGGTACAGGCCGAAGAACGCCGGGAAGCGGAGCGCCGGCCGCCTGACGCGGTGGTCCACCGCGCCCGCAAAGACAGCGAGTGAAGCGGCCAGCACGCCGAATCTTGGCCAGAGCACGCCGATGAGGAGGAGTGCCGGACCGTAGTACCGGATCAGATGGAAGGAGACGTAGTAGACCAGGCTCGCCGAGGCCCGCAGGCGCGCAAGGAGCACCTTTCGCGGACCGAGCGGGACCTCCTGCCGCCGGAGCGCGAGCCAGAGCCGGGCTGCGTCGAACAGGAGGACTGCGGCGCCCATGGCCACGGGCCACCAGAGGCGCCCCAGGAACGAGCCCGCCGCGAGGAGCGCGGCCATCGCCAGGGTCCGCGGCAGGATGATCTTCTTGCGGCGCTCGGGGTGAATGGTGTGAAGCAGTCCCTCGGAGGTCCCGTACTGGAATCGCCGCCGAAGGAATGCCCCCAGTCGATTGCGGTGCTCATGGAAGATGCGGCCCCGCGGCGCATAGACAATCTTGCCGCCCCGATCCCGGAGCCTCCAGGTCAGGTCGACGTCCTCGCCCACCTGGAGCTCCTCCCGGAACCCGCGGGCAATCCCGAATTGCCGGCGCAGCACCAGGAGATTGCAGCTCGGCAGGTAGAACGTGTCGTTCCCGGCCTGCCCGGAGCGGTCGCGCTTCCCCAGGCACAGGCTCGACATCTCCGCCTCGTAGCGGTCGAGGGACGAGGCCGCGTGCATCCCCTCGACGCGCCCGCCCACCGCGACGACGTCCTCGTCCTCGAACGCCGCGACGAGCTCGGCGAGCCAGCCCTCGGAGGCAGTGCAGTCTGAGTCGATGAAGGCGAGGATCTCTCCTTCCGCGACGGCGGCGCCGCGGTTGCGAGCCGCCGCGGGTCCCCGGCCACGGCCGCCCGACGAGACGACGGAGGCACCGAGGGACCGCGCAACGCTCGCCGAGCCATCGCAGCTGCCGTCGTCCACCACCACGATCTCGAGCTTCTCGCGCGGATACCTGACCCGCCCCAGGGACTCGAGGCAGCGCCGGATCTCGTCGGCCCGATCCTTCACCGGCACCACCACGGTCACCGTCGGCAGCCGATCCACCGCCAGGTCCGGGCCCTCCTCACGCGAGAGGAGGCCCTTCTGGTGGAGCAGCTCGAGCGCCCGCGCCTCGCCCGCAGACCGCGGGACGAGGTCGCCTCCGCCGACGATCGACGCCAGCGCAGCGTTGAGCCTCACCACGCGCAGCGGCGTCGAGGAGAGCAGCGCCGGTCCTCCCCGGACCTGCACCAGCGTGACGCCGGGGACGAGGCGATAGCTCACCTCTGACCTCTGGGCAGGAGCCCCTCTTCGACGAAGATCCCCAGGATCCGCTCGACGGCCTCGCCGGCGCCGCCGAAGTGCATCCGCCCTCCGCGCTGCCGGATGCCGCCCGTGAAGAGCGCCCTGACGCGCTCGTGGGCCGGCAGGTTCGGGTCGGGGGTGGCGACGCGCAGGGGATCGTTGCGGGGGAAGCCGAGGCCTGCCGGCCGGAGCACCGCGCCGGCGAAGCCCAGCTCCCAGGCGGGGAGGCCGAGATCCTCGATCCCCCACAGCTCGATGGGCGCCGCGAGCGAGTCGAGGACGGCGGGCAGCTCCGGGTAGTGGGGCTCGGCCGCCGTCGCGTCGAAGAAGACGGCGCAAGGGAGGCTCAGCGACACCCGCTGCCGCCCACCCTTCTCGGCCCTGCGGACGACCTCGGCCCGGTCCCGCGCGAGATCGAAGGAGAGCGCCGCCTGGGCGAAGGGCATCCCGCAGCTCGCCGCGGCCAGGGCCGCCGAGGGATCGTCGCCACGATCGAGGAGACGGTACCCCGTGAAGAAGACGCCAGGGCGGATGACCTCCAGCACGCGCCGGAGCACGGTCGCCTCCGCCACCGCATCGCCGTCCTTGATCGCGTCGTCCCAGACGCGGACGGCGCGGGCGGCGCCCATGGAGAGGGCGAGCCGCAGCGAGTCGTCGAGCCGCTCGTCGCCCATGGCCACCGCCGTCACGGCCGCGCCGGTCGTCCCGGCGAGTGCCACGGCCACCTCGAGCGCGGAGAGGTCGGCGGGGTTCGCGAACCTCCTGAGGCCGGTCTCCCGGACTTCCACGCCGCCGCCTTCGAGGCGGACCGGCGGGCGCGGATCCCGCACCTCACGTAGCAGGACCACGATGTCGTGCAGCTCCGAAGCCATGCGTCCGACCTCCACCTGGTTCACGTCATCCGGTACGACACGCCAAAGCCTCCCCGCGGATACCTCCAGCGGGTGAAGGCGTGGCTGTCGCAGACGGCGTAGCAGGTGCCGCACTCGAGGCACCCGACGAAGACGAAGGTCATCTTCCGGTCGTTCTCGGACCAGGTGTAGCAGCGCGCCGGGCACGTCGTCGTGCAGTACCGGTGGTCGCACGCGAGGCAGTGCTCCGGATCGAGCGCGATGTGAGGCTCGCGATCGATGTTGAAGCTCGTGTAGTCGAAGAGATCGTCGACGTTGAACATCTAGATGGACCTCCAGGCGGTCCAGGCGTCGCGGAGCAGGTTCTTCATGCCCACCTGCTTCCTCGCCATCCTGAGCGCCATGTCGAGCAGGCCTTCCTTGGGGTTCCCGTCGATCCGGTAGGTGCGGTCCATGTAGTCGCAGATCATCTCGGGGTACTGCTGGTAGAGGCGATCGATCTCGAGCAGCCGCGGCGCGCGCCGGAAGTTCTTCAGGTCCTGGAGCACGAAGCTCTGCTCCAGCTTGCGCTGGTACCCCGCGAGCGACCGCGCCGAGTGGTCCTTCGCCGCGCGCGCCTCGGCCACGGCCTCGCCGGCGAGCGTGCCGGAGTGCGCCGCCAGGTTGATGCCCTCGAGGTTCGGGCCCTTGGCGTAGCAGAACCCGGCGGCGTCGCCCGCGACGACGATGCCGTCGCCGACGAGCTGGGGGGTCATCTCGTAGCCGCCCTCCGGGATGAGGTGGGCGGAGTACTCGAGGAGCCGCGCCCCCCGCACCAGCTTCGCGACCTGGGGCTGATCGAGGAAGCCGTTCAGGAGGTCGTAGGGCGTCTTGCCGCTCTCGCGCAGGCTGCCGAGGTGGAGCACCAGGCCGACCGAGATCGAGTCGTAGTTGGTGTACATGAAACCGCCGCCGTGCACGGCGCCGGTGCAGCCCAGGAACTCCCGCGAGGCGCCCTGATCGCAGACCAGGCCGAAGCGATCGTCGATGACCTCCTTCGGCAGCTCCAGCAGCGCCTTCACTCCGAGCGCGAGGTGGTTCACGTCGAAGCGCGGCTTCTTCAGGCCCGCCTTGGCGGCGGTGAAAGAGAGGACGCCGTCCGAGGCGACGATCACGGGCGCCCGGAGCTCGCCCGCGCCACGGAGGACCCGGATCCCGGCCACCTTGCCGTTCTCCATGATCACGCCGTCGACGGTCGTGCGCGTGATGAGCGTCGCGCCGGCAGCCTGCGCCTCGCTGGCCAGCCACCGGTCGAACTTCGGGCGGAACACCGTGTAACCGTTGTACGGGGTCTTGTCGAAGCTCTCGGTCTCGTACTCGACGTTGAGGCTGCGCCCGGGCGTCATGAAGGTGACGACCTTCTTGACGATGTGGCGCTGCAGCGGCGCACGGTCCCAGAAGTCGGGGAAGATCTTCTCGAGCGCCGGCATCCGATGGAGGATGCCGCCGAACATGTTCTTCTCGCCGGGATAGGCGCCCCGCTCGACCAGAGCCACGTCCACCCCGGCCCGGGCGAGCGTCAGGGCCGCGCAGGAGCCCGCCGGCCCACCGCCCACCACGATGGCCTCGAAGGCGCGCGCCGTCATGTCATCCTCGAGCCGCCAGCCACCGCGCGCCGCGAAGGTGGGGCCTCGCCCTTGAGCGCTCGCACGCGCTCCAGGAGCTTCGGCAGCACCTGGCGCACGTCGGCCACGAAGCCCTCGTCCGCGTTGGGGAAGATGGGAGCCTTGGGATCGACGTTGAGGCAGACGATCCGCTTCGAGTCGGTGATGCCGCCCACGTGGTGCATGGAGCCCGAGATGCCGAAAGTGAGGTAGAGCCGCGGCACGACCGTCTTGCCGGTCTGCCCGATCATCCGCTCGAACCCCTTCCACCCCAGGTCGTACACGGGGCGCGTCACGCCCACCGACGCGCCGACGAGGGTCGCGAG
>WNGF01006478.1_pt1 | contig 15512 bp, 13 predicted proteins | sample 5400641 | NCBI WGS metagenome assembly WNGF01 (sample SAMN13153371, study PRJNA577476) | soil metagenome | isolation source: 80 cm soil or saprolite under grassland replicate 2 | place: USA:California | collected 2016-06-15
CGGGAAAAGTCGAAGCCGATCTCGCTCTTGACCTGCACCTGCTGGATCCCCGGCTGCCGGTACTCCACCGGGTCCTCCACGGTGACGATGTTCTTGCGCGGCGACTTGATCGCCTTGATGGCCGTGTGCAGCGTCGTGGACTTGCCGCTCCCCGTCGGCCCCGTCAGCAGCACCATGCCCCACGGCCGGCGAATCCCCCGCATGAACAGCTCGAGCTGGTCCGGGTCGAACCCGAGGAGCTCCAGCGTGTAGTGCTGGACCACCGCCTCCTTCTCCAGCAGCCGCAAGACCACCTTCTCCCCGTAAATGGTCGGCAGCGACGAGACCCGGAAGTCGATCTCCCGGCCCCCGATGTGGGAGGCGAAGCTGCCGTCCTGCGGCAGCCGGCGCTCCGCGATGTCCATGCGGGAGATGATCTTCAGTCGCGACACGACGGCCAGGTGGAGCGCGCGCGGGACTTCCAGGAGGTCGAACAGGAGCCCGTCGATGCGGTAGCGGACCCGCGTCCGGTCCTCGTAGGCCTCCACGTGGATGTCCGAGGCGCCATCGGCGGCGGCGCGGCTCAACACGTAGTTCACGACCTTGACGACAGGCGGGTCGGCCGCCTGCGTCCTGAGCTCCTGGAGGTCGACGGCCTCGTCCAGCGCGGTCGCCGAGCCAACGCTGAGCCCGAAATCCTGGCGGAGGGCGTCGTCGATCCCCTCGGTGGAGATCATCCGGCGGTAAGTCCGGTCGATGGCCCCCTGGATGGCCTGGCCGGGGCCGATCTTGAAGTCCACCTCCAGCCCGGTCGCCCGGCGGAGGTCGTCGAGCGCCACCACGTTGAGCGGGTCCGCGGTGGCGACGATGAGCTTCCGTCCATGACGCTCCGCCGCGATGATCCGGTACTGGCGGGCCACCTCCTCGGGCACCAGCTTCACGACGTCGAGATCCAGGGCCTCCAGCTCCTGATGCGTGATCGGCTCCTTGCGGAACTGCCGGCTCAGGTACTTGAGCAGCACCTCCTCGTCGAGGACCTTCAACTCGATGAGGATCTGCCCGAGGCGGTCCTTGGTCTTGCGCTGAAGGCTCAGGGCATGAGCGAGCTGCTCCTGGTTCAGAACCCCGTCGCTGAGCAGCATCTGGCCCAACGAGGTCCATCCCCAGCGCTCCGTCGGCTGCGTCATCGCGCCGACCTTGGAGCAGCGATCTCGGCCAGCCGGCGATGAACCGCGTCGCCGCCCGGATGGCCCTCCGCGCCGAGCCGCAAGAAGGCTCGGTAGTGGGTCGCCGCTTCATCCGATCTGCCCTGCCGGTCCAGCGCCACGGCCAGGTTCCGGTGGGCTTCCGGATGATTCGGGTCCAAGCTCAGGGCCTGCCGGAACGCGCCGACACCGCGGGACATATCGCCCTGGCGCACGAGGATCACGCCCAGACTGTTCCAGCTATCGGCGTCGGTCGGCCTCAGTTCGAGCGCCTTCTTCATGAGCCCGGCCGCTTCCTCGAGATCGCCCCCCTGGGCCGCCGTGAGCCCTTGACTCACGAGCGCGACGAACCCCTGGTCAGCAATCGCAGGCAGCGGCGTGCTGGGAGTCGCCAACGGGGCCACGATCGGCGCGGGGCGGGGGGGAGGCGTCAGAACCACGCTCCGGGGTCGCACCACGAGGGCGGTCACCGAGATCCCCACCATAGCAACCACTACAATAACCAAAAGCACAGCCCGCCGCCACCACGGCCTGGGACGAGGGGTAGCCGTCAGCTCCGGGATACCCCCTATCCCCTCGGACCGCGGAGCCCTCCGGTCCATCGCCATCAGCGCGTCTGCGAGTCGGCTCATCTATTCAAGTCGCCTGAAAGGTGGAAGATTCCGGGCGGCGCTTCGGCCTGTTCGCCCTCCGGGCTCATCGGAAGCTGCGAGCAACCGCCTTACTTCTCCTGAGCATACCCCATGCAAAATGATCAGGCGTGGTCATCGCGAGAGCGGGCTTCCCGCCAGACTCGGGCCGAACCGGCCGGCGACGGCGCGGGACAGCGCCAGCGTCGTCCTCGGCCCGACGATGCCGTCAGGCACGAGCCCCATCGACGCCTGGAACCGGCGCACCGCCTCCTGGAAGCGCTCGGTGTTGCTCGTCGGCATCGGAGGGCTAAGGAGCCCCAGCCTCTGGAGCCTCAGGGCCAGGGTCGCGATCACGATCGGAGTCAGATTCTGGTGCGGGTCGACCGGCAGGAGATCGACGTTCCGCCACATCACCCAGGCAGAGTGCGACCACGACTTGTCGAGATCCTCCACCCCCACTCGCGTCTCGCCGCCCCCGGGCGCGATCACCATCGCCGTGGGGCCGTCGAGGCGTCTCAGCAGATACAGCCGCCGGTCACCCAGCTCCAGAATCGCCGGAAGGTCCATCGCCCGCAGCTCCTCGAGGGTCGTCGCGGGGAGTTGCGTGGCGGAGAGCTGATAGCGCGCAACGATCGCGGGCACATCCGGGGTGCCGTCCGCAGCCGCGGGCCATGTCGCGAGCGTCTGCGCGGAGAGATCCTCGCTCACCCCCCACAAGGTCAAGACCTGAGCGAGAAGACTCTTCAACCCGTCCGCAAACGCCGCGGGCTCTCCGGGACCCTCCCGCGCGGCAGTCAGCGATGCCAGCGGGGTCGTCGACGTCGACTGCGGGGCGGCGGCATTCGGCCGAGGCACGGACCCGGCGTCCGGCGGCGCCGCCCCGGGCCTCGAGGTGGCCTGCCTGGAGAGGAAGGGGAGCATCGTCGCGCTCCAGCCGTTCCGATAGGCTGTAGCGGCTGCCGCGCCCACCAGCAGGATGCCGACCACTATCCCGGCCACGCGGCCCACGGTTCCGGGCGTCAACTGACGCGGCAGGGTGGCCGCGGCCCGACGGCGTCGGGGGCGCTCGCCCTCCAGATTGCGAATCGCGGCCTTGACCAGCGTCGGGGTGACCTCCCGGGCGCGCTCGCCGAAGGCCGCCGTCAGCGCGCGATCGCACACCAGGTTGATCACGCGCGGGATGCCGCGACTGTGCTTGTAGATCCTCATCAGGGCGCCGCGCGCGAACGGCAGCGCCCCCGGAAGGCCGGCGATGCGCAGCCGGTGCTCGATGTAGCGGAAGGTCTCCTTCCTGGACAGCGGCTTGAGATAGCACCGGATGCCGATGCGCTGGTCGAGCTGGCGCAGCTCCCGCCGCTGGAGCTTCTCCTCCAGCTCGGGCTGCCCCACGAGCACGATCTGCAGGAGCTTGCGCGTCGCGGTCTCCAGGGTGGACAGGATGCGGATCTGCTCGAGCGCCTCGACGCTCATCTGCTGAGCCTCGTCGAGGATCACCACCACGGTCTTGCCCTCGGCCCCCGCGGCCAGGACGTGCTGGCTCAGCGCGCTCATCAGCTCGCCCTTGGTCGAGCCACGCCGCTCGACACCGAGGTCATCCAGGATGGTGCCCAGCAGCTCGGCGTCGGACAGATAGGGGTTCAGGACGAGCGCGCTCCCGACGTCCTTCGGCAACTCGCGCAGGAGCGCGCGGCAGAGCATGGTCTTCCCGGTGCCCACGTCGCCGATCAGGGCCATGAGGCCCTTCTGGCTGGTGATGCCGTAGATCAGGGTCGACAGGATCTCGTGGTGCCCCTTGGAGCGCAGCAGGAAGCGCGGGTCGGGCGTGAGGACGAACGGGGCATCCTCGAGGCTGAAGAACGCCTCGTACACCGCTGCCTTACCTCTTCGGCGGCGCGCCCGCCTCGGAGATGACCGTGGGAGTGAGGATCACGATCAGCTCTTCACCAGCGATGTTGGTCTCGCGGCTCCTGAAGAGCCAGCCCAGGACTGGGATGGTCCCGAGGAGCGGCACCTGACGAAATCCCTTGTTGGCTGCGTCCTTGGTCACGCCGCCGACCACCAGCCGCTGGCCCTGGATGATCAGCACCTCCGTCTCCTGCTTGCGCTTGAAGATGGACGGGTTGCCCTGGACGGTTTGGCTGAAGTCCGGCTCGTTGTTCTCGAAGTTCACCTTCATCCGGATCTTGGTCTCACCGTCCTCCTTGATGAGCCGCGGCGTGACCTCGAGCTTGAGGAGCGCCTCCTTGAACTGCACTTGCGAGACCCCCTGGGTGGGCGTGCTCACGTATGGCACATCGAAGCCCCGCGAGATGGTGGCCTTGGCATTCTCCACGGTGACGGCCTTGGGCTCGGCCAGCGTCCGGGCCTTGTTCTGCGTCTCGAGCGCCTGGATGGCCAGGTTGAGGTTGAAATTGCTCCCGATGAGCCCGAGCAGGAGCCCGCCGGCCGGCGTGGCACCAACCACGGTTGGCAGGAAGGTGGTCGGCAGGTTCACGAGGTTGCCGACCGTAGACGGCGGCACGACAGGCGTGATGGCGCCTCCCGGGATGCTCTGGCCCCCAGTGTTGAGTTGATTCGGCGTGGCGAAGCCCTGGCCCACCATGACCGTGGTACCGGGTAGTTTGCCAGCCCCGGCGGCACCCCACTGCACGCCGATCTGCTCGAGGGCGGTGAGGCTCGTGACGAGCATCTGGGCGGCAATCTGGATCTGGGGCAACTGGATGTCGAGGCTTTCCAGGATCAGCTTCTTGATCCGCTCGAGATCCCGCGCGTAGAAGCGGATGAAGACCGAGTTGGTGGGCTTGTACGCCTGGACGGTGAGCCCCTTAGCGAGCACCTCCGGAGACAGGGGAGGGCCCGGCACCGGCACGGTCTGCGGGGGCGGCGGGGTCTCCGGGATCTGGGTCGGGGGACTCGGGACGTAGAGCTGGGACAGCTGGGGCAGCGGAACCGCCTGGGCGGTCGTCCCGGCACCGAACCCGAGAATGCCCTGAATCGTGGTGGCCACCGCCTCGGCATCGGCATAGCGAAGACGGATCGTCTCCTCCCGGACGGGCCCGCGGGCGGTCAGCTCCGCCAGCTCTGCCTCCGCCTGCCTGGCCTCGACGATCCTCTTGCGTGTGTCGGCCTCGAGTCGCACCAGCGCATCCCGCGCCTTGGCGCGCTCCTCCTCCTCTCCCTTGACGCGCGTCCCCGTGCTGACGCGCAGGACTTCCCCCGCCACGACACAGCGCAGGTTCCCGGCCTCGATGATGGCCCCGAAGACCTCGCGCGCCGGCACCCTGAAGAAGTCCAGCGTCACCGTTCCCTTGACATCGTCGGTGACGACCATGTTGATGCGGTACTGCTGGGCCAGGAGCCGTAACGTGGTCTGGGTATTGGCGTCGCGCAGGTTGAGCGTCACGCGGTCGGTCGGCAGACGCGAGAGGCAGTCGTCCTGAGGCTGCGGCTGAGGCTGTTGCGCTGCGGCGCCGCCGGCGACGGCAATGAGCAGGACGGCGACGGCGAGCATGGACCGAATGTGGGATGCCATGGCCTGACTCACCTCCTGGGCGGTGCCGCAGCCGTGGGGGCCAGCTCCGGCAGCATTATGGAGTAAGGAGTGGCGCCGGGCGTGCTGAGTGTCACCGAGCTCTCCGTGATCCGGTCGACACGGTAGCCGCTCACCGTGTCCCCCACCTTGACGATCTGGTTGTTGACGATGGCGAGGAAGCCGTCCGGGAAGCTCACGATGCCCTTCAGCTCGAACTCCGGGGGCGGACTGGGTGCGGCCGGTGCGCCGCCCACCGGCCGCGGAGGCGCCGGAGGCGTCAAGAACGCGAACGGATCGCGCCCCGTGGCTTTCGCCTGGGGGCCCGCCGGGACGGGGAGGGCCAGCGGGGACCCGGGCGCCACCTTGACAGCGGCGCCGGTGGCCGCGAGGGCGCGGTCCATGATCAGCTTGGCCTGAGGGCTCAGCTCGAGCGCCATCAGCTTGAAACGGGCCTGGACCTCGTCAGCAGCAACCGGGCTGGCAGGCTGACCGCCGGAACGCGACACCGCTTCGACGCGAACGTCCTCGAGGATGCCCTTGTCTTGCTCGACGCGCGCGGCCAGCTCGCGGATCTCCCGGTACGGAGCCCGCACCTGGATCGCGTGCCACGACTTGTTGAACTGCGGCGAGGTTTGCCGCTCGAGGGGCCCGATAGCCGTGATCGTGATCCGCTTCTCTTTTGCCAGATCGGCCATGCGCGTGAGGAACACCGAGGGGTCGCCCACCGCGGACGTCCACTGCATCTCCTGGAGCAGCGCGGAGTGCTTGCGCATCTCCTGCACGAGCTGCTGCTCCGTGAGCTGGATCTCGGTCGTCAACCGCTGGCGCTCCGACTCGGCGCGGGCCGCCTCGGTCGTGAGCGAGCGCCACTTGGAGAGCGAGACACTCAGCAGGACGAGAGAGACAACGGCGACCAGAACCCACATGACCGCGAGCACGCGCGGCTTCACTGGCCGCGCTCCGTCAGCACGATGCTGATGTTCAGGTTGTCTCCCCCCGGCTTGAGCTCCCAGCTCTTCAACTGGAAGCGCTTGTTCACGGCCGGATCTCGCATGAGCCCCCCCATGAACTGCGCTACCTCGAGCAGTGGCGGGCTCCCGGGGCGGACCGGCGTGACGGCATCGATGCGGAGGTTGTTCTCGAATCCGGGCTGCGTTCCAGGCTGCGGGGCCGCAGTCCCCGTCGGCGCGACGCGGACCCCCTCGACGGACTGAAGCTTGATCGTCGGGGGGATCTCCTGGCTCAGGGCCGCCATCAGTTCCGCCCACCGCACCTGTCGCCGGGCCTCCGCGGTCAGGGCTCCGAGGTTAGAGGTCAGCAGATCCAGGTCGCCCTTCCGGCTCGCGAGGTCCCGTCTCAGGCCCGGTACATCGCTGAGATCGCTGGACAGCCGCCAGTAGGCCGGCAGGATCAATGTGCCGAGAATGACCAACAGCACCGCGGCGGAGCCCACGGCGAAGAAGGCGAGGCGCCGCGCCGCGTTCGGGCCGGTGAACCACTCCTCCCAGGTCTTGGCCACCCAGCCGATGTGGCGAAGACCCTCACCCGGGTGGAGCAGGTCGACACGGAACCTGGTGCTCATAGCCCCCTCAGCGCCAGCCCGAAGGCCTGAAGGAACAGTGGGCCCGATGCGGTCAGGTCGGCCCTTGTCTGCGGAGCCTTGACCTCGATCACCTTGAACGGATCCATGATTTCGAGCGGCGCGCCGAGTCCGAGCCGGTCGGCCACCCAGCGCCCGATGTAGGGGAGGTCGACGGAACCGCCAATGGCGTAGCGCGGCAAGCTTTCCCGGTCGTACTCGGTCCGGTAGAAGGTCAGGGAGAGCCGGATGTCCTCGGCCATCCGGTCGACGAGATCCCGGCAGGCCGCCTCGGCCTTCGGGATCTCGGCCGCGGGGATGGCCCTGGCGACATCCCTGGTGGAGTGCACCGAAGCGGGGAACACGCCCCGGAGCTGCTCGGAGAAACTTTCGGCGCCGACATCGAGGTAGCGGGCGACCACCGGCCCCTGCTCGCTGAACAGGCAGAGGACCGAGGTCTGGTCTCCCACGGTGAGGAGCACGAGAAGCTCCCCGGCGTCGAGGCCGGTTAGGTGTATGGCCCCGTTCAGCAGCGCCAAGGGCTCCACGTCGAGCATCCGGACCTCGACACCTGCCAGATGAAACGCCCGGAGGCGTTCCTCGAGGCGAGGCCTGGGCAGGCTGACCGACAGGATCTCGTTGGCGACGACATCCTTCCTGGACGTCCTGAGGATCTGAGCGTCCATCACGGCATCCCGGGGAGAGAGCAGGCCCAGCTCACGATGCTGGAGCTCGAGCGCCGGGAGGATCTTGCCCCTGGGCACAGGGGGTAGCGAGTGCTGGCGAATGACCACGTCCGGCCCGCCGACGGCCACGATGACTGGCTCTCCGGCGGCTCCGGCGTCCGCCAGGGCCGCGTGCAGGGCCTGTTTCGTTTCCGCGGAATCCTGGCCGGCCTCGACGGGCGCCACGCCGCGCCCGACCACGATCACCTCGGAGCGCCGCCGCTCGAGCACGACGGCCCTGATCGAGCTGCCGCCCACATCCAGGCCCACCGCGCGTTCCCTACGTAGTAAGCTGAAGTTCATCAGTTTTCCCACCCCGTAGACGCTGCGATACTCCCTCGTTGGAGAGCCCGAATATACCAGGCGACCCTGAGAACGGGAAGAATATTCTCGATCTCGGACGGCGGGTGTTGGGGACCCCTCGGCTCGGCCAAGGCTCGGAAGAGGTCTCAGGGTGACACGACGAGAGAGCGCTCGATCGACAGGGGGATGACCACGATCTCGCTCCCCCGGTAGGTCAGGATGGGGTACGACCAGCGCACCGCAGCTGACATCCCCGCCGAGTTGGCTGAGACACGCACGTCCCCTTCCTGGACGCGGAGGCCGTCGTGCCGGGTGCCGACCAGGATCGACGCGCGGACGGAGTTGACGAGGGCGTCGACGGCGAGCAGATTTCCGGTCGCGAAGGCGGTCCGATGCTGGGTCGTTCCCTCGCGGAGGGCCTTCTCGACGACCTCCTGAGTCGCGAAGTAGCTCCAGCCAGCGCCGGCCACCGCGTAGCCGGCCCAGGCGAGCACCCCCAGGACGATGACCCACCGGACAAAGGTCCAAAGTCTCATGGCTCCCTCATCCTCCCTTCACCGAGTCCAGCCCGGGGCCACGCCCGACTCTAGCACCGGAAGAGCCTCGATCGAAAGCCTCCTACAGCGGGGGTTTGCCGACGACGGTGAGGTCCACCAGGCGATCGCCCTCGAAGTAGAACTGCCAGCCCCCGGGGTAGACCCACATCTCCTTGGCGCGCTCCTTGACCGAGGGCCAGAATTGCCGCGCCGCCTCCTTCATCTGTACCTCGTCCCCGGTCGCCTCGTATGGCGCACCCGCCAGCAGCGCCACCTCCTCCTTGCTCATCCCGACAGAGATCCGACGGTGAAAGGTGAAGCTGCTCGCGCGGGGCGACGTGCTCAGCTCCGGGTGCTTGGTGAGGTAGGCCGACACCCGCTCCTCCAGCTCGGTCCGGAAGGCCGTGGATTCATCGAAGGTGGGCAGCCGGCCGTAGCCCCTCAGGAAGCGGCTCATGAAGACTTCATCGGCCGTGGGGCCCTCGGTCGCCCGCTGAACGTCCTTGTCGGTCGGCTCTGCGCCCGTCGCGCATCCAGCGAGGTTCACCAGCGCAACGATCACCACGAGGCGGCGTGCGAAAGCCAACGGCGTGACCGGCTAATGGTCCTGAGAGGAGGCGAGCTGGATGCTCACCGCCTGCTCGAGATAATCCAGGTCGAAGGGTTTGGGGATGTAGTCGACCGCCCCCATCGCCAGGAGCTTGGAGGTGAGGCTGATGTCCGCGTTGGCGGTGACCATGATGACCGGAACGGGCGGGTCGACCGTCACGATGTGCCTGAGCGCCTCGACCCCGTCCATCTCGGGCATCGCCACGTCGAGAAGCACGAGATCGGGCCTCTGGGCGTCCAGCAGGTCGAGGGCCTCCTGCCCGGTCCCCGCCACGAGCACGTCGTAGCCGCGGCCGGAGAGGAAATCCTGTAATAGCTGCCGGACCTCGATCTCGTCGTCGACGACCAACACTCTCCCCCGACTCATGGCGGCCCCTTCACGCGCGACCCGCGACCCGATCCCGGCGCCAAGTCTAGCATAGAGCCTGCCCGCTCCCGAAGAGCCATCGCGCTTGCCAAGCCTGCCACCCGGCTCTCAACGCGGCAGCGCGGCCAACTCGCGCCGGACTCTCTCGGCCCGGCCGCCCGCACGGCCGCCGGCTCCCGCGCGAGAAAGCGCTCGAAGTAGGCCCGGGTCTTTGGGACCTCGCCCAGCTCCAAGTAGTACTCGGGCCGGGCCCACGTACGTCCCCTCGACCCGCTCGCCCTGAGCCAGGAGCTGGTTGCCCCGAAGCGTCCGATACCCGCGTCGCCGGAGGTCGGGCAGCCGGGACGGGGGGGAGGACATGGAGCGGCGCCGGTGGCGCGCCGCTCACGGGCGGAGGACTCGGGCCATCAGGCACGACCTGCTCACCGGCCGCAGGCGGCCGCGGGGGGGACTCACCTTCTTCGGGCTCGCCATGGCCGAGGCACGTCTCCCTACCTTAGTACGGTGATTCCCTGGGGAGGTCACAGAGGGCGACGGCTTTGAGCTTCTTCGCGATCGCGCGGCGCAGAGAAGAGGTAAGCGAGGCCATCAAGAGGTGGGCGTCGACCCGCGCGTCGGTCGGTCTCATGGGAGACCGGCCGGACCTCGATCACGTCCTTGGATCGGCGGCGACCTGCTCGACTCAACTCAGCGCTCTGTAGATCGAGATGTCGCAGCGTGGTGGGGAGGACGCCATTCTGATATTGCGCTTTCGGATCGATATGGGACGTTGATGCGATTGCGCTCGTCTCCTACGTCCGCAGGCGCAAGGTCAAGAGCACGAGCGGTCTGAGCAGCGACCACGAGTCACGCGTGAGCTTGATCTTGCTCGTCGGCATGCTGTCGGTCGGGTATCGCTTCCACACCGGCACTTCCCGGTACCGGTATCCCAGCGACAGGACCTTGTAGTGCAGGTAGTACTCCAGCTCGTAACGGTTCAGCCATTGCTGGGAGAGATCGATACGCGGATCCTCGAGCAGCGACAGCCGGTAGGCGCGGAAGCCATTCGTCGCGTCGGTGAGCCGCCTCATGAACCGGACGGACCAGAGGTACGCCACGGCGCGCGTGATGATGCGCCGCTTGAGCGGCGTGTCCCACGCCCGCTCCACGGCGAGGTACCGCGAACCCTGCACGTAGTCGGCGCCGCGCTTGATCGCTTCGATCAGGGCTGGAATGTCGGCGGGATCGTCTTTACTGTTTCCCGCCATGATGACCGCGACCTCGAACCCCTTCTCCTTGAGGTACGTGACCCCGGTGCGGAGCGCCGCCCCCACCCCTGCGCGCGCTTGCCGCAGCAGCGTGACGGGATACTCGCTCGCCACCGCGGTGGAGCCATCCGTTGAGCCGTCGTCTATCACGGCGACATCGGGCGTCGCGCCGAAATCAAACTTCTCGAGCAGACGCGCCAACCGCGGCTCGTTGTATACCGGGATGACGATCCCAAACCGGAGCTCCGACGGATCACCCACGCTCGACATGGTCAGGAGCCGGCCTCTCCGGCGCCCGCCCCGCGCACCGATGACGGCTCTCGGCGGCGGAGCACTCTCGCCGGATTGCCGGCGACGACCGCGAGCGGCGGCACATCGTTCGTCACCACGCTCCCGGCTCCCACCAGCGCGCCTTCGCCGATTGTGACGCCGCAGAGAATCACGGCGCCGCTTCCGATCGAGGCGCGTCGGGCGACGCGCGTGGGGACCACGGTCCAATCCGCGTCGGTCTGGAGCGATCCGTCAGCATTCGCCGCCTTCGGATAGCGGTCGTTGATGAAGACGACGTGGTGACCGATGAAGCACTCGTCCTCGATGGTGACACCTTCGCAGATGAACGTGTGGGTCGAGATCTTGCAGCGCTTACCGATCTTCGCATTCTTCTGAATCTCAACGAACGTTCCGATCTGACTCCCGTCGTCGATTTCACAGCCGTATAGATTCACGAACCCGTGAATCTTCACGTCCCTCCCGAGCTTGACGTCGGGAGCGATCCGCGAGAACTCGCAACCAGGCGGAGGAGATTCATCGACGCAGCTCATACCGGGACCTTCCCGCCGCCTTGAGCGAGCGACTTCTGGGCCGCCTCCAACAACCGGACGACATTCAGGCCGGCTGTTGCGTTCGACCATGGCACCTTGCTGAAGCGCACGCACCCGACGAAGTGCTCACACTCCACGGCGAGGGCCTCCCGGTTCTCCAGCTTCGGCGCCCACATGTCGCCGGTCCGGTAATCGACCAGCGTCTTGTGGATGCCCTCCTCGGTCGTCACGCGGACCCCGCGATCGTACACGCGCACCTTCTCGCTGGGCTCCATGTCGTTGTACACGAGCATGCGGCGGCTGCCGCCGATGAGCATCTGCCGAATCTTGACCGGCGACAGCCAGTTGACGTGCACGTGGGCGATGAACTTGTTGGCGAAGTGGATCGCCACGTACGCCATGTCCACGAGCCCGCTGCCGGCATGGTCGGCGCCCGTCACTGAGACGAACTTCGGGGTCTCGTGGATGAGGTAGGTGAGGATCGCCAGGTCATGCGGCGCCAGATCCCAGAGCACGTCGATATCGGACTGGAAGAGACCCAGGTTGACACGGACGGAGTCGAGGTAGTAGAGCTCCCCGAGCTCTCCCACGTCGAGGATCTCCTTCATCTTGCGCACGGCGCCCGTGTAGATGAAGGTGTGGTCCACCATCAGGATGAGCCCCTTCGCGGTGGCCAACGCGAGCAATTCCTCGCCTTCCGCCACCGACCGCGTCATCGGCTTCTCGACGAGCACGTGCTTGCCACGCTCGAGGGCCTGCTTGGCAAGCGTGTAGTGGGTCGAGATGGGCGTCGCGATCACCACGGCATTCACCTCCGGATCGTCGAGAACGTCGCGGGCATCCTGGGTCACGGCGATGGCGGGGTACCGCCTCTTGACCACCTCGCAACGGTCCGCGCGCCGGTCGGCGCACCACTTCACCTCGGAACCGTCAAGCTCGGCGAAATTTCTGACCAGGTTGGGGCCCCAGTACCCATAGCCGATCACGCCGATCTTCATGGTCAGCAATCCCCCATGCGAGACGATACTACGACCGATGTTATCATCGCGCCACGCTCGAGGTGCAAATGTTCTGACGAAAACGGGGAGTCTGCCGACCCGGACCGCGCCGCCAGGACGCGACGTGACCTTCTCGCGTGGGTGCCCTCGACGTGGCGGGAGCGCGGGCCGCTGGTGAACTTTGCGCTCCGGAAGGCGCGGCTTGCCGCGGCCGTGGAAGGAGCGTAGGCTCGTGGCCGCGAGGCTGATGAGCCGGCCAACACCATGTGCAGAACGTCTCCCGAGCCCGTCCCGTCCGTTCCTCCCGACTCGTCGTTCCGGCGAGTGATCGTCACCCTGCTGCTGGGGCTTGGTGTGCTCTGCTGGCTGAGCTTCGGGTACCCCGCGGACCGGCGCTCCCTCGAGGTCGCGGCCGTGATCCTCTTGGTCTCGCTGATCCCGCCGATTCGGCGGGGGACCGCCATCGTCCTGGATGGCATCCGCCACCCGAGTCCGAGATCGGCCAACTGGACGGCGGTGGGGGTGACGATCGGCTCGGCCTTGCTGCTGTACGCGTTCGCCGCCGGCCAGGGCCGTCCGTTCGTCCCCACCTTTCACGACGAGCACACGCACTTGATCCAGATGCAAATGCTGGCGCGCGGTCGACTCTGGATGCCCCAGCATCCGCTGGCGGATTTCTTCGACACTTTCCTCGTGCTCGTCAAGCCGGTCTACGCCGCCATATATTTCCCCGGCACGTCGCTGCTGTATATCCCGACGGTTTGGCTGCACTTGCCGTACTGGTCCATGCCCCTGCTGGTGGCCGGCGCGGTCGTGGGAATGACCTACCGCGTGATGATCGAGCTGACTGACGGGGTCGCCGGCCTGCTGGGCGGGCTGGTGCTCCTGTCGCTCCAGCCATTCCGCCTCGTCTCGATCATGATGCTGAGTCATCCCCTGATGATGCTGTGGAGCCTGATCGGCATCTGGGCGTGGCTGCGGTGGCGTCGAAAGCAAGAGCGCGGGTGGGCCCTGGTGTTGGGGATCGTCTTCGGCTGGGCGGCCATCACCCGGCCGCTGGACGCGTTGTGCTATGCCGTACCCCTTGGCGCCGGCGTCCTCTGGGACCTGCGCCGCAAAGCTATCGTCCATCGCGTGACGACGCTTGGGCTGATCGCGGCGGGAGTGATCCCCTTTCTGACTTTCCAGCTCATCGAGAACTACGGCATCACCGGACATCCGCTCGAAACCCCCTACCACGCTTACTGGACGCGGAACTACGGGGGAGACGCCCTGGGATTTGCGCCGTTCAATCCCGAGTGGAAGAGCACGCTGCTGCAGCAGCGGGCCTACCACGAATACTACAACCTCCCGGTGCTCAAGAGCCACACGGCGGACACGATCCTGCCAAACCTCTACAACTTCCGGCTGCCCACGTTCTTCCAGGCCAACCTGCCGAACCCGATCCTGCTGATCTTGATGCCGGTGGGCATCCTGGGGTTGGTGGACTCTCGTCGCCGGCTGGTATGGTCGACCCTGCCGATCTTCATCGGCGCCTATTCCCTGTTCCCGTTTTTCCAGACGTACTACGGCCTGCCGGCCGCCCTGCCCTTGACGCTCATGCTCATTCTGGGAATCCGGGCCGTGGCAGAGAGCTGGCCGGGCCAGCAGCGCGCAATCGGCACCATTCTGACGTTGGTGGTAGCCAGCTTCGCCATCACCGCCATGCCTGGCGTCAAGACCGACGCATACGACCCGGGCCGGGCCTGGCCCGTGATGACCGCCGTGCACACCCTTCTTCCCAAGGCAGTGCGGGCGCCGGCGGTCGTCCTCTTCCCTTTCCATTGGGGCGACGACTATCACGAGGAACCGGTGTACAACGTCGACGTCGCGTGGCCGGACGATGCGCCGATCATCCACGTGCAGGACCTGGGACCGGAGCGGAACCAGGCACTCGCCTCCTACTACGCCAGGGCAGGCGATCTCGCGATAGGAGGCGCCGGAACGACCGTGACAGCCTCGTCTTGCCTCGCCGAGGCCTACCGCCTGAACTCGTAGAGGGTCAGCCCGCCCTGTTCATGCAGGGGCGTCAAACATCTTTGAGTGAATTCGCCGAGGGATGGCAACTGGAGAACCCGCGCATCCACACCACGATAGACGTAGTACGCGGCAACACGCCAGTTGATGAGCACGTGGGTAATACCCGCCGCACGAAGGCAGTCCCCCCCGGCAGCCTTCGGGGCCAGGAGGGGCCAGTTGGCCGCGGCGTTGTCCTGGAGCATGTGGCGGTGGAAGTGATAGCCGCGCGCATCGAACAGCATCAGGATACGGCTGTCCTTCGGAACGTACTGATTCACAAAAGTAACGCTGTCGGCGTAGGGGGGGATGTTGTTGCCGAGATACTCCTGGCTCGAGGACGCTCCGATCACGTATCTCAAGGCCTCTTCGTCCGACAGCCAGAGGTAGATCGTCTTTCCGACCGGCACGAGGGCGAGCGCCGCAACCAGCGCGACGAGCGCCCTAGCCACCTTGACGGTGCAGACCCGGGTGACCAGCCTCACGGCCACGAACGCAGTCGCGATCGTGAGCGGCGCGACCGCGGGGATTAGGTAGCGCAAGTTAGTGGCAGGGGATGAGATCACGACCAGGACGCCGTAGCCGAGAGCCGGAATCACGAGCCAGTTCAATGCCCTGTTCCTTGCGAAGAAGACCCACAAGGGAAGCGCCAGCAGGATCGGATTGAAGACATACGAGGCGGCCTCGGACTCAACCGTCAAGCGGTCGGGCGCGAGGAACAGATCGAGGAGATTGAATGGAGCCCTCATCTGAGAGAAGACGTCAAATATCGCCGGGTTGATCGTTGGCGGAATGCGCCAGTCGCCATAGAGAGCCGCCAGCCAGGGGTCCAATCTTCGCTCGGCGAGGAACGGATAGAAGGGCGCGCCGAACAGAACCCAGTTCTTCGCCAACCAGGGCAGCGCCCCGCCCATGACGAGGAGG
>WNGF01011932.1_pt1 | contig 15509 bp, 14 predicted proteins | sample 5400641 | NCBI WGS metagenome assembly WNGF01 (sample SAMN13153371, study PRJNA577476) | soil metagenome | isolation source: 80 cm soil or saprolite under grassland replicate 2 | place: USA:California | collected 2016-06-15
GCAACATTCAGCAGCGCGGCTCGCTTGAGCTTTGGATTCTCAGCCCACTCCCTCGCCGACACGAATGAGATATGATCGTAGACCAGGACGATGGTCCCTAACTTCATAATCCTGCTTACTTCACGGGCGGCAAACATCGGCACCCGAATACAACCATGACTTGCCGGTTCGGCGGGGACGTTGCGGCTTCCGTGAATCGCTACGCCGCCGCTGATGTCATTGGGATAATAAACCGATCCGAGCGGACCCTTTTCCCAACCGACGCCTTTGCGATACACGAGAAAACGGCCGCGTGGTGTGTACGCTATGCTGGTTTGGCCTTCCTCGACAAATGGCTTGCCGGTGCCCGAAGATACCGGAAGAACTCGAACGCCACCTTCCTCGTTGACCAGCAGTAGCACCTGACGATCCAGATCCACTTCAACATGGGCGTACCCAGGTTCCCTGGCTTTAGGTGAGGCGCTGGTGCGAATCGCCTCCAGTTCATCGAGCGTGAACCGGCCGGTAATCGGGCGTTCCTCCCATTTCTGGAAAGCGATCAATGCCGACCGCGTTGCCGGGTCAAACACGCCGTCGACCGCGCCAGTCCAGTAGCCCAGGTCGGAAAGCCGGCGTTCGGCCTCTCTGGTTTGTGCTCGCGTCAGAGGTCGCCTGGCGGTCACCTGGGCGCTCGCGATTGATAGCGCGGAAATCAGAAGTAAACAGATGGTGAGAAGCAATTTCATTTTGAGCTTCTTCATGCCGGCGTTTGCATTTGCAAGAGACGAATACCGTCAGCCCAGCTTATTTTGACTACTACTGGCACAACGGCCGCAGAGAAAAACCGAGAGGTTCGGTGGCGTTCCTTCCTCACTGCCCCGTAGGCCGGCACGATCCCGCGGTCCCGTAAATCTCCAGGTCGCCTTTTAGCCTGGACGCCAATTCTATCTGTTGCCTTTGCTCGGCACGCACAATCATCTTTCGCTGCCAATCCGCGGCTTCCGCGCAACGGCCCAATTCCGCCAGAGCCAGCGCCACGACGGCGCCGTGTTGAGGAAGACCGGTGGCCTGGTAAACCTTCTGCGCCAGCTCAAGCGCTCGCGCGCCAGCACGCAAATCATATTGCGGTGAAGCCGCCCACAGATAAGCCAGCGTTGCTGCGCTCTCTTGCTTTTGCGGATATTGCGCGTGACTCTTCTCAACGAGGCCCAGTGCTGCTCCGTATTGTCTTCCGTTGAGCAGAAGTTTCACGCTTTGCAACAATGCCTCTTCGTTGTCAGGATCCGCTTGCGCTACTCGCAGGAATTCAGTTAGCGCTTGTTCACGGCGTTCGACCTTTAAGAGTTCTTTCGCCAGGAAGAAGCGCGCGGCGGAATCGTTCGGAGTAATTCTCAGAAGAGTCTGCAATTCGTCGATCGCCTCGGTGTGCTTGCTTTGCTTTTCCAGGACGATTGCCAAATTGAAATGCGCATTCGCGTTTTCCGGATCGAGTGGAAGGACCGTTTTCAGTTCCGCGATTGCCCCGTCTAAATCATTCATCTGAACCAGAGTAGTTCCCAGATTGAGGTGTGCCGCAATGCTGTCCGGCCTGGCCGCGGTAGCCTTGCGAAACTCAACGGCGGCATCCTGAAAACGTTTTGCATCCAGCGCCATTCGCCCCCGAATCAAATGGATGCGTTCGCCTCTGACCAATTCCGGCAACTGATCGAAGAGGGGATCGGTCACCCGAACGCCGACGGTCCCTCGCTGCGCCAGGTGAGACTCAGCCTGGGCCAGGTTACCCAAATCCCGGTAAGCAATTGCCAGTGAGTAATGAATCCGATTCGCGGCAGGAACTTGTTGCGAAGCCTTTTCCAAATAACTCACTGCCTCCGCGTAGCGCCTCTGAGAAAGCGCTAACTGGCCCAGCCCGTACAATGCGGCCGCATCAGTCGGGGTAAGAACCAGCGCTTTCTTAAAACTCGCCTCTGCTTTTTCCGCAAGATTTTGTTCGAGATAGATATTGCCGAGATTCATTTCAATGGCCACGTACTGAGCATTGAGTGCCTGGGCTTCTTCAAACCGGCGAATGGCGTCATCAACGCGACCTTCCAGTTGCGCAATCTTGGCCAGTAGATAGGGCCAACGAAAATCCTTCGGCGCAAGAGCCCTGGCGTTCAGATAACACTCGCGCGCTGGCAGCGTGAGCGAGTACGCATGATAGATGTTTCCGCTTTCGCCGTAGCTTTCGGCGAGCGCGGAATCGGTTGTGGAGGCGTTACTTACGGCAGCCGTCAGCTTTTTTTCGGTACTCAGCAATTGGTCGCGAACTTCCGGTTCGAGCCTGGTGAGATCCGGCCAATGAATCGGCACGAGGTCCTTGCGCGATTGGGGCCTCTGAAAATGCTGCCTTGCGCCGGCATCGGTCAACGGAACAGACGCGAGGAGGATCAAACCCAACATTAGCAGCAGGGTCACTTGACCTTCGTGATGTTCGCCCAGGCTCACTTTACTCGAACTCCCGTACTCTCTCTTAACGTGGTGTAGCGATCGACTGCCACAGCCTTCCAGTCTTCAATGCCGCCGTCCGGCCAGTATACGCGTACTGATTCGACGTTCCGGTTGCTGCCCAATCCCGCCAGCACGCGCGGATCGTTTGCTGACAGATAGCTTCCATCAGTTCTGACTCTTCGCCACAGAACAATGTTCTTCGCGACTGTAATCTGCACGCGCGCACCCAACATGTCACGACCTGCGTTGCCTGTTAGTCGCAATCCCAGCCAGTGGTTCTGATTGCCAACTTGATTAACGAACAATCTGGTTGGCCCGTTGTTGTTTGTGATCAGGACGTCAGTGTCGCCGTCATTGTCGATATCACCGAAGGCGGCGCCGCGGCCCACCTGGTTCAAGCGAAATTCAGCAGGGAGCTGATCGATGACCTCGACAAACGCAGCCTTGCCGGTGTTGTGAAACAGTTGGTTGGGCTGACCCAAAGGATAAGGATCACCTTTTCGCGTCAGTTCTGGTAACAGTTGAACCGCGCCGTTGGTCACGAGCAAATCAAGCCAGCCGTCGTTGTCGTAATCAAAGAAGAGCGTGCCGAAACCGGTGAAGCGCCGCCCGGGCATTCCCAGTCCGGCCTCCCGGGTGCGATCTTCGAACAGGCCTTTGCCCAGATTCAAATACAACGTGTTGGTTTCATCCATCAGATGAGTCACGAAAATATCGTCGGTCCCGTTACCATCAAAGTCGCCCGCGTCAACACCCATGCCGGCCTCAGCCTGACCATTTCGATTGACGGCGGCACCGGCGAGCAGCGCTTCATTCTTGAACGTGCCGTTTTGCTGATTGATCCAAAGTTGATTCGGATCACCCGAACTCTTTATCAACGCGGGCGGCGACGGTGACATCTTCGAATGTGCCGTCTCCTTTGTTGTGAAACAGACGGTTGCCCGGCGCGCGAAAGACACGCGGTGTGCAATAGTCTCTGGCGCTGGTCGCCGCGTAACAGTTGGGACTGTTGACCGTGGAAAAATCTGCGTAGTTGACGACCATTAGATCCAGCCACCCGTCGCGATCGTAATCAAAGAAAGCAGCGCTGGTGCTCCAGCGCGAATCGTCCGTCCCGCTCTTTATCGTTACATCTGCAAATGTTCCGTCACCTTTGTTGAGGAACATCTTGTTCGGCCCCAGATTGGTGAGGCTTGAATGCCACTCTTCTCCGTCACATCGATGAACTGGAGCGAACGGCTGCCGTCTCTGCCAACGACGAGGTCGTTTCGAAAGAGTTTGCCCTTCAACTCGCCGGACCCACCCCAGGGAAAAATACCACGCGGGGCTTGATCGCCGGGCTCGAGAACTGACCCTTGAACGAGAAAGACATCGAGATCGCCGTCGTTATCAAAGTCGAAGAGAGCGACTCCGGAACCCATGATTTCCGGCAGAAAAAGCTTTCCAGTCATGCCGTTGAAGTGACGAAATTTCAAACCAAACTTCTCTGCGACTTCATCGAATATTGGCAAGGCGGGCTGAGTTGCCGATATCACAGTTGATTGTCCGCACTCAGAAAGAAAGACCAGAATGAGAAGAACCAGGAGAGCTGGCAAAGGGCGAAACTTCGGGCTCAAATAGTTCATGTTGCGCAAGTATCTCAAAACTCCGATAGGTCAGTGAATGGCGGGAAAGCACAACTTGAAATTCTTAATCGAGCACCCATCAAATTCCTCGAAGAAGTCTTGATCAATTGCGGTCGGCTACTTTAGCTTTAAGCGCTTTGACGCCGTCAATCAATGCATTCTGTAGCTTGACGTTGTCTTCCACCGTTGTGACGCACGGTGGGTTTGCCAACTGTTCGTAAAGACTCTCCCAAGAGCCTAGCCAATAACGCAACGTTATCTGATTCGCGTCATCAATCTCATATGTCCACTCGCCGATCCGATGTTGTGCAAGGTAATTACCTGCAGAGTGATGTTCGAACTTGATACCCTCATCCTCGCAAAGGCACGATAACAATAGAGACACGCGTTCCGCGAATTCAACCTGTATAACTGCGCCTCGCACAAACTCGCCGAAGTCTGAGCGCTTGTATTCCGGTCGCAACGAATCATTAATCTCTGGCTTAATATTCTTCATAGATTTCTCTCTCGTGCTGGGTCGCCTGTCGGGCGCTGATGATCCGAATGGAGTCACCGCGCCAGGTGAAAGAAACAAGTAACAGTCGTCGCCTTGCTGAAACACCAAAAGTAATGAAACGATGCTCGTCGATGGAATGATCAGGGTCCGGAGTCGTTCTTGCGACCGGATCCAGCAGTGCATCTGCAGCCTCTTCAAAAGAGACTTTGTGCTGAGCACGATTTCGTTTGGCCTTCGCAGTGTCCCATTCAAATCTCATCTTCAGATTATAGACTTGAGTTGTCGAATTCAAGCCTCGTTAATGCTGATTTCGCGAATACTTATGCCTACGTTACACTTAAGCAGGTCTGATGAATTTCGATACCTACTTCCGCCTCACTTCCTACGCCACAATCTTCGCGGCGACGCTGGCCCTGTATATCTCCGGCGGAGTGAGCACCTGGCTCCCCCTCGTCTTTGTTCTGGCAATGATCATGGCCTGGAGCGCGGAAGGAAGTCGCTGGCAACTCTCTGAGCGCGCGGCTTTGATCGTCATCCTGGTTTCGCTGCCAGTCTTTTATTTTGATTGGCGCATCCTTACTCCCTACCTGCAAATAGAGTTTCTTGAAACCGGCCAGCGCGGCAGTGCCGAGGTGGCGGTGCTGGCGCATCTGATTCTTTTCCTTTCGGCGATCAAACTCCTGCAGCGCAAGCACGATCGCGACTGGTTCTTTCTCTATCTGATTTCATTCTTTGAAGTTTTGCTCGCCGCCGGCCTGACGGCGAGTCCGAGTTTCCTGGCGACGCTCATTCTCTATTTGTTGTGCGCTCTTTCGACGGTGGTCGCGTTCGAGATTCAAAAGGCGCGCCGCCGGGTTATCGCGACCCAGTCCAGGCTCCTGGTGCCGCCGGACAATGCTCTTTTCAAGAAACTGCCCATGCGGCTTTGGCGCCGCCGCTATCTCGAAACGCGCCGGCTGCCGTTCCTCTCGGTAGGATTGCTGTTTTTGATCGTAGTCCTCGCCTTGCCGTTCTTTCTCATCATGCCGCGCATGACCTCAGGCGCGCTGCGGCGCGGCGGCAACAGCGTGGCGGGCTTTATTGGCTTTTCAGACAACGTAACGCTTGGAGAGATTGGTCGTCTCAAAAGCAACGATGAAATCTTCATGCATGTCCGCCTCGAAAACTCGAATGCTGTTCCGCCGGCGGGCTTACGCTGGCGCGGCGTGGCGCTCGACGAGTTCACCGGCAAGGCGTGGCGGAAATCTGCTCAAGCTGAGCGTTTTGAGAAGAAAGAAAGCGACCGCGGCTTTTTTCCGATAGGAACCACGGAAGACCTCGGCCGGCTCACGACGCAGACTTTTTTTCTTGAGCCGGTGGACACACCGGTTTTGTTCGATGCGGAAGGCGCGATGCAGACCCGCCCGCACGAACAGGAACGCGTCGTTTACAGAGTTTACTCGGACACAACCCAGCCACCGCCCAACGCGCTTCGCTCAGATCGGCTTGAGTACCTGGTGGAAACAGCGCGCTATCTGGAATTGCCGGCGAACCTCGATCCGCGCATCGCAGTACTCGCCTCCAGAATAATTCAACGTGCCGAAGCTCGGGACGGTTATGATGGCGCCCAGGCGATTGAATCTTACTTGCGCGAGAACTACCGGTACTCGCTGGAGCTGAAGGCGACGGGTCGCGATCCGCTGGCTGACTTTCTTTTCAATGTGAAGGCGGGGCACTGCGAATACTTTGCTACTGCCATGGCTGTGATGTTGCGGACGCAGGGAATCGCATCTCGGGTCGTGAACGGCTTTCTGCCGGGTGAATACAACGAAGCGGCGGGCGCTTACACTGTTCGTCAAAGTGATGCTCATTCGTGGGTCGAGGTTTATTTTCCCCAGACGAATTCCTGGGTGACATTTGATCCGACGCCGCCCGCCGGGCGTATGCCGCGGTTGCGCAGCGGGTTGTCGGGCTACTTAAGCAAATACTCTGAAGCCTTCGAGTTGATGTGGTTTCAGTATGTGGTTGGTTACGACAAGCAGGAACAGCGTTCGCTTGCTACGTCGCTGCGCACGGGACTGTTTGATTTCCGGCGCAGGTCATTGGCCACAGCCTCTCGCGGGTGGGCCCTGCTGCCGACGATCATTCAACCCGCGGCGGCCGCGATCATTGGTCTAAGTGTTCTGATCGGAATGGTTTTGGTCGGCCGGCGAGTTCGGCAATTCGGCTGGCGGCGCGGCCTCGAGGTTTGGCGCACGCCGCAGACTGACGATCACCGGGTCGATTTTTACGAACGGTTGAGCATGTTGCTCGAGCAGCAGGGCCTCAAGCGTGAGCCGCACCAGACGCCCTTGGAGTTCGCTCTGGCAAGTGGCGTGAACGAAGCCCGCGCGATAACGAACGCTTACAATCGAGTGCGGTTTGGGGAAGAGAAATTGTCTGAATCAGAACGAAAGCAGATTGAACAATTGTTATCGCGGCTTGAGCAAAATCGAAAAGGCCATTGAAGCCCAAATCGACGAAAAGGTTTGCGCAAGCAGATGAGTGGTAAGTGACTTAGGGCTCCGTTAGGAGCCGAATGTTTATAGTACGCAAAGGCTGAATTCCCCCCTTCGCTCGTTGAGGAGCAAACGCCATTTGCTCCTCAACGAGCGATTACGCAGATTAGTGCTTATAATCTATAAACATTTCGCGCCTAACGGCGCTAAGGGAGAGTGGTTTACTGTCGACGGTTCACGATTAACAAATTTATGAAGAAAGTCGGATTTATCAGCCTTGGTTGCCCTAAGAACCTCGTCGATAGCGAGGTGATGATGGGCCGCCTCAAGCAGAACGGTTTTCAGATCACGGCGGAGGCCGCTGAGGCGGACACGCTCGTGGTCAATACCTGCGGATTCATCGAGTCAGCAAAGAAAGAATCGATCGAAGCAATTCTTGAAGCCGCCAAACTAAAGACCAGCGGCAAAGCAACGCGCTTAGTAGTCGCCGGTTGTCTGGTTGAGCGTTATCGCGATCAGTTGAAAGCCGAAATGCCTGAGGTGGATGCTTTTATCGGCACCAGCCAAATTAATGACATCCTCAGCGTTTGCGATCCCCAAACGAACACGCGATCACTTCCGGTAATTCCGCTGGGCAATCAGAGTGCGACCTATCTTTACGATGAATCAACGCCGCGCGTCCTGGCCACGCCTTCGCATTACGCGTTCATCAAGATCGCCGAAGGTTGCGATCGTCCCTGCGCGTTCTGTTTCATCCCGCAGATGCGCGGGCACTTTCGCAGCCGCCGCTTTGGCTCGATCATCGCCGAAGCTCATCAACTGGCAGAAGAAGGTGTGAAGGAACTTATTCTCGTGGCGCAGGATTCATCGCGGTACGGCGAGGACCTGGGAAAACACGACGCGCTGGCCCATCTTCTGCGCGAGCTTTCGCACACGGAAGGGATCGAATGGGTGCGCGTGATGTACGCCTACCCGACCCACATCAGCGACGCCTTCCTCGATGTCCTTGCTGAAGAACCAAAGGCAGTCAAGTATCTCGACATGCCGCTGCAACATGCGTCACAGAATGTCCTGAAGCTAATGAAGCGAGGCGGCAACCGGGCCTCGCTCGAGAAACTAATCGGACGAGTACGCGCCCGCGTGCCCGCGATTGCGGTGCGCACCACGTTTATCACCGGCTTTCCTGGCGAAAGCGAAGAAGACTTTGAAGAGTTGTTGGCCTTTGTTAAGAACATGGAGTTCGATCGTGTCGGTGTGTTTACTTATTCTGACGAAGAAGAAACGCCGGCATATGATCTGCCACAGAAAGTCGATCCGAGAATCGCCAAACAACGGCGCGCGCGCTTGATGAAAGAACAGGCAAAGATTTCGCGACGAAAGAATAAATCTCGAATCGGCAAGACGGTGCGCGTCCTCTTTGAAGGCGAGTCGAACGAAAGCGAATTGCTCTGGCAGGGAAGAATGGAAACACAGGCGCCCGATATTGACGGTTGTGTATTGATCAATGATGCGCCGGAAGGTTTTAGTGGGCGCCCAGGTGAATTCGTGAATGTGCGGATCGTAGAAGCGCAGGATTACGACCTTATTGGACAAATCCTTGCTTCAGGGAGCTCTTCCTGCCTCGGAGAATTATCATGAAAGTCTTCAATCCTGTTTTGAGCGCCGTTCTTCTGCTTTGTGCCGCTTCAGCCCTGAGGTCGCAGACAGCTAATTGGGTTAAGGTCTCTCCGCCGGGCGAAGAGTTTTCGGTGCAGATGCCGCAACATCCAACCGCGGCCCAGCAGAAAACGACTATGCGTGATTTGAGCGTCGCCGGACAGATGTACACTGCAATTGACGGCGATACGACCTACACCGTTTGGTCCTTGAAAAGAATTACGCCGCTGGGCGCAAAACAAAGTTATTTGGATTCCTGTGCTGATCTTGTCTGGGATGGACTGCTTCAGCCGGTTCGGGACCAGCTGCCGAAAGCCAGGTATGTGTATGCGCATATGGACTATGCGCATGAGTTAACGGAGAAGGACGATCCGGGTCGCGAGTACCTGGTCACGCTCGATCAAACATCCGGAGTCACAAACCTCTATGTCGACAACGAAAAGATTTACGTCCTGCTCGTCTTGAACAGTCGTCGAGACGCGCCGGAAACGGAACTCTTTCTAAAATCATTCGCGACCCCTGCGGCCTCGACCGCCAATCCACCCGTCCCTGAGGTCCTCAAGGTTCCGATTCTTAATCCATCCGCGCCGGGCGCACCCAGTGCTGGCGCGGGAATGGGCTCGGGTTCCATGGTCCCGGCACCAAATGACAGCGCGGGCCCGTCGCCGGCCACCGAAGATCTAAATCGAGTTTTTAGCGCCCGGGAGGTCGCCCAGAAAGCCCGATTAATTGACAAACCAAATCCCAGTTACACCGACGGCGCGCGAAAGTACCGGGTGACAGGCACAGTAGTACTTCGGGCGGTGCTATCGAGGGATGGGATGGTCACCAACATCAGGGTCGTTCAGCGACTGCCGCATGGCTTGTCTGAGAAAGCGATCGAAGCGGCGCGCGGAATAAAGTTTGAGCCAGCTCTTAAGGACGGCCACAAGGTCTCGACCTACGTTCAACTCGAATACAACTTCAACCTGTATTAAATAATGCTTCCGTGCATGACGCGCGACCATAATTGCCGCTGATTTTGGTCTGCGATCAAGAACCACAGATGGCAGCAATCAAAGAGTCGAGTGACGAGCTGAATCCGGCGGTCGCCATCTCTCCGGATGAAGTGCCGCCCCGGAAGCGACGGAGTGCCTCTGACTATCTGGCACTGGCAGTGGCGACCTGCGGTGTGGGTTACTTTCCGATCGCTCCGGGAACATTGGGTTCGCTGGTTGGCGTCGTGTTATACGTTGCCATATTTATCTTTGGGCATCACGTTCTTTTCGCCAATATTGAGCATAACGAAGTCAACCAAAGACTGGTTTGGATGGTCGAACCGACGCTGGTGCTGGTGGCCATTTTCCTGTTGACGATGGTTGGGATTTGGGCAGGCACGCGCGTCGAGAAATTAATCCGGCGAAAGGATCCTTCGATCGTTGTCATTGATGAAGTCGCGGGCCAGATGGTCGCTTTGCTTTCCGGTCCGCTTTGGTTACACACTTGGTGGAGTGTATTGTCGGCTTTCGTGTTATTCCGGGTTTTCGATATCTGGAAGCCTTATCCGATTCGACGATTTGAAGCGTTGGAATCGGGACTTGGGATTATGGCTGATGATATCGTCGCGGGTGCTTACGCGTTGCTCTTGAATTCAATTTTGATCTCGGGATATCTGTTACTGGCTCCATCCCTTCGTTAACTCCGCGCTTTGGCAACAGACGTCAGGAAAATTCTCGTGTCAGATGAAGTCAGTGACAGCGGCCTTCAGCCGCTGCGCGATGCGGGCTTTCTTGTCCAAAAGAAGACAGGTCTTTCCCTCGACCAACTGCGTCAGGAATTAGCTGACAGCGAAGGTTTGATCGTCCGCAGCGAAACCAGAGTGACCAGCGAATTGCTGGCGGCTGCGCCCGGCTTGCGCGTCATTGGCCGCGCCGGCGTCGGCGTCGATAACATCGACGTGCCCGCGGCGACGGCCCGGGGCATCGTGGTAATGAATGCGCCGGATGGCAACACGATCACCACGGCCGAACATACAATCGCTCTTCTCGTTGCCCTCGCTCGGCGCGTGCCGCAAGCCGATGCCAGTTTGAAATCAGGTAAGTGGGAGCGGAAAAGTTTCGTCGGGACTGAGTTGCAAGGCAAGACGCTCGGCATTATCGGTCTGGGCCGTATCGGCCGCGCGGTGGCCACGCGGGCGCGCGCGTTTGGGATGAAGATCGTCGCTCATGATCCGTTTATCTCGCCCGAGCACGCCCGCAATCTGGAAATCGAATCCGGTTCGATCGATGAAGTGCTTTCAGGGGCGGACTTTCTTACCGTGCACACGCCGCTGACAAACGAAACGCGCGGCATCGTGGGGCGCGAAGCCTTTGCTAAGATGAAGAAAGGCGCGCGCATCATCAACTGTGCTCGTGGAGGTCTGGTTGATGAGCAAGCCCTCTACGAAGCGATCAGGGCGGGAACGATTGCCGGCGCGGCCCTCGATGTCTTTGAACAGGAGCCGCCGCCGCCGGATCATCCGCTGCTGCAACGTGACGAAGTAATTGTCACCCCGCATTTAGGCGCCTCGACGACCGAAGCCCAGGAAGGTGTCGCGTTTACCGTCGCCGAGCAGATGCGCGACTATCTCTTGACCGGAGCGCTGCGCGGCGCCGTGAATGTTCCGGCCCTGGGCGCAAAAGATTTGAACCTGCTTCAACCTTATTTGGTATTGGCCGAGAGCCTCGGCCGATTTCAATCACAGATCGTTGGCGGCGCGGTGCGCGAGGTTCACCTGTCTTTTGCCGGCGAAGTTGTAAACGTCGATGCCGCGCCGGTCACGCGCGCGTTTCTCGCGGGCCTCTTGCGTGATGTCAGCGCTCGGGTGAACGTAGTGAATGCTTTTCTCATCGCGGAAGAACGCGGGATTGCGGTCAGCACGTCGTACGTTCGCGGTGGCGGTGAATCCGTTCCGGCAATTCAGACGCGCGTCGTCGCCGACAACGGAGAACAGTTGCTGGCAGGAACGATCTTCGGTTATGCGAACGCACGCGAAGGCCGCATCACTGAGATCAACGGCTTTCGTATCGAAGCCATTCCTCACGGCCACATCCTTCTGATGCACAATCGCGATGTGCCGGGCGTGATTGGCCGCATCGGCACCATTCTCGGTGAACGGGGAATAAACATCAGCGCCTTTCATCTGGGCCGGCGCGAGCGGGGCGGGGAAGCGATGGCTCTGATCGAAGTCGATGGCCCGCTGGATCACTCAACGCTCAACCAGTTGCTGGAATTCCCACCCATCGTTTCTTTGCGCCAGATCGAACTGTAAATCAGGAGGTCTTTGCCTCAAAAGCCGAAACTCTGACGTCTCATTCATACCGGGCTTCAGCCCGGCGATGAACGGCAACAAGAGACGCGGAACCGTTTTAACGGTTTGCTCTCGCGGTCAAATCACTGAGGCCGTTGAACACGAGGAAGTTACGTCAACTGGATGGAGAAACGTTGGAACGGTTTCCTGATTTCGTTACGGCGCCTTCACACCGGGCTCAAGCCCGGTGTGAATGATAGGTCGCACTCTCAGACTCTTGAGGCAAAGCTAATCACGAGCGATTATGTTTTCGCGTCCTGGCCGCTTTCTTCGCAGCTTTCGAACGCGACGCCGCGGATCGTTTACTTGCGGCCGCGTGGGCATGTCGAGACAGCGCTGTCTTCGAGGCCGCACTGTGTCCTTCTCGCTTCAAGGCCCGAGAGGTGGCTCGCGAGCGTTTGGCTGATACTTTCCTGCTGCCCTTGCTGCCTTTTCGCAGGTCGCGAGCGGCTTGTTTGCGAACACTCTTCGAAGCTTGTCCTTTCTTTGGCGCCGCCAGCTTCACCCCGGCGCGGCGCGCTTTTGAGAGTCCGATGGCGATGGCTTGCTTAGCTGAGCGGGCGCCATGCTTTCCTTCACGAATGTGTTCTATCTCTTCACGGACGAACTCTCCGGCCTGGGTGCTGGGCGATTTTCCTTCGCGTTTGTCTTCGGTCGCGCGTTCAAGTGTCTCTTTTTCAGGCATAGCATCTCCTTTCGCCTGGTAACGGCAAGCGTCATGCCCTCGGCAACTTCGGGCTCGAATTCCACGCGCAGAATGCGGTACACTCCGCGCGCCCCTCGACTCTTCTGAAAAGAGGAATTTACCAATGCCCGATTCGAGACCGAGCACCAACGTCGAAGCCAAAGCAGTCCCGCAGGGCGCGGGTCCTGTCGATCCTGAACCGGCAAAACCTGCGCGCGGAAGAATCGACTCAGTTGACCTCCTGCGCGGGATCGTGATGGTGATCATGATGCTCGATCACACCCGGGATTATGTTCATTCGGGAGCGTTGTTGTTTGATCCGCTCAACCTGTCCCAAACGACTCCCTGGCTTTTTGTGACGCGTTGGATTACGCATTATTGCGCGCCAGTGTTTGTTTTCCTGGCGGGTACGGGTGCTTATCTGCAATTCGCTCGTGGCAAGAGTAAGCGCGACCTTTCGCGTTTTCTGGTAACCCGAGGCATCTGGCTGATTGTCCTGGAAGTAACGGTCGTAAGGACCGCGGCATTCTTTAATGTCGATCCGAAGTTTCTCTTCTTCTTCCAGGTAATATTTGTGATCGGTTTTTCGATGATTGTCCTCGCGGCTTTGATTCATTTGCCTTTGAAGGTTATTGCCGCTTTCGGCCTGGTGATGATCGCCGTCCACAATTATTTCGATCGGTTTCCGGTCAAACCCTGGCAGGGACCACAGAGTCCGGTTCCGAGCTGGGGCGCGAAGCTGTGGATGCTGCTTCATCAGCCGGGCTTGTTTCCGAGCGGGCCGCGATTTCCCAGTCCGCTGGTTTTCGTTCTTTATCCATTAATTCCCTGGATTGGCGTCATGGCGGTTGGCTACGCGCTCGGCGAGTTATATACGAAAGATGCGAGGCTTCGCCGGCGTTGGCTTCTGATCATCGGCGGGATCGGGACTTCGTTATTTATAGTTATTAGAGCCGTTAACAAGTATGGCGAACCGTTTCCGTGGGCGCGTCAAAAAAACGTCGTCTTCACAATCCTGTCTTTCATCAACACCACAAAGTATCCACCCTCTCTCGACTATTTGTTGATGACGCTGGGGCCGGCGATCATCGCACTCGCCTTTTTTGAATCGGGACGTAATCTGATGCAAGCATCGGCGCGCTCATTCGGCTCGATCGTGCGAAACTTTTTCGTAACGTTCGGGCGCGTGCCTCTTTTCTTTTACGTCCTGCAATGGTGCACCGCACACACTATCGCCATCGTGCTTCATGCTGCCTTCGGAAAGCCAGTGCATTGGCTGTTTCAAACCCCGGTGGATTGGTTTACAAATCCGCCAAAGGGAAATGGTTTCAATCTGATCGTTGTCTACCTGTGTTGGATTGGTGGCGTGCTGCTGCTTTATCCTCTATGCAAATGGTTCGCGGGCGTGAAGGCGCGACGGCGTGACTGGTGGTTGTCGTATTTGTAGACGGATCGAATCTCAAAGCTTCCGTTCATCAATTCAGATTGTTTAAGTAAAGGAAAGAGACAATGCGTTTCTTGATAACCGCCCTCGGGCTCCTGATTGCCGTACTTGCATTCGGCTGCGCTAATCCAGCGGCGAACAAACCGCAGGCCTCGGTTGGAAAAGCTGCGCCGGACGCAGGCTCGCCCGCCGGCGCCGAGACGCTGATCATCGCACCGGAAAATTCAAAGGTGGAATTCGTGGCGGCTAAAGTGACCAGAAGCCACAATGGACATTTCGAGCAATTCACTGGCTCGATCGACCTCGCAGGCAGCAGCGCCGATCAAAGTCGCGTCACCATCGACATCGAAACGGGTTCAGTTATGACTGACGAAGATCAACTAACAGGGCACCTGAAAACAGCGGACTTCTTTGACGTTGCTAAATTTCCTAAAGCAACCTTCGTGTCGACAAAGATCGAACCCCGCCGTGATAAAGCCGATGCAAACACATACGACGTCACAGGCAATTTTGATCTGCATGGGATAAAGAAATCGATCACTTTTCCGGCAAACATTCAGATTGGCCCGGATCGCGTGGCAGTAAACGCAGAGTTCGCGATTAATCGGAAAGATTTTGGCATCGTCTACGCGGGTAAAGCTGATGACCTAATCCGCGACGGAGTGGTGATTAGGCTGACGCTCAACGTCCCGCGAAAGAAAAGCTAACAGCTGCCAGGACAAGAATGATTGGGCAAAAAGTCGTCCGGTTACCGAAGGCTATCGAATTCTTTCGGGCCAATCCGGTCTCATTCACACCTGGCTTCTTTAGCCAGGTGAACTGCGCCAAGCTAAGATCTGGAAACCGTTTAAAACGGTTTCCCCTTCTCCAGACACTCCCGATCACCCGGCTTAAGCCGGGTGTGAATGAGAACCTCGACCTTCCTTCTTGTGCAAAGCTGCATTACCCGGATTTCTTTGTCCCTTTCTGTAGAAAACAATAAACGGTCAAATCAGTCGACTTGAAAACTCAACTGCTGTGAAGCGCTGCTCTTGGCGATGCGATCAATCACGGTGACCTTTAAGAGATAGCGGCCAACCGGTAGCGCCTGCAAAGGGATTTCGGCCGCATATGGCACTCTGGTCAAGTCCGGAGTTCCGGCAGTTTCAATCTTGCGCAAGGTGGTGGTTAACACCGGCTCGTTATCACGGATGACCTGCACCTGGACCGCGAGATCCGGGGTAGCTTGGCTGATCGAAGCTGAAGGCTCGGCTATCGCAACCCGAGGGGGATCGGCAATTGCGGCATTGTACGTAAAAAACAGAAAGCCAAGACGGGACGAATGGGCGA
>WNGF01012568.1_pt1 | contig 15507 bp, 29 predicted proteins | sample 5400641 | NCBI WGS metagenome assembly WNGF01 (sample SAMN13153371, study PRJNA577476) | soil metagenome | isolation source: 80 cm soil or saprolite under grassland replicate 2 | place: USA:California | collected 2016-06-15
CGCGGCCCGATGTCGGTGAAGAGCTTGTGCACGACGTCACGGTCGGGGATCACCTTCAGGACCTCCCGGCGGGCCGCGAGGTCTCCCCGTTTGGCCGAGGTGATCAGCTTCTCGGCCAGCGGACGAACCGCCTTGGCTTTGGCCTGGGTCGTGTTCACCCGCTCGTGCGTGAACAGTTGCGCGGCCAGCCCCGCGAGCAGGAGCCGCTGATGCGCCGGACCGGCGCCCAGCCGGGGGCCGCGCTTGGGCCTGGGCATCGCTCCTACTCCTCCCGCAGCGACAGGCCGAGCTCGGCCAGCTTGGTCTTGACCTCGTCGATCGACTTCTGCCCGAAGTTGCGGATGTCCATGAGCTCGGCCTCCGACTTCTGGACCAGGTCGCCGACCGTGTTGATGCCCTCCCGTTTCAGGCAGTTGTACGACCGCACCGACAGGTTCAGCTCCTCCACCGTGATCCCATAGTCCGACGGAGCGGACTCGTCCTCCGCCGGTCCGACGGCCACGCTCGGAGCCTCGGCCAGCTCGGAGAACAGTTGCACGAGCTCGAGGAGCGTGCCGCCGGCCGAGGCCACTGCCTCGCGGGGGCTGATCGAGCCGTCGGTCTCCACGTCGAGTACGAGCCGGTCCCGGTCGGTCATCTGCTCCACCCGGGTGTTCTCGACCGTGTACGAGACCTTGTGGACCGGGGAGAAGATCGAGTCCACCGGGATGACCCCGATCGGGTCCCTCGGCTTCTTGTTCCGCTCGGCCGGCCGATAGCCGACGCCCCGCTCCACCACCATCTCGATCTCCAGGCTCCCGCCCTTGGCTACCGTGGCGACATGCAGGTCGGTGTTGAGGATGTCCATGCCGGCGGGCGGCGAGACGTCCCCGGCCGTGACCTCACCCGGGCCCTTGGCCTTGAGGTACATGGTGACCGGCTCCTCGACGTCGGTCCGGATCACCAGCTCCTTCAGGTTGAGGATGATGTCGGTCACGTCCTCCGTGACCTTGGGGATGGTCGAGAACTCGTGGAGCACGCCTTCGATCCGGACGGACGAGATGGCCGCCCCGGGGATCGATGACAGCAGCGTTCGTCGGAGGGAGTTCCCGACGGTGTAGCCGAACCCCGGTTCGAGGGGCTCGATGGAGAACCGGGAGCGCGTCGGGCTGACGCTCTCCTCCTGGATCTGTGGCCTTGCGACGATGAACACCTGACTACCTCCTCCGGCAGGGGATCATCCATTCCTCCCCGCCGATCACGGCCCGCTCGACGTTCGGGCCGGTATTGCACCCCGGCGCTACACGCGCCGGCGCTTCTTGGGCCGGCACCCGTTGTGGGGAACCGGCGTGACGTCCTGGATACCGGCGACCTCAAGGCCCGTCGCCGCGAGCGAGCGGATAGCCGTCTCGCGGCCGGAGCCCGGGCCCTTCACGAACACGTCCACCTTCTGCAGCCCGTGTTCCTGGGCCTTCCTCGCCGCAGCCTCCGCCGCGAGCTGGGCGGCGAACGGCGTGGACTTCCGGGAGCCCTTGAACCCGACGTTGCCGGCGCTGGCCCAGGAGAGGGTATTGCCCTGAAGGTCGGTGATGGTGACGATGGTGTTGTTGAACGTCGACTTGATGTGCGCCTGGCCGTGGACGACGTTCTTCTTCTCCTTCTTCCGGGTCTTCTTGGCCTTGGGCTTCGCCATGGCCTAGCCCTTCTTCCCGACGGCCGGCTTCTTCCTGCCGGGGACGGTCTTCTTCGGTCCCTTGCGGGTCCGGGCGTTCGTGTGCGTCCGCTGCCCATGCACGGGGAGGCTTCGCCGATGCCGGATTCCCTGGTAGGCGCCGATCTCGATCTTGCGCTTGATGTCCTGTGCCACCTCCCGGCGGAGGTCCCCCTCGACCTTGAACGTGCGGTCGATGAACTCGCGGATGCGAGCCACCTCCTCCTCGGAGAGATCCCGAACCTTCCGTCCCCCCTCGACGCCCGTCCCCTTCACGATCTGGAAGGCACGGGTCGGACCGATCCCGTAGATGTAGCGAAGGGCGATGTCCACCCGCTTGTCGCGGGGAAGGTCGACGCCTGCGATCCGTGCCACTCGCGCTCCCTCCTACCCCTGCCGCTGCTTGTGCCGGGGGTTCGTGCAGATGACCCGGACCCGGCCGTGGCGGCGGATGATCTTGCACCGCTCGCACATCTTTTTGACCGACGGTCGCACCTTCATCGCCCGAACCTCTCCTTCACTTGTAGCGGTACACGATCCTGCCGCGCGTCAGGTCGTACGGCGACAGCTCCACCAGGACCCGGTCCCCCGGGAGGATCCGGATGTAGTGCATCCGCATCTTCCCCGAGATGTGAGCCAGAACGTTGTGCCCGTTTTCGAGTTGCACCCGGAACATGGCGTTGGGGAGCGGCTCGGTGACCGTTCCCTCGACCTCGATGGCGTCCTTCTTCGGCAAGCTCTCCCAAGTGTTCCTCGTCGCCGGACAGGCCCGATCCGCCCACGGACGAGCCGAAACCGCCCCCGGACGGGGGCAGGCCTCAAGTATAGGAGCCCTGTCGGAGACCGTCCACGAGCGTCACGGGCTCCGGTAGGGCTACGCGCCGGGCGCGGGATTCCCCTCGCTGCTCGAGGCGAAGTCGGTGGACTCCTCTCCCCGTGCCTCGCCCACGACCACGAGCTGATCCACCACCCCCGCCTCGATCGTGGCCTCGATGCCCCGGGTGGCGTCGACCATACGATCCCGGATGACCCGCAACTCCTCCATCAGGGCCTCATGGCGCGAGACCAGGCTCGAAAGGACCCGGTCGGACTCCTTCTTGGCCTCTCGTAGCGCCTCTTCCGCCTGAAGGCGAACGTCCTCGGCTTTACTCTGGGCGTCCACGCGGATCCGGTCGGCCTCCGTCCTCGCCTTGGCCTGGACCCGCTCGGCCTTCTCCGCCGCCTCCCCACGCGATCTCTCGGCCTCTTGCTGGATGCGATCGGCTTCGGACCTCGCCTCGGCGACGATGCGGCGGGCCTCCTCCTCGGCATCCTCGCGGAGCCTCTCGACATCCTGATCGAAGGTCCGCATCAGATCCGCCACCCGAGCGCCAACGCCCTCGTACTGATCTTGCGCGGTGGGAGCCTGCTCCTCCGTGGCGACGTCCCGCTGACTCAATTCCGCCTGGAGCCGCCGTACCTCAGTCGCCAGGGCGTCGAGGTGGTCTGTCAGCCGCGTCACGTACTCCAACACTTGATCCGGATCGTATCCCCGCCGCACCGTCGCGAACGTTGGCAGGTTCAGCGAACCGGAGGTTGCCGACGGTGGCAACCCTGTTTCCCAGGTGGCCATACGTCTCCTCCTGTCGAATCCATCTATCGCAGGAGGCTAGCCTTCCTCCCCCTGGAGGGTAACCGCCATCCGGGAGCACCGGGTAGTTCCATCTCCCTAAGCCATTCGTCCCAGGGACCCAGGGAATCGCCCGCCTCCCGATTGCGCGGCGCCCAGCCGATGGGGCCTAGGCGGTGGGGTCAGGCCGCCCATTCGAAGAGTTGATCGACGTCGCGTCCGCCCCCTCGCCCCCACGGGCCTCCTGCAACATCACGACCTGATCCCCGATCGAGCCCTCGATGGTCGTCTCCAGATCCTTCGCCGTGTCGAGCATGCGGTCGCGCATTGCTCGAAGCTCGTCCACCAGGGCATCCCGGCGCTCGACCAGGGTGGACAACGCTTGGTCGGTCTCGATCCGGGCCTCCCGAAGCGTCCGCTCGGCCTCTGCACGCGTCTGGGCAGCCTCGTCCTGCGCATTCAGGCGGGTGCGCTCGGCATCGGTCCGGGCATCGGCCAGGAGGCGCTCGCCCTGGGTCCGCGCATCTGCGAGCAGGCGCTGGACCTCTGCCTCTGCCTCGGCGCGAAGCCTCTCCACGTCTTGATCGAACATCCTCACCAGGTCGGCCACCCGTGCAGAGATGGTGTCGTATGGGTCCTGGCCGCCATCCGTGTCCTGCACCCCGATGCCCTGTCGGCTCGCATCCCGGAGGTCCGACTCGAGCTGGTGCACGTTGGATTCCAGAGCTTCGACGTGGTCGGCCACCCCGCTCAGGTACTCGACGACCTGGTTGGGGTCGTACCCGCGAAACACCGTGGCGAAGGTGGGCTGGCGGATGCGAGCGGCGCTCGCCGATGGCGACGGGTCCGGCTCCCATGTGCCCATAGTTTCCCCCTGACGATCCCAGGAGTAGGGAAGTTCCCCCTCAGGCCGCAGAGAGTAGCCCCATCCAGGCACCTCGCGCTAGCCGCGAGCCGTGAGGACCTCCCGGCCGTCCTCGGTGACCGCGATCGTGTGCTCGAAGTGCGCGGCCAGGGACCGATCGGCGGTCACCACGGTCCAGTCGTCGGCCAGGACCCGGGTCTTCCAGTCGCCCATCGTGACCATGGGCTCGACCGCGACGACCAGGCCGGGCCGAAGCTCGGGCCCCCGACCCGGGAGCCCGTAATTCGGGATCTGGGGGTCCTCGTGCAGGCTCCGGCCGATGCCGTGGCCAACGTACTCCCGGACCACCGAGAACCCCGCTCCCTCCACCACCTGCTGCACCGCGTGGGAGATGTCCGACAGACGACCCCCCGGCCGGATCTGGGAGATCCCGGCCTCCAGGGCCTCCTCAGTCACCCGGACGAGCTTTTCGGCCTCCGCCGAGGGTGGCTCGGCCACGAACACCGTGACCGCCGAGTCCGCATGGTAGCCGTCCCAGATGGCCCCGAAGTCGAGCGACAGTACGTCGCCCTCCTTCAAGATCCGCTTCGGCGATGGGATCCCGTGGACGACCTCCTCGTTCGGTGAGGCGCAGATCGATGCGGGGAATCCCCGGTACCCCTTGAACGAGGGCGTCGCCTTCCGCTCCCGGATGAACGCTTCCGCCACGGCGTCCAGGTCGGCCGTGGAGACCCCGGGTCGGACGGCCGCGAGCACCGTGTCGATTGTCTCGGCGACGATGCTGCCGGCCACTCGCATCTTGGCCACCTCGTCAGGTGACTTGAGGATGATCATGCTTCCAGGTCCAGCAGGTCGGACAGGGCCTCGATGGTGCGGTCGGCCACGACCTCCTCGGGGGCTTCGGCACCGATGTCCCGCAGCAGCCCCCGCTCCCAGAAGTACAGGACGAGCGGTTGGGTCTCTCGTCGATACACCTGCAGCCGGCGCCGGATGGTCGCCTCGTCGTCGTCGGACCGCGCCTCGAGCCGGTGGCCGCAGACATCGCAGATGCCCTCGACCCGGGGACGCTTGAAGTTCAGGTTGTACACGCGCTTGCAGTTCGGGCAGACCAGCCGGCCGGTAAGCCGCTTCACCGCCACCTCGTCCCCGATCTTGAAGTTCAAGACGGCGGAGAGCGGACGGCCCGCGGCGGCCAAGGCCCCTTCCAACGCCTGAGCCTGGGCCACGGTGCGGGGGAACCCGTCGAGGATGAACCCCTCCCTGGTATCCGGTTGGTCCAGCCGCTGCAAGACCATGTTCACCGCGATGTCGTCGGGAACGTAGTCGCCCCGATCCATGTACTCCTTGGCCGCCAGGCCGAGGGCCGTTGCCCTCGCGACGTGGTCACGGAAGATGTCGCCCGTCCCGATCACGGAGAGCCCGTAGCGCTCCGACAGCCTCCTGGCCTGGGTGCCCTTTCCCGCCCCCGGAGGACCGAGGAGGACGATCCTCATGGCTACTTCAGGAATCCCTCGTAGTGCCGCATGAGCAACTGGGACTCGAGCTGCTTCATGGTCTCGAGGGCCACGCCGACCGTGATCAGGAGCGAGGTTCCGCCGAACGGGAACTGCTGGATGACCCAGAAGGCGAAGACGATCGACGGCAGGAGGGCGATGGCCGCCAGGAACAGCGAGCCGGGCAACGTGATGCGGACCAGGACGTCGTTCAGGTAGTTCGCCGTGGGCTGGCCGGGCCGGATCCCGGGGATGAATCCTCCGTACTTCCGGAGGTTGTCGGCGGTATCCACCGGGTTGAAGGCGATGGCCGTGTAGAAGTAGGCGAAGAACACGATCAGCATGCCGTAGATGGCCATGTACACCAGGCTCCGCTGGTTCGTGACGTAGTTGTTCACGAAGTTCGTGAACCAGTTGGCGTGGTACACGCTGGCCAGCAGGGTCGGGAAGTACAGGACCGACGAGGCGAAGATGATCGGGATGACACCGGCCTGGTTGACCTTGAGCGGGATGTAGGTGCTGCCGCCGGTGGTCATCCGCCGACCCACCACCCGCTTGGCGTACTGGACCGGAATCCGCCGCTGGCCCTGCTCGACGAAGACCACGGCCACGACGAGGGCCAGGCCGATCAACAGCACCACGACGAACTTCGCGTTGCTCTGCAACAGGATCGCGCGGCCCTCGGTGGGGAGCCGGGAGATCACGCTGGCGAAGATCATGACCGACATCCCGTTGCCGATCCCGCGCTGGGTGATGAGCTCACCCATCCACATGATCGTCGCCGTGCCGGCGGTCATGATCAGCACGATCAGGGCGATGTTCGGCGGGGTGAACGTGCCCGGCCGGAACACGTCGACGCCGTTCAACGCCTGGGAGCCGGAGTGGAACAGGAACACGAGCCCGGTGGACTGGAGGAGCGCCAGGACCACCGTCACGTAGCGGGTCCACTGGTTGATCTTCTTGATGCCCGTCTCGCCCTGCTTCTGCCACTGCTCGAGCTTGGGGATCACCACGGTGAGGAGCTGCATGATGATGGAGCTCGTGATGTACGGCATGATCCCCAAGCCGAACACGGCCATCCGGGTGAGCGCGCCCCCGGAGAACAGGTCGATGAACGACAGGAACCCGCCCTGGCCTTGTGACTTGAAGGCGTTGGTCAATCGGTTGATGTCAACGATGGGAACGGGCACGTGCGAGCCGAACCGATAGACGGCGATGATGAACAGCGTGAACAGGATCTTCTTGCGAAGGTCCGGGACCTTGAACGCGTTGACGAAGGCACGCAGCACGAGAACTCGATTCTACCCCGTCAGGTGACGAGCTCGGTCGTGCCTCCGGCGGCTTCGATCTTGGCCTTGGCGGCCTCGGAGAACGCGTGGGCCTTGACGGTCAGGGCCAGGCCGATGTCGCCTCGGGCCAGCACCTTCACCGGTCGTCCGCCGTGGATCAGGCCGCGCGCCAGCATGGCCTCCGGATCGACCTCGCCGCCCTCGAACACCTGTGCCAGCGTCTCCACATTCACCACCGAGTACTCGACCCGATTGCGGTTGGTGAAGCCCTTGAGCTTCGGGACACGTCGCTGGAGCGGCATCTGGCCCCCCTCGAACCCCAGCTTGGGGTTGTGGCGGGCGCCGTAACCCTTGGTCCCCCGGCCCGCCGTCTTACCCTGGCCGGCGGCCCTGCCCCGGCCGACGCGCCGCTTCCGCTGCGTGGCACCGGCAGCGGGACGGAGGTGATGGAGCTTCATCCCTTCTTCTCCCTCCCGCCCGTCGCCGAGCGACCACCCTGGGTCTCCTCCACTCTCACCAGGTGGCTGACCTTGGCGATCATGCCTCGGATCTCCGGGCGGTCGTCCTTCACCACCGTCTCGCCCAGGCGATGCAGCCCCAACCGACGGACCGTGGCCTTCTGGTCCTTCGGCCGGTGAATCACGCTCCGGATCTGGGTGACCTTAAGCTTGGTCACCGTAGGCCTCCTCCAGCTTGGCCGCCCGGGTCGCCTGCATCCGCTCGTCCGCCGCGGCCACGGCCGAGAGCATCGGCTTGGGGGCCACCTCGCTCAGCTGCCGTCCGCGAAGCCTCGCCACCTGCTCGGGCCGCTTCAGGCTCCGTAGCCCGGCGGTCGCCGCCTTCACGATGTTGATCGCGTTGCTCGAGCCCAGGGACTTGGACAGGATGTCCTTGATCCCCGCGCACTCGACCAGGGCCCGAACAGGCCCGCCGGCGATGACCCCGGTGCCCGGTGCGGCGGGCTTGAGGAGCACGATGCCGGCCCCGTCCTCCCCGGTCACCTGGTGGGGAATGGTGGTCCCCATCATCGGGACCTCGAACATCTTGCGCTTGGCCTCCTCGACACCCTTGGCGATGGCCGCGGGGACTTCCTTGGCCTTGCCGTAACCCACGCCGACGCGTCCCGCGCCGTCGCCGACCACGACGAGCGCGGCGAAGGAGAAGCGGCGGCCTCCCTTGACCACCTTGGCCACGCGGTTGATCGCGATGACCCGCTCCTCGTACATGCCCTTCTCTCCCGTCGACGCGTCGTACCGTCGCATCAGATCGCCAATCCCCCTTCCCTGGCCCCCTCGGCCAGCGCGGCGATCCGGCCGTGATACAGCCGGCCGCCACGGTCGAACACCGCGCCCTGGACGCCTGCCTGCTTCGCCCGGTCGGCGATCAGGGCCCCCACGGCCTTGGCCACGACCTTCTTGTCGCCCTTGGTTCCGCCGTCACGAACCTCGCGGTCGGACGCCGAGGCAACCGTGCGAGAGGAGACGTCGTCGATGAGCTGCACGTAGATGTGCCGGTTGGATCGGTACACGGCCAGACGCGGACGCGCTGCCGTGCCCGAGATCTTGCGCCGAATCCGGAAGCGCCGGCGCGCCCGCGCCGAACGCTTGTCGGTGCCACGCTGGAGCGTCCTCATGCCGTCGCGCCCTTCGCCGCCTTGCCGGCCTTCTTGCGGACGAACTCGCCTTCGTAGCGGATGCCCTTGCCCTTGTACGGCTCGGGCTTGCGGATCTGCCGGATTTCCGCGGCCACCTGCCCGACCTGCTGTTTGTCGTTCCCCCGGATGACCACGCTGGTCGGTGCGGGGACCTCGAACTCGATACCCTCTGGACACGGGACGTGGACCGGATGTGAGTACCCCACCGAGACCTCCAGGTCCTTGCCCCGGAGGGATGCCCGGTACCCGACGCCCACGATCTGTAGGCGCTTCTCGTAGCCCTTCGTCACGCCCTCGACCATGTTCGCGATCAGGGTGCGTGTGAGGCCGTGGAGGCTCCTGTGGAAGCCCTCGTCGCTCGGGCGCTCGACCCGGATCACACCGTCGTCGCGGACGATGCGCATCTCCGGGTGGAGCCGCCGGGACAGGGCTCCCCGTGGCCCCTTCACCGTCACGGTCGCGTCCTCGTCGATCGCAACCTCGACGCCGCCCGGAATCTCGATGGGTTGCTTTCCGATCCGACTCATGGCTTCGTCCTCACCACACGTGGGCCAGGACCTCGCCGCCGATGCCGCGGCGAGAGGCCTCCCGGTCCGTGATCACGCCCTGGGATGTGGACAGGATTGCGATGCCGGTGATGGTCCGTTCCCGCTTCGCCCCGTACTTAAGGCGGACCCGAAGGGCCAGGTGGACCCCCTCGCCCTCCATCTCGAAGCCGTCCACGAACCCTTCCGCCGCAAGGATCTTGAGGATGGCCTGGTTGAGCTTGGACGCCGGCACGAGCAGGTCGTCCTTGTACGCCACGTTGGCGTTGCGGATCCTCGTCAGCATGTCCGCGACGGGATCGGTGACGTTGGTCCGAACGAGGGCCTTCACCATGACGCCTTCGTCACCCCCGGCAACTCACCGATGTGCGCCAGCTCGCGGAAGCAGATCCGGCACAGGAGGAACTTGCGGTAGACAGCCCGAGCCCGGCCGCACCGACGGCACCGGGTGTGCTCACGCACGGCGAACTTCGCCGGCTTGAGCTGCTTCTCGATCTTCGCCTTGCCTGCCATCTCGTCCCCTCGCTACGAGGCCGCCGCGCTCACGGCCGGGGCACCCTCGAACGGGAACCCCAGCGCTATCAGCAGCGCCCTTCCCTCGTCGTCCGTCCTCGCTGTCGTCGCGACGGTGATGTCCATCCCTCGGACCTTCACCACCTTGTCGTAGTCGACCTCCGGGAAGATCAGCTGCTCGGTCAGCCCGAGCGTGTAGTTCCCGTGACCGTCGAACGACCGTCGTGTCAGCCCCCGAAAATCGCGGATCCTGGGGATGGCCACCGTGATGAGGCGGTCGACGAACTCCCACATGCGGTCGCCCCGAAGGGTGACCTTGGCTCCGATGGACGAGCCCTCCCGGAGCTTGAAGCCGGCGATCGACTTCCGGGCCTTGGTCACCACGGGCCGCTGTCCTGTGATGACGGCGAGGTCCTGGGTCGCCGCCTCCAGCATACGAGCATCCTTCAGCGCGTCACCCACGCCCATGTTGATGACGATCTTCTGGAGCCGCGGGACCTCCATGGCGTTGGCATACCCGAGCTCCTGGCGGAGGCGCGGGAGGACCTCCTCGCGATAGCGAACCTTCAGCCGGGGCACGTAGCGCTCGCTCACAGCTCCCCCTCGCACTTGCGGCAGATCCGGACCTTCTTGCCATCGGACCCCACCTGGTGGCCGACCCGGGTTGGCCGGCCGCAGGACTTGCACACGATCTGGACGTTGGAGATGTCGACGTACAGCTCCATATCGATGATGCCGCCCTGCTGGAGCTGCTGTCCGCTGGTGGATCGGCGGCCCGTGGCCCGCTGATGCTTCTTGGCCATGGCTCCCCCCTCCACCAAGATGCGCCCGTCCTTGGGCAGCACCCGGACCACCCGGCCCCGGTGGCCACGGCTCTTCCCCGTCATCACCTGCACGGTGTCGTCCTTCTTGACGTCGATCCCTGGCATCGTCACAGCACCTCCGGGGCGAGCGAGATGATCTTCATGAACCGCTTCTCCCGCAGCTCGCGGGCCACCGGACCGAAGATCCTGGTCCCCCGAGGGTTCCGCTGGTCGTTGATGAGGACCACGGCGTTGTCGTCGAAGCGGATGTACGAACCGTCGGGGCGGCGGCGCTCTTTGGCCGTGCGCACCACGACACCCCTCACCACCTCGCCCTTCTTCACGGCGCCACCGGGGAGCGCGTCCTTCACGGAGCCCACGACGACGTCGCCGATCCCGGCGTAGCGGCGGTGGGAACCCCCCAGGACGCGGATCACCAGGACCTCTCTGGCCCCCGTGTTGTCCGCGACCCTGCACCGGGTCTCCTGTTGGATCACCGCTCCCTCACTCCGCCCGTTCCACGATCTCGACGACCCGCCACCGCTTGGTCTTCGACAGGGGACGGGTCTCGACCACGCGGACGGTATCGCCCACGTGCGCCTCGTTCGATTCGTCGTGCGCCGCAAGCCGGGACGAGCGCCGAACGATCTTCTGGTAGAGCGGATGGCGGATCTGACGATCGATCTTGACCAGCACGGTCTTGTCCATCGCGTCTGACACCACTACGCCGGTCCGGGCCTTTCGCCGGCCGCGTTCGTTCGCCTGGGTCACGTCGCGCTCGCTTCCTTCTTGCTCGCTCGCCTTCGCCTCGTTCGCTTCCCGGTCTCCTGTTCGGATCCTTCTGCCTCCTCGAGCTCCTCGCCCCGCTCGAGCACGACATCGAGTGGCTCGCCCTTCTTCCTCCCGGCGGCCTGAGCCTGGCGGGACTCGGCCAGGGCCTCGGCATCGGCCCGCGCCAGCTCCTCCTCGACCTCCTGCTCCGGCTGGCGTTCGCGGAGCACGGTCAGGATCCTCGACACGTCGTGCCGCACGTCCTTGATGCGCATGGGGTTGTCGAGCTGCCCCGTGGCCAGCTGGAACCGCAGGTTGAACAGCTCCTCCTTGTGGGACTCCAGCCGCTCGATGAGCTGCTCGTCGGGGAGCTCGCGGAGCTCGGCCACCCTGGTCACTCCGACCCTCCCGCCCGGCTGATGAACTTGGTCTTGATGGGGAGCTTGTGGGCCGCCCGGCTCATGGCCTCCTTCGCCACGTGCTCGGTGACCCCCGAGAGCTCGAACATCACCCGGCCTGGCTTGACCACCGCGACCCACCCCTCCGGGTTGCCTTTGCCCGATCCCATCCGGGTCTCGGCGGGTTTCTTGGTGAATGGCTTGTCGGGGAAGATGTTGATCCACACCTTTCCACCACGGCGGATGTGTCTGGTCATGGCCACCCGAGCCGCCTCGATCTGGCGGTTGGTGATCCACGCCGGCTGGAGGGCCACCAGGCCATAGTCGCCGAAGTGCACCTCGGTACCGCCCTTGGCCCGGCCCCGCATTCGGCCCCGATGGACCTTGCGGTGCTTGACCTTCTTGGGGGCGAGCATCAGGCCTCGCTCCCTTCGGCGACCGGCGTTTCCTCGATGGTCACGCCGAGCTCGGGGGCCGCTCCGTCCTCGGGGGCCGCTCCGTCCTCGCCGGTCTCATCGCTCCGCTCGGTGCTCGGCTCGGGGGCGGCCGGCTCCTCGGTCTCGATGGCCTCGGCTTCCGCCTCGTCGGTGATCAGGGCGCCGGTTGAGGCCCCTCCGGCCGACACGTGGGCCAGGGCCCGGGCCCGGGCAAGCTCGGTCTCCTTCTCCGCGGCAGGGATCTCGTCGCCGTGGTACACCCACACCTTCACCCCGATCTGCCCGAAGGTCGTCTTCGCCTCGGCCGTGCCGAAGTCGATACGGGCCCGGAGGGTATGCAGCGGGACCCTCCCCTCGCGGTACCACTCGCGGCGCGACATCTCGGTCCCGCCGAGGCGGCCCCCGCATTGCACTCGAACGCCGAGCGCTCCCGCCCGCATGGCCGTCTGGACGGCCCGGCGCATGGCCCGGCGGAAGGAGACCCTTCCGGCCAGCTGCTCGGCCACGCCCTGGGCGAGCAGCGTGGCGTCGGTCTCCGGCCGGAGTTGGCTGGCTGCCGAGTTCATGTCCTCGACCTTCACGTCGACCCGCTTCTTGGTCACCCGCTCGATGTCCCGGCGGATCCGGTCGACTTCGGCCCCCTTGCGGCCGATCACGATGCCGGGACGGGCCGTTCGGATGAACACCCAGATCTGGTCGCCCTTGCGCTCGATGTCGACGCTGGAGATGCCGGCTCGGGACAGGCGGCTGCGGATGTGCTTTCGGATCCACACGTCCTCGTGCAGTGAGTCCGCGTAGTCGCGGCCTCCGAACCAGTTGGACTTCCACGTGTAGATGACCCCCAGCCGAAGTCCGTACGGATTGACCTTGTGACCCATCAGGCTTCCTCTCCCAACGACTTCACGATCAGCGTGATGTGCGAGGTGCGCTTCCTGATCCTGGCCGCCCTGCCGTAGGCTCGGGGCCGCCACCGCTTGAGCGTGGGGCCCTCGTCCACCCATGCCCGGTCGACGACCAGGTTCTGGGCCGCCACCCCGGGCGCCTGCTCGGCGTTCGCCACCGCCGAGTTCAGCGCCTTCTCGATGGTACGCGACGCGGACTGGGGCGCGAACCGCAGGATCCGGCGGGCCTCCTCGACCTGCCGGCCCCGGATGAGGTCGACCATCCGCCGCGCCTTCATCGGCGAGAGCCGCACGTATTTGATCGTCGCCTTGGCTTCCATCCCCTACCTGACCGTCGTGCTCCGCTCGGCCCGCGCGTGGGACCTGAAGGTTCGGGTGGGCGCGAACTCCCCGAGCTTGTGGCCGACCATCGACTCGGATACGTAGATGGGCACGTGCTTTCGTCCGTCGTGGACGGCGATGGTGTGCCCCACCATCTCCGGGACGATCGTCGAACGACGTGACCAGGTCCGCACCACCTTCTTCTCGCCCCGGCGGTTCATCTCCACGACCCGGACCATCAAGTGGTCATCCACGAACGGGCCCTTCTTGATCGACCTCGGCACGTCTATCCACGCCCCTTCCCACGGCGACGGACGATGAGCTTGCTCGACGCCTTGTTCTTCTTGCGCGTCCGCCCTTCCTTCTTCCCCCACGGCGAGGTGGGGTGGCGGCCGCCGGAGCTCTTGCCCTCGCCGCCGCCGAGCGGGTGATCCACCGGGTTCATGGCCACTCCGCGGACCGAGGGGCGCTTGCGCCGCCACCGGTTGCGACCGGCCTTCCCCAGCTGGATCAGCTCGTGCTCCGGGTTGCCCACGACGCCAACCGTCGCCCTGCACGTCGCCTCCACCAGCCGCGTCTCGCCCGATGGCAGGCGAACCGTGGCGTACCGACCCTCCTTCGCCATCAACTGCACACTGGTCCCCGCCGAGCGGGCCATCCGGGCACCCGCACCGGGCTTGAGCTCCACGGCGTGCAGCGTCGTCCCGACCGGGATGTTCCGAAGGGCCAGAGCGTTTCCGGGCCGCACGTCCGCCCCCTCGCCGGAGACCACGGTGTGACCGACCTCGAGTCCTTGCGGCGCAAGGATGTAGCGCTTCTCGCCGTCGAGGTAGTGCAGCAAGGCGATGCGGGCCGTCCGGTTGGGGTCGTACTCGATGTGCGCCACCTTGGCCGGCACACCGTCCTTGTCTCGCCGGAAATCGATGACCCGGTACCGGCGCTTGTTGCCGCCGCCCTGATGCCTGGCCGTCACGCGCCCGTGGGTGTTTCGGCCGGCCTTGTTGCGCCCCTTGGCCACGAGCGACTTCTCCGGGCGGTCCCGCGTGACCTCCTCGAAGGTCGAACCCGTCATCCCCCGGCGGCCCGGCGTCGTCGGCTTGTACTTGCGGATGGCCATGGCTACTTCCCCGTCTCGAAGATCTCGATGGCGTCGCCCTCCGCGAGCTTGACGATGGCGCGCTTCTGGTCCGCCCGCTTGCCCTGCGTGAACCTGCGACGCTTCACCTTTCCCTGCCGGTTGAGCGTGTTCACGGAGACCACCCGGACATTCCAGATCTGCTGGATGGCCTCCTTGATCTCGGTCTTGTTCCGTAGGACTTCTCGGAGACCACCGGGCGGATGATGACGTCGCGCGGCGTCTTCATGCTTCGGCCTCCTCGGCATCCTCGCCCGGGGCCTCGCCCGGCGGGGCCTCAACCGGCTGGGTCTTGCCGCCCTCGAGCGCGTCCAGGGCCCCTTGCGTGAACAGAACGCGGTCGGCTGCGAGCACCTCGTATGCGCCGAGCGCGGGCACGTACGCTACGCGCACGGATGCGAGGTTGCGGAAGGATCGCTCCACGATCCCGTCGCTCGACGGTCCCGGCAGCACGAGCAGGACGGCCCCCTCGAGCTTGAGGGCCTCGATCACTTCGGCCGCCCGGCGGGTCTTCGGCTCGTCGAACCGGAGCTCGTCCACCACGGAGACCTTGCCCGACGTGACCGCGTCGGTGAGCGCAGAGCGGAGCGCACCTCGCTTCATCTTCTTGTTGACACGCATGGAGTGGTCCCGAGGATGGGGGCCGTGAGCAACTCCGCCGCCGCTCCACTGGGGAGCCCGGATCGATCCTTGCCGAGCACGGCCGGTGCCCTTCTGCCGCCAGGGCTTGCGGCCTCCGCCGGAGACGTCGCCGCGGGTCTTCGTGGCATGGGTGCCCCGACGGATCGCGGCCATACCGGCCACGACCACCTGGTGCATGAGCGGGACACTGACCCTCGCCTCGAAGACCTCGGGGGCCAGCTCGCGCTGGGCCACCTTCTTGCCGGAGGCGTCGACCACCTGGACCTTGGGCATCAGCCCGTGCCTCCCGCCGGGGCCTTGACCGCCGAGCGGACCATGACCAGCCCACCCGACGGCCCAGGCACGGCCCCTCGGAGGAGCAGCAGGTTGCGCTCGGCGTCGGCCTGGACCACCTCGAGGTTCAGAACGGTCACCCGCTCGTTGCCCATCTGGCCGGCCAT
>WNGF01005833.1_pt1 | contig 15505 bp, 16 predicted proteins | sample 5400641 | NCBI WGS metagenome assembly WNGF01 (sample SAMN13153371, study PRJNA577476) | soil metagenome | isolation source: 80 cm soil or saprolite under grassland replicate 2 | place: USA:California | collected 2016-06-15
CATCGAGAAGAACACGACCGGTGCCTCCTGCCCCTGGAACTTGTCCACCGTGCCGATCCGGGCGCCACGCGGGAGCGCTTCGACGAGGCAGCGCACCTGCTCGTTGAACGGCGCCACCACCAGCACATTTGCGAGGCGAAGCGGTCTGGTCACGCCGTTCGTGTTGGTCCAGCCCTGCTCGAGCAGACGGTCGATCTCCCCGCGCACCCGCGCGGCCTCCTCCGGCGACGAGCGCCGGTTGCCCGCGTGCTCGACCGGAAGGAAGCGCAGACCCGTCCCGGCCGCGGTCGACTGAAGCTCGCAGCCCTCTGCCGCTTCGAGGCGGCTCTCGTAGAACGCATCCGAGACATACCGGCAGACGTCCGGGTGCATGCGAAACGAGCGCTCGAGGAACAAACCGCGATCCTCCGGAATCGTCTCCTCGCTGCCGAGCAGGTGCACGAGCACCGACGCTCCCGAGCCGTCCGGATGCGTTCCCTGCGACACCTGCGCGAGCTGGAGCGGGTCGCCGAGCAGCACGAGCGTCCGCGCCGACGTCCCCAGCGCCAGCGCATCGGCAAGCGAGACCTGCCCCGCCTCGTCGATGAACAGGTAGTCGAGCTGCTGGTCGAGCTCCGGCCGCGCGAACAGCCAGGCGGTGCCGGCGAGCAGACGCACTTCCGGATCGAGAAACGGGTCGACGTCCTCGCGGCTCTCGATCGGCCCGCGCTCGTAGACGGACTCCGGTTTGCCGGCGCTGCACTTCTTCAATCCGGGCACGTCGAGACCGGCGGTCACGATCTCGTCCAACAGGTTGTGGATCGCCTTGTGGCTCGCCGCCGCAACGCCGACCCTCTTCCCGCGCGCGAGCACGTGCAGGATCAGCCGCGCGCCGGTGTACGTCTTCCCGGAGCCCGGCGGCCCCTGCACGAACAAGTGGCGCCCCTCCACACGCTCCACCAGCTGCTTCGTCTCGTCTTCGGTCGCGACCTGCACGCGCTCGCCGCCGAGTGGGAGCTCGCGCCGCAGGACGCCCTCGAGCGCCGCGTAGCGTCCGTCGCCGTCGCGAATCGATCGGCCGAGCCGCATCAGCGCCTGCCGTTGGCAGCTCGTGTCCCACACACCTTTCGGGATCAGCGCCCGCGGCAGCGGCTGCTTGTCGACCTTCGGCCCGCGCCGCAAACGCAGCCGGCCGGCGACATCGTCGAGGTCGACGATCGTTCCCGGATTCTTGCCCGTGTACGGATCGACGACCTCGTCACCGGGATCGAGTTTGTGCTGCTGCACCGGGAACGTGAACGTGTAGTCACGCGACTTCTTCTGCGGCACGGGCTCCTGGCGGTTCCAGTCGAGCCCGCCGATCGACTCGGCGTCTTCGACAAGCTCCGGCACCGTCATCGCGAGCCGCTGGAAGTACGCCCACCAGACCGGCTTCGCCTCGCGCCGGTGGTAGTCCAGCAGCAGCGCCGCCTGCCGCGCCGTCTCGTTCTCGCGCGCGAGCAACTCTTCGCGCAGGACATCCTTCTCGGCGAGTTCCTCCACCGTTTCCGGCTTGACCTGTCGCAGCTCGGGCGGTTGGCGCCACGGGATCTCCGTCGCCCAGGTTGCCGCCGCCTCGGCCTTTCGCTCGATTAGCCACTCCCGCAGCAGATAGGTCGAGAGGCAGTCCTCACGGTTGTACTCCTCGATCCCGTGCAGGACCGAGTCGTCCCGCTCGCTGACCCAGCGCTCGTAGAGGACGATCGAGTCGTCGCCCGAGCGGAGCTCGGCCTCGCGCTCCATATAGAACTGCTCCACGTTCTTGATCGAGTAGCTCGGGTGCGAGATCCGCACTCCTTGGCGTACGACCGCGTAGAGATCGACGAGCACCTCGCCGCGCAGCAGGTCGTCGACCGCCTCCTCGCGCGTGGCGTACTCGCCCATCAGCCGCTTGAGCGCGGACGGCTCGTAGGGCGCGTAGTGGTAGACGTGCAGGTCCGGGAAGTGCGCGCGCCGCTCGTACACGAAGTCGACGAGCTGCTCGAACGCGCGTCGCTCGCCGTCGCGGTCGTGCGCCCAGAAGGGGCGGAACTGCGGCTGCCCGTCCTCGAGCCACAGGACGCCGAAGAGATACTCGAGGCCGCGGTTCGGCTCCCACCATGGGTCGCCTTCCATATCGAAGAAGAGGTCGCCCGGCGAGGGCTTCGGGAGGAGCGCGAAGCCGCGGCCTCCCTCGGGTTGGAGAGTCTCCCACGCGTGCGCGCCGGTGCGCCGCCGACGGAGCTGGAGCTCGGCCTGGTGACGGATGTTCTCGAAGGTCGTCGCCGCCATGCGCGGGACGTCGGTCTCGCGTGGCGCGTCACCGAGCTCCGCGAGCGTCGTGATCCCGGCCGCGTCGAGCCGGACGACCTGGTCGCGGCGGATGTTGGCGACGCGGGTCAGGTGGTCGTGCTCGTCCCACCAGGCCTCGCAGAGCTCGCGGAAGGCGCAGATGGAGCAGTGCTCGACCGGGTAGGGCTCGGTCGGCGGCCGCTCGTGAACGGCGTCGAGGAACCGGTCGCGGACGCGCCGGTAATAGGCGAGGAAGTCGAGCGTGCGGTACCTCTCGGTCTCGCCGGAACCGAGCGCGATGTGCATCCACTCGGGCAGCCGCCCCTGGAGGCGCCCGATCTGCTCGGAGTAGAAGCAGAGCTGGAGCACGTGCGCCGGCTTCCCGTGCCGCGCGAGCTTCGTGTCATAGGCCTCGTAGATGCCGTCGTCGCCGCGGATCACAAAGTCCGCGAGCCCGCGCCACTCCCCGTCCAGGAAGGCGGCCTGGTAGATGATCTCGCGCCCGGCGCGAAGAGCGTCCTCGGTCTCGCGCGCGCCGCGTTCCCAATCCCAGCCGCCGCCATCGCGCTCGGCGAGCTCGATCGCGACGACATCGCGCCCGCTGGCAAGGAGCTGCGCGAGGTACGCGCGCTCGTGCTCCTCACCCTTGCGGCGGATCAGCTCAGCCTGAGGATCCTCGACGCGCGGCTTGACGAGCTCGCCATCCGCAACAGCGAGCTCGAGCTGCGTGAGGTGCTCGCATGCCAGGTACGCCGTGAGATCCGACGGCGAGTAGAACAGCTGATTCCCGCGGGCTTCCACGCGTTGAAGTATCTCGGCCGGTGCGGACTTGTACGCTCTCGCACGCCGGGTGGGTCAGCTTCATACTCCGGCACCTTCAGCGCTGGTGTTCTGGATCTCGCCGTTAGCGCATGGCGGATTGCAAGAACCACCACGGCTTCCATTCGAGGGCCCCGGTCTAGCCATCAGCGCTCCATTACAGGGGTACTTGCCTCGAGACATCGGGGAGCCTGCCAGCGGCGGCGAGCGCTTTCACAGCCATGACCACTCGGTGTAAGTACGCTGCTGCGCCGTCTTGAGCAGAGAGTCGACAATCTGCTCGAGCGTTTCGACTTGCACGCCGATCCCCTTCAGATGCTTGACCACATCGTCTTGGTGACCGCCCGCGAACTTCGGCAGGATCACGCCGAAGTGCACGGCCCGAAGCTAGACCAGGCCGCGTGCTGCCCACGCTCGCGCCGACAGCGTGAACGGCGCATCAGGCAGCCGCTGCCTGCAATGCTCACGCAGCTCAACCTGCTGCGCGGAGTCGAGCTTCGTTAAGTAAGAGCCGGCGGGCCCCACACCGAGGGTGAAGGGCTCCCACCACTCCTCGAAGGTCGCGTGCCCGACACGAACTGGAAGAGCGGTCTCCTCCACCTCGCGCAGTCTGGCCTCGACAAAGAGCTCGGCGAGGTGGCCTTCGCGGCCGCCCGCCAGCCCCGATTCGTCCTCTGCGTCAGGGTCGACCTCGTGAACGGCTTGCCAGAAAGGCGCCAGCGGCGTCTGCTCGCCGGCGTGATCCCAAACGCACGCGGACACCACACCACCCGCACGGGTGACGCGTGCCATCTCCGCGAGCCCGCGGACGGGATCCGCCATGAAGTGAACGACGAGCTGCGCGAGCGCTGCGTCGAACTCTCCGTCGGCGAACGGCAGCTCCTCCGCGCCCGCGCGCCGGACGTCGACCCCAGGATGGCGCTCGCGCGCGGCGGCGACGAACTGCTCCGACGGATCGACGGCCGAGACCTGCGACGCACCGACGCGCTCCACTAGCTCGCTCGTGAGCGCGCCGGGGCCGCAGCCGACGTCGAGCACGCGCTGCCGCGAACCCACGCCGGCAAGATCCGCCAACTGCGGCGCCAGCAGCACCGAGTATCTGCCCATGAAGCGGTCGTACGCGTCTGCGGCGACGGCGAAGCTCACCGGCAAACTCTAGAGGGCGCCCTTCGGCCGCCCTCTAATTTGGGGGACGGGGATGGCTCCGGCCCTCCGCTACGGGACTGCGTCATGTTTCGTAGTGGCGAAAAGTCGCTTCGAGCGCTCGCACGCGGGCCGGGCCGATTCCAGGAACCTCGAGCCAACGCTCTGGACCGCCTTCGACAACGGCCGCGACGCTGCCGAAATGCGCGAGGAGAGCGCGGGCTGATGTCGCCGAGATTCCAGGCACCGCTGCGAGGACGGCTTCCGCCGTGTCAGCCTGAGGCGACTTTGGGCGTTGTGCGTAGGCAGGTCGATCTGCAGGAGGCTCGGCGCGCTGGCAGCGGATCGCGAGCCGGTGCAGCCAGAGCGCGGAATCGCGCTGGTGGTCGGTTCGTAGGAGCGCGATTCCTAAATCGATCGCAGCCAAACAGACACCGCGAATCGCATTCGGCGCGAGTGGCCCGCGATCGAGGTCCGTGCCTTCGACGAGGAGGTACGGGAACGCCGACGCGGAGCGAAGCTTGCCGAGTTGCGGCCAGATCCGACCCTTGATGACAGCGCCGTGGAGGTCGAGGACTCGCTTTCGCTCGACAAGCGTGTCGAGTCCGACCGCGTAGTCAGCCGCCGGCAGCGGCGCGCACTCGACCTGGGCACCGAGTTCCTCGAGAAGCTCGGGGATGCCGCTCTTGATCTCGTGGACATCCGCGACGATGCGTACGGAGTCGGCAGAACCGCGCGACATGAGGCACCGAGTATCGCTCCGCAGCTTGCATCGAGGCAGAGGCTCCCGGGACATGTCCGCAACTGCGTGGCGGTCCTATTGTTCGAGTCCCTCCGCCATCATCAGGGCTCGGATGTCGATGAGGTCCTGCGGGCGACCCGCCTCCTCCTTCATCGTGACGAGGTCGTCCCGGCCGGCGATCCAGATGGGTCTGCCGATCTCCGGCGGCTCATCCATCACCGCTCGCGCACGCAATTCGTCGTAGCCCTCGACACCGGTGACCCACTGCATCACGTCGAGACGGCCACGCCGGGTCTCTAGCGACCAGTTCCCGCCTTGGAGTAAGCCCCCCAGCGTGAAAGGCACCGGCATCTCCTCAGGACGGAAGTCACCGTGCTCCGACGGCCTGGCGTCGAGCGCTTGGAGCGCTTCCCACAGACGCGCGACGTTCGCCGGGTTCGGGTCGGGAACGATGTCGACGTCCTTCGTGCCGCGCGGCACGCCGTGGAAACCCAGTGCGAAGCCTCCGATCAGCACGAACTCGACGTCGTGCTCGCGCAGCTCCCGCAGGAGGCCGTAGAAGTCGAGCGCCGGGGGTTCCCCCTGGTCGCGGCTCATACCTTCGACTTTCGACGCCGCCTCGCCGCGGCGCCGCGGGCGGCCAGGGCCGTCAGGACACGGCTGAGGTCTGCGGTCTCCCGTAGCCGGTCGCGCGGGGTCGTTCGCAGGTAGTGCTGCCGCAGTTCGCGGGCCGACTGGTTCGGATGGAGCTTCGGGCGCGGCCTTCCCTCTCTTGCAAGCCGTTCGAGGGCGGTGACGAGCAGGCGCTGCGTCTCGCCGGCCTCGCGGAGCAGCGTGACCTCCTGAGCAAGCCCGAGCAGCGCGTCGGCGTCGATCTCCTGGCGGCTTGATCCGGGCCGGCGGACCACCGGGAGCCGCCCACGCGCGATCCATTTGTCGAGGGCTGTGACGCTGACGCCGAGCGCGGCCGCCGCAGGTGTCTTCGGAATGGCGACACCGAGCTCGCGCCGGAGCTCGCGCTCGACGCGCTTCAGGCGGCGCCGCTCGTGCTCGTCCGCGACCGCTGATTCGGCGCAGCGAAGGGCGACGACATGACGGACCCTGCGCTCGATGGATCGTCCGCGGCTCACGTCCGAACGGTAGCAAGAGGTTGGCGTTTTTTGCCTTATTTCCACAACCTTATGCTCGGTGGTCCAGACCGAGTCGGGCCGTGCCGGATCGGGAGGAACGACGTCAGGGGCGATGAGCGGCACTGGGCGCACGAGCGGAGCGGCCATCTTGGATCGTCTCGAGGACGACGCTCTCTTCGTCTTCGAAGTACTCGTAGACGATCAACATCCACCGCCACGCCGCGAGCAAGAACCGAGACCCTTCCCAGCGCCCCGCGAGCGGCGCTCCGATGTAGGGGAAGTCTTCCAGCGGTCGCAGCGAGCGCTTGATGCGCTCCTTGGTGTCGGCGGGCAGGCTATGCGTGTAGATCAGCCGCTCTAAGTCCTCGACGGCGGCCTGCGTCAGCTCGACGCGGGCCATCGCTACAGATCGTCAAGCGGGATTGTCGTCCCGACCTTTGCCTGCTCACGGCCGAGCAGCGCACGCTCGTAGGCGCCGGGAATGCCGTCGAGCAGATCGGCAACCCTGGCGTGGATCAGGATCAGCTTCGTCGAGGGCGTGCGAGAGCAGGGACCGGGCCAGTGTCCCCTCCTATGTATGTGTTCGCTCCGCGAGCCGGGAGAGCTTCGCCGCGGGCTGAGCATCGAGCGTCACGTTCAATCGAGTACTACGCTCGCGGGCCACGAGCCCAGAATAGTGTTAGCTGCGGCGGAACAGGCGGCCGATTGCGCGCAGCAGCGCACCGAGGCCGAGCCGGAGGCCGCCCACGGGACGCGCCTGGGCCTCGACAACCGCTGCCGCCTCTTCCGGGCTCGCCGCGAGCTGCGCCTTCAGGCAGTCAGCGAACTTCGTCACCAGCTGCGAGGAGACATCCTGTACCAGGCCGCGCCCATACTGGGCGACCGGCCCCGCCAGCTGGAGATCGGTGACGATGTCGACGCGCGTGCCGCCGTTCTGCGGCGTGAGGGACGACTCGATCGTCGCCGACGCGTTGCCTCGACCCCGCGCCTCGCGGGCCTTCGCGGACAGCTTGGCGTGACGCGCCGCCTCGTCCGCTTCCTCCCGCTTCACGTCCGTCTTGAACGACAGCGAGATCGGACCGAGCCTGACGGCCATGGTCGCCTTCCAGTTGTCGCCGTCGACGGTCTCGTCGAGCTTCGCGCCCGGCATGCACGGGATGATCCGCGGGACGTCCATCAGCAGCGCCCACGCCTGCTCCGGCCGCGCCGGCACCTCGAATGAGTTCTCGAGCTTCATGCGACGTGCGCGGTTTCGAACTTCTTGCGGCAGTGCGCGCTGCAGAAGTAGTACATGACGCCGTCGCGGACGGCCGCCTCCTTGGCGCCCGCTACGGCTACGGTCATGCCGCAGATCGGGTCGATCGCCTCGTCCACCAACTCGGCCGGCGACGGGCCGCGCGTGTGCCGCCATGCGACGAGCTCGGCGAGGATCGCGACCGCAATCTCCTCCTGCGCCAACGGCCCGAGGTCGAGGCCCGCAGGACTGCGGATGCGCGCGAGCGACTCCTCGTCGACGCCGCGCTCGCGCAGCTCCGCGGTCACCGACGACGCGCGCTTCGCGCTCGCCACCAGTCCGACGTAGCCCGCGCCGGACGCGAGCGCGGCCGCCAGCGAGTCCTCGTCGTCGCGGCCCATCGAAGCGACCACGACCGCTTCCGCGCCCTCGACCTCCGCCGTCGTCCGCCATCCGAGCACCCCGGCGAGCTCGCGCAGCGTGCGCGCCGCAGGCGCGTCGCCGATCACGGCCAGCAGCAACGCGGGTCGTTGCGGCTCGATCAGTACCTCCACCGCGCCTTCGGACGCGCAGCGGCTCTCGATCCGCTCACGCCGCACGTCACCGTCGGCGAGCGCCTCCAGCGCCAGCCGCACGACCTCCGGCTCGGTGCATGCGCCGCCGACCCAGCCGTGAAGCTCTCCGCCCGCGGTCACGAGTGCACGGTCGCCGACGCGCGCGGAGGAGGGCCGCTCGACCCCCACGACTGTGGCGAGCGCGAACGGCGTCCCCTCCTCCGCGAGGCGGCCGGCCTCGACGAGGACGTTCACTCGGCGAGGCCCGCCTCGTTCAGCGCCGCCCAGACCTTGTCGGACGTCATCGGCATGTCGACGTTCCGCACGCCCGCGTGCGCGAGCGCGTCGACGACCGCGTTCACGTACGCAGCCGGCGAGCCGACCGTCGCCGACTCCCCCACGCCCTTGGCCCCGATCGGGTGGTGCGGGGACGGCGTCGTGGTTTCGCCAAGCTCGAAGCTCGGCGTCTCCCACGATGTCGGCAGCAGGTAGTCCGTGAAGTTGGAGCCGATGCAGTTGCCCTCCTCGTCGAAGGTGATCAGCTGCATCGCGGCCATCGCGTAGCCCTCGGTGAGGCCGCCCATGATCTGGCCCTCGACGATCATCGGGTTGATCCGCGTGCCACAGTCGTCGACGGCGACCACCTTCTTCACATCCCACTGACCCGTGCCGCGGTCGACCTCGACGACCACGGCATACGATCCGAACGGATACGTCATGTTCGGCGGGTTGTAGTAGTTGACCGCCTCGAGCCCGGCCTCCATCCCCTCCGGATGATCGGTGTAGGCCGCGAAGGCGATCTCCTGGATCGTCTTCGCCCGGTCGGGCGCACCCTTGACGAAGAACTTGCCCGTCTCCCACTCGAGGTCGTCCTCGGCCGCTTCGAGCAGGTGCGCGGCGAGCTTCTTCGCCTTGTCGCGGACCTTGCGCGCCGCGACCGAGGTGGCCGCGCCGGCCGTCGGCGTCGAGCGCGACGCGTAGGTGCCGAGCCCGTAAGGAGTGTTGTCGGTGTCGCCCTCCCGGACGGTGACGTCCTCGGCTGGAATCCCGAGCTCGTGCGCGACGATCTGCGCGAACGTCGTCTCGTGGCCCTGGCCCTGCGACTTGACGCCGAGCTTCAGGATCGCCTTCCCCGTCGGGTGCACGCGCAGCTCGGCGGAGTCGAACATCTTGATTCCGAGGATGTCGAACTGACGGCTCGGCCCGGCGCCGACGACCTCCGTGAAGCTCGCGAGCCCGATCCCGATCAGCCTGCCCTCCTTGCGCGCCCGCTTCTGCTCCTCGCGCAGCTCCTTGTAGCCGACCCGCTCCAGCGCCTGGTCGAGCGCCGGCTCGTAGTTGCCGGAGTCGTACTCGAACCCGGTCGCGGACGTGTACGGGAACTTGTCCGGCGGAATGAAGTTCTTCCGGCGCAGCTCGGCCGGGTCCATCCCGAGCTCGTACGCCGCTGTCTGGACGAGGCGCTCGATGAAGAACGACGCCTCGGTGACGCGGAACGAGCAGCGATAGGCGACGCCGCCGGGCGCCTTGTTCGTGTACGCGCCCTCCGTGACGACGTGCGCCGCGGGGATGTCGTACGAGCCGGTGACGATGTGAAAGAGGCCCGCCTTGAACTTCGACGGCTGCGCATCCGCGTACGCGTAGCCCTGGTCGGAGAGCATCTTCACGCGCAGCCCCGTCATCGTCCCGTCCTCTTTCAGCGCGAGCTCGCCGTCCATGTAGAAGTCCCGCGCGAAGCCAGTCGAGATCAGGTTGCCGGAGCGGTCCTCGATCCACTTCACGGGCCGGCCGAGCAAGAGCGACGCCGCCGTGGCGACGACGTAGCCCGGATACACCGGCACCTTATTGCCGAAGCCGCCGCCGATGTCCGGCGAGATGATCTGGATGTTCTGCTCCGGCAGACCGGCGACGAGCGCGAAGACGGTGCGATGAAGATGCGGGGCCTGCGAGGTCATGTAGATCGTCGCCTTGCCGGTCGCGGGGTTGACGTCCGCGACGCAGCCGCAGCACTCGAGCGGCGCCGGATGACAGCGCGGGTAGTGCGTCACGAGCCGGACGATCCTGTCGGCCTCGCCGAATGCCTTTTCCGTCGCGCCGGCGTCGCCCGCCTCCCAGTGATAGATCTTGTTGTCCGCCTGGCCCTCCTTGTCGTCGCGGATGACCGGAGCCGTCGGCTCGAGTGACGCCTGCGGGCTGATCACCACGGGAAGCGGGTCGTAGTCCACGTCGATCAGCTCGAGCGCGTCATGCGCGACATACGGGTCCTCCGCGATCACGCACGCGACCTCCTGACCTTGCATGCGCACCTTGTCGGTCGCAAGCACGGCCTGCGTATCGCCGGACAAAGTGGGCATCCAGGCGAGGTTGTGCTCGGCAAGTAGCTCACCGGTGACAACCGCTACGACGCCGGGAAGCTCGGTCGCGCGTGACGTGTCGATCGAGTTGATCTTGGCGTGCGCGAAGGGGCTGCGCAGGATCGCCATGTGGAGCATGTTGGGCAGCGTGATGTCCTCGATGTAGTTGCCCCGGCCGACGATGAAGCGCGCGTCCTCCTTGCGCTTGACGCTGCGCCCCAGCCAGCCCTTGTGCTCGGTCTCGGGGGCGGTCATGACGGCTCCTTCATCTTGGTCGCGGCCCACTGCACCGCCTTGACGATGTTCTGGTAGCCGGTGCAGCGGCAGATGTTTCCGGACAGTGCCCAGCGGATCTCCTCCTCCGACGGGTCCGGGTTCTCAACCAGCAGCGCTGTGCTGACGAGCATCATCCCGGGCGTGCAGAAGCCGCACTGCAGGCCGTGCTCTTCCCTGAAGCCCTGCTGGATCGGATGCAGCTCGCCGCCCTGCGCGAGGCCCTCGACGGTCTTCACCTCGCGTCCATCGACCTGGACGGCGAAGTGCGTGCAGGACTTGATCGGGACGCCGTCTACCAGCACGGTGCAGGCGCCGCAGCTCGTCGTGTCGCACCCGACGTGCGTGCCGGTCAGGCCGAGCTTCTCGCGCAGGAGGTGGACGAGCAGAAGCCGCGATTCGATCTCGAGGGAGTGCCGATCGCCGTTGACAGTGACGGTGATCTCGTGCGTGGTTGGCTTCGTCTCGGTGATCACGATTGCTCCTTCTCCTCGATCTCTTCCATCACGCCTTCGACCGTCTCCTCGCCCGAGAACGACTCCGGCAGTCCCTCGCGGATCGGGGCGACGCCCTGCTCCTCGGCACGGCCTGCGCGCGACACGTCCTCGGCGAGTTGACCCGTGCCCACGTTCACGCGCGCGCCGCAGTTCGGGCAGTCGACGACGTCTGCGCTCGGCACGACCGCGTGCTGACCGGCCTCTTCGGCAAGCGGCTTGCCACAGCTCGGGCAGTTCATGCGATCACCTCCGCCGCCTTGCGAAGCCCACGCGCGGTGAAGACACGAACCGTGTTGCGCTTGTACTCCTCGGTGCCGCGCACGTCGGTGCGAGGCTGAGCGGCCTCGGCAGCTAGCCGCGCCGCCTCATCGATCGCCTCGTCGTCGAGCGCACGTCCGGCCAGCGCCTGCTCCGCCGCCTCCGCACGGATGTTCATCGGCCCGACGCCCGTGAGGGCGATGCCGGCGCGGCCGACGCTTCCGTTCGTCATCGTGACATGCACCGCCACGCCGACCGTGGCGAAGTCGCCGACCTTCCGCTCAAGCTTGAGGTAGGTGCCGCCCGCGCGCGCGCCCGGATCGGGCACGCGTACCTCCGTGACGATCTCGTTCGGCACGAGCGAGGTCGTGAACGGGCCCTGGAGGAACTGGTCGATGGGAATCGTGCGCTCCCCGGTCGAGCTACGCGCGACCACCTCGGCACGCACCGCGAGCATCACCGACCCCCAGTCGCCCTGCGGGTCGGCATGTGCGAGCGAGCCCGCGACGGTGCCGAGATTGCGAACGATCGGGTCGGAGATCTGCGGCGCCGCGTCGCCGAGCGCGCCGTACTTGCCTCTGAGCAGCTCTGATCGCTCGCACGTCTTGTGGCGGACGAGCGCGCCGATCCGCAGCTTTCCCCCGTCCTCCGCGAGCGTGTCGAGCCCGCTAACCCTGTTGATGTCGACGAGCGCCTGCGGCGCAGCGAAACGGAGCTTCATCACGGGGATGAGGCTCATCCCCCCGGCCAGCACCTTCGCCTCGCCCTCCTCGTAGCGCCCGAGGATCTCGAGCGCCTCATCGAGCGTCGTGGGCGCGAAATACTCGAACCTCGCGGGATACACGGATAACCGCCTCCTTCACCCGCCGATCGATGGCGTCCCTCGGGGCGAGGATACGCCTCGCCCGAAGCTGTTGCACGTCCTACGATGGCCGCGTGGCATTCGGTTCAGTCGAGGAGGTCGAGCGCGCTCTCGCAGCCGACGCCTACCTGGCCGACCGGGGCCTCGCGACGGCGGTGTACCTCGCGCTCGCGATGCAGCGGCCGCTGCTGCTCGAGGGCGAAGCCGGCGTCGGCAAGACGGAGGTCGGCAAGACGCTGGCGCGGCTGCTCGGCGCAGAGCTGATCCGGCTGCAGTGCTACGAGGGCATCGACTCGGCGCAGGCGCTGTACGAGTGGGACTACGCGCGCCAGCTCCTCTACGCCCGCGCGCTGCAGGCCGGCGAGGTGCGCGAGCACGTGGCCGAGCTGTACGGGCCGGAGTTCCTGATCGAGCGGCCGCTGCTGCGTGCCCTGCGAGCAGGCTCGGGCGCGGTGCTCCTGATCGACGAGGTCGACCGCGCAGACGACGAGTTCGAGGCCTTCCTACTCGAGGTGCTCTCCGATTTCAGCGTGACGGTGCCGGAGCTGGGAACGATCGGAGCCGACGAGCCGCCCACCGTGATCGTGACGTCGAACCGGACGCGCGAGCTGCACGACGCGCTCAAGCGGCGCTGCCTCTATCACTGGATCGATTTTCCCTCGGTCGAGCGTGAGGTGGCGATCGTGCGCCTGCGCGCGCCCGAGGTGCCGGAGGCACTCGCCCGCTCGGTCGCCGACGCGATCGCGCGCGTGCGTGCGCTCGACGTTGCGAAGGCGCCTGGCGTCGCGGAGGCGATCGACTGGGCCCGGGCGCTGGCGCTTCTCGGCGCCGACGGCGCGGACGGCGACGCAGGACGTGAGACGCTCGGCTGGGCGCTGAAGAACCACGAGGACCTGCGGCGCGTGGAGGCCGAGCTTTTCGGTGGGTGACGAGCTGCGGCGGCTGGTCGTCTTCGCCCGCGCGCTGCGCGACGAAGGACTCACGGTCGGGCCGGGCCGCGTCATCGACTTCTGCCGCGCGGCTGCCGCGCTACCCGCGGGCGACCTGTACTGGGCCGGTCGGTTGACGCTCGTCTCACGTCGCGAAGACATCCCAATCTACGACCGCGTCTTCCACGCCGTCGTCGAGGAGGAGCCGCCGCGGGCGCTGGTTCAGGTCGTCGAGGAGGAGGTCGCGCTCGCCAGCCCCCAGGAGCTGCTACGAACCAAGAGCTTCGACGAACTGAGCGACGACGAGCTCGTCGAGCTCGCGGAGTTGATGAAGCAGCTGCGGCTGAACGTCCCGAGCCGCCGCACACGGCGGCGCGAGCCCTCGCGGACGGGAGATCCGGACCTCCGGCGAACGTTGCGGCGCTCGTTTCGCACAGGCGGCGAACCTGTCGAGCGCGCGTGGCGCACGCGCCGGCGCCGCCGCCGGCGACTCGTGCTGCTGCTCGACATCTCCGGCTCGATGGCCGACTACTCGCGCGCGCTCGTCCTGTTCGCGCGTGCCGCCCTCCAGGCCGACGAAGGCTGGGAGGCGTACTGTTTCGGCACTCGCTTCACGCGGGTCACGAAGGCGCTCTCCGCCGCGGACGCGAACGAGGCTCTGCGCCGCGCCGCCGAGGAGGTCGTCGACTGGAACGGCGGCACGCGGATCGGCGCCGCAGTGCGAGCGCTCACGCGCACGAACGTCGTGCGTGGCTCGGTGGTCGTGATCTGCTCGGACGGCCTCGACGTCGGCGAGCCCGAGGTGCTGCGCACGGAGATGGCGCGACTCTCGCGGCTCGCACACCGCATCGTCTGGCTGAATCCTCTGAAGGAGGACCCCGCGTACGAGGCGCTCGCCCGCGGCATGCGCGACGCGCTCCCGTACGTGGACGTCTTTCTCAGCGGCCACAACCTCGCCAGCCTCGAGGCGGTCGGGCAGGCGCTCTAGCCTACGGCCGTCTGTGGCCTCGGCGGCGGCAGCGCGAGAAGGACGAACTCACCGCTCCGGAGAGGCGTCGCGAATCAGCGATGTCCGAATGGACTTGGGTGGTGGGCGTGTCCCTCTGACGTGCTCCCCGCCGGAGTTGACAGGCTAGGCCGCGTGTTTTTGTAGTTCGGGTAGATCCTCCCAGGTTTGTCGCACCTCGAGCGGCGTGCGGTGGTTCAGGCTCGAGTGCGGCCGGTGGTGGTAGCGGTCGACGTAGCCGCCGATCCCGCGTCTGGCGTCGTCGAGCGTCTCGTATTCGTTCAGCCACACCTCCCGTTCCTTGAGTTTCCCGAACCAGCTCTCGATGAAGGCCTGCGACTCGGGGTCGCGGTAGCCGCCGCGGCGGTGTCGGACACCGAGTTCGGCGAGCCGGCCGCGGAAGCGGCGGGCGGTGATGGCGGAGCCGTTGTCGGAGCCGAGCGTCAGCTCGCCCGGCTCGATCCCGTGCAGCGCCGCGGCGCGTTCGACAACGGCGATCGCCTCGTCGGCGCGGCAGCGCAGCTCGAGGCTCCAGCCGACGATCTCGCGGGTGCAGCAGTCGATGATCGCGTTCAAGTACGTCCAGCCGTGCTCGGCGACCCACACGCTCGTCATGTCGAGCTGCCACAGCTGCCACGGCCGCTCGACCCGGAAGAAGCCCGGCCGCTTGCGCCGCTCCAGCGGGCGGCGGCGTTGGATCAGCTTCCGCTCGCGCATCACCCGCAGGACGCGCTTGCGGTTGACCGGCACACCCAGCTGGCGACGAACGAAGGCGCAGATCATCCGGTAGCCGTCGGTCTGGTTGGCCTCGGCGAGCTCGATGATCGCCTGCTCAACCGGGTCGGCCGGCGGCCGCCGCTGCGGCGCGCTCCTCGGCTTCGGCGTCCGATAGAGCGCTTGGCGGCTGACCTGGGCGACGCGCGCCACCAGCGAGGGCGAATGGCCCTCGGCGACGAGATCACGAGAGCGGGCGACGCGCTGTCTCACTCCCACTCCCGCAAGAGTTTTCCCGCGATCTCCAGCTCGTACGTCTTGCGTCCGAGCGCCCGCTCCAACTCCGCGACCTTGCGGCGCAGCTCCCGGTCGCCCTGCCGCTCCTCCTTACCGGCCAGCCGCTCCCGGCCGGCCTCCAACAGCGGGTCGCGCCAGCCGTCATAGAGCGTCTCCGAGATCGCGTGCTCCCGGCAGACCTCGCGCACGCTGCGGTCGCCGCGCAGCCCCGCCAGCACGATCTCCAGCTTCTGCTGCGCCGTCCAGCGCCGGTACTTCCTCTGCTCGCTCAACCTCGTCTCCTTGTCGGTCGAGCGGCCCATGCCGAGCCGGCCGCCGGACAGTCCCTCCGGCGCTACGCGCCTCCGGGACTGCCCGGCGCTCCAAGTCAGCTACCTGTCAACGCGGGACCGGGGAGCGGGGCA
>WNGF01007293.1_pt1 | contig 15502 bp, 13 predicted proteins | sample 5400641 | NCBI WGS metagenome assembly WNGF01 (sample SAMN13153371, study PRJNA577476) | soil metagenome | isolation source: 80 cm soil or saprolite under grassland replicate 2 | place: USA:California | collected 2016-06-15
GCGCCGAAGGACGGCAGCGCGACACGGCACTGTACTTCGACGAGATGGGCGAGGCGAAGGTGCCCATCGGGTTCGGCCGCGACGGGCAGCCGGTGTTCATCAACTTCGAGTTCGTCGACGGCACCCGGGGCGCGCACGTGTCCATCTCGGGTGTCTCCGGCATCGCCACCAAGACATCCTTCGCCACGTTCGTGCTGCACTCGGTCTTCAACTGCGGCGTGCTCGACGGCGAGGCGCACAACACCAAGGCGCTGATCTTCAGCGTCAAAGGTGAGGACCTGCTTTTCCTCGACTACGCCAATAGCAGGCTCGCCGAATGGCAGCGCGACCGTTATAAGGCATTGGGCCTGCCAGCGCAGCCGTTCGGGAATGTCAGGGTTTTTGCCCCTCCCCGCCGTGACGACCCAGCGGGCACCCCCGACGTCAGCGCCCGCGACCGGGCAGTCAGCCCGTTCTACTGGACGCTGGCGGAGTTTTGCGAGAGCGAACTGCTGCCGTTCGTCTTCGCCGACGCGGAGGACGAGCGGGCACAGTACACGATGCTGATCGGGCAGGTCGCCGCGCGGCTGCGGCGCGACGGGGTTGCGGCCGGCACTGACGGTGCGGTCAGGGTGCGCGACGTCGATCCGGCCAACGACACGCTCATCCGCACCTTCGCTGACCTGGTCGAGTTGCTGGAAACCGAGCTGAGCGACGACGGCCTTCGCGGCGGCTGGCTGGCGGGCAGCACGGCGACCGGCAGCGTGAACGCGTTCCTGCGGCGGCTGCGCTCCGCCGTCCGGCCGCTCTCCGCCATCATCCGCGGCGACCTCGGCCATCGCGGCGAGCGGTCGATCACCACGTCGAGGGCCCAGGTCACCGTCGTTGACCTGCACAACCTGCCCGACCGGGCGCAGCGGTTCGTGGTCGGGGTCACGCTGCGCGGCGAGCTTGCCCGCAAGGAGCGGCAGGGCACGGCGCGCCCGCTGATGTTCGTCATGCTCGACGAGCTGAACAAGTACGCCCCGCGCGACGGCGACAGCCCGATCAAGCAGATACTGCTCGACGTCGCCGAGCGCGGCCGGTCCCTCGGGGTGATCCTCATCGGCGCGCAGCAGACAGCCAGCGAGGTCGAGCGGCGCGTGCTGGCCAACTGCTCGGTGCGCGTCGCTGGCCGGCTCGACGCCGCGGAGGCCGAACGGCCCGAGTACGGTTACCTCCCCCCCGCCCAGCGGGCGCGCGCGATGCTGGCCAAGCCCGGCACGATGTTCGTTTCTCAGCCCGACATCCCGGTGCCGCTTGCGGTCGATTTCCCGTTCCCCGCGTGGGCGACCCGGCCGAGCGAGAAGGGCGCCTGGGCCGGTCACGACCCGGGCCCGGCCGCGCCCGCCGACCCGTTCGCAACGATCCCCGGCGCCGGTGACGATGACCCGCCGCCGTTCTAGCTCCGGCCGAACCGGCGTGTCAATCATGATCCTTAACGGCTGCGCGGCGCGAGCCATCTCTGGGCGTGCGGCGAGGTCCGACGGCGGCAACGGGGCCATCGGGGGGTTCCGGGGGGTCGCCCCCCGGGCAAACACTGCGGCCGCGCGGCGTGTCAGCGTCGCGCACGCGGGCTCAAGCGCGAGGATTTCACTGAGGCCATCGCATGAAGATTCTGCATACCGCCGACTGGCACGTCGGGAAGGTGCTCAAGGGCCGGGACCGCTACGACGAGCACGCCGCCGTGCTCGCAAGCATCGTGCGCACCGCCCGCGAGCAGGATGTCGACGTCGTGCTCATCGCGGGCGACCTGTTCGAGACCGCCGCGCCGAGTCCGCGGGCGCAGGGCCTGGTGATGCGGACGCTGCTGGCGTTGCGCCAGGACGGCCGCCACGTCGTGGCCATCGCGGGAAACCACGACAACCAGCACCTCGTTGACGCGCTGTACCGGCCCGTGCTCGGCGAACTCGGCCTGCACGTGCTCGGCACGCCGAAACGCCCCGACGCCGGCGGGACGCTGCGGCTGCGAAGCCGGCCCGGGGAAACGGTGAACGTGGCAGCGCTGCCATTCCTTTCGCACCGCTACGCCGTGCGAGCGGCCGAGGTTCTGCTGCACGAGGCCGCCGAGCACACACTCGACTACGCCCGCCGGGTGGCAGAGATAGTCAAGCTGCTGACGGCCCGGTTCACCGCGGACGCAGTCAACATCGTGATGGCGCACGCCACGCTGCTCGGCGGCCGGCGGGGCGGCGGTGAGCGGGACGTTCAGACGGCCTTCGACTATGAGCTGCCAGCCAGCCTGTTCCCTGCGAGCGCGCACTACGCCGCGCTCGGCCACCTGCATCGCCAGCAGGAGATCGACGGACGCTGCCCGATCTTCTACTCCGGGTCGCCGTTGGCGATCGACTTCGGCGAGGAGGCGAATGAGCCGGTGGCGCTGGTGGTGACCGCCTCGCCGGGGGTTCGGGCCGACGTTACGCCCGTGCCTATCGCCGGAGGCCGGGCGCTGCGGACCCTGCGCGGCACACTCGATGAGGTCATCGCCATGGGTGAGCAGGTGGGCGATGCGTACCTGCGGATCGTTCTCGCAGAATCGGCGCGAGCGGGCCTTGGCGACCTGGTCAGGGACAAGATGCCCAACGCGCTTGAGGTGCGACTCGACGAGGCGCACCAGCCGCGGCCCGCCAGCCGGGCCGGCGCCGGACGGGGCACCGGGCCCAGCCGGGCGGGGCGCAGCCCGGTCAGGCTGTTCGGTGACTACCTGGCCGAGCAGAGCATCGACGACCCGCGCCTGTCGGCCATGTTCGCCGAGTTGCTTGACGAGATCACCGGCTCGGGCGACGCCGCGCTGTCGGCCGCGGTCCCCGACGGGGAGGCGTGATGCGGCCGTTGCGGCTGGTTCTCGACGGGTTCGGCTCCTACCGCCGGGCCGCCGACATCGACTTCTGCGGTGTGGGCTTCTTCGCCCTGACCGGGCCGACCGGGTCGGGAAAGAGCACCGTCATCGACGGGCTGTGTTTCGCGTTGTACGGCACGGTTCCCCGCTGGGGCAAGGAGAACGTGATCGCCCACGCGCTCGCGCCCGCCGCCAACTCGTGCCGTGTCTGCCTGGTGTTCGAGGCGGCGGGCGCGCGGTACGCCGCGGTGCGTGCCCTCACACGCGACAAGAAAGGGCAGGTCCACACCAAGGAGGCGCGGCTGGAGCGCCTCGACCCTTCCGTCCCCGCGTCCGCGCCGATGGAGAAGATCCTCGAGGCGCTGGTCGAGCCGATAGCCGAGGGCCCCGACGGCGTCACCGCCGGGGTCTGCGAGCTGCTCGGGCTCGGCTACGAGCATTTCACCCAGTCTGTGCTGCTGCCCCAGGGCCGATTCGCAGAGTTTCTGCAGGCAAAGCCGCGCCAGCGGCAGGACCTGCTCGTGCAGTTGCTCGCACTCGGCGTGTATGAGCAGGTCGGCCAGCGCGCGCGGGAACGGGCGCAACGCGCCGCCGCGAGCATGCAGTTGGCCCGCCGCGCCCGCGACGATCTTGCCGGCGCGACCGCCGAAGCGGAGGAAGCTGCAACCGATCGCGTCGCCGCGTTGGCCAGGCTCGCTTGTGCGGTGGACCATCGGCTGGCGGAACTGGCCATTGCGCAGGAAAGGGCCAGACACGCCGCTGAACGCGGGGAGGCTGGCATGGTCGAGTCGGCACGTCTCGCCGCAGTGCGGGTGCCTGCAGGAGTCCGCGACCTCGCCGAGCGGATCGGCGTGGCGCAGTCGGCCATCGAGGAGACCAGGAAGCGCCGCCACGACGCGGAGCTGCGCGAGGCGGAAGCCACCCGCGTCCGTGCCGGTCTGCCAGACAGAGCGCAGCTCGAACGGCTCCGTGACGCTTACGGCCAGCAACGCACGCTCGCCGCCCTGCTTGACAGCCTCGAGGCGGCACTGGCCGCATGCCTCGCCCAAGAAGACGAGCTGGCCAGCCAATTCGCCGCAGCCGATCGCGAGCTTGAGGAGGCGACGCACGCGCTGGCCGCGGCTAACAAGGCGCACGCGGCAGCCGCGATCGCCGAGACCCTGAGGACGGGCGAAGCCTGCCCGGTCTGCCTGCGGCCGGTCACCGCGTTGCCGCGCCATGCCGCTCCACCTGGCCTCGTTGATGCGAAGGCCCGCGCCGACGACGCCGCCAAGCGCGGCAAACGGGCACAGGCCGCCTACACGGCGGCAGGAAAGGACACCGCCGCTGCCCGCACGAGAGCCGATGGCACGAGGCAGCGCCTGGCGGACACCGCCGCCGGCCTCGCCCGGGCGATGGCTGAAGCCGACGTCGGGGCGTCGCTTGAGGCGATCGCCGCCGCCGACGCCTCGCTCGATCAGGCGCGCCGCCACGCGCAGGCGGCGCGAACTGCCGCTGACGCCGCGGAGCGAGCACGGGCCGGGCTCGCCGACCACGAGCGGAAGGCCCGTGCGGCGCTGCATGAATCACGGGACAGGCTGGTCGACCTGGGCGCGCCGCCGGTCGATGACCAGCGGGACCTGGCCGCGGCGTGGGCGACGCTGACCGGATGGGCCGCGGCGCAGCGCGGCGAACGCGCGGCTCGCCAGCCCGAGCTGGACGCTGCGGCCGACGCGCTGCAACGCGAGGTCGCCGAGCACGTCGCGGGCCTCGGCGCGGTGCTCGCCGAGCATGGCCTCGCGGCGGTCAGCGATCCAGCGCAGTCGGCGGTACGCGTCGCGGCGCAGCGCGCCCAGGCGGAAGAACAGCTCGCCGCGCTGCGCCGTGCGCGCAAGCAGGCGGCGAAGCTGGACAAGCAGATCGCTGGTTTCCGCGAACAAGAGCAGGTCGCCGGGATGCTCGGCAACCTGCTCAGGGCCAATGCGTTCGAGCGCTGGCTGTGCAGCGAGGCGCTTGACTCGCTCGTGACAGAAGCGTCCGCGACATTGATGGAGCTGTCGGGCGGGCAGTACCAGCTGAGCCGGGACGACCGCAACAACCTCTTCGTCATCGACTACAACGACGCCGCGGCCCAGCGCCCTGTGCACACGCTGTCGGGAGGCGAGACGTTCCAGGCGTCCCTCGCGCTGGCGCTCGCGCTCTCGCATCAGGTCATCGCGCTGTCAGCGGGGATGCGTGACCTGAACTCGATGTTCCTCGACGAGGGGTTCGGCACGCTGGACGAGGACACGCTGGACACCGTCGCCACGACCCTGGAGCGGCTCGCGGCCGACTCCGACCGCATGGTCGGCATCGTCACCCACGTCGCCGCCCTCGCCGAGCGGGTCCCCGTTCGGTTTGTCGTCAGCCGCGAAGGCGGCACGTCGGCGCTGCGCAGGGAGCACCCATGAGCGCCGCCGCCGCGATCGGCAGCTGGTTCACCGTGGACCCGTGGGATCCCGGCTACGGCACGGCATTCGATGAGGAGCTGAACGCTGCCGGTCAGGGCGGCGGCGCGCTGGAGGAGTCGAGCGCGGAACTCGACCTTGATCTGGAGATGCCCGCCGACCGCTGGCGGCCGATCGATCCGGATCCGTCGGCGCCGCTGCCATCCAAGCTGCTGTTCCTCGACGGCGTGCGGCGCATCGACGCCTGGATCTGGGTACACCGCCGCGATGGCAACGGCGCCAGCTACGGAAGCAACGGCAACGGTCTGCAGCCGGCGCCGGGCATCGCGGCCTCATTCGCCGCGGGCCTGGTGTGCTGCGACGGCGTGGCTCGCGTCGCCGAGGTCACCGTCGAACGGGGCCTGTTCACCGCGACTGCCGAGGCGGCTGACATCGCCACCGCGCACGCCCGCTACATCGCCCGGCGGGCAGACCGCGGTGCCCCCGACAAGCTGTCGCTCGCGCTGCAGCGGCGGCTCACAGAAACCGAAGTCGAGCTCGCTCTGTTGTTTCGCGCTCAGCGCGACGGTGGCGACGATCTGCTCGTCGTCGATGGCCCCCTGCGCGGCCGCACCCATCTCGACCGCACCATCGGCTACATCAAGACCCACCACATCGCCTACCTGCCCGCCGCGCAGGCCTCCGTGGTCGCAGCCCTCTCCCCGGGCCAGCGCTGTCCCGTATTCACCATGGGCACTTCGTGGCGGCGCAACTCGTGGTACCTGCGGCTGCCCGCCGCCCCCGGCGCTCCGGGCGTCCTCGGGGCTCTCAGCACCTCAGGATCCCCCAGCATGCCCAGCGCCTCCGGCGTCCCCGCCGCCTCCAACGCCCCCGCCACCTCCAGCATCCCCAGCGCTTCCGGCATCCCTGCCATCTCCGGCATCCCTGTCACCTCCGGCGTCCCCATCACCTCAGGCGTCCTCACCGCCTCCGGCGTCCCAGGCCCCCCGGGTGCCCCCTGGTCTGGGGTGGTCCGGCTGGAATGCTCCGCCGACCTTCCGCCCGCGGCGGCCATCCGGCTCGCGGATCAGGCCGCACGGCTGCTACCGCAGCTCGCCAGCTCCCCGCACAAGGACGCGCGTGCCCCGCAAAATCTCGTTCCCATCGGCGGGCTCGAACGCGAACTGCGGCGCCGGCTCGGGGACCGCGAACTGCTCTACCGCGCCCTCCGCGCCGCCGCTCTCAGGTGATCACCTGAGAGCGGCGGCCCCCGGGAACCTGCGGAACGCTGCGTCCATCACCCCGGCCGAACGGGGTTTGGGCAGGTGACAAGCCCAGTGAGCGCGTCAGTCACGGCCTCGGTCACGGTCGGGTGGTCCAGCCCGAGCCGACCGGACAGGCGCGCGACTTGGCGGGCGACGTGCCCGGGCGGCATCGCCGCGATGACGGGGGCGGCGGCGCGCAGGGCATTGAACTGGCCCTCGGGATAACAGAGCCACCGGCGCCAGCCGTCGACCTGCGCGTCCACGACCAGGTCGGCAAGCGGGCAGGTGCGCTCGGCCAGCACGTCGGCAAGTGCGGCGGGGCCTTCGTCGCGCAGGAGGTCGGCGGGATCCTGCCCCGACACCGCCGACGCCCAGGCGACACCCCCCGTCACGCTGCTGAGCAGGTGATAGGCGGCGACCGCGGCTTTGCGGCCGGCCTGATCAGGGTCGAACGCCACGATGACGCCGGTCGCTTGGAGGTCGCACAACCGGCCAAGGGCCGCGACGTGCTCCCCGGTCAGGGCGGTGCCGCACGGCGCCACCCCCGCGAATCGATCGGAACCCGCGGCCGTGACCGCGATCACGTCCAACGGGCCTTCAACGAGGACCGGCCGGGCACCGTCTGCGAACAGGCCGCGCGCCTCCCACAGCCCGAACAGCACCTCCCGCTTCGAGTACAGCACGGTGCGCGGACTGTTGAGGTATTTCGGCACAGACGGCCGGGCCCGGTCAGGCGCGCGGCCAATGAAGGCGACGATCGCGCCGTCGCTGTCACGGATGGGCAGCATGGCACGGTCGCGGAAGGTGTCGACGAGCGCGCCGCGCCGGGACCGGCGCGCCAGCCCCGCAGCCTCGATCACCGCGTCGGCGTAGCCGTGCGCCCGCAAATGGCGGGTCAGCGCCGCCCCGCCGACCGGCGCGTAACCGGCGAGCCAGCGGTTCTGCGTGACGGCGTCGAATCCGCGGTTCGTGAGGTAGCCCGGCGCCCAGCTTGCGCGAAGCTGCCCGCGGAAGAACCGTGCGGCGGCTTGGTGAACGCGGACGAGCTGCCCGGCTGTCGCCGGCGGACCCGTTGTGCGCTGCGTGAGGCGGGTGGCGGCCGGCCGCGAGCTTCGGCCGCGAGGGCGCCCCGCGGCCGCGTCCTCCCCGCGCGGCCGCAGTGGCGCGGCCCCACAGTCGGTCGGCCCTGCCCGGGCCGCGGTTGCGCGGTCGCGCCGGACATTCCCGCCCACGCCACCGCTGGCCGTTGCCATCGGCCACGTGGCTACGGCCAACCGGCCGAGCGCGCCGTCGAGCTGCTCGGCGTCGCGCAGCGGATCCTGTGCCGCCCTGGCCGCCATGAATTTATTTTTTCATTCTTATTATCGAGCACAATGCCCATAATGGTGAGACCTCACAGCCGACAACGGAGCGCTGAGCGCGAGGCTGTCCGCTGCCGCGCCGACGGGTGCGTCTGGTTCGTCGCGGGCCGCGGGGAGCCTCAGCGGGACGCGGGGAGCAGTGCGGTGATCATGACGTTGGCGACGAAGTGCGCGAACCGCGCCGGGGGCCAACCGCGCTGCAGAACGAGCAGGTCGTAGATTTCGAGTGAGGTGCAGGCCCACATGATGTCGGTGGCCTGACCCACGTCAACGCCGTCGCGCAGGCAGCCGCGGTCGGCCAGGAAGCGCGCGTGGTGGCGCATGCGCTCGAGGCGCTCGTCGTCACTTTCGTTGAGCAGCGCGGCGATCTCCGGGTCGCTTGCCGCGGCAGACCGCATGAGCAGCCGGATCGGTGTCACGACCGAGCCGACCTCGGCGGCCAGCGCGCCCCACCGTCGCATGATCGTTTTCGGGTCGGTTTCTTGTTCCCGCATCTCATCTGAGCGTTCGTAGGCGGGGGTTGATCCGCGTCCGCGCAGCCCTCGCTCGTAGATGTTGCGGACCAGCCCGGACTTCCCGCCGAACGCCTTGTAGACCATCTCGACAGAGACGCCTGCCTCGCGGGCGATCTCGGCGATGGTGGTGGCGGCGTACCCGGCCGCGAGGAACTTGCGCTGGGCAGCGTCGAGCACCGCATCCCTGTTGCGACGGGCTTGGGCCCGGCGGCCGCTGGAGTCGTAGCGTCTCTTGCTCTTGACCTGGCCCATTAATTAATTCCATACTTACGTATCGATTACAGCTTAGTGTAACAAAGTTTGGGGGGTTGCCATGGGCGCAACGGTCCAGGGCGCGCGTGTGGTACTGAACCGCCTGGTGGGGGCGGTGAACGCGCACGACATCGAGGCACTGGTGTCCTGTTTTGCCGAGGGCTTCGTCAACGAGACCCCGGCACACCCACAGCGGAGCTTTCGTGGCAAGGAACAGGTCCGCACGAACTGGACGCAGATCTTCGCGGGTGTTCCCGACATCGCGGCGCGGGTGCCGAGATCTGCCGAGGACGGCGACACTGTGTGGACCGAGTGGGACATGTCCGGCACCCGGCGTGACGGAGGCGAGTTCCTGATGCGCGGGGTGGCCATCCTCAGCGTCACGGGCACCGTCATCACTTCGGTGCGGTTCTACCTCGAGCCTGTCGAAGAGGCCAGCGGCGACGTCAGCGCGCATGCCCGCCGGGTCGCAGGCGCGCCGGTGGCGAGGTGACGTGATGATCTTGGTGGCTGGCGGGACCGGCGCGCTCGGAACCCAGGTGGTGCGACTGCTGTCCGTGCGCGGCGGCGGCGTGCGGGTGCTCACCCGCGACCCGGGCCGGGGCGCGCATCTGCCCAATGGGGTTGAGATCGTGACCGGCGATTTGCGGGACCCTGCGGCGGTGGCTGCGGCGGTCCGCGGCTGCGAGACGGTGATCTCGGCGGTACATGGGTTTGTCGGACCGGGCAAGCCGAGCCCAGAGTCGGTCGACCGGGATGGTAACCGGACGCTCATCCGTGCCGCCGCGCACGCCGGCGCTGGTCACGTCGTCCTCGTGTCTGTGCTTGGCGCCGCGCCGGATCACCCGATGTCACTGCACCGGATGAAGTTTGCCGCCGAGCAGGATCTTGCGTCCAGCGGACTGGCTTGGACGATCATCCGGCCGGCCGCTTACCTGGAGACCTGGATCGCGATAATCGGCGCCAAGATCGCCACAAGCGGCCAGGCGCTTGTGCTCGGCCCCGGGCAGAACCCGATCAACTTCGTCTCCGCCCACGATGTGGCGGCCATCGTCGATCGCGCCGCGAGCGACCGGTCGCTGCGGGGTCAGATTCTGGATGTGGCGGGCCCGCAGAACCTGACTTTCACCGAGATCGCGAACCGTTTGATCGCCAGCAGCGGCAAGCCTGGCCGAATCAAACACATCCCGTTGCCTGTGCTGCGCGCCATGTCCGTGCTCGCACGGCCGGTATCGTCGGCATTTGCGCGTCAGGGCCATGCCGCCGTCGTCATGAACACCACCGACATGACCTTCGACACGTCTGCCATCCGCGACCAGTTCCCCACGATCCCCGCGACCAGCCTCGAGGATGTGATCGGGCGGCAGCGCGCCGCCCCTAGATCCTCGTAAGCTCGCCGGGCAGCGGCTGCGGCCTTGTACTCCAGAATGTCGCTACTGGCCGGTATTTCGGGGGCCGGAACAACACTGTGGAGTCCGAGCTACTGTCTAGAGCGTCGGTAGCAAATCCAGGGTCCTGGAGGGCCACGGTGAACAATGCTCAGCCTGGTTACTGCCCAATGAATAGTGTCATCGCGGGCGACTGCCGCAAGCTCATCCCGGATCTAGGTGACGAGAGCATCGACATTGTGGTCACGAGCCCGCCTTACTGGGGCCAGCGAATGTCATACGGCAACGGCGTTGAGTCAGACCCACGACGGTACATAATAGAGCTTACCGAGATATTTACCGATCTGCTGCCCAAGGTGAAAAAGCATGGAGCGCTGTGGATAAATATAGCTGACGCGTACAACACGCCGGTCAACTGGCGCCGTGGAGATCATTCGTACAGCACGCTTGGCCCAAATGGAACTGGACTGGACCCAGAGAATTCCGCTTACACCAAGCCGCGACACAAGCGGCGGGCGTTTATCGACAGAAGTACAACGTGGCTGCAATACGGCAACCTGCTTGCCCTGCCTTATAGACTTGTTATCGCGTTGTGCGACGCGGGCTGGCTCTTTCGCGGTGAGGTTATTTGGCGGAAAAGGAACCCGATGCCGGAGGGTAAGTGCAGGCGACCGCATAGACGGCATGAAGCCATCTATCTTTTCACCCGCACCGAACGCCACTCATTCCGCACACATCCACCGGTTGGCTCGGTTTGGGAGTTCGGTAATGAAAAGATTGATGGCACGAAGCACTACTCGCGCTTCCCTGAGGAACTTGCCCGCCGGTGCATCTATGCCTACGGCAAGGCCGGAGGCGATGTGGTCGTGCTCGATCCATTCAGCGGCTCAGGCACGACTGGGATCGCCGCTGTTCGCACTGGCTGCCGCTACATAGGTTTTGAAATAGACAGTGACCAGGTTGATGCGTCGAACGAACGAATCCGGGCCGCTTTCCAGCTCTAGCGGCCTAGGTCTGCGGTCGCCGCTTTGTACTCCAGAATGTCGTTACCGGCCGGTATTTCGAGGGCTGGCACAACACTCTGGCGTACAAAGTCGTCGCAGCTCTGTTCCGCGAGTTCGGCGGCGCGCTACCATCACCGATCAATGGGAACGATCCGGGTCGCGCTGGCCGAGGACAATGTGCTGCTCCGGGAGGGGGTCTCCCGGCTCGTCGCCGCGAATGAAGACTTCGACCTTGTCGGGACGGCCTCCGACTTGCCGCAGCTGCTCGCGCTGGTCGGCGAGCAGCTGCCGGACGTGGTGATCACCGATATCCGGATGCCGCCTACGGGAACCGATGAGGGAATCCAGGCTGCGGCCTGGCTGCGGGAAAAACACCCTCAGGTCGGCGTGGTTGTGCTGAGCCAGTACACCGCTCCGAGGTATGCCATGGCCCTGCTCGAGCGCGGCTCGGCGGGACGCGCGTATTTGCTCAAGGAGCGGGTGGCCAGCATCGATGAGCTGGCGAGGGCAATCCGCGCGGTCGCGCGCGGCGGATCGGTGATCGACCCGCTGGTCGTTGATGAGCTAGTGCGATCACGGGCGCGCGACCACGCCTCGAGCATGTCGCTGCTGACACCGAGAGAGTCGGAGATCCTGGCGGAGATGGCGCAGGGCAAGAGCAACGCCGCGATCGCTTCCGCGCTAAACGTCTCGGAGCGCGCGGTCGAGAAGCACACCAATTCGATCTTTTCAAAGCTCGGGTTGAGCGAGGAGAGGGACCTCAACCGGCGGGTGAAGGCCGTCCTGCTCTACCTCAGCGAGGTGCAGCGCTGACCGCGCCGCGGCCGCTGACCGGACCGTAGCCGCTGACCGCGCCGCGGTCCGGCGAGGGGGGGTGACCACACTGCGGTGAGGGTGCCAGCACCCTCCGCAGGCGTTACGGCGGATGGGAAGCTGGAGTCATGACCACCCCGCATGCCGTGGTCGTGGTAGACGACCAGGCGCCGTTCCGGTTCGCGGCCAAGGCCGTGCTTCGCCGCCTCGCGTGCTTCGAGTTGGCGGGAGAAGCATCAAGCGGACCCGAGGCGATCGCATTGGTCGATGCGCTGCGGCCGGCGCTTGTGTTGATGGATATCAACATGCCGGACATGAGCGGGATCGAGGCGACGCGCCGGATCGTTTCCGCCCATCCGGATGTCGTGGTCTTTCTCTGCTCGACCTACGACGTCGAGGATCTCCCGGCCGACGCTCCCGACAGCGGGGCGAGCGCTTACCTCAACAAGGAGCGGTTCGGCGTCGATACGCTGCGCCGTCTCTGGGCGAGCCGGAACTCCGGTTCGTTCGCAACGGCCTGAACAGGGTCGCGGCCCGGCGGACGAACCCCGGCAGCGGCAGCGGGCTCGCCGCGCCGACGCAATGGCTCAGATGATCGGCACCGACCCGGTGACCTTCGAGCCGTGCCCTGGCCACGACTCCCACCGCACGGTGCCGCCGATGGCGCCGAGCCGGTCCGCCATGTTGACAAAGCCGTGGCCGGCGCGCGCCTTGTCCGGATCGAAACCCGGCCCTTCGTCGCTCACCGAGAACAACAGCCCGCCCGACTCCTCCCAAAGCCGCAACTGCGCCGCCGCGCCACCCGCGTGCTTGGCCGCGTTCTGCAAGGCTTCCAGACAGCAGAAATACACCGCTGTCTCCACGCCGGGGGAGTATCGGCCGATGCCATCGGCCGATACGGAGACGGGCATGGCGGTGCGGCTGGCGGCGGCGCGCAGCGCGTCGGCGAGCCCGCCGTCGGCGAGCAGCGCCGGGTAGATCCCGTGCGCAAGCTCGCGCAGCTCCCGTATGGTCAGCTGCACGTCGTCGGCCATCTGGGCGAGTATCTCCGCACCTGCCGCAGGATCGTCAGCGATGATGTCCCTGGCCAGGCGCAGGTTCACGGCCAGCGCCACCAGGTGCTGCTGCGCACCGTCGTGCAGGTCGCGCTCTACCCGCCGACGTTCGGCGTCGCCGCTCGCGACGATGCGTGCCCTCGACTCGCGCAACTCGTCCGCCTGCTTGCGCAGCTCATCAAGTGTGGTCTGCAACGCCGCATCAAGCTCAACGTTATGGAACGCGAGCCCGGCCTGCCTGGCCAGTTCGCTCAGCACGCGGTCGTCCTCATCGGCGAACGCGTGTGCCCCCGGCGGGCGCTCCACCACGATGAGCCCGAGCAGCTTGCCCCCATGGCTGATCGGCGCCACCCGCAGCTGAGCCTGCTCACGGCCGTCGAGCAGGGCCGGCAGCCAGACAGCTGCCCACGCGCTTCCCGACACCCCTGCCCTGGTGACGACGGGGCGCTCACGTTCGGTGACGATGATGGACCTACTGCCTGCTGGAGCAGCAGCTCATCCATGGCGACTGCCCGGGTCATTCTGCTGCCAAAGGTGCGCACCGCCTCGTCAGGCGCCTCGCGCGCACCGTAGACGAAGCGGGTCGCTGAGGCGATGAGCCGGTCCCTCGCCGGGAGGTAGCCGACCGCCGCCACCGCCGCCGCGAGCATGGACAACCCCAGCATCTGGCGGTCGGCGGCGCTGCTCGGCGCCCTGCCGAGGCCAAGCACGATGACCACGTAGACAGCCGCGACAACGAGGCTGAATCCAGCGGTTGAGAGCACATGCACAAGCAGGCGGCCGCCGTGTGGCGCGAGCAGGGAGCTGTCACCAGCGATGAGCCCGAGCGGCACCGCCAAGCTCGCCCCAGCCGCCACCGCGGCGACCGGGCCCGGCCAGCCGACGAGCAGGTGCAGTACGGCACCGATCAGGGCGACGTCTGCGGCCACGACCGCGCCGATCCCGAGCCACTGCATTCGCTCCCTGCCGCGGCCGGACGCGCGGTCAGACGCGCGGCCAGGCGCGAGGCCGGACGCGCGTCCGGTCGCGCGTCCGGTGGCGAGTCCGGTCGCGCGGCCGTAGCGGAGCCGAAGGGCTGGCAGGGCGCACGAAACGGCAAGCGCCCAGATTGGCGCACCCGCCGCGATCGTGAATGGCTGGTGAGCCAGCGCGAGCGCCAGCCCGGTCGAAAGCGCGGTGACGTAGCCCAGACCCGCAGCGACGCGCCTCGCCCTCCCGCCCAGCCGACCATCTGGGAGGGCAAGCAAGAAGTGGAACGAGATCGCGATGACGAGCGGCGCGGCGAGCGTGGCCACCGCGCGCGCCGCCTCGTGCTGGCCTGCTGGCCCCTGGCTGCCAAGACGGGCGGCTGTGAGCGCGACCGCCGCCACCAACGCCCCGGACGCCACCGGCCACTGCGGAGCACGTTCCCGATTGCGGGCCGCGATCGCTCCTGCGAGCGCCCAGGCGAGTGATAGGCCGAAGGCGACCGCGTCCAGGGGCGAGATGCCGCCGGGCACGTACCAGAGCCCAAACACTGCGACGGCAGCCGTACACGCCGGTCCAAGCACACCGGTCGCCAGGCGACCGGCGCGCGCTCCGCCGCCTCGCCTGGCCTCCGCGGCGACCCTCAGCGCCTCCCGCGACTTCTGCGCCTCTTGGGCACCCTCCGCCCCCTGCGCCACTGACGAGCACGGCGCCGCCGGTGCCCCCGGCGAGCCCGGCTGCCCCCGGTCCCCCGGCGGAGGGCGATGCGCGGTTACTGGCCTGTCCATGGTCAGCGGGCCTCGATGACGACAGGCTCGCCGCTTTGCGGCGCCGGCTCAGGCTGCAAGATCCGCCCGTCCCGCATCCGCACCACCCTCCGGGCCGCTGCGGCCACGCTCTCGTCATGGGTGACCAGGACGATGGTCTGGCCGCCATCATGCAGACGGCGGAGCAGTTCGATGACCTCGCTTCCGCCTTCGGAGTCGAGCGCCCCGGTCGGCTCGTCGGCCAAGAGCAGGGTGGGCTCGTTGGCCAGGGCACGAGCGATGGCCAGCCGCTGACGCTGGCCGCCGGAGAGCACTCCCGGGACGGCGGCGGCCTTGTCGCCGATGCCGAGCAGGTCGAGCAGGTCTCTGCCACGGGTCTCCGCCATTTTGCGCTTGCGGCCCGCGATGACCGCCGCCAACGCCACGTTCTCCAGCACGGTCATGCCCTCGAGCAGGTTGAAGAACTGGAAGATAAGGCCGATGTGGCGGCGGCGCAGTCTTGCCAGGTCATCTTCGCTGCGCCCGGTCACCTCCTCGCCTGCGACGGATATGTCCCCCTCGTCGGGGGTGTCGAGCCCTGCCACCAAGTTCAGCAGGGTGGACTTGCCGCAGCCCGAGGGGCCCATCAAGGCGAGGAACTCGCCTTCTGCGACGGTCAGGTCCACGCCGCGCAGCGCGCGGACCGGCGCGTTCTCGGCCTCGAAGGTCTTGCGTACGCCGCGCATGGTGAGCGCGGGAAGGCTCTGGTTCATCACGCCCCCGTTCGGGTGGTCAAATCAGTAGTCAAATCGGTGGTCAAATCGGTGGTCAAATGAGCAGCACCGCCACCGCGGGCCGACCCCGCCCCGCCGCTG
>WNGF01005836.1_pt1 | contig 15501 bp, 14 predicted proteins | sample 5400641 | NCBI WGS metagenome assembly WNGF01 (sample SAMN13153371, study PRJNA577476) | soil metagenome | isolation source: 80 cm soil or saprolite under grassland replicate 2 | place: USA:California | collected 2016-06-15
GAATAGTTTTACTCTTAACACTTCTGTTCCCACGAGGTAGGCTTCTCTGATCGACACACACGGAGGACGTGGGCTGGTGGTCTGCGTGACCTTCACCTTATCGTTAACCAGAATCTCGGCCGAAAGACTAGATCAGCCTGCTACAGCCGTTGTTGGCATCACGCTGTTCTCGGTTGCAGCACTCTGGGAACGGCATCCAAACAAATTTCGGTGGTGCTCATCCATGGGACCACCGATATAGATTTGCATTCGTGTGCAGGAATTTGCACCGATGCGCCGGCGACTGGTGCCTATTGCGAGGTCAGGCGATCCACCATCTTTTTCACGGCAGAAATCTGTGGGCTACTCTTCGTCTGAAAATTCGAGCCAGTATAGCCAAACCAGTCCCAGCACATTACAGGCGCGGTGAGAGCGGTTTGAGGATAGAGCACGATAATGTTATTGCTGTCCGCCCATTCATTGTAGCCAACCTGGCCATATACCTTGTCCTGGACGATGGCGGCGTCCTGCAGACATCCATGGAAGACGACATGCACGGAGCACTTGGTCGCGCCGCCATTCCGGCAAGCGCTGGGGATATACACATATCCAGTGTCGGCCAGGCCAGTACCTTTAAATTCCGTCTGATCGAATGTCATTGGCGATGAGGACAGCTGGTTACTCTTCGGCTGCAAGGGCCCGTAGATTCGGGTGAGAATCGCGTTCGGTTGATCGTACAGCGAGCCGCCCACGTCACACTTGTTGATGTACGGGAACATCGTGGTACCACAGTTGTTTGAGACGTGAGTCGAGATGAACGCATGGCCGGCGGGCACGTTGTTCAGATACTGAATGTTGGCCGAAGGCACACCCTCTTTCACGTAAAACTCGTTCAGCGCGTTCATCACCGTCTGCTTCACGGTGTTATCTTGGGTTCCACTGAACAAATAGATCTTATGAGATTTCAGATTGCTGGGATCGTCGATCAAGTTCTGGTTTGCGAACTTGTTCGCTGCGGCGAATGAAGCATCGCCGGACGGCGCTCCTGACATGCAGCGGCTGGTGTCACTAAGGTTGCCTAGCCTCCCTCCATTATCCAAGAAGCAGTTGTATGGTCCTCCTGCCACAACACCCGCACCCATGGTGCTGGCCGAAAACGCCACGTCATACTGCACGGCCATGAAACCGCCGGAAGACAAGCCAGAGACGGAAATTTTCGCCGGGTCCGCTCCCAAGGGAGGCAGTTTTGTGGCGACGGAGAGCGTGGGCAAGGGCGGTAGAGAATGTAAGGTGTTTTCGGCCATTGGGGCCATTGAAATGTTTGGGGGGATTGTGGTTTTTGGGGCGATTGCGGTCTCTCCGGTCTTCGGTGGGGTGATTGGCCCTTTGCAGCCAACTACCGCAGTCAGCGAGAGCGTTAGCCCCACGATCGTAAGCAGAGTGGTTGAAAATCGAGAAATACGCATCGTGTTTGGCCTCCCAATGCACAGCGTGTTTTCAGCTTTGAGCGCGAGAGGCATCTCGCACCCCCTTGGATCAAAAGCAAAAGATTCATCCGCTACAAAGACACATCAGTGTAGCTGTAACCCAGAGTGCCTGAATTTCGAATCAGCTGGCTCGAACGATAAGCGCAAATGTTTGTGGCGCCTGCGTCACCCGAAATGCGCGGACAATCACATCGAATTTGCCGGCCGGAGGCTTGTCCCACACGACTTGCTCGACATTGTTCACGCGGTCAAAGCTGGGGTCCCCGAACGGCACATTACCATGGCACTCGGTCCCGTCGCTGGCTCGCACGATGAGGTCCAGATCGTTCTGGAGTGCATCGCCAGGAGCGTCAGTCCAAACCAACGTCGCCTTGAGTTGGGTCTGGGAAGCAGCAATGGTGACGGAAACCTTAGATTCGTCGCCAGTGTCCATCTGCTGGCTCTCGTCCTCAAGGTGCAGCACGCCCGGTGCTCCGGCCAACACGTTGGCCATATCAACGCGCCCAAAGCCTTCACCGCTATTAGGAATCAGGCCCACTTCCGGCGGGCTGTATTGTCCTGAAATCCTGGTTGCGCCGTTGACGAGTATGGCTTTGACGAGAGCGGCGCTGGGAGAAGGAATCCCTTTCGTTTTTCGCAAAATTTCGCGGGCGACAGCCGCGCAGCCGGCCACCAGCGGCGTCGCCATGCTCGTTCCGCCCTCGTAAAAGTAAAGAGGATCGGCCGAAAGGGCCCAGCCTTTGCTTTTCGTGCTGCGTGAGCGGGTAGACAGGATGTATGTCCCCGGCGCGACCACGTCCGGCTTAACGCGTCTGCCCGACACGGGGCCGCGACTGCTGAACGCAACCATCCCGTCAGGGTTATCGGCGACTTTGTCCGATGCGATCGGTGCGACTGGAAACTCGGATGGCCAACCCTGTCCGTAGGTCAGCGCGAAGTTTGGCCTGTCATTTTCCGTCGCACCCACCGTGATGCAATTCTTCGCCGTACCCGGCGGCGTAACAGAGTTCGGGTCGATTTGGCCATCGGAATCGCCATCCCGTGCTTCATTGCCGGCGGCAAAGCAGATAACTGCGTCGCGATTGGTCCATACGAAATCGTCCAGTTCGCGCGCATTCGCATCATAACTTCCGTCACCTCTCGTACTCCCCCAGGAGTTTGTATGAATGCGCGCTCCGTCCTGATAAGCCTGTGAGAAAAGGTCGGTCAAGTCATCCGGCAGCCCTCCAAGGCTGCCAAACAAATCGAGAACGGATTGCAGAAGCAGCTTCGCCTTTGGCGCAGTACCGCGGATCTTCAGGCCGAGCGCAGTGGAATCACCGTCGCCCACGGCCGAACCCGCCACATGGGTTCCGTGCCCGTCGGGATCATTGGCCTTCCCTGGTCGGCCCAATGCATAAAGCTTTACTACGCGTCCGGTGAATGCCGGGTGCACGTTAGTTGTTGAGCCAGTGTCGAAACCCGTGTCGGCAATCGCGACGAGTTCGCCATCGCCTTCGAACTGCGTTGCCCCTCCCGCTGTGCTATTTTGCAGCCTCAGAATCGTGCGAGCGACATCGTTGTGGAGTTTAAACTCTGGGGCTTCCTGTATCTGCTTCACTTCGTCGATGTTCGCCACCGCTTGGAGCCGGTGTCGCTGCACCGTCAGACGTACTTTGTGTCGACCAACCTTGACGTCCTCCGCATTCACACCAGCCGCCTCGGCAATTTTTCTGGCGACATCCTCGGCCTTCGCGTTGCTGTGAAGTGTGATATCGACAGTCTTCGGCGTGCGATTTGTTGCGACTTCAGCCACCGGGCGTGCAACTACTTCCTCCATGATCCGGACTTTTGTGGAGTCATCGAATCCGGCGAGCTTCGGCGCAATCTTGAATCCTCGCATATACACGTTTGCCCACCGCACAAATGGTAGATCGCGAATCACGTGTAGATCATTCGGCTCGTAGCGACAGATGTACGTGTTCTCCGGAACGTACTCGAGAACGTAGGCGCCGAGCTTCTCCATCTGTTCGCGCTGCTCCCGCGTGAGCGGAGCAGACGTTTGCACGAGGATGTAATTGGACGAGGCTGCATCTGCAGCCATGGGCGCGGCCGCCGCCGCCATCGGGGTAGGCTGATCGGGATCAAAGGATATGCCGTTTATTGTGATCTGCGCCATCGCTGCTCCTTATTGCTGCAGTTTTCTTTCTCTTAAGGGACGTGTCGACTTGGGGCCCTCGGATCGGGCGGTGGGTACTCTAGCGCCGGCTGCTCTACTGCAACAGCTCAGCAAAGATATGTTCTAATTTCGGAACAATGGACCCGGCTGCCCAGGAGAGCTGACCTGCTCCCGGAAACTCGACAACTGAAAACTGGAGTTCTCCCATTAATCTGAAGGGGGACCGGGACGAAGAAAACACACGGAAGAGCGATCATTGGGATTCTGACGCAGCACGAGGCCAAGGTAAAAATGGTCGATAGGTTCTGCAAGCGTGACGTCAGCGCCCCGCAGTTCTATGCCTGAAAGTCAAGGTATTTGCGGCATGGAGGTCACTGAGGCGCAGCGCCTCAAGGAGTTGGGAGAGGGGGACCGGCGGCTGATGCGTCTGGTGGACGACCTGAGCCTGGATCGCAAAGCACTGGAGCGGTGATCCGAAAAAACGGCTGGGGCCTGTAGAATGCCACACGAACTTCTCTGGCGAGCACCTAATTCGCTCGCGCCGACAAGATCCAGCACTCTGTCAAAAAGAACTGCCCAACTGCTCAGCTAGTCGGGGCGAAGACAACTGGCACATCTCGCATACTTGTTCGCATATCCGTCTATACTGAACCGCCGCCTGCGCTGGATATTGCAAATCCAAAATCACATTGAGATGAAAAAACTGGGCCAGAAGTATCTTTGATATCGTGAGGTGCAGGGACATGCATTCCTGCCGAACTGCGCCTATGGCTATCGACAATTTCGGATCGGTTGCCGTCGAATGTTCACAATTTTCCAAGAAAGAAAGAATCGCGGAGAGATTGCGCTTCAGACGTTTCAGTTCGGCGCGCACGTTTGCAGGAATGTCTGAATGGAGTTGGTCCACTTCAATGTGTTCCAATCCGTCGATCAGTTCTTGAAAGGACGAGGTATAAGTCTTTGCGTTCGTCATCGTTCATCAGTCCTAAGTATGGGGTGCGCTTGCTGTCCCAATTCAGCGGCCAAGGTATCTGCTTGTCCTGGCACTGATTCAATGACACGCACATACTGACCCAGGATAGCTGCGATTCTACTCACTTCCTCAAACTTGGGTACCGTTCGCGGCACTTCGGCGCGCGCAAAACAGTAGATCCATTCAGCACAAGCGGCCAGGAAAGCCAACATATCCAACGGCCAGATCCACTTGCTGGAAAGGAAGCCGACTTGCGCCGTCGTCGTCACCACGGCCACATCTATTATCAGATACAAAACAAATCCCGTGACAATCCCGTGGACCCGATGTTTGCGTTGGATTCCCAAGGCTGCCGAAAATCCCAAAATTGTCCCGAATACGCCCAGCATGGCCCAAGAAACTCCCTGGTCCATAGCTCGCAAAAACGTGATCCATTCCGACTGTTGGTTGCCGGGAAATGTCACCGCAAACGCCGCGATTAGCATGACGACAGCGGTTACAGAGAGGACGAAATTCCCAAGCGTCCCTTTCGGAAGATCGTCATAGGGTCGAAAGACGGTTTGAATCACCTCCAGCACCAGTGCGATGAGCAGGATGGACTGCGGTACATACGCTCCCCACCATACCCAAAGGTACGCTGCTAAGTTCTTCTGCGCGACGCCGAAATAAAATATCAAGCAAGATCGCATAACGCAGAAGGCAATAAACGACATGAAAATTGCGTTGCTTCGCCAGGCCCTGCGTGCTGAGAGAACAATCAACAATCCTGTTTCGGAAGCCACCACTAGAGCCCATATCATTAAAATCAGAAAACGCGGTATCGAATTCATTGGCCGCCTCTCCGAATCGAAAGGCGGCCAGCCGCCGTCAACGTGTGAAGGTTTACATTTGACGCAGCAACGCGGCAACAGGCAGTGATCCCCCGCCACCAGGGTCGCCCCCGCAGCACGATGGTGCGGGCATCGCGACCACGGGTGCGGTGCTGTAAGGTCTGTTGACCGGAACAAATGGCAGGGATCCGCCTCCGCCCGGGTCGCCTCCGCAGCAGGCCAGGGATGAAGTATTGTGAATAGTGTTGGATGAAGCGTAGGGCAAAGACCCGCCACCACCCGGGTCGCCGCCACAGCAGGACTCTGCTATGGAGATGTTGTGAAGCAACGATGTGTTGGCGTGTGTGCTGGCAGACATGCTGACGCTGAGCGCGATTCCTAGCGCAAGGAGAAGGCAGGGTCTGTTCACGGAAGCTCCGATACGGCTGGTTGCCGTATGCGGAGCCTAGGTCTGTCGCGCTGTAATAACTCAAAAACTGAAATTCGTTACGAATCCAGAACGGGTCCTGCACACTGGGAAAAATAGACCATCCGTTTGGATTCAAAAAAGACCTCGAGTTTCCGAATGCGAGAAGAACCTCAAGTCGAGGGAACGTGGCAGCTGCCGGATAGCAGACACTCGGACAACTTTGGAGATGGCAATCCATGCGTTATCTCCTCCCCCGGAGCTGCATGGCAACCCCCACGACCTCTCCTATCACCTCGATTTCCTGCGGATGACGATAGATCTGCACCGGCTCGGGGGAAAGGGGGTGGGGCTGCAGAGTGAGCTGTCCATCCCGCAATCGGCACCAGCCACATCTGAAACCACTTCGTGTTTCCAGAAAATAGATCGGCCGTTCAAATTCGGATTTCCAGGCGCTCTCTATTACCCGATCCTTAGTTTCATCAACCTGAATGAACGATCCCGGAAGCAGTATGGGATACATCGTGAAATCTTCAGTGCCAATGTAGGCGTAGGTGAAGCTGACATTCGCAAATTGCGAAAGAAATGCTAACGGAACCACTCCCCATTGCTGGATGATTCGGCCTAAATTGCAGTTTTTGCGTGGATCGAACGCCGAACCTTCGAGGACCGGAACTTTTACTGCACTTTTGAGGTCAATGGAATCGATGCGGTGAGTTCGGGGAACGGTTGCCAGCTCTAGATCGGCAGCCATTTCATCCAGACCGACGCCGTACCATGCGAGGATTTCGCTGACCTCCCGGCGGTAAATGACAGCCAGGGAATAAACGCGATAAATGCTCGGGACAACTTCTTTGTTTTCGATGTCGGATAGGCGACTGAGCGGGATTGAATACGCGCTATTTCCCCGCTTCTTGGCTAAGCGGCTGCTGGCGGCTTCCACGTCGCGTACCGTCAGACCCAGCTGTTCGCGCAATTGACGAAGTCTCTTGCCGGGATGCAAGTCTCAGGTCCTCGTCAGAATCGGAATCGATCAAGTATACGTCGCGTGTTTCAAAATGGAAGTGGTACTTGCCGGATCTACCTCGAGCGACCGCCGCTATCATCCGATCCTTGGCATAACTCATTGAAATGTTTGGAATTGGATCAGAAGCTGTATTTGAGCAGCATACGAATGGTCCGGCCACCATGCAATGAGCTTGAGAAATCTGCCAACGTCGAGTGTGCCCCTGAACCGGCGGGGACTATTCCTGAAACAAGTTGCATATTCGGCCAGTAGCCGTCGCCGTCCTTATGAGCCTGGTTGAATGGATTGAAAATCTCAGCTCGGATCTGCAGCGCGTGGCTCTCGTGTACGGTGATGTTGCGGGTCAAGCTGAAGGCCCAGGAGGCGTACCACGGTCCTGTCAGCGAATTGCGTCCCACATTTCCCTCACCATTAGAAGGAACGAACCAGTGGACCTGACTAAGAGAGACAGGGGAGCACTGATTGAAGAACCACAGCATGGGACCGTCGCAATACATGTTGGGCGACTGCCCGGCCCAGTCGCCGGTGAACCCGTAGCTTGCCAGCGGTGCGCGCGGATTGGCGAGACTCGGGCGGTCGTTGTTCACACCATCGCTGTTACTGTCAAAGCCGGTTATCACGTTGTACGGAGTGCCTGATTGGAAAGCTGTCGTTCCGGAGATCTGCCAACCGTTCAGCAGATGTCCCAACTTCGTGGCGAATGTGCTCTGGCCTGTGAATTTAGGAAAAGCGTAGATATAGGTGAAAACCAATCGATGTCTGTGATCGAAGGCCGAGACCGAACGGTCCGTCACACCGCGGGGCACTGGAAATTGGAGCGTCGGAACACTAGACCAGGTGCTTTGCACACCATTTTTGCTCAGGCCGGGTGTGAAGACCTCCGAAGCATCGTCGATCATCTTGGAGAAGGTATACGAGGCCCGGAACATGAGACCGTGAGAGTACTTTCGGTCCACCTGCACCTGCAATGCGTGATAGATCGAGTCTCCGCTGTTGTCCCGCACCACAATGGAGCCTCGGTTCGGAATCAATCGGCTGCCGCTTGGGAGAAATGGGTTGGCGAACGTATTGGCAAACAGGTGCTCGCCGCGTGTGCCTACATAACCGACATCCAAAATGACTTTGCCTGGCAGCTCGCGCTGTATCTCCAAATGCCATTGCAAAATCTCCGGAGACAACAGGTGAGCTAGCTGGCTGTTTTGAGTAGCCTTGGCATTCGGGGTAGTGGGCAACTGAGAAAAGTACGAGGACCAATCGGCTTTGCCACGTGTTGGCCCAAAGACATTTGTGATCGCTGAGGCGACAGAATTGGGCGAGCTCGCCTGAGTATTGTCGAGAATATTGGTGAACAGCCCATCGTAGAAGATGCCAAAGCCCCCGCGAAGGACTGATTTGCCGTCTCCTAAGAGCTCCTTCCAGAAGTTGGGACTGTACGCAAAGCCGAAACGTGGGCCGAAGTTGTCCTTGTCCCCCTTCTGCTTGACGACACAGGGAAAGCAGCCAAGGTTGCTGTAGTCAATCGCAGGATATGTAAGCTGGTTGGCCGGGGTCCCGTTGTATTCGTAGCGAAGGCCGAAATCCAGAGTAAGATTCGGGTAGACCTTCCATGAGTCCTGAAAGAAATAATTCTGTGCAAAAATACTAGCGTGGACGATTGGACTGCCGAAGGTCTGGGTCACTGTGGCAGTTCCACCGGAAAAGTCGTCCAGGTAATTGCCTAAAGCTTGATAACCGCCACCTGCGGCGTAACTAATCAAACCGTGCGAGTTGTAGGGAATAACATCGCGTGCCTGGATCTCAGCAAAATCGACGCCAAACTTAAGGAAGTGCCTGCCCCTGCTCCAACTTAAAGCCTCCTGCACCTGGTAAGTATTATGGAAGCGGCCCTGTGGAACGGATTGACTCGCCCCCCAACCTTGAAGACCGGAAACGGAGATGGCCGCCGTACTCGCGGAAGGCACACTGTCTGCTCGCGGTAAGAAGGAGAGGCCCATGCGCCCGTAGGATATGCGAACTTCGTTCAGCAGAGTGGGTCCGAAGATGTGGGTGTAGGTGAAGCCGACATTTTGCCAGGCTCCGCTCTGCTCCGAATCAAATCCGGGAAGGTTATTGGGAAAATTGAAGAAATCGTAAGGCGTGCTGAAGCTGGTGCGAATATAGCGCAGCCGGAGTCTGTCGCTGGTGGTTATGTAGTAATCACCCGTGGCGTCAAACTCTGGCGAGTTGTACTGCAGTGGCACCCCAATGCGATTGAACAGCCCGACTTCGACCGAGCCGCGATCCAGCCCCGTCACCGGATCGGGCCCCAGTGGAATTTGATGGGGCGTAGCGAACCGCTTCGGATCTCCGCGCAGCGAACCGTAGGCAGCCAGCATCGCGGCGATCCGTGGGTTACTGGCATACTGCTGCAAGACGGCAAACCCAGCCTCGGATGGAAGCGTCAATACTCCACCGTTCGCTGATGATCGGTAGTTGTCCCACTGATAGGAGGTGAAGAAAAACAACTTGTTCTTCTTCAACGGACCGCCAAGGCTGAAGCCGAATATGTTTTCGCGATATTTGCCCTTAGGTACTCCAGCAATCGCGTTGGAGTGGTCATTGGCGTCCAAAGAAGAGTTCACCAATCTCTCCCATACAGCTCCGTGGAAGCTGTTCGTGCCGCTCTTGTAGATCAAATTGGCAATCGCGCCTCCGCCATGGCCGAATTCGGCAGGGCTGGAGTTGAGTAGAAACGTGACCTCCTGGATTGCTTCAACGTTTTCCGGTTGGACGCTTTGACCGTGGATCGTCGCATCGTTGTTGTCCTGCCCTTCCAAAAGGAAGTTGTTGCCGCGAGGACGGGAGCCATTCGACGAATAGGATATACCATTGACGAAGTTGTAGGTGCCATCTGTTACCGTGCTCACACCTGGCAGCGTGGTGGCAAGGACGTATGAATTCAGACTTGCGATTGGCAAGTTGCGCACTTCGTGGGTACTGATGGCTTGGCTGATCTCTCCGTTCTCAGTCTGGATCGCGGCGCCCGATGCCTCGACAATAATCGTTTCGGCACTGCCGCCAGCGGAAAGTTTGGGATTCACGCTCGTAATTGCCGATCCGGAGACAGTCACCGTGTCTACTCTCAGAGGCGCAAAACCGCTCTGAGAAACAGTCAGAGTGTAGATTCCAGGCTCAAGAGCGTCAATACGATACTGGCCGAGGTTACCCGTCCTAGTGCTGCGAGCGTCACCGGTATGATCATTGGTCGCGGTAATTGTTGCTCCCGGGACCACGGCATCGCTCGGGTCTACCACAGTTCCCCCGATCGAGCCCTTGGACGTCTGCGCGAATGGTGAGCAGACAGCAGCTAACACAACAAACAGCGCGATGGCGATGATCGCGTAAAGTCGGCTGGATATCACACACTGTTCCTCGGCCTATATGCGAGCTCTCCTGTCACAATAAGGATAAGCGAAGCCAAGCATGGACGGCTACCAACCCGCGCTTGGGTGTGTTGCTTGCGGCTGAACAGAAGGATTAGCGAAAACGACTGAACTCCGGTCAGGTGAAAAAATCGCCACCTGAGCTGGCCATGCATTTTCAATAGATTTGCTGGATTTGCACCTCTGGGTTTGATGCAAAAACGGGGGCAATCGTGCATTGATGATATTTGACCACTAGTCAGCAGATCTCCGACCCAGCGCCAGTACAGACGTGACAGATCTCTTCTGTTCCACTTTCGTAACGCAACTGCCTCAAAAATGAAAAGTGTTGTCATGCGTCCGAGCTGGATACGTGTGCAAGGGAAGGATTTACATCTCCTTTATTTGTTTATGCGATTGGCGTGTTCTGCTTTTGGAACACGACCAACTCTTTCTTGATTTTGTTGGTGCTCGTTGAACAATCTCCGGCGTTCGCGCAAAGCTCGTTCGAAATACCAAATCTTCCGCGTGTACTTGGCCCACACCTTCGATCTCTGATCGCCCAGGAGCCTGCAGCCTTGTGCGCGTTCACTGAGGTGCCACTTTGGCCCGCTTGAAAATCGATCTCCAAGGAGGATTCGTAAACGATGCTGTAGTTATCGTCGTGAATGGTTGGGAGGTATACGAGAAAGACTCCGTCTCAACTCGTTTGCAGGTTGGTTTTGCCGATTCAGTCGTGACTGACGTTCCGAGCGGCCGTAGCACGGTGGAAATCGAAGTGTCTACTCGCCTCGCGAAAACTGAGTTCTCTGTGTCCACCGTCGACACTGACATTACAGTCGGCGTGTCCCTGGAGAGTACTGGAATCAAGCATCGAGTTCTGCAAGAAAATTCTGGAGGTATGAGCGGCAATAACCGAAGGAGATCGTTGTAGGCCGCATCCTCCATTCTCGGGTCGCATTGGCATGCCTTTTATTCGCGAGTACAAATACATCGGGACGTTTCAAACTGTCCGATGTCACTGGCGGAAGCTGTCGGGGCGATCAAGGTCACAAACCGAAGCTGGAAGAGGCTGCTCTAAAGTTCGATGTAGGCCCACTCCAGAGCCGCGAAGTCGGCCAGAAGCTCGAAGATTATCCAGCCTCTGCTCGTGGGCGGAACATAGGCTCTAGCCGCCGCGGTTTCCAGGCGTTCTAGCAGGCTGCGTGCCTCCATGGTGTTCCGATTAAGTGCCAACGCCAAACCCAGGGCGCCGACCCGCATCGGTAAGCGGATGGAAAGTTGGACGGAAGTGCGGAGGGCCGAAACTGCCTCCTCGAAGCGCCCCTGGGCCGGGCGCGATTGCAACTCGTTCGCACCAACCTCCATGAAAATCTTCAGTCGCGCACACCTCACGCACAGAGGCAACACAGACAAGCGCAGGTTTAGGCTTTCGACAAATATCGTCCCGGACGAGTGAGCGAAAATACGTTCGCCATGCGGTCCCGTTTTCCAATCACTCTCGGATTGAATTACGCTGTTTTGGCGGCTCTCGCGCCGCGCCACGGGTCCGGGATGATCGGTATTCCGTCTCGGAAGTTGATTACTCCGGGCAATTCGACGGGGTTCAGCTTCTGGTCAACCAGTTCGATCTCGCCCACCGAGATCGTCCCCGAGCCCACCAGCTTCCCCGATTCAATCGCCTTGATCCGTGCGTCCTCGATCTTCAGCACGCAGCTCTTGATCTCAAGCTTCAGAACCACGTGGAACTCCACCTTCGTCCTCAGCTCGCGATATGCGATCTGCAGGAATGGCTTACATTCCGCCTTCAGCGTCCGCTCCACCAGCGGCACCATCGAAACATCTCCCGGCGGATATTTGCCCTCATCCGCATATTCCAGCAGCTCGTCATAGAACTTCAGCAGCGACATCAGCAAGTCATCGAGCCGGTTCGTCAGTACGTCCACCGCCTTGCTTCCCACCGTCGTAACCCACGATTGCCACGGGAAATACGATAGCTCCGTCAATACCGCAGCCTGGATACCCGCCAGCGCACCGGTGCCGCTGATCGCCGCCGTCGCCTTCCCGCAGAACTCGGTTTCGTTTAGCGTGAACAGGTCCCTGATCGTCTTTTCCGTCACTTGAGCACTCATCCTCCACCTGCCTTTGCTCCGCTCACCATCTCGTACTCGACCGCGGGTATCTCAACACTGATCCTCACTGGCGCCGGAGTCACCATCGCGCGGCTCTGTTGCTCGATTTCCGGCGGCGCCGGCACTGGTACGATCGAAAGCTGCTGTCTTACCTTGTTAATCTTCTTGTTCCTAAAATGCACACGCAGCACAACAGCCGCCGTCCCCGCCACGGCCAGCCCGACCCCATACCACCACGGCGTCGGAGTCGTATCTGGTCGCACACGCACGTCGCGTGAATCATTCGCGACCTCTTTGCCGTTCACCATCACGCTTACCGAGGCCACGTAGGTGCGATCACCGTTTACGTAAACGTGACTGGTGGAATCACTTGTCGCCGGTACCCCCTGGCCGTCTCCGAACCAATACGTGAATTGCGCACCGGGCTCGGCTCGGCTCAACACCGCGCGGAGTGTCACCGGCTTACCCGCCTCAGGATCCTTCGGATCCATGGTCAGCGTCACCGTTAACGGTTGTGGCAACGCCACAATCTCCACCGCTTCCGAATTGCTCCGCATTCCGGCGCCTGTCGCAGGATCTGTCGCCACCGCGTATATCGAATACTTACCGGGCGCCTTGTAGACGTGCGCCGCCCGTGCAGCTACTGTCCGCGTACTCCCCGACGCGTCGTGCGGATCGTTCCAGAAAAATTCGTAGATTGCCCCGGGCCTGTTCGGCTCCAATATCGCTTCCACAACCAGCTGCTGTCCTGCTTTCAGGTTGGCGTGAGCCGGTCTGATCGTCAGCCGGTCCGGATTGATCCCAATGCTGACGGCCATTCCCGCTGCAACTGAAGCTCCCTCATTCGGCTTCTGCGGTCCCACTCTACCGGGCGTCCCGTCTGCCTGTTTGAGCGTCGACACCGAGCCCAGCACAAGATTGTGCTCAGCCAGCACTCCTCTCGCGTCGTCCTCCGTCAACCCGTGCAGCGACGGCACCTGCACTCGAAGCATGTCGAAGTACGCGTGTATCTGCGTCCCCGGGTTCACAAATGTGCCCGCAACTGGCGCCTGCCGCGAAATGTACGGAGACCACTGGCCCTCGCCATTGCATTGCACCCTAAGTCGCAGATGGTGGGTTACAAGAAGTGATCGCGCGCTCGCACAGGTCAGGTTCTTCAAGTCCGGAACTTGGATCTGTTTCGACACTGGCTTTCCGTAATTCTCTCCGGTATTGCTCGGCAGCGCAGGCTTCCGATCGAAGTACGCATGCACCGTTGTCCCGCGTTTCACCGTCGCATTCGGTCCAGGATTCTGCCGCGCGATGTAGTCTTGCGAATTGCTGTCCTGGTAGCACCTCACTTGTAGTGCCAGTTCATGCGAGATCATGTACTGTTGCGCATCAGCGCATGTCATCCGCCTCACATCCGGTACGATCACCGAGGTCACGGTAGGTCCCGAGGTCTGTCGCGGCGGATCGAAATACGCCTGAACCACCGAACCGCGCGCCACGACGGCTTTCGGCGCGGGATTCTGTCGCGACACACGCGGCGCCGCTTGCGATTCGCCATTGCACTGCACCTGCTATGAAGTCTCCTCTGATATCAAGTACTGCCGTGCCTCGGCGCACGTTTTGTTCGTCAGATCAGGCACCGCGACCTGCGGAACCTGTGCGCCCGCGATCTGCGCCGCTGTCACCGCTTTTTGCACTCCTATTTTCGGCGACACCTTCGGCGATGTCATTTGCGTCGACCGCCTGTCTTGCGTCTGCGCAACCGCCGCGCCCGCGAACGCAAGCACGCACCCCGCCCACACTCCCGCGCGTAACCATTTGCTTTTATCGGAAATCCAACGAGCGGCAGACATGATCCGCTCCTTCCCCAGTCGCCGACACGCTACAGACACCCTCAGGATTCAAGCGCGCGCAACCGACTGAGCCGCAGAATTGCCGGCATTCTAGCGCTGTTCCCGACCGCCGGCAAAAATTCCCTTTTTGTTCTAAAAACAGAACTCCGTCGCTTCGGGTTCCGGAGTCCCTGAACAACCTGCCCAGAACATCGCGCCGGTCCATCTGGTTTCGGGGAAGCAAAGGGAAGATAGTGAAGAGCACGTTCTGGCATTGCTGCAGGTGTTGGCGCCTGGAAATCAAGATCAGAACAAGGGGACGCGCGTTTTTGATCCAGTGCGCGAGGCGTTCGGGTTGCACATCAAGCAACCACACCACAGCCCTTCGGTTGTGACCGAGTGCGTTGTTTCGCTGCACATAGTCGCAATACCTCAGGCGTGCGTTTGGCCAACCGAAAAGATCGGCTGTCGCCTTCGGGCAGCCATTAGTGCTCTGAGTAATCGCATAAGCGCGGAACGCGGTTTTGCTGCAGCGACGTGCTCAGCGCTTTGGGCAAGTACCCTCGGGTGTCCACTAAGAAGCGAGACGAGTGATACACATCAGAATGAGCCTCGGTGCCATCTGAATGAGACTCCTTCATGAATGCTTTCTTAAGAAGCCGAGACATCGATTAACAGCGCATCGACCTTGGTATAACATGTCGATGAGCGACTGCGAAGGGGGCGAGATGGCAAAAGGAAAGCCTGGAGCGGATAGTTCGGTGCTGGTGACCTCCCACATCGGTCGGCAAATCGCTGGTCCAACTCGCAACGGATTTGTTTGGCGAGCCTCCGGCATTCTGGGCCGCTATTTCACGAGTGCATCGACGAGCGCGTGAACGTGGAATATCGGCACTTGAAGGAGAACAGGATCCTGAGGGAGAACGGCATCCGTGTGCTGCCGATAGCGCGGCAGACGAAACGGTTCGATGGAGACCAGGCACTCGGCTCCGTTGATGCGCACGCCAACGCACACGATATTCTGGTGACGTTTGGCTCCGACTATCTCCAGACGCTTGGCGGAAAATTCTTCGTATTCCTCGATGTTGAAGGCGCCCCGAGTTTGTCGCAGGCCTACTATTACTACTGTGTCATAAGAATGGATGGAGGCAACAGGGGCATCTGGGTAGCGAGCGCGCCAGGTGGGTTGCGATCTGGCGGCGCAGGGTGGCGATGGAATGCGGATTATGCCGTTCCGTTCTGATGGGCAGCGCCACGGGGCTTGGTGCTGCGGGGCAAGCGGGGT
>WNGF01008146.1_pt1 | contig 15497 bp, 14 predicted proteins | sample 5400641 | NCBI WGS metagenome assembly WNGF01 (sample SAMN13153371, study PRJNA577476) | soil metagenome | isolation source: 80 cm soil or saprolite under grassland replicate 2 | place: USA:California | collected 2016-06-15
GAAACGCTGCGCTTTGTGACCGGCACCGGGCGCTTCGTCGATGATCTGCTGCCGCCGGGAACCCTGCACGTGTCGTTCGTGCGCAGCTCCTGCGCGCACGCGCGAATCAAAGCGATCGACGTCGAAGCGGCGCGGGCCATGCCCGGTGTGTGCGCCGTGTTTACCGGAAAAGACATCGCGCAGCATGTAAAACCATTGCGCGTCGGCGGCAGCTCGGTGCTGCGGCCGGTAAAGCTTTATCCGCTGGCGGTCGATAAGGTTCGCTATTTCGGCGAGCCGCTGGCGGTCGTGGTGGCGGACAATCGCTACCTGGCTGAAGACGCGGTCGACATGGTCGCGGTGGATTACGAGCCGTTGCCGGTGGTCGTCGACCCGGAAACCGCGATGGAGCCGGGTGCGCCAGCTGTGCATGAAGATGCTGGCAGCAACATCGTTTACAAATATCATTTTGCGACGGACGGGATCGACAAAGTTTTTCAAGACGCCGAGGTGGTCATCAAAGAAAGAATTCGCAGCCACCGTATCACCGCTTGTCCGATTGAGCCGCGCGCTTATCTGGCGCACTACAATAAAGAGGAAGATAGCCTGACGATGTGGTCGGCGACGGCCAATCCGCATTCTCTCAAAGGACGCATCGCCGACATCTTGAGCTTCCCCGAAGGCAAGATTCGCGTGATCGCGCCGGATGTCGGCGGTTCCTTCGGCGTTAAGATTCAAACGTATCAAGAAGAACTGCTCTTGCCGTATCTTTCGCGCGAGCTGGGCCGCCCGATTAAATGGTGCGAGACGCGGGTCGAACATATGCGAAACGGCCGGCATGGGCGCGACCAGATTCACTACATCGAGATTGCGCTCAAGAAGGACGGCACCATGCTCGGCATCAAAGATAAGATCATCGCCGACATGGGCTCGACCTATACCGTCGATCACTCAATAATGGCCGCTGCGTTGTATATGACGGGCGTCTATCAGATACAGAACTATGCCGTCGACGCCTTCGGGATCTCGACGAACAAAACTACGCACGGTTCGCTGCGGGACATCGGCAAGGCCGACGCCTCTTATGTTCTCGAACGGCTCGTCGACATCGTCGCGCGGGAGTTGAAGCTCGACCCGATAGACATTCGGCTGAAAAATTTCATTCCCGCTGAAGCGTTCCCTTATCGCAATCCCACGGGCGCCCTCTATGACAGCGGCCAGTATCATTTGGCAATGAAACGAACAGCGGAAATGGCGGGCTACGATCGGCTCCGCAAAGAACAAGCTGATTTACGCAAGAGAGGGATCTATCGTGGTATCGGCGTTGCTCTGGTGATGGAGCCGACCAGCTCGAGCCGCATCCATGCCACCGGCGGTTATGCATCATGCCGGCTGCGCATCGATCCCTCAGGAGCGGCGACGGTGTTTTCCAGCATGGGCGAGCAGGGACAAGGGCACGAGACCACGCTCGCGCAGATCGTCGCCAGCCAAACCGGCATTCCGTTCGACAGGATCACGGTGATTCACGGCGATACTTTGCCGACGCCTTACGGCTTCGGCACTGGCAGCAGCCGCTCGTCGGTTGTTCTGATGCCTTCCGCTTGGGTGGCGGGAAAATTGATGCGCGACAAAATACTTGGTATTGCCGCGCGCCAGTTGGGCGTGGTTCCGGAAAAGCTGGAGATCGGTGACGGTAAAGTGTTCGCAAAGGAAGATCAGGAGCAATCGATCGCGGTCATGGAAATCGTCCGAACCGCCTATGGCGCGATTCACTTGCTCCCGGAGAACATGGAGCCCGGATTGGAAGTGACCGGCTATTTCGTCAATCCGAATATCGACTACACGCCGGACGACAAAGGCCGCATGAATACGTTTTCAAGCTATCCTTATGCCGCCGTCATTGCGGTGGTCGATGTCGATGTGGAGACTGGCATGATCAAGATCGTCAAATACACGACGGTCCACGATTGCGGCAACATGATCAATCCGCAGATCGTCGACACTCAACAACAGGGCTCGATCATGCAGGGCATCGGCGCGGCGCTTTACGAGGAGTTGCGCTACGACGATGAGGGCCAGCTCTTGTCGTCGACTTTCATGGACTACCGTTTGCCGTCCGTGGAGGAAGTGCCGGAGCTCGCGTTGGAGCATATCATCACGCCCAATCCGTTCACGCCTTTAGGCGCAAAAGGTGCGGGCGAGACCGGCATGCTGGGGCTGCCGCCGGCGCTTTGCAACGCGGTGGAAGACGCGCTGAGTCCGCTAGGCGTAAAGGTTCGCGAGACGCCGCTCACGCCGGACAGAGTTTTGGATCTCATCGAGAAAGCGCAGGCGAAATCTGCTCATGCTTAAAACGATTTCTTTGACCGTCAACGGAAAAGCTTATTCGGGTGAAGTGGAACCGCGGACTCTGCTCGCTCACTTTCTGCGCGATTCGCTGCGGCTAACCGGTACGCACTTGGGTTGTGTCGTGGGCCGCTGCGGCGCGTGCACCATACTGTGGAACGGGACACCGGTGAAATCTTGTATGGTTTTCGCCGTGCAAGCGGCAGGCGATGAAATCGTCACGGTGGAGGGCCTCGCGCAAGACCAACGGCTGCATCCGCTGCAAGAAGCGTTTTGGAAAAACGACGCAGTGGAGTGCGGCTACTGCACGCCGGGTATGTTGATGTCAGCTTACGGTTTGCTCAGTAAAGGCAAGAAACCGACAGAGGAGCAAATCAAGAAGGCCATCTCTGGCAATCTCTGCCGCTGCACGGGTTATAGCAACATCGTCGCCGCGATCAAAGAGGCGGCTGTGAATTTTACGAAATGAAGGAGAATCCATGGTCAGCATTCTGAAAGATATCCCGATTGACGGCGTGAAAATTGTCCCTTGCCGTGTGAAGGGCCCGAGAGGCATCGTCAAATCGTTTCTGGTCACCGGCAACGAGCGGCTTATCCTGGTCGATACCGGGTTTTCCGATGCCGATGCGGATATCATCATGGACGCGATTGTAGAAATGGGGCATAAGCATTCGGATTTAAAGCTGTGCGTGCTCACCCACCGGCATGGCGATCACACTGGTGGACTGAAGAAACTCAAGAAGACGCTCAAGTTTGACGTGATGGCGCACGAGTTAGAGATGCCCGCGATCCAAAAGGCGACCGGGCATGATGTCGAGCACGTCGTTAGAGGAGGCGAACAATTGCCGGACTGCGGCGGCATTCATGTGCTGCACACGCCGGGACACACCGCAGGACATATAAGCCTGCACCTGCCGCGCATCAAGACAATGATCGCCGGTGACGCGGTCGTCAGCGCCGGCGAGCATCTCGTGGTCTCGCCGGCTTATCTTTCTTCGGACCCAGAAGCGGCGAACGAATCGGTGAAGCGATTGATTGCCATGAACCTCGATCTGGAACGGCTCCTAGTCGGTCATGGGGACGATATCTACGAAGATGCCAAAACTAACATGTCGCGAATCTTCGCTGGACCGAGGGTGTAGTCAGCGAAAGAAGCAGTTGGGCAGGGCCGCGTGCGCTTTTTGATGGAGAACTTATCGTGAGAAGAATCTTCATCGCGCTGGTTTTGATTTTCGCTTCGGTTATACCGCACGCATTCGGAGCCGAAGCTCTTAAGAGAATCAGGATTGCTTCAAAAGGGGATGGCGAAACATTGCTACCCTATCTGATTTCACATCAAGAAAGCCGACGAAGAACTCCGGGCAAGCAAGTGGGATCCGCTGCGTTACGCATATGTGAAGAAGTGATCGTGCGGGAATGCTAGGAACTAACGGAGAGGGCGACCGCCGGTCGCCCCTACATTTTAGGGGTGCAACGATGCTGAGAATATTAATAGTAGTCATATTGCTTTGTTTGGGAATAGGCGAAGCGCGTGCCGCCGAAGCGCTTAAAAAGATTCGCATCGCCTCCAAAGGTGGGGGAGAAGCCTTGGTTCCCTACGTGATTCCCCAACGGTTAGGGTTTTATCGTGAAGAGGGACTGGACGTCGACGTCATTGTGACGCGCGGTACGGTTACGACACAGGTCGTGGTCAGCGGCGCCGTAGACTACAGCAATGGCGGTTCGATTCCAGCGATTCTCAGCGGCGCGCACCTGAAGATCCTTCTTGTCAATAGCGATAAACCCGCCCAGTACCTCGTGGCTTCGCCGAAGATTGCCAACATAAAGCAGCTCAGTGGAAAGAGCATGGCCATTTCTGATACGTCGGGCAACTCGACTCTGATCCTGCGCGAGTTTTTGGCCAAGAACGGCCTCGCCATCGACAGCATACAAATGAGGGCACTCGGCGAGCCCGCGCTTCGATTGGGCGCCCTGTTGACCGGATCAGTGGACGCAACGCTAATCTCATACGGATTCGCCAAACAGGCCGAGGCGAAAGGATTCCGCATAATGGCGTACAGCGGAGATTACGTCTCATCGCTCAGCGCAAATTTAGAAGCTTCAGACGACAAGATTCAAAAATCGGCAGACGAAGTCTACAGAGTTGTCAAAGCAACTCTCAAGGGTCAGATTTTCTTTCACCGAAATCAGAGCGAGACAACGAAGTTTGTCATGGAGGTTCTCCGCTTGCACGATCTCAATGAAGCAAAAGACGTGTGGCAGGAACGCGCTAAGCAATCTTCGGATTTAGCGAAGATCGGCAGAGCAAGCGACGAGAACTTGATGACAAATATTGAGCGGGTGAGAGAGCAGATGCGCATGGTCGGCGCGCAAAGTAAATTAAGAGCCCCGATCTCATTGGATCAGGTCTACGATTTTTCCTTTGCGAAGAAGGCTTACGACGAGATTCGCGCCAGCAAGTGGGACCCGATGCGCTTCGAATACAGCAAGAGGCAAATGTAAATATGTATCCGACAGCTTTCGAATATTTAGCTCCAAACGGAATAGGCGAGGCGATCGCGATTTTAAAGCAGTATGGCGACGACGCCAAGCTTCTCGCGGGAGGGCAGAGCCTGGTGCCGATGATGAAGCTGCGGGTCGCGCGGCCGAAGTATCTGATCGACATTCACCGTATCGCAGATCTCAATTATATTCGCGAAGATGGCGGCGATATTCGCTGCGGCGCGATGACCCGCCACGTCGAGATCGAGGAGTCGCGGTTACTGCGGGAAAAAATTGCCATGCTCTGCGAGGCGGCAAGCAAGATCGGCGATACCCAAGTGCGCAACCGCGGCACCATAGGCGGAGGTTTGGTGGAGGCCGATCCTGCCGGCGATTATGGACCGATCGCCTTGGCGCTGAACGCCAAACTGAAATGCGTCGGTCCGAAAGGGGAGCGAATCATCGCGGCGAAAGACTTCTTTACGTTCGCATACACGACTGCGCTGGAAAGCGACGAAATATTGACTGAGGTGATCTTCCCGCTCCCCGATCGCAGCAGCGCCGGAGTTTATTTTAAATTGGAACGCGTTGCGGGCGATTTTGCGATTACCAGCGCCGCGGTTCAACTCGGTCTCGACAAGGAAGGCGCCTGTAACAATATTGGCATTGGCGTGGCCGGCGCCGGCGCGGTGCCGCAGAAAGCGGAGACGGTGGAAACTCTGCTCCGCGGCAAGGTAATTACTTCGGCACTGATCGACCAAGCCGGCCGGCTTATTCAGGAAGGCGCCGATCCCATTGAAGATCTGCGCGGCTCGGCCTCGTACAAAAAGAAGGCGCTCGGCGCAATCCTACGCCGGGCGATTGCGGAAAGTGTGCGTCGGGTGGAGGCCAAGCGGTCTTCGTAATTGGGAGCAGCATCTTGTCAAAACATGGTCGCTGCATTGAGCTGCTAATAATTATTGTCTTGTCACGCGGCGTGGTTTCCGCGGCGCAGATTCAAGCACAGCTCGCCAATGTGACGATCGCTTATACTTCGATCTCGCCTCAGTATGCGCCGGTTTGGATTGCCAAAGAAGCCGGCTTTTTCAAGAACAATGGGATTAATGCGCAGCTGGTCTACATGCGCGGCGGGATACTCGCAACGCAGGCGCTGGTGAGCAACGATGTCAACTTCATCAGCGCCGGTGGCGGCGGCGTTGTGGACGCCGTGCTGGGCGGCGCGGAAATCTTTATCGTCGCGAGCCCCATCAATCAAGAGCCGCAAGTTTTGGTTGCGAAAAAAGAGATCAAGGAGATCACCCAGCTAAAAGGCAAAAAGCTTGCCGTGAACAGTCTGGCTGGCCCCTCGATATTGTCATTGAAAATGATTCTAACAGCCTCCGGGTTGGATCCTGATCGGGACGTGAGCTATTTGGCCACCGGTCCGTCGGCAAGCAGGTACGGGGCGCTGCAATTGGGGCAGGTAGATGCAACCACGTTAACTCCGCCCTTTACCTCGGCCGCGCGCCGAGCGGGCTACACGTTTTTTGAGAATATTCCCGGCATGAAGGAAGCGGAATTGCCCAATGCCGCGCTGATAACCAGCCGCAAGTTCTTTGAGGCCGAACCCTTGGCGGCGGAGATGGTGATTAAGTCGGTGATTGAAGGGATTCATTTTTACAAGACTGAAAAAATCAAGACGCCCGCGATCCTGAAAAAGTATATGAAACTTGAAAATGCTGAGGAGCTGCAAGAGACGTATAATTTCTACGTTAAGATGCTCGCGGAGAAACCGTATCCTACGGCAAAAGGCATCCAGACCATTCTCGACTGGTCGAAAAGGGCGGATGCACGGAAGGCCAATCCGGCACAGTTTATTCAGACAAAAGTGGTGGAGAAACTGGACAAGCAGGGGTTTATTGATGCGCTGTATCGAAAGTAGGTTGCGTTTTATGATTTGTCGAACTGTCAGATACATGGTCTCGCCCCTGTGATGACACGGCGATCAATTTTCATCATAGTATTCATCGTTCTCATTTTCCTTGCCGGTTTCACCAGGAGCGCCGCAGCTCAACTCACGCCGATCAAAATTTCTTACGCCACGACTTCCGGCATTCGTTTGCCGCTCTGGATCGCCGAAGAGGCGCGGCTTTATGAAAAGTATGGTTTGGACACCAAGCTGATCAATATTCCTTCGGGCAATACCGCCATAAGCGCGCTGGTAAGCGGCGAAGTGGATATCGTCAGCGGTTCAGGCTCTGCTTCCATCGTCGCTGCGGGCCGCGGCCTGCCGGTGGTGATCATCGGCAGCTTCGGCAGCACCACCGACTTCGCGCTCCGGCGTGCGCTGTCGAAGCTCGGCCTCACGCCGGACAAGGACGTCAAGATTCTCGCGACCGGCATCGGCGAAGCGGACAAACGAATCGTGCTGATGCTGCAAGGACGGATGGACGGCACGATCGGCAGTCCGGAGAGTATTTTGGCGGCAGAGACACAGGCAAAAGTGAAAATAGAGATTCTCGCCGATCTCGAAGATATGAAAATCTACAATACCGTCGGTGATCTATCGACACGAATGGACGTTCTCAAAAATCGCCGCGATTTATTGCGCGCGTTTTTCATGGCGAGCGGCGAAGCGATTGCCATCGGAAAGAAAAACAAAGCGCTGGTTCTCAAGGTGATCACCAAGCAGATGAAGGTCACGGATCGCAAACGGCTCGATGTCATTTACGACGCCTCGTTGGGCAGGATGCCAAGCAAGCCCTACGCGCGCGAGGAGGCGGTTCAGCTGGAGCTCGAAAGCATCGCCTTCACCGATCCGCTTTTCAAAAACAAAAAGGCGTCCGACTTTATGGATAGCAGCATTGTCGCGGAGCTCGATCGCAAAGGATTTTTCGCGCAATTGCAGTGAGTGAAATGGAGCAAATCAAGTGTTGTACCCTTGCTAGAGCGGAATCCAGAGTAGGGGCAGGTTTGAAACCTGCCCCTACTAGATGCTCACTTTCGCAGTAAAGACAGGCGCGCAACATCCAGTCTTTTTTCAAACGAATTCGGAGTGCAGGACAAAGGTGAAAACGATTCAATCTAGTGTCATCGGGCGTGTGGCTTTTCTGCTTGCCGTAATGATGAGTTCGGCCGCGGACCTTTCCGCCGCAACCGTAGAAGGGGGTCTCGACCAAATCAACCAATTTTCCGAAAAGACCAGAAGCGAGACGTTGGAAAAGGAAGCGCGCAAAGAAGGCGAGTTGGTCTGGTACGCCGCCATGGCGAGCGATCGTGCCGGTGAGCTGATCAAAGTGTTCGAGAGCAAATATCCGTTCCTCAAAGTCCGATTTCAGCCCGGCGGCGCGACCCGGCAGATGGAGCAGCTCATGGTCGAGCATCGGACTAAAAAACACCGCGCGGACATCATCAACACGCGCCGCTCCTTCGTCGGCGTGATGGCCAAGGCCGGCGCCATTGCGCGTTATCGCTCGTCGCTACGCAGCGCGTTGCGCGACGGCTTCATCGATAAAGAAGGCCTGGTCAACGGCATCTACGCCCAACCACGCGTTTTTTTGTTCAATACCAAGATGGTCGGGCGCGACAAAGCGCCGCAATCCTTCGACGATCTGCTCGATCCGCGCTGGAAAGACAAGCTCGGTATGGACACCACCGATTACGATTGGCTGGCCTCGCTCATCGATTTCTACGGCCGCAGCAAGGCGCTGGAGTACGCCAGTAAACTGGCCAAGCAAAAGCTCAACATGCGGCGCGGTCCGACACTGCTGGCGCAGTTGGCGGTGGCGGGAGAATTTCCCGTCGTCATCGATGCCTTTCCCGAAGAAATTATGCAGATGAAAAACGCCCGCGCGCCGGCGGATTTTGTTTTCTCCGAGCCGTTTGTGCCGGTGAAGACGCCGACCACGGTGTCGATTTCCTCCGGCGCGCCGCATCCCCACGCGGCGGCGCTGTTCGTCGATTTTCTGCTTTCCAAACCGGGCCAGGACATCATGGTGGCGCAGGGACGTTGGGCGAGTAGAAAGGATGCCGGCTACTTCGCCGACTTGAAAGGTAAAAAAATGCAAATCGCTTCGCCCGAATGGGACGATAAGCAGGTGGAGTTGATCAAGCTCTACAATAGTATTTTTTCTCTTGGCTAATGAATGCTAACCAAAAACGGATTGTGGGCTTTGCGTTAAAGAGCCGGTTACCGTCGATGTACAACAACAGAGAAGCTGTAGATTCCGGTGGGCTCATGTCCTACGGGGCGGACCAAGCGGACAGCCACCGGCGCGTCGCATATTACGTGGACAAAATCCTCAAGGGAGCCAAGCCAGCCGACCTGCCCGTGGAGCAGCCCACAAAGTTCGACCTGGTTATCAATCTGAAAACGGCAAAGCAGATCGGTCTGACGATTCCGCAGAAGGTGCTGGGGCGGGCGGACAAGGTGATTAAATAATCGACGAAAACGAAGCCGCGATGCCAAAGCGCTCGAATCAATTTCAGAAGATCGTGACCTACATCGCGGAGCAACTTGCTCCATTGGGTGCGACGGTGAAAGAATCTGTCGAGCTTCCGGAGAAAGGGATGAGCGGTGTATTCGCGAGGTCGATACACTGATCGAGGTTGGTGGGGGCCTTACGCGCGTTCAAATCGCCGTAGAGAGTCGCGATCGCGGTCGGAAGGACGACATAGAGTGGGGGGACCACCTGATCGGAAAATACGCGCTACTTCCTATTGATCGGGTGTTGGCGATCTCAAGGACTGGCTTCTCGGGTGCAGCCAAGCTGAAGGCCGAGCTTCACGGCATCGAGCTTGTATCACCCGAGGAGATCGCCAGCGCAAACTGGCCTTCGAGGTTTCAGAAAGTCGGTATCGCTTCACTCGTAAGTCGACTCGATATGGAGCACATCGAGTTCTATACGACTCCGCCATTCACCGAACGGTTTCCCTTGATGACCGAATCCGGCACGACGCCGGAGGCGAGCGCGATGCAGAAGGAACTGTCCGCGAATTCATTGAAGCAGTGCGGCCTACTGCGATCGCAACCGTACGAAAGTATCTCAGCGAGAAATTCCTTACAATCTACAAGACCCTTGCGGACCTAAAGAAGACCGCGATTCTGGATTCGTCGATGTCCGCGACAGGCCTTACGTTGCTGGTAGGGAATTCGCGGTACAAGATCGAAAAGCTCAGTTTTCGTATTATCGCGCACAATGACCGCACGATCGTTCCCGTTGAGCATCGACGCCTGGGGAGCGAAGCTCTCTTGAGCTCTGGTCGGGTTGGCGATCTTGATTTGGTCATCGCCCAGGCGGCAGGCGCGTCGCAGGGCAAGGTTTTTCTCCAACCGGTGACCACGCGAAAGCGGCGCAAGCGCCAAGCGAAGTGATCCGCTGCGTGCGGGTGGCTCGCAGTTAGTGCAGTTTGTTCTTGCCCGCTTCTGCCAGGATATGGGTGAGGTCATCCACGAGGGGTATCAGGCGAGACGAAGTTTCCATATCACGCTTTTCATTTAGCCATTTACACAACTTGAACAATTCATCGTTTATGCGTAACAGCTGCTGGCAGCGATTGGCGGCACCGCGACTGGATTGATCGGAGCTTTAGCAGGCGCGGGCATTCCCGAATACGAAGCCAAGAGGTACGAGGGGATGATTAAGGATGGCGGCATTCTGATTTCCGTGCACTGCGATAATTCTGAATGGCCGTCTCTGTAACAAACAGCTGTGCGGAGCTAGTTGTTAATCAAAAAACGATTGAAGGAGGTCATGAAAAACGACGGACTAAGGATTTTCCTGTTGTAAAGATCTTGAAACTGTTTTAAAGTCCACCGCCAAGTACGTAGAATCAGCGACAAATCGGAACAAGCGAAGACTAAGGGGAGGTATAGATGGAGCGGAATAAGCAACTTGCATTAGTTGCGGTGGGATTTTTTCTGTCTGGCTGTACGGGGATGACCAAGAACCAGGCCGCTGTGTTCGGCGCAGCGACCTGCGGTATCGTGGGTGGAGCCGCAGGCGCCTCGGTGGGGAATAATGTTGGTGATCGCAGCGATCTTAACCTGGGCATTGGCGCAGGAGTCGGGGCGCTGACGGGAGCATTGATCTGCGGTAGTCTTGCATATTTTTTGACGGAGGAGCCGAAGCCGCCACCACCGCCACCACCACCGCCGCCACCACCACCCGCGCCGAAGCCGCCGCCACCTCCGCCACCGCCACCGCCGCCACCTCCGCCGGCGCCGAAGGTTGAGCGAACGATCATCTTGGACGATGTCCTCTTCGACTTCGACAAGAGCAATGTCAAACCGGAAGCCGCGGCCATATTGGATCGGCTGGTGGTCTTCATGAACGAGAACAAAGGCAGCAAGGCTAATCTCTCGGGCCATACGGATAGCGTCGGTACGGAAGCTTACAACCAGCGGCTATCGGAACGCCGGGTGAATTCGGTTAGAGACTACGTTGTCAAGAAAGGCGTCGATAGCGGCCGAATTTCCGGACAGGGGTTCGGTGAAAGCAAACCGATCGCGGATAACAAGACCCAAGAAGGACGAGCGAAGAATAGACGCGTAGAAATCAAAGTCCAATGAATGGGAGGGAGCACGCGAGGCTCTTCCCAATATGGCTGTCAAAGTACTCCAGATCGAATGGTTGTGTGCGGCGCAATGAGCTGCGCCGCACCGCCTCGCAGTTCCTCCCGCCAAACATTAGTGTTACGAATGTCGGAGCAAGCCCGCGAGGTAAACCTCAAGGTGCTTAACCGACGCTTTCACGGCAGCCTCTGCCTTTCCAGCCCAGCTCCATCTCCCGCATATTGACCGTTTCCGGATGGCGGCGATATCCAACTCGAAACAACCTTAGAATACAGAATATGACCCCCCCGGCTAGTCAATGTCAGGGCCTGTCTCAGCATTGACAAATTGGGAGCGTCACTTGTCACACTTCAGTTCAATCTTAGGCGAAATTTAGCCTCTTATTCCTCGACAAATCTGGTTTTCCTTCCGCCTAAATATTACTTTTCTCAGCTTCCGTGTTCGTGATAAGTCTTCCCACGAACGAGGCGCGCAATGAAGAAAGTTGGTTGGTCATCAATCTTGGTTGCAACGTTAGTGCTTGTTTTTGGAGTCGCTGCCGAGGCGCAGCAGCCGAAGAAGGTCCCCCGGATAGGGGCTATCTATCAAATAACGACCCAGCTACTGAGTCCACCCGTTCCGAGGCAATTCGGCTGGGTCTGCGCGAGCTTGGCCACATAGAAGGACAGAACATCGCCATCGAGTACCGATATGCGGAGGGGAAGTCCGATCGGTATCCTGAGCTTGCGGCAGAGTTGGTCCGTCTCAAGGTTGATATCATCGTGGTAGCAGGAGGGGTCCCGACGGTCCGGGCGGCCAAGAATGCGACCAAGACGATTCCTATCGTTATGACGGGCGCTGGGTTCGATCCTGTCGAGGCAGGCTTAGTTGAAAGCCTTGCCCGTCCCGGCGGCAACGTCACAGGCATTACAAACCTTTCCAGAGAACTAGGCGGCAAGCGCCTGGAGCTGCTCAAAGAAGCCGTTCCTAAACTTGCTCGTGTCGCGGTTCTCTACGATCCGGTCAATCCGGGCAGTGTCCTTGAGGTCAAAGAGATTCTCCCAGTCGCGGCGCGTGCGCGTATTCGCTGCGCTAAACAAGGAGCGCCCGGATGGACTCTACGTGCTCGGGACCGCGATAATGACTGCTAACCAAAAACGGATTGTTGGCTTTGCGTTAAAGAGCTGGTTACCGTCGATGGGCACCAGAGAATATGTAGATGCCGGTGGGCTCATGTACTACGGGGCGGACCTCGCGGACAGCTACCGGCGCGTCGCATATTACGTGGACAGAATCCTGAAGGGGGCCAAGCCTGCCGACCTGCCGGTAGAGCGGCCCACAAAGTTCGAGCTGGTGGGCGGGCGGACAAGGTGATCCGGTGAGGAGTGAAAGGTAAGGAGTAAGGCGCAAGAAATTTTCGATTGCCGATCCTTCGGCCTTGCTCAGAGTCTGTCCTGAGCAGTATGTCGAAGGGACAGATTTTCGATTCCTCCGAAAATGGACCATCAACTCGGGATTAGTCCCTAACCAGAGGGTAGGGGGTGGGGCTGGAGTGCATCTTTTGGCGGGCGGTCAACGTTTGCCGATGCCTAATTCACGTTGCGCCTGATAGAGCGGATTCAGATCGGCTACGTCGCTGGGAAGAATCGGCCGGGAAGATTTCGCATCCTTCATCATGTTTTCAATCAGCGTCCGAATATCCTTATCGCTGATACTGCCGTCCTCGCCAAAAGATTTATAGGCGGAATCGTAGGAAGCGACGGCATCTTCACGAGTGGCTTTCGCCCAATCGATTAGAACCTGGACAGTTCCTTCTCTGTTGTTGCGAATAAAGCGGTTGGCTTTGATGATCGCTTTCACTACTCGTTTCACCTCGTCCGGTTGCTGTTCCAGTTTTCTTACCGACGTAGCCATGCCGTTATAGGGAAATTTGACGATCTCTTCAGTCTTGACGAGCACGTTAAATCCCATTTTCTTGCCTTTGAGCTCGTCCGGCGGCGCGACTACAACGACATCGACGACGCCTTGCTGCAGCGCCGCGAGGCGGGCCGGCGACGGTCCGAGCGCGAGAACGCGAATCTCTTTTTCGGGATCGATGCCGAAATGCTTGACAACCCGGCGCGTGACGATCTCGACGTTGGTGCCATAGGAACCGATGCCAAAGGTTGAACCCTTTAATTGGTTAACCGTTTTGATTCTCGGATGAGATACAAAATAGAGGGGCGGCCGGTCCACGGAGACTGCGATTAGTTTTAGCGGACTGCCTTTTGCCGCAGCGCCAACGATCGAACCGATCAGGCTAGTGTAATCGAGTTCGCCGCTCACCAAGGCCGCGATGACGACATTTGTTCGGAGCGCGACAATTTCGCACTCAATTCCTTCCTCCTTAAAAAAGCCCCTTTTTTGCGCGACGCCGACGGAAAGATTCGATAGATTATAATTCGCCACGCCGACTTTGATGCTGTCCGCGCCGTAAACAAACCCGGTCACAGTCAGAAAGCCGAATACGAGAGACGCCGTGATGCCAAGCGTGCTTCTTCCGCGGACTGGTACAACGGTCTTTGTCATCGAATCATTAGCGGGCTAAGCCGATTGTCGAAGCAATGCCGAAGAACAGAAGCCAACATAGCGCGCCGGTAGCAATCATCGGTGACTTCCTCAGGAATGCTTCTGACTTGCTTCAGGAACATGCGAGTAAGAACGCAACTCGGCTAATCGTTCCGTGCGCGCCCACGGCGTCAACGGTTTTCCGTCGGCGAGAGCTTGAAGCTCGCGAACCCAAATCTTGCGCTGGAGAATCAGTGCCATGTCGGAACGGCCGAGATTTTCGTATTTCCGCAGTTCGATTGGGCCTTGGCCAACTTGAACGGCGTAGTCCTGCACCCAAACGATATTGGCTTTGTCATCACCTTCCAAATCTTGAATGCGAATGTCGCCGCGCAGGACAGCCGCGCCCAATTCGTTCGGCGAGCGTCCCAACTTGCCGGTGCGAGCGGCGTGACGCGCTTTCACCGCTTCACCTTCTATTCCGTCCCGCACATGTTGCACGTCCAATTGGAAACTGGCGTGGTGCTCGTCGTCGATCGGCACACGCCAGGCGATGTGGTCTCTGTCCGACTCTTTGAAGAGAAGAACATTGGGCATGCCATAGTGTAGATACTGCACCCGTCCGGTTGACGTTGTGGTCGTCACCATGAGTCCCCATTCGGTCTCTTCTTGCAAGACCGCAGGAATTTCGCGCGGACGCCGTAGAAAGAATTCGGACTCTTTGTGGGTGAACGGAATGTGAACTGGATCGTTCTCGATGTTATTCAGAAAATTACAGGGTCTGACGTAGGTTTCGGTCCAAAGATCTTGATTCTCGAAGTCCGGATAACACGCCAAAGGCGGCGGCTCGCCCTCGCCGAAATAGACGAAGATAAAACTTAAGTATTCGCGGGTCGGGTAGCTCTTGATGCGAACTTTTTCGGCAAACGATTCATTTTCCGCGGGCTGCTCGATACACTGGCCGGAGCCGTCGAATTTCCAGCCGTGAAAGCGGCAACGAATGCAGTCGTCCTCGACCCACCCGGACGAAAGCTGCGCTCCTCTGTGCGGACAACGAAATGCCACGGCGCGGGGAATTCCATCCTCGTCGCGGTACAACGTAAACTCTTCATTCATGATGCGCAGCGGCTTGGCCCAACCTGGTTGCAAATCGTCCGCGCGGTAAACGGGATGCCAGAACTTTCTCATATACCGACCGGCGATTGTTCCGGGGCCGGTCGGGAAACAATCCATATAGTCGATTTTTGGCATTTACCTATCTCCTAGCGCAGCGAAATGTCACGACATAGGGCACGCCACTCTCGCCGCGGTAGAGGGTATAACTCTCGCTCATGATCATGATCGGTTTGGCCCAGCCGGGGAGCAGATCTACGGAACGGTAGACTGGATGCCAGAATGAGCGCATGTAACGCCCGCCGACTGTGTCAGGTCCGGTAGGATATTGATCCATGTAGCTGTCCATAGTGGAATTCCTCAATGTCCCTCTCGGGGATCATCTAAATCCTGCCTTCAGGCGAAGTGAATGTTCGTCATGCCGGTCCTTCGATGGGACTCAGGATAAACTCCCGGCGGCATCCAGGTTTGTTTTCAGTTCAAGTTCAAAAACCGCCTG
>WNGF01005838.1_pt1 | contig 15496 bp, 11 predicted proteins | sample 5400641 | NCBI WGS metagenome assembly WNGF01 (sample SAMN13153371, study PRJNA577476) | soil metagenome | isolation source: 80 cm soil or saprolite under grassland replicate 2 | place: USA:California | collected 2016-06-15
GAAGCGGTGGCGGCGCGTCGGTCGCGCTCCTTTCGTGGATGAGCACAAGCCTCCTCCTCGATACCTGCGAGCTCACGGCAAAGGACGGCGGAACAGGCGGCAATGGTGGCAGCGGGGGTTCGGGAGGGCTCGGCAAGGACGGCGCCGAAGGTGGGGCTGCATACACCGGCGACGGGGGGTTAACGATCGGCAAAGGAGGCCACGGCGGTATCGTAGGCAATGGCGGTCCGGGTGGTGCTGGTGCTGGTGGTAACGGTGGTCCTTCGTATGGTCTCGTCTACAAGGGGGAAATGCCGACGAAGGCTACGTTGCCGACACAGGGCAGTGCTGGAGCTAGGGGCCTAGGCGGCACGAACGGCAAAGACAAGGCACCCGACGGCAACTCAGGACAAGCTGCGCCGGAGTTCGCGGTGCCGTGATCGGCCGTGCTGTCGTTCGAGAGCCATTGCCTTTACTGCCTCGCGAGCTTGTGCGCTTGGCTCACGGCCGCGAGCACCGTTCGATCGTGGCGACTTTGCGCTCCTGGTCGGCGAGCGCGACCTACAGACCACACGAAGGGCGATCTTTCGCCAGAGCCTCGAAGAACTTCGAAGAACGCGAGCCGAGGTCCTCCATCGACAGCCGACCCGGTGGATCCATCGAGTCCTCCCAGCGAGCCTCCGGCCCCCTAGTTGTCCCAAAACGGAACCGACCCCAACACCCCGGGCGAGCGCTAGCCGCTGAGCGAGCCGCGCTTTGGGACTCGAAGCCAAGCGGATGGCGCCTCGAAAACGCGAGGCAGAAATTCGGTCGGTCGATGGCGAACCGCGGGGCAGCATGGTTGGCCCGTCGCACGCACGCTTGGCGAATTGCGTCGCGCGCGCGAGGCCCCGAGGGACTCGGCGCCGCTTCGCGGGTCTCTTCTTCGAGCGCCCGCAGGGCGTCGGTGCGGCTCTTCATCGGCGAGCTCCTAACTCGCTCGGTCGACGCTGCGCGAGCCGAGCGAGCCTCTGCCTCTGCGCTCGCCCGCAAGGGCGCGCACGAGCGTCCTTTTCGGCGAGATAGGGTGGCCTCGCCCGAGGCGCTCACGCGCGAAGGACGCGTCCTGCCACACGCCGCAGCCCATTCGTCTTCGTCGTCCCCGAGCTCGAGAACAGGGCACGACCTGCCGTGCGGGCGATGGTGCGCCTCTTCGACTTCGGCGAAGGTGAGCAGCGTCATGCACGAGGGGCAAACGCATCGCCGGAAGCGCACAAGTTCCGACAGCTCGGGGAAGCACCTTCGGCTGTGGGTACGTTCGAAAGAGTTCATCGGTTGACCGGTGCTTGCGTCGCTCTCTTTTTTGGCGCGGCCCAATGTACCACTGAAGTTTCGCGCGGTCGTGTCGCGTGGCCGAGGTCGACCTCGATACCGGCACTTTGTACGGACAAATCCCTTCTCCGATATTTCTTTACGCCCTCGCAAAGGTGCGGTTGCCAGTCTCGCGGATGACACTGGCACCGTCGCGATGGTTCGTTGTATATTCTAAAGCCGGGATGGACGCGAAGCGGGGGGAAGCGGCTGACATCGATACGGTGCGACCGGAAAGCGGTTCGCGTCGAGCAGAAGGCACCACGTCGGCGCCGGTGGCTGACTCTGCGCCTTCGAGCGGCGGTGATGTTCCGCCTCCGGCGTCAGGTCCTATGACCAACACTCCGCCACCACCAGAGCACGTGGTAGCTGCGCTGGCGGCGTTCGAGAAGGAAGCGCCCGACTCGTTCAGGGGCGGCCCGCCGGCAAAAGCCGCACCCGCAACGACGGCCGTGACAGCCGCGATCGCCGAACCTGTCGAAGGCAAACCGCAGGCTGGTGCTGGCACTAGGGGTCGAGGTGTCGCCCAGGCGCGTAAGGCGCTGTTCAGGACTGCTGGCATTGGTATCGGTGCGTTAATTGTCGTCGGCGTGATATGGGCATTGTTTTTCAGGTAATCCTCTCCGAATGGCGCGCAACACTTGAGGCAAGAGTTCATCGAAAGCGCCCGGGGAGAGCAGCTTCGTGGGATCCATGGGTCGAGGAGAAGCATCGGCGTCCATTGGTAGGGTGGTTGACGTGAGCTCCGGGATCAGTGCGGCGGATCGGAGCCAACACATCGACGATCGGCTCCGCATTCTATCGGCGGTACTGCGTGACTTTGCCGAAGCGACGGCGGACTACGAGCGTCTGCTCGATGTCGTTGCGCGGAAACTGGCGGAGGTCGTCAAGGACGGCTGCGTCGTGCGTCTTCTCTCGGAGGGCGGCTGGCTCTCCCCAGTGGCGATCCATATGCCGGTCGAGGAGCGCGTGCGCGATGCGGACGTGCTCGCCCAGCTGCGCGCGCACATGTCGGCTCTGCACAACGTCGGCGAGCAAGGCGCGGCACGGCGGGTCATCGAGACCGGAGAAGCGGTCCTCGTGCCTCGGCTCGACCTTTCGCAAATGCGATCCACGGCGACACCCGAAATCGTTCATGTGTACGAGACGATCGGGATCCACAGTCTTCTGCTCGTCGCCTTGCGCGTGCGGGGGGAATCGATCGGTCTGCTCGCGTTGGTTCGCTTCGCCCCGGGCTCGCCGCCATTCGACGAGCACGATCGCGACTTGGCGCAGGCCCTCGCCGATCACGCGGCCCTGGCGATCACCAACGCCCGACTCCTGCAGTCGGCCTTGCGGGAGCTTGCCGAACGAGAACGGGCCGAGGCGGCTCTTCGCAGGACCGAGGAGCAGCTTCGCCACGCGCAGAAGATGGAGGCCGTTGGTCGTCTCGCCGGCGGCGTGGCGCACGATTTCAACAACCTCTTGTCGGTGATCTTGAGCTACGCAGAGCTGATCGGTGGCGATCTCAAGCCGGACGAACCTCTTCGCGTCGACATGGACGAGATCAAGAAAGCAGGCTTGCGCGCGGCCGATCTGACGAAGCAGCTCCTCGCGTTCAGCCGCCAGCAGGTACTCGATGCGAAGAACCTCGACTTAAACGAGATCGTGGCCGGCATGGAGAAGATGCTCCGGCGGTTACTCGGCGCAGACATCGAACTGACGATTCTTCCCGCAAGAAGCCTCGGGAACATCAAGGCGGACGCGGGTCAGATTGAGCAGATCATGATGAACCTCGCCGTCAACGCTCGCGATGCGATGCCACGTGGCGGTCAACTCACGATCGAAACTGCCAACGTCGAGCTCGACGACGACTACGCTCGCGCGCACCACGACGTGTCGGCCGGCTCCTACGTGATGCTCGCCACAACGGACACCGGGATCGGCATGGACAAGGAGACTCAGGCGCGGATTTTCGAGCCATTTTTTACTACCAAGGAGAAGGGAAGGGGGACGGGCCTCGGTCTCGCGACGGTCTTCGGCATCGTCAAGCAAAGCCGGGGTCACATCTGGGTGTACAGCGAGCCCGGCGGGGGGACGACGTTCAAGATCTACTTCCCGAGGGTGAGCGGGGCAGCCGAGATTCGTACTTCGGAACGCCCCACGCCCGAATCGAGTCGTGGAAGCGAGACGATCTTGCTGGTCGAGGACGACGAGCAGGTACGCGCCGTCGCTCGAGGTATTCTGCGACGAAATGGCTATGTGGTGCTGGATGCCTCGAACGGCGGCGAGGCTCTCCTCATCTGCGAGCAACACGGCTCGAAGATTCATCTGCTCCTGACCGACGTGGTCTTGCCGCGGATGAGCGGCCGCCAACTCGTCGAGCGCCTCGCGCCGGTGCGCCCAGAGATGAAGGTGCTCTTCATGTCCGGCTACACTGATGACGCGATCCTCCAGCACGGCGTCCTCGACTCCGGCGTCGCGTACCTTCAGAAGCCGCTCACGCCCAGTTCGCTAACCCGCCAGGTTCGCGAAGTGCTTCGCGGGCGAAATGGGAGCTAAAGACGACCGTGCCTCATGTCTCGTTTTCAACGCGCGCGCCGAAGAACGTCGATTGACTCTATCGCACTGACTGAAACGGAGGAGATGGTATTGCGTCGTGGCAGGGAAACGCCCCCCGCGTCCGGTATTGAGCCACTCAAGTTCCGCTCGGAAAGGGACGTAGTCGTTAATGGCAAGAAGCCTCTCTGCTGGTCTTGCAAGCGGAGGGAAAGACCCTGGTGGGTTCCAATCGACCCCATCCACTCGACCGACGACATGTTCCCCGTGTCTGCACGATGGGTTGGGCCATGGTCCTTGCGCCCCATCGATACGTTAGCACCTACCTGCTCGAGAACCTGTCAACCGCGGGCGCGCTGCTCGTCGGCGACGCGAAACTCACCCAAGGGGACCGCGTGCAGCTTCTGCTTCGGCTCCAACATGACCGGGGCCGGCGACTCAGTGTGCAGGCCGTGGTCATTCGTCGTGCCATTCGAGGTCGAGATTCGGTGTTTGCAGTTAAATTCACGCAGCTGTCGGCGGCAGCCGAGGACGTCCTACAAGAGGCTGTCTCGCGTGGCCTACAGAGGGCTCGCGCATCTTCGGTCGTCTTGGTGATTGGGGAGGCGCCCGACATAGCCGAAGGCTTGGTGCACGATCTTCAAGATCTTCCGCGTGAGCCCTTTGTCGTCACGACCGTTCTCGACGCCATTACCTGGCTGCAAGCGTCCGACGTTTCGGTTGAGGCCGCCATTGTCGATGCGGATCTCGGAGAGATCGACGCCCTGAGCCTTCTTGAGCTCATCGCCGTTGACTATCCCGAGGTCCGCCGCATCCTGACGTGCAACCGCGACCGCCCAGATTTTCAGCACGCTGTCATCGTCGGCCAAGCGCATGCGCTTCTGCCAAGGCCCTGGGACCGCGCTTCACTCGAGCGTGCGCTCGAACAGAAGAATCGCCGCAGCGGCTCCGACGAAGAGGAGTCTTGAACCCGAGGCCTCTTTCGTGCTTTCGGGCGCAACGACTCGGCAGACTGCTCGCGCTCATGGAGCAGCCCGCCGCACGGACGCTCGAAACTGCGGCGTGGCGCGAACACCAGCCGGGCAAGGTATGGCGCGAACACCAGCGGAGCTACGACGACGCATTCTCGGCAATACCAAAGAACCGGCGGCTCGAATGGCCGTGGCATTTGAACTCCAAGGGGCTCTGGCCAGCTGCTGCTGATAGCTGCGTGTCGGCGAATCTCACGGCGGCGCAGGGCGCGAGAGCGGCCAGCATGCTCCGAACTAGCCTACGTGGGCCACATTGCCCCAAGGAAAGTAATTGCGCTTTTCGCCTTGCTTGCCACCGTGTATTCTCTGTCGCGATGGGGGTGGCCCGTGGAAGTTGAATTGGGGAGATACTTGTTAGTTTTGCTGCGGTTTTTGCAGGGCGACGAGGAGTGGGAACCAGCGATCGGGAGATCCCTCCCCGCCCTGGCTTGGATCTGGCGTTGTCGCCTAGCAGTGATGAGTTGGGGCGTCGAGGTGCGACAGCTGTCTGCAAGAATGCGGGACGGCGAATGCCACGTGTGCATTCCACGATGAAGGATCTAAGCATGGGCGTGCATCGTCAGCGGCCTCGGTTGATCCTAGCATCAAGTCGAGCCGGGTCGCCTTGGCTTTGGCTGCGACTTGCATGAGGATGACCCGATGACCGACGAATCACAACCAGCTCCGAACCTGGACCCAATGCAAGACGATCCGGACGTTGAGGTGAAGAGTGGCAGGTGGCCTACTGCTACGACGTTCTTGCTCGAGGAAGTCGGCATCCGATTGACGGAACTCGAACAGTCGCTCACGAGCGCCGGACTTGACGAGCAGCGAGAGGGCATCCGGATGGCACGTGATGTCGTCTACGCGATGATCGATGAACTCCGACAATGGCACGCGAGACATGGATGATGCGGCTGATCCGATCACGCTTCGCTGGGCGGGCGCCCCTCTACGGCGGCTTGGGTCAATGAGGGTACTCTTGCGTAGCTTCGATGACTATGGGAAAAACACTTTGCCCGCAGGCAGACCGACCACCTATTTGGACGAACGCCGTGGGGCCGCTTTCAGACGGGTGAGGGTCGCTCGCTCGAACTGCGAGCTGCCGTGCGACAAGTTGACAATGCCCCGCTGGATGGCTTGCTCCATCGTCATCCCCAGCTGGTCCGGTCGAGCACTGAGAACGCGGACGGGTCCGGCGTGACCTTTGGCAAGCAGCCACCCTTCGGACAGCTCGACGACCATCGGCTCGCCGTGAGACTTGGCATCAAGTGACCATGAGCCATCGGGCCGGTGATAGATCGTCACCTTGCGCATGATCGGCTCTTCGGCGGGGGCGTGTGGCACGGGTCGATACCTGGACCAGCAGGACGCACATCGCCAGTCGAGCCTCTTACGTCCATGATGGTCGATGACACGGACCGACCGCCAGCCGTATCGCGCACTAATGAGTGTGTAGTTCGTTTCCGTAGGAGGTGCCGCGACTCCACAGTCCACGCAGTGAATCTGTTCGTCGGACATCCCCCGGCCCACTCCACCGCCTATCTTCCCGCATCCTCGACACGTGCGCCAGTCAGCTACTTACACCATCACACACGTGCCGGAGTCCTTGTTGGCTTTCGTGAACGGGCGACGTCGAGTGCAGGTTCTCTGCTGGTGGGACTAAGGCTGCCTATTTCCAATTGCACTTCGCACCCCCCGCCGCGCCACCATCGGACTGATGCCTGTAGAGCGGCCAGGCGTGACTGGAGAGAGAGCATTGGACTTTGCGTAGCTCTTGGCCGACGCCACGAGCTCGGGGGGAACAAGTTCGCAGCCCATGGCGATCGCGACCTCGGTCGACGTCGGGGACGCGCTCATCATCATCGTTTGCGTTGGACTCCATCAATGAGATCCATGCTGATTTCATGCGCGATGGTCCGGGCCTTGCCCCACCTCGTCCCAACAATCGGCGCAACAATCGGCTGCCCAACCGAGCCTCTCCTCATCGTCACGCACCGAGTAGAGGCGGCCGCACCGTGCGCAGGTGTGCTTCGCGCGGCTCGCCGGAGGCGGTTTGCTCTTCATGGCCAGAAGGGGGCGATGACCCACTGGAGGAAGGCAGACCGATGCGCGTTGTCGCAAACCGCCAGGGCCTCGAACAGATCGAATTTCCCGGGCAGTCTCAGGCCAAACTCGCTCCAGTCCGTGTCGCGGTTCCACACGCCTAAGACAAAGCGGCCGGCGACCGCGGCGCCGTGCCCGGGCGCCGGACCATTCAGCCACGCGACGAAGCGATCGACGTTCCACGGATCGACACCGTCGGCGTCGCGCAGCGTCGGGAATTTTTTGCAGAGCACGGTCAGCGCTTCGCGCGTGTCCTCGGGCCAGCGGGCGCGAAGGGCCTTCTGCTCTGAAACGATTCGGATGTAGCGCTCGATGTGTTCGCGGGCGCCCGTGATCGTTCCCCCGTTGTACGGCACGGTGACGATGTCCTTTTTTGCGTTCGGGTCGTCGGTCGGTTTCATGAGGTCACTTTTCCCGTTCGTCTTCAGGTGGAGCCAGCAAGGTCGCAGATCGACTCGCAGATCGGAACCATCCGAGCTCTTCGAGCACGTCAAGCCACGCACGCGCGAGCTCGGGATCGACAGCTTCGAGCGAGCTCATGAGATCGTAAGCTCGGCTCATGCGCTCGGTCTCGGTCGGGCTGTCTTTCCAGGCTTGGTAGGCGGCCCACACGAAGGGACGATCTTTCGCCAGAGCTTCGAAGAACGCGAGCCCGGGTCCTCGCCTCAAGAACCGACCCTCTTTTTGCCGCTGGGCGGCGTCGGATCGTTTTGGGCGACGATCCCGGGCCAGCTCGGCCGCGAAAGAGCGTGCTTGAGGTCGGCCTTGAGACGAAGGTAGTCCGACCAGAGCCGCACGAGCTCGGGAGCTTGTTCGAGCCGCTTTTCGATTTCGGTCCAGGGTCGAAAGCCGACCGGTCGCCGAGATGATGCTGGTACGCTTGCCAAATCGCGGGATGCTGGCGGGCCTCTTGTTCGAAGCGCTCGCGGGCCTTTCGGGTTTCTTCTTCGAGTCCGCGCAGGGCCTGGGTGCGATGTTTCATCGATGGGCCTCGGTGTCCTTGCGCTGGGTCTTGGGCCACAAGGCGCGCGACGTGCGCCCAAGCCGCTCCCTTTCGTCGAATGCACCCTGGCAGCGAGCGCAGCTCCATTCGTAGGTGTCCTCGCACGCGAACACGAAGCACAATCGACCATGCGGGCAGATGTGCACCTCGTCCACGTAGGCGAGCATCGTCATGCATGACGGGCAGAGGGTTTGGTAGAGGCACCCGAACGATCCCTCGGGCGAGCGGGCCTTGTCGAAATCGGCATCGAGGTCGCACGCGCGGCGCGCGGGGTCACGCTCCTTGCGGAGCCGAATGCGCGATAGCCATCCTGCATCGCTCTCGCTCGAGGGTCGCCTTTTCATCGGACGACCCGAAGGCGCGGCACAAAACCTTTGCAATCACAGGGAAGGAAGAACTTGTCCTTGACGCGCACGTAGCCCGGCTGCCGGCTAAAGAGACATCTCGGGCGCAGGTCGTTGTCCGAAAACACATGCTCGCCCCAGCGGTGCCCACATGTGCACGCGGCATCGACAGGGGGGCGGCCGGGCGAATCGGATCGGGAGGCGGTTGTCAAGCGAAAACGACGCTACCACAGGGCCTACGTGACGGCGAAGCTCGCGCCTTTCTGATGGAGAATATTCGAGCGTCGCTCGCATGGATCCACCCCATGGATGAGCGTCACCGCACCGAGATGGCGTCGGCTTCAGATCGGCCCTGGGTTGAGCGGATTCTGGACCCTGCCGATGAACAAGATCGAACCTGTCAGCCGATCGCGAATGAAGTAGAGGAAGGGATGGTTGGCCACGAAAGACGGAGGCGCTGAGCCGGGTTCAAATTCAGTGCCTGTCGCGGCAGTGGCTTCGGTTCCGTGTTCGTCGACGTTCACCCACGACTTGTGAACTGCAAAGGCGAGAAAGAGCGGCGCAACGGCCGGGTCGAGCGCATTCGAGAAGTCAGCCTGCATTGCATCGAAAGCACGCACCATTCCCAGTGTCTTCAAAAGTTGGGTGAGAGGCAGCTCTCCGGAGAAGGCGAAACGAGGTAAAGACACCCACAGCTCTTGTTGTTCGTGCGTCTCCGCGAGCAAGGCGTCCACGTAATCGGTACCAACGGCCGCCTCGAGTGTCGGCAGAGCGTCGTAAGATGGCGGCAAGAGCACCACCATCGACACCTCGTCGTCTTGGTAATTGATTTCGATGAGGCTGACGTCCTCGCGGTGTGCGACGCGATAGGAGCCAACCTGCCTCATCATCGTGACGTCGACCTGTTCCCCGTTCGCCAATCGAAACGGCGCTGCATGGGTCTGGGCGGGATCGAATTGTCGCGCCCAGTCCCCTTTGAAGTAGATGGCATTGGCGAGCACCAGACGCGTCATGGCGTCGAGGGTGCCTGCAGCGAGCATCTGCGGGATCCTGTCTCTTGTCTGCTCCGCGACCCAATCGTTGATGGTGACGCGAGCGGCCTCCGCAGCGTTTGCGTAGTCCACCTCTCCGAGCCCGGCTCCGTAGTCGCGCGACGTCAGCGCGAGAAAGTCCGGCTTGAACGGCTCTTGTGCCTGCGCGAAAAGCCGGTTGGCGACATAGAGCTGATATCCGCGCCCAGGATGTTCACCACTGAGATCCCGAACGAGTTCTCCAAACCCGCTGTGATACGTGGCGTCCCCGGCGGTGCCGATCGCGAGCACGCTGCGCATTTCCGTCGCGGTGTCGCCCGCTGCTCCCGCCCAAGTCATCCCAAACGCCGCGGAGATGCTGAACGGCGAGAAAAAGAGGTCCCCTCCGTTACTCACGGCCGCACGATAGAGCGACCAAGCAAACGTGTTGTTGCCCCGTACGATGCTGGACAAGTCGGCATTGAGCTCGGTGATCGCACGCTTGTCACGCGCTGGCGCAGGTTCGGCGCTGCCGCAACCGAGCAATCCCGAGAGCACGATCGTAGCGAGTGCAGCAGAAAACCCTATCTGATGTTGTGCAAGGCGTTGATTCGACATAAGGACCTACCTCCTTTATCGAGCCGGCTCAAATCTTGACGCATCGGCCTGTTGAAAGGGGCCGAGTGCTGCGATCGTTTGCCGTCGAATCGACATCGGTCGCGTAAAGTGATCGGGACCGCCTGCGGACATCACCCAGACCGCAAACTCCGTCTGATCGACGTAAAGGGGTTTCCCCCAGATGTAGCCTGAGGGCAGCGCCGGGATAGCGAGAACGGCTCCGTCCGACAGTCTAGTTAGGACCAGACGTATGTCGGCGGACCCTATCTGACCTTCCTGCGTCAGAGCAAGACCGCTGCCCACGACCCCCGCGCCACCAGTGAGGTAATTCTGATAAGCGCGATGGAGCTTGCGTGGCTGGAGGGCGGCTGGCGCGGTAACGAAGGGCGATGTCGTGGCCCAGACTTCCGTGAACGGGTCTCCGAGCTCCTTCTTCCAACCGGATCCCTCGAACCAGATCATGTCGGTGCCATCCGTGTGCACGCAGCAGGCGCCTCCCTGGTCGATCGAGGGATACTCGACGAGCGGCTTGACCCCGTCGGTCGGATTCCACAGCGATGTGCCATAGAAGCGACCGATAGCGACCGTGTTGAAGAAGATCGTGGAACCCATTGCCTGCATACCCGTGATGACGCGGCCATCGGGCGTGCTCCAGCCTGGGCTCGCCTCGGTCGCAAAGCTGAGATCGTGCCATTGCATCGCCCTGCCTCCGGCATAGGCCACGGCCCAGAGATCGGTCGACACGGTGCTTAGCTCATCAACCGTCATGATGTCGGCATCGAAGACGAGGTGGGGCATCGACTCGCCTGGTTTCATCGCGAACCGCGATAGATGAACCGCGAGCCCGTTGCTCCCCGCTTGGTAGAAACCTTCTAGTAGAACCGCCTCGGACGACATCGCATCGACAACGAATGTGCATCCGTTCTTTTGACCGAAGAGAATCCCGTCGAAGACAACGGTATTGTCGGGCAGACGTATGATCTTAGACTCCACCTGATCAGTCGCGCCCGAATAGTTGTCGAACGCGATGTAGCGCACACCATCTCGTGACGCTCCGAACGCGTGCTTGATCCCGGTCCAGGTATCTGGGTTGGGCACCTCGAACTGCGTGCAGCCCTCTCCACAAGAGGTCCACGTGGGCGCAGGGTTGGCATGCGCCGGATCGGGCGAGAGCACGATCCGGCATGTTGGAGCGACGGGGGCAAGGGGTACCCACCCCGGCGGAGCCCCTTCGGGAATACCCACGTCCTCGTTTGTCTCGCCCGCTACATCGGCGGCGGGCACAGGATGATCCGCTTGTCGGTCCGGGCGGGCATCCGCTCCAGCATCGAACGCCGCGCCGCCACCGCCACCGCCTCCCCCGCATGCGCCCTGCCCCAGCGCCATGGCGACTGCGATGGCAGTCGCCATGGCGAGCAAGGCGAGGGCGCTACGTCGTCGGTCCATGTTCAGGGGCACGATACGAGTGTGTCGCTGGCGGGGTCCCCAAAGCAAGTGTCCGTACCCTCGCCACCATCAATGAAGTTGGTGCCAGGCGCAGCGTTGATGGTATCGTCCCCATCGCCACCGAAGACAACATCGTCGCCTTCGCCCGCAAAGATGGTGTCCCGGCCACTCCCCCCGGAGACGAAGTCATTGCCGCCGCGCGCGTCGATGACGTCGTCGCCATCGCGAGCGAGGATGCAGTCAGCGCCGTCGGTGCCCACAATAACGTCGGAGGCGCTCGTCCCTACGATGATGTTGGTGCCGCTCGGACAACACGACGTGCTGTCTCCCAGAAGGGCCGTGACTGATTGGGTCGCCGTCTGGACATTGCCCGCGGCGTCGCGGGCCGTCCAGGTGACGACCGTAGTCCCGAGCGAGAACTTCTGGGGCGCGTCGCTCGTCACCGTGACCGCCCCGCAGTTGTCCGTTGCGGTGGCGACGCCGATCGGTGCGTTCACGCACGTCGTGATCGTGGTCGGACCGGGCACGGACGTGAAGACGGGAGGCGTCTGGTCTGCGACGGTGACCGAGGCCAAGCAAGAGTCCGTGGCGCCGCGGCTGTCCGTGCAGATGAGTGAGACCGTGTGGGCGCCGAGCGCGAGCGGCCCCGGGTCCGACACGACGCATCCGAAGGCGTCGTGGTTCGGGTCGAAAGAGCCGCCATCGATATCGCTTGGCGACACCTGGGCGTTGCAAGTGCTGTCCGCGCCGAGGGTGACGTCGCGGCAGATCGCCACCGGAGCGAGGTTGAGATCGCTGGTCAGTTCCGGCCACGGGTCGACGAGATCGGCGGGCTTTCGAACCTCGGGCACGACCGTGTCGATGCCGAAGCCCGAGTCGGTCGGCCCGATGCCCACGCTGATCTCCCCGAGGTTCACGAACGGAGGCGAAAGCACCTCGCCCGTATCGAACTTGGCGCCCTCCACGCGGACGTTCGGCAGCGAGGTGAACGGATCGGTCGTGAGCAAGGCCACGACGTGCGACGTCGCATTCGTTGCCACCAGAACCACGCGTCCGTCTTCGATTGTCCGGAGCCACATGCGTGTGAAGCCGCCGAGGCTCGGGACGCGGACGTCCGTCTCGACGAGGCCAAGCTCGGGGTTGACGCGCAAGAGGTGCGCGTCGCCCTCGCGACCGTCCAGCACCCAGAGGCGCTGGTCGCGGTGCGAGTAGACGGCTGCCAAAGCTTGCTCGACGTGACCCGGACCCACGGGAACGCTCGACCATGCGGTATCGCCCTCGTGAAAGCGCCAGAGGTCCTGGCGAACAGCCCCCGTCTCCGGATCGCGCCCTCCCACGACGTACAACGCAGCGGCCATGCGGCTCCACACAGCCGCGAAGCCCGTACGCGGCGTCGGTCCCAGAACGTCGAGCACCTTTCCGGGAACTTCACCGATGCCCACGTCGTCCGCCACGGCCATCGCGAAACCGGTCGGCGTCACGACCAGCGCGTCGAGCACCTTCGTCGCATCGGGTGCGAGAAGGTAGGCGTCCGTGCACCCCTCGCTGTTGCAGAGTGACGCGGGTTCGCTGTGCGTTACCCAAGCGTCTGTCATCCTGCCGAGCGACGTCCGAAGCGCCGGCGAGAAAAGCTCGTTCGCGAGAATGCCGCCGGCTGGGCCCCAAAGCACGAGATCGTTCAGGGCCGGCGTGATGGTCGAAATGCGGTGAAGTTCGGGGCCGTCGCAGAAAGGACCACCGAGAGGCGGGAAAGGACCCGTGCCGCCTCCCGGAAGACCGCACACGCGGCAGAAGTTGCACGCCTGGATCACAATCGGGATGGAGAACGTCCGTCCGACACCGGTTGCCCGCCGGTCGGGGGCGACATTGAAGTCATAGTCGTCGGCGATCGTGCAGGTCGTCGTCGTCGGGTCGCAATCGCCACTCAGGTCGAGGCCGTGTGCGGTGGCGCCCGCGCGCGTCGGATCATGCGCCCAGAGCTCGCCGGCGAGATCGGTGCCCGCGCCGAAATTCGGATCGGGCGCAGGTGGCACAAAGAAGCCTGCCGTCTGCCACCTCTGATTATCGGCTGCAAAATCCCAGAGCTCGCGCAAGGGCGTCGAAGTCGGATAGGTGATGGGGAACGCTGTACCGGGCGCGCCGCTGCCGACCTTCATGATGTGCCACGCCGTCTGGCGATCGGGCAGAGGAACCGGTGCCGGCACTTCTGCGAACGCACCATCTGCCTGAACGGGTGACAGCGCGCAGGAGTTGTTGACCTGGCATTGGCGTTGGACTGTAATGGGTTGTCCCTGCGCGTCGCCGCACAGGCAAAATCGCGGCGTAACGTTCGACGACACGGGACCGAACTGCGAGGCGAGAATGCCGTCCACATGGACCTTGTCCGTGATTCGCCTTCCTCGCTGCTGGAGCTGAGACGGAAGGGGAAAACGTTCGATGGGGAATCCGGCCGGAAGAGCCGGGATGGGTAAGGGCACGATGCTCGTAGGAATCCCGGGTCCGGGTGTGAACCCCGCGCCCTCGAGCGTAGGAGTCGGGCAGGGGGCGGGATCGCAAGCATCGCCGAGTGGGCTGCTGCGGCCCCACGCAATTTCCGCTTCCTGGTTGCAATTCTTCTGGTCGTCGCACACGGTCTTGCACTTGTCGTCCGAGTCACAGATGCCGTCGCCGTCCGTGTCGTCCGCCGTCACGGCCCCGATCCATTCGCTCAGCTCGGGCCCGTAGACGGGGACGTAGAAGCTCTGGATCGGAGTGTTGAGGGCTATTTCGTTGATCGAACCGATGAAGACGCCAACAAGAGGCAAATCGAGCCCTGGGCTCCATGGGGTGACCGCGCACTTGCCACTGAAGGGTGCGCTGCTGGAAGGAGGCGTCCCGGCAAGAAAGAGCCCAGAGCCCGAATCGCCACCCTCACCCTGCGAGCTACTTGCCGAGCGGACAAGCTGGATGGCCGGGTGCCTCGGATCCGGATGAAAGTCGGAGGTGACCTGCGCCGAGGGCGAGCCGAAGAGAAGGCCTTCAATGTGGTTCGTTCCTACGCGTTTGGGCAGGGCGGTACCAGGTGCCGTCGCATCCTTCGGCGCGTTCTGAATGTCCACCGGATCCCAGCCGGTCAGCGTCACCTGCACACCTGCCAGATTCGTCGCCCGGAAGATGGGATCGGCCGTCGCGTCCGGAACCGGGTGCCAGATTTTAGCGGGCCTAACTGCTGTCGGGCGGTTGAGCCGCACCAGCACGATGTCGAGCGGGCTCACGACCTCGGCGCTCGTCAACGTGTGGCCCAAGTCAGCGAGCGTCCTGCCCGGCGGCCCCTGACGGCAACCGGTTGGCAGGCCGGTGTTGAAATTGGGAGGCAAGAAGACGTCGTCGGCCTCGAACTCCACGGTATCGCCTGCGTAGTGGACGCGTCCGTGGGCTCCACTCGGAGCGATTCCCACGAAACAGTGCAGCGATGTCAGCGTCCACTGCGGCGCCACGAGCGTCGTCGAGCACAAGGCCGCGTCGCCGGACGCCGTGATCCACGCAAGCGATCCCACCGCAGCGGGCGGAAGAACGCCCGGCGTCGGGTTCGTCAAGGGCGATGACCCTTGCCCGGTCTTTTCGGGATCCGAGCCGCTGCGTCCACCGCAGGCCGCAAGGACCATGGCCAAAACAAGCGTTAAAAGACGCGCCCGTCGGGCGCGTGTCGGCACGTGCTGTTTCATATTCCACATTCCTTTCGTAGCGTCAGAGGAGATCTGTCCAGGAGATCCCGGTCATTGCGTGGAAACCGATTCGTTGCCCCCCGAAGAGATTCCAAGCGTCGTCCTGCTGCCCCATGCGTCGTAGCCCCTCCGCGCGTGCGAGCCACAGCGCTCGGCCGCCTGCCAATCGAGCCGATGGCTACTGCCAGTGGCCGGATTGCCGCACCCGACAAGCCGCTCCGCGAAGACCGCCGAGAGTGTCCCGCTTTTCCGGAACGTCTCTCTTTCCGAGGGCCGCACTCCGGCATCCAAGCCGCTGGCGTAGACCGCGCTCGAAGACACGACTATTCTCCTCGCCCTCACCCGAGAAGGCGTGGGCGCAAGTGGGTTGGAATGAACGATGGAGGGG
>WNGF01005840.1_pt1 | contig 15496 bp, 19 predicted proteins | sample 5400641 | NCBI WGS metagenome assembly WNGF01 (sample SAMN13153371, study PRJNA577476) | soil metagenome | isolation source: 80 cm soil or saprolite under grassland replicate 2 | place: USA:California | collected 2016-06-15
TGCTGGTGCTGCCGGTCAGGATTGAACTGACGACCTCTCCCTTACCAAGGGAGGGTGTGATCTAGTTAAATCAATGGCTTAGTGCCGATCAGCCGGCGTTTCCACTGACTTTCCACGGCAGGAGCACGGCTCTTCGCGCTTCCTCGCTCACAACGACGTGCTCGGAGCGATCTGCCGACATGCGATCCTTCCAGCGACCGGTCGCGACAAGGCCCTTGGTGTCGAGCCCAGCATAGCGCCGCATCCAGGTCGCCCAGGTGTGAGAGAGCACATGGAACGCTGCGCGCTCCGGCAGATCCAGCTCGGCCTTGATGGTCGCGACCTGCCAGAGCAGATATAGCCTGCCGCTCTTACGGAACCGGAACACGCGGCCGTCGCGTTCGAGGCCGCGCGGGTGACTGGCGAGCTCGGCGACGACGTGCGGTGGAAGGAAAATGGCGCGCGGCTCTTCGTTTTTCGACGTCGGCAGATAGGCGAAGGCCTCCTTAAGCCGCAGCTGCCGGCACTCGAGCGCGAGCGCCTCGGGCAGTCGAATGCCGGTGTAGGTGAGCAGCACCAGCAGGATCTTAAATTCGCGATCGATCGCGCCGGCCGCCTCGAAGAGACGCTCGGCCTCCTCCGGCCAGAGCCAGCTGGTCCGCCGCTGGCCTTGGGCGCCCCGGGGGCGGCGAAGCTGAAAGCCTGTGCCCGCGTGCTGGAGGATGGCAGATACCGGCGTGTAGACCTGTCTATTGCGCGTGGCGGCGGATGCGTTCGGATAGAGTTCCACCGCGGCCCGGTCGATCGCCGCCTGGTCGATGTTTCGCAGTGGCGTCGTTCCGAAATGCTGGATTAAACGCGTGAGAAAGGTGCGTTCGCCGCCGGCGTTCATGTAGTCGATCGCGGCCGACGCGAACGTCGCTTCATCCGGCTCGGCAAGCTCACCACGTTCGATGGCGCGCTCAAGCCGCCGGAGCACCTTGACCGCGAGTGCCCGCTGGCAAGCCTTAGTGCTTCGGTCAACGTACCGGCCGAGGTGGGTGCCGCGGACCGACCAATAGGGCGATTTGCCCTGGCGCGGCGGGACGAGCTTGAGGGGCATGGCAGGGCCTCGTAGAGCCGCACGATGTCGGCCTCCGTGAACAGTTTACGGCGGCCCAGTTTCCGATAATAGGGATACGCGCGAAGAAAGTCCTGCAGCGTGCGGCGGCTGACGCGGAACCGCTCGGCCACTTCCTCTAACGTGTAGAGCATTGGAGAGATTATATCTGGTTGTTCTCTCTTAGTCATGATTTCAGCAGGCCTTAAACCCCCGCGCCGCGGCAGGGCTAGTTTCTTCCTGGCGGAGGCGCTGAAAATTGATTGCGAGGCTATTGCCGCCCAAATCGCCAAGCTAGAAAAATGAGGCTCGGAAATTCGATCTAAATTTCACCATTTTTCCTAACCGGGCGAATGGCCTTAGCATACTGCCGTGGTGAGAGCGTAGAGGTTGGTTCATTGGACGACGGCTGTACCGAAAAGGAATAACAGCTATGGACATTCGGAATCGCTTCGACCTGTCACGATTTAAGCCCGCGGAATGGCGTGCTGAATATTTGCGCAAGCTCGACGAGAGCTTTGCACCATCGCTAGATCAAATCTGGGAATTGCTCAAAGGAGGAACTGAGAACTCCCTTGTGGGCGACGTGACGCGAGAGGAACTCGCGTTAGTGTTATCGGAGGTCCTAATCCGCAACCAACGCCGATACGATAAGCATTTTTTTCAACAGCACCAGGAGGAAATGAAGGAACATGGCCTCCCGATGCACCCCGAATGGCCATATTTTGAGGTAATTAAGCATGCGCTTTTCGCAGCAGAGCGTAGCAGCCAGGAATTGACGAATTTGGTCGAGACGATCTGGTTGCTGGACCTGGATCACATCACGCAATTCATACGGTTGGTAGACGAGATTTCAATCGAGCAATTACAGAAACCGTCAAGTGAAGGCGACTTCATGAAGTATCTGCAAAAGATTGCCAGGATGCAGCAGGACATCGATGTTTGCAGAATCGCGCTGACGCTTGCAACCGGCCAAACTACCCAAAAACCGCACAAAGGACGACCCATGTCAGAATATTCAACAGTCGCCGTTGAGGCTGGCGAACTGTGGGAGCGACTAACTGACCGACCTGTGGTGACGCCTAAGAGCATATCTTCTAGAACCGCACGTAGGCCAAGGCCCGAATCTCCGCAGTTGTGAACGCAGTTCATTCATTTGATCGTGTCCGCGATCGATCCTACCAACAAACTTAGGGAGACAAGAAGCGCTATACGAAATGCATTAAGCATGCGAAAGAGCATGCAAAAATTGCGCGAAGATGTCCGCTGGCAAAGCGGAGATTTAACGGAACGGGTCCGCCGTCTGGCCGAACTGACCCCCGATAAATGCGCCCGTCGACGAAAACGGACCTCTGCCCGTCAGAGACGCAACGATCCAGCAGTTCTGGGGCAGTCGAAAGAGGAGCAGACGGAGGAGTAGACCGGCAAATGAGGATCGCTGGTCGATGGTTCGCTAAACGTTACTCCGCCAGAGCGCATCCCGAACGGCAGGAATCGGAAGGGATTCCCATCGGCGAACGAATGTGGTTCAAGCTGGCTACTGGGCAGAGGCCCACAGTGGATGGGGCGACCGTACTCGGAAGACCTGCGTCGCCGGATTGTGGCGGCGGAAGGCGGGCTGTCGTGCAACGCGGCGGCACGGCAGTTTTCGGTGAGCGCGAGTTGCGCGATCAAGCTGCTGCAGCGCTGGCGACGCACTGGGGCGGTGGTGCCGGGACCCAGGGGCAAGAAGCCTTACGTCTTGGCCGATCAGGAGGGTTTGGTTCGCGAGCTCATCGCCACGCACCCCTACATGACCATCGATGAGTTGCATGAGGAACTCGGCCGACGCACGATCCGGGTCGGACGCTCCTCGATCGGGCGCTTTGTGCTTGCGCGCGGGCTTACATTTAAAAAAGACCTTCATGCCGCCGAGCAGCAGCGGCCGGACATCGCGGCCGCACGGGAGATTTTGCGCACCGGCCAATCGGGCCTGAACCCGGACCGTTTCGTGTTCATCGACGAGACCTGGGCGACGACCAACATGACGCGGCTGCGCGGGCGAGCTCCACGTGGCCAACGCCTCGCCGCTGCGGTCCCGCATGGGAATTGGAAGACGTCCACCTTCGTCGCGGCCCTGCGTACCAGCGGGCTGACCGCACCGCTGATCGTGGACGGGGCCATGAACGGTTGAAATCTTCCGCGCCTATGTCGAGCAGATCCTGGCACCGACGCTACAGCGCGGCGACATCGTCATATGGACAACCTCAGCAGCCACAAGGTCGCCGGTGTGCGCCAGGCGATCGAGCGCTGCGGCGCAACGCTCGTCTACCTGCCTCCCTACAGCCCCGATCTCAATCCGATCGAGCAGGCCTTCGCCAAGCTCAAAGCCCTACTCCGAAAGATCGGTGCACGCACCCTCGCCAGGCTGTGGGGCGCCGTCGGCGATCAGCTCGATCGCTTCAGTCCGCAGGAATGCGGCAACTATCTCGCCAACGCCGGGTATGTTTCATTCGTCCGGGATTACGCTCTAGTACTTCGTCGCCGATAGATCTTGTTAGATCATTTAACCCCCTATCGCCGCGGCAATGATCCAGCCGCCCATGTCCGACGGCACTTCGGCCGCATGACGCAGCGAGGAAGAGCCACCGATTTCAAACTGGCCGTTATTCTGAAGGGCGGCGCCCGGTCAGGAAAATGCGCTCAGGGAGGGGGCAAATTCTGCGCCTTCTTTTACATGACGTTTTGCTGTCGATGGGATAGTTGCGGTGCACTGAAAACATTCGCGTACACGCGCAGGGCGGACAGTCTGCGTCCTGAGCCGCCGATGCCCAAGGATGGGCACCATGTCGCCGAAGCCGCCAGATCAGCCGCTGCACCTGCACCTGGTGCCAGACACCGGTCCTGCTGACGGCGGACCTACGTCTGACGAAAGGGTATCCCGGGGAAACCCAGTCGCCGACCGAGCAGCTGAAGGCCGAACTTGCCGGCACGAAGTTGATGGTGAGCGCGGAGCTGCTGCGCCAACCGCAGTGAAGCTGCTCCAATCCTTGAACTAGCTGTTCGACAGTCGAATGGGTGTGGGGAGCACGCGCACCGAATTCGCGATAAATCTGAAGGAGAATATAATGCAACAAGGCCACAATGAAGATGCCGGCGACTGGGTATCCGCCCAAGCCGACGCCGACACGAAGGCGAAGGCCGCCGCCGAGGAAGCCGAAAACAAGCGGATTTCCGAGGTGGCACTCGCCGCGCTAGTCGAATTCCCCGAGCTTCGCAAGAGGACGCTGGATATTTGGTGGAGGGTCGCCCCAGCGTATCAACGGGCCAAGCAACACGCCCTCGCCGTAGCAGGCGGAAAGATGCGCGGTCCCTATGACAATGCGCTCCGGGAATATCTGCACCAATACGGGCTCGACCGCCTTCACAAGGGAACTCGGTCGGCTTTGGTGTTCATGCAAGAGAATAAGGAGGACCTCGTCGCCTGGTTGGACACGATGGCGACCGAGGATAACAAAACTCGGCTTGTCCACCCCACTCTCGTCGTCGCGCAATATAAGGATGACAGGAAACACCTGGCTGCCTGGAAGGCCGAATTTCCGAATGAGGCCGGGAAATCCAACTCGCCATGGAAAATCTGGGAAAAGTTCCACCTAGCCAAAGCTAAGTTCGATCCGTGGCTGGAGGCGACGGAGTTCCTGGAGTGGCCAAAACCTAGCGCCGAAAAAGACCTCACCGTCCCAGACCGGCTGTGGGAGCAGTATCGGAACTACAAACTGCAGTTGGATGGTGAGCTGAAGAGTATGCAAGCAAAGCCGCAGCGACAGGCCTTCGACGCCGATCCGATCCAGGGATGGGTGGAACGCCTCAAGGGAGAGAGGGTAAAAGAGAACGAGGACGCCAACGAAGCTAAAGCTAGGGGCGAGACTGAAGCTGAGGATGAGACCGAGGAAGATGAAACGAAGGTGGAAGCTAAGTCCGAGGCTGAGGACTCCACCACCGACGAGACGAACGTCGGGGATTCGGTGACCATCAAGCAGGCCGAGGACTCCCCAACAATCGGCCAAGGGACCAAGGCCCAGGAGATCAAGGCCGAGGCGGGAACCGCGACACCCCAGGACGGCTTCCACGATAAAGATTCGGTTCAATCCGAGCGGCAGATCGGTCCCGATGAAGCGCTACCCGTCCTGATCGAGTTCGCCGAGTTTGTCATCGCGCGCATCAGTCGTCGAGAACAGGAAATAATCGTCACTGTCACCAAACAGGACGTGAACCTGTTCGAGATCTTGCTTAGCAGGGCGGGGTTGGCGATCGGCGAATGAGCACACTGATCAAGGATGCTCCGACAGACAAAACACGCGCCTATAACCGGAGCTCAGATCCTTTCGAGCACGGGCCGGCGACGCCGGCCCCAACAGGAGAAAAGCAAATGCGGAAACATAAGAAATTGCGCGTAAAAATGGCGCCGTTAGAACTAAGCGACGAGGGAAGGAAGCCGCCGCGGGATGATAGCAGTTCCCCGAGGGTGGACGAGAGCAGGGGTAAGGTGCGAGCGATTCCACCTCTTCTGGATCCAGCCCGAGGAGTTTCTCTGTTCCGCCGGGTGACCCTCCCGGACTCACTGGGGGCCGCCGACCTCGTTAGCCTCAGAGACATTCCTCCGAGAATCGAAATGGCGCCGTGGCGCGGCCGCATCGAGCCAAGCGGCATTACGACCATCGGCGGGACACCGGGCGCAGGTGCGTTCGAGGTCGCGTGTTCTGCCGCAGCAATGGTGTCCAACGGGGCCCTGCTTCCGCATGGCGAAGGCCGGGCGGCCGACGGCAACGTTGTCATCGTCACGGCGAAGGACAACGTTGCCGAGGAAATCCAGCCACGGCTCGAAGCTGCGGCAGTTGACCCCACCAGGGTGTTCATCGTCAGGGGCGTGAGGGAGCAAGGTCGTACACGCCAGTTCGAACTGCCTAGCGATTTGGATCACCTTGAGACCGCGATCCGATTTATCCGCGACGTGCGGCTTGTGATTCTTTGGCGAATTGGCACCTTACCATCTCGGCACCCGCGGCGGAAACGAGCCGAGAACCCGGACATCAGCAGGGCGATTTGGCAGCTGCGAGACGTGGCCAAACGGTACGGCATGGCAGTGGTGGCCATCGTGGAATTTGCGGAAGCCGAGCAAGCAAGGGCAATCACCTGGGGTGATTTTCATCCGTTTGTAGATGCATCCAGTTCGGCCTTGGTGGTGAGGCGCGAAGAGGGCCGAGATCGTCGCAAGCTCGTGCAGCTTAAGGGGCTCGGCGATAGCCAGGTGGCAGAGCTTGAATTCGAACTCAATCGTAAAATTACTAGAGGCGGGATCGTCACGCCGACGGTCGTTTGGGACAGCAATCCCGTGTCGGCGTCAGTTCAATCGTCCAGGGCCTCGCGCCGCTCAAGAAAACGGCGGAAACGCGCGGCGGGCAATGCCCCTCACGGTGAGCCACCTGCTGCCGATGGTGACGTGTCGTTGACAAAAGCCATCAAGAATCCTGGCCGACATTCTCGGCAAGGCGAATTACCGAAGGATGACGCGAGAAAACAGGCTCGCGACGCCGGGATCGGCGAACATGCTAGAGCGAGCCGCGCGGGCCCTTGCGGTCGTCCGTCGTGAAAATTCGCCAAAAACCAGCATTGAGCCGCGCCTACTGATATTAAAAAAAACCCACAAGGAGACGGAAAATGAGCGATGCCCGATTGGGTACCAACTATGTCCTCGAGGACCTACCCGCCTCGATCCTGTATCCGGTCCTAGACGGATGTATTCTTGTGCTAGTCCTGACCTGCCACTGAACTTTCATCCAGCGGCGATTAGAGCCTCGGCGGTTGATACGCCCTTTGGCGCGGTGTGAGCAACCGGCCAGCGCGCGGAGCCTTCATGTAGCGCAGCGCGATGGCCGGTTGCGGTGAGATGATCGGCATAGGCCGCCGGCGTCCTGTAACCGAGCGAAGAATGCGGCCTCGTCGTGTTGTAGTCGGCGACCCAGGCAGTGATGATTTGCCGAGCCTGGTCGAGATCAAGGAATAGGCAGGACGTGAGCGGTCTTTTTGAATATCAAACTCAGAACGCCTATTCCTGGCCACAGAATCCATCTTTTAGGCATTCTTCAAAATTCGATGAACCGGGTAACGTCCCGATCCAATACCTCAGGTCATTATTGTTGATGAGGGTCGAGATGAATAGGGTAATCGGTTTTTCAAGCTCAAAGTAGAAGGGACGCACGAGCCCTTGTAGCAATCTGCGGAACCGCTGCTTTGACGTACTATGATCGAGGCTGAGGAGTTCAGGCGCCTTGGGGAACACTGAACCTCCGCCTAATTGCGGCCGCGAGGACCGTACCTTGATGCGTCATCAGCTTGTATGTGTCCCCAGCGAACATTCAGCTTGGGCCGGTGATAAAATTTTCGAACGGTTGTGATCGACTTGCCTTGATTCCTGTAAAGGAAGTTACCAGCTGAAGTGGTAGTCACAATTACGTGGCCTAAACACTTCTTTTACATCAATATTTTTAGGACTAGCGATATGCGAAAGAAATCGTTGAAGACGCGTGCATTGCAGTATGCGAAAATAGGGTTTCCCGTTCTTCCGTTACACTCCGTGACACAAGGTGGCATTTGCTCCTGCCGGGACGGAGGAAACTGCAGCCGACCTGGGAAACATCCCAAAACTGCTCACGGCGTTAAGGACGCGACGATCGACCGCGTGCGGATCGAGGCGTGGTGGACCAGTGATCCCCACGCAAACGTTGGAATCGCGGTCGGTGCGGAGGCGGGGATTTTAGTATTCGATATAGATCCACGTAACGGCGGAAATAAAACGCTCGAGAAGCTGGAAGCTGAGCTCGGTCCGCTCCCTGGTACTGTCATCGCGGATACCGGCGGCGGCGGTAGCACCTGTACTTCACGCACCCGCCGTTCCGGGTCCGAAAGGATAATCACGGAAAGCTGCTCGGCCCAGGCATTGACGTGCTGACGGACGGCTGCATCGTGGTGGCGCCACCCAGCCGTCATGCTTCCGGACACCGATACGCGTGGGCGAAGGGCAAATCGTTCCGAAATATTGAAATCGCGAAATTACCCCGCGCGTGGCGGGGACAGCTCTGCAACGGCACTGCCGACGTGGCCATTCGCCGGAGCCGAATTCCGAAGCGACGGTTGCGGAAGGTGGGCGCAAGACTCACCTCACGAGCCTGGCCGGGAGCTTGCATCGCCTGGGGACCTCGCCCGAGGTGATGTTGGCCGCCCTATCAGCGGAGAACAATTCGAGGTGCAATCCGCCCCTCGATACCTCGGAAGTCGAAGGAATCATCGCGAGCATCATACGATACCCCACCCAGCCGCTTAATACTGATGACGCCGCGGAGGCTTTGATGCAGCTGACGCTCGACCAGCACTTCAGTGCCGGTCAGCATTTGTTGCGCGCTGCAGATGGCAAATTCTGGGAATATGATAAGCGGCTCTGGCGCGCTGTAGCCGACGATTGGGTGAGCGGCAAGGTACTACAGGTACTGCAGGCGAACCCCATACGTGGGCAGAAGACGGCCTCCCTTCTCGCTCAAGTACTTGCCTTGCTTAAGGCAAAACTCGCCGTGCGCAGCGACCCACTATCCTTCACCGCTGAGCCCCAGCCGGTGATCAATTGCGCTAATGGCGAGCTCTGGATCGACCCCGACGGTCAGGTCGAACTGCGGCCTCACCGACCGGACAGCTATCTGCGGCACTGCTTGGATGTGGAATATGATCCTGAGGCGACCTGCCCTGAATACGACTGCGCCGTGCTTGAGATATTCAGCAAGACCGAAAGCCCGGAAGCAATGGTCCGGCATTGGCACGAGCTCACCGGCTACATCATTCAACCAAGCCGAGCCATCCCGATCGTTTCAATTCTGTCCGGTGGTGGCGAGAACGGCAAGACGAAGCTCATCGGAACCACGATTCGGCTCCTTGGCTCCGAATTGGTCCATGCTCAACGCGTCGATGACCTCGAAAAGGGCCGTTTCGCGATGGGCAGTCTGTTCGGCAAGTACCTTTCATCGACGACGATGTCCGCGCTGGAGCCAAGCTTCCCGACGGCATTCTCAAGACTATCAGCGAAGCCAAGACCGTGACGGGGGAGCGCAAGTACGGGCCGGCCTTCAATTTTGTGGTCCGAACCGTCCCGGTCCTGATTTGCAATAACGTCCCATCGATCGCCGACCTTAGCCGTGGAATGCAACGTCGACTCATGGTCATTCCGTTCAATCGCACCTTCACCAAGAAGGACCGTGACCGCCATCTCTTCGACCGCATCTGGAAAAGTGAGCTATCCGGGGTGCTGAACCGGGCACTTGCGGGGTACCAGCGGGTCCAGAAGCGGCTTGCCGATTTCAAATATCCGGGCCCGGTACGTCACGCAACGACGCGTTTCCTACAGCAGGCGAACCCCTTACCCGCATTCATCGAAGAGCAATCCGTTAAAATAAAAGGCAATGGCTGCCTGGTACGTGATTTCTATAAGGCATATTCGGATTGGACCAAATCGATGGGCTACACGCTTACCCAGACCCAGCAGACGGTAGACAAGAACCTCAATCACCTGGGTTATGCAACGAAGGTGTCCAATAGAGGCAAGGTGATTATTGGTCTTGATCTTACCGACTAAAGGTACCCGAGGGGGCGAGGCAAGTACGACCCCTGGCCACGTGTTGTTGTGTTGATCGCCAGTGATGAAAGTGATGAAAATGTCTAACAATTCTCTGAAGAACACTAATAAGAGACGTAATAGTGATGAACTGCGTCACTTTCATCACTTTCTCAGTTCTCAACATAGAGAGGCAAGAACAAAACTGTTCCGTAGGAGGTGAGCAGGCTCTTAGCCACCAACATCATATCAAAACGAAGAGGACGAGTCGAGCAAAACCAGCATTGGCCCTCAGATATCTGAGCCTGCGAGTGACTGCTGGGCTGAAGTTGCACTGGAATGAAATGTTGCTGATAATCTACGCGGGAAGGAGCATGACAAATATTTTCAATCCTCGAAACCCAATTCCACCGTAACGAGTTGACGTTGTGCAGCGTACAAACATGGAGCAGAACATGACAACACTGCATCGATCGAAGAAACCAACCACGGGCAGAATTATCCGAGATACCTTATTCAGCTTCCGGCATAAGCGTGGTAACAAATGCTATGCAGTCGTGACTGCAAAGTGGGATGATCTCGCCCGCGATCCGCTTGTGATCATGGCGGGTCCGTTCGACACCGAAGAAGGAGCGCAAGAGTTTTACGGTAAGCGGCTAGAAGCAGCAAGTCGCGGAGGTAAACTGGATTTGCCCGATATAGCAGGCGTTCCCCAAGATGTTCGGCAAGAAATTACGGGTGATATCTTTCGTAGTTGGCGGTCTGGCCAATTGGACCATCTCCGCTCATGGGGTGGCGGCGAAGATATACCTCTCGATCTAAAGCCCAAGCACTGAACTCATCCCGTTTGGGATATTGGCAAAGGTCTCCAATCTCCAGGCAGCGGAAGGAACTCGCATGAAGAGATATCGTGGAAGCTATAATGCGTTGCAAGACACGGTGCTGCGCACCGGGATCGTCGGTGAGTGGATCGACCTGGGCAATCATAAGCAATACCGTACCGAGACAGGAGCGGTGTTGAATTTTTGGGAAAGTACCAAAACGATGACGTTTCAGGGATTGGCGTCGGCTTCAAGAGAATTCGGGCAAATGTTAGACGTTGTGATAGGAGAATGAAAGGAAAGTTGGCTAGGTAAAATGATGATGGACCGAATAGCGGGGTTTTGCGGTGGAACCATATCGGTAGCTCCTACCTAGACATTTTCGACTGAGTCGAAACAGACAAATGTAATAACAGTAAAATAAGCCAGAAATGGCGAATATTCTCTTCTTCGAAAATAGCACTTTCCATAATGAGCGACGGCAATTCGGGCCGGTTTTGACGCGATTTCGACCGCGTCAGAACTCGCTAATTTAAATACAAGAGCAGGCTACTGAAGCGAACCAAGAATTGCTGAGGCGAAGAGGCCTGCTCTGACACAAAAGCGTTATAGCTGAATTCATTCCCTTAAAAGGACAACCTGATGACAACCATCAATTCACAATACAGCGACCGAAGGCTTTCAGTGAAAGATCCGGTGCCTGAGGCGAATCCTTGACGAACGTGATCGCGAACGCCGACCTGGATGATACGGTGATTTCTAGCTCGTCGCGTAAATGCGGCCGGATAGCAGTTTTTGGAAATGACTGGGCACAGCCCAAGAGTCGATAGAAAGGTGAAGCGATGGTGCTGGAAAGCAGCTGATTTGATTGCGGGACATATAGCTTCGGATCGAGGATGTGAAGGGTGCAAGCAACCTGGGAAGTGGGTGGGCAGCATGGGCTGCATACAAACGAAGCAACCAAAACCGCATTTACTCCGGCTGGACCGGAGCTTGCGTCCTAAGGGGCATAGCGGCAGTCTGCAATTCGCCTGAAACGAACCATGGCCCGTAAAAAGAGCAAAAAAACACACTAATTTAAATTGATCGCGTAACAAGCAGAGAGATTAAAAATGACGCCAAACCGACGATTGGAGACAATAATAGCAGCATTAAGGGTCCTGGAGCGGAAATGTTTTCGGTCAAGAGACCGGTTCGCATTCTATAATTACCTGGAGGCGGTATACGGACTCTACTCAGAACTCAGGCGAAATAATGAGGCGAAAGAAGCCGCATGGCGCATCGCGAAATTGTTTGACATTCGCGTGCAGAAAGACACCCACCCGGCCCGAGTCATCCTTGACGCGACCTCGAATGCCGACATCAAATCCAAAAGCCGCTGGATGCGAGCCCTGCGGTTAGCATGGCGGGAGCGTCGGGGGTGGACAGACATTAACGCCTTCTTCCGAGCAAACGGCGGGCCTGCGGGTTGCGCTGATCGACTCGCGGCTGTGAAGCCAATAAGACCACGGCGGTACGTAGGGTTCGATCGCGGTCGAGGCCGGCCACGAGTTCCTTTGATAATATCGAAGGAACTGCTGTAGGAGCAGAGCAAGCAGCGTGCGGGATCGCAAACTTATTTAAAAAGACGCATTTCTTAATCAGAGTTACGCACCCAGACGTCCGCGGTTGGTGAACTGATCCCCGCCGTCCACCAGAATTCAGGCTCTTCAGTCCCTTTCAAAGGGCCTTGTACTAGACCAGCACGAATGAGCGGTACGCTTTCTTGAAGTAGGTGAGGTCCCGTCCGTCTGCTGCTCCAGATAGAAAAAATGGCCCCATTTGCGCAGGGCCAAGGCAGCTCCGCAATGATGGGGTGAATACGCACGCCGCGCCTGGACCGGTCAGTGTCTCGCCGAATAGCCAGTAAATGCAGGACCGTACACGAGCGTTCAGCGTTCATTTGGTCGAGTTTGAGGCAACAATGGAGAGTGTTGGCCAGTTTGTTGAACGCATCGCGGACCTAGATTATCTTCCGGTAAACGGCGTGCGACCTGACCACGGCGACAAAGCACGTCCGTGCGCTCCTATGCCGTGGATGTAAACGCGATTCAGCCTTGTTTGATTGAGAGGCGATTTGGATGGAAAACAACGTCATCCGCATGCCCTATGCTATCAAGCCACGGGCCTGGATCGAAAAGCTTATCCAGCTTGGTTATCTACGCTCGGATCGGCGCCACGACGCGCAAGCGGTTGAGGCGGCGCTACAAGCTTGGCGGGAAAGATCCAGGGCACTCCTTGGGGGCGACGAACCATGATTTTCTGCCCGGTGCTTCGGGCCGATCGGGCGACGCCGGATTAACATGATAGCATATCGACGAATCCAGCGGTAAAAGGATAATGTGAAAGCGGTCGCCCCAGTCGAAACGGCCAAAATCATTTGCTCTAAATACTGCCAAAAGGCCATTTTCGTGGCTTTTCGAAAGAAACATTTCCGCATCTAATATCGGCAGATACCGCTTCCATTTCCCGGTCGATGGTCCGCCGAGGACCGTCGAGTTTGAGCCGCAATGGAGGAAAGTACCTTGAGCCGGTGAAAAACCAGAGCCCCATATCCACTCGACCTCGACCCATCCTGGCGCATGGCAGCGCGCGCATCGCTTGGGCATCGAGAAGTACCTCCGCCTTGGGATCGCCTGGCGGTGGAAATCGGGGATACCCGGACGGCATTCCTTGACGCCCTCCCCACGAGAGCTTCTGAGTTAGCTGCGTAAATATTCTACCGTTGTAGTTTGGGGAAGTGATCCGCAGGGGTTGCGAGAGTAGGTTATTCAGTGGTCATCGGCCGTGTGGTTCGGGACAAGCCATGACACCTTTCACAGCCCGCACCCTCGCGGCATTAGATCCCCATGGGCTAGCGAAATACGCCGCTGAACTCCTTGTTATCGGCCTCGCATATTACGTTCTGGCGAAACTTGGCCTTGACCTAGTCTCGATCCACCGCAACACCCCCCCGATCTGGCCCGCCACCAGTCTGGCTTTGGCCGCCGTGCTCTTGAGGGGCCTTCGGGTCTGGCCGGCCATTTTTCTTGGGGCGCTCATTGCCAATGCGACCAGCCCGGGCTCGATCCCAATGGCATCGGTCATTGCAGCGGGGAATGTCCTCCAGGCCGTAATTGGTGGCTACCTCACCATGGTCTGGGCCGGTGGTCGAAAGGCGTTCGATGCCCCGGACGGCGTTGCGAAATTCGCATTGATCGGACTCGGGCCGGGCACGATGATCGGCGCGATAGTAGGAGGAAGCTTGAGTATTGCCGGACACGCCGAGTTGGCGAACTTCGCCACTATGTCGGTCACATGGTGGCTCGCCGATATCGCCGCAGTTCTCGTCCTTACTCCAGTTATTGTGCTGTGGGCCACGGGCGATTTCCGACCGTTCAATGTCCGCAAGTTCCTGCAATCGAGCCTTGTGCAGCTCGCTGCCAGTTTCGTCGGTCTCATCGCCTTCAGTCCACTGATTGAGCTGACGGTGGACCGAAGCTCGTTGAGCTTTCTCGCCATTCTGCCGCTGCTCTGGGCCGCGCTGCGGTGCGGCCCACGCAGCACGGCGACCGCAGCATTCATTCTGTCGTGCCTTGCAGTTTGGGGGGCTCTGGCGGGCCGCGATCCGTTTGTGTGGACCGGTCTCAATGAATCCTCCCTGCTCCTGACCATCTTTATGGTTAGCACCGCAATTCCCAGTCTCATCCTGAGTGCGGACGTTGCGGTGCGAAAACGCGTGGAAGCCAAGCTGCGCCAGCAGGAGCAAAGTCTACGCGCTATGTTCAGCGAAGCGGGCGTGGGCATTGCGCAAGCGGATACGGCGGGCCGCCTCAGGCTTGTCAATGATCAGTTTTGCAAGATCACAAAGCGTCCATCTGCCCAACTGCTGCAGTTAAAAATCCAGGACGTTATCGACCCTGATGATCTGTCGGGAATGTTCGACCTGTTCGATCAGCTGTTTCAGACAGGTGAAGGGTTCGTTGTCGAGTGTCGATATGTCGGGCCCGACCGTTCGCGCATGTGGGTCAGGAACACCGTTTCGCCTATCTTTGATCAACATGGAAGGGCGCCTCGCTTCGTTGCGGTCGCGGAGGACGTCACCGCCCGCCATTACGCTGAAGACAATTTGCGGCGTGCCAACGAAAACTTGCAGAGAGTGATTGATGAGCGTACAGCGGCGCTCCACCAGGCCAACGACCTCCTGTACACAGAGACCGAACAAAGAAAACGCGTCGAGGCCGCGCTCAAGCAGGACATCATAGAGCGCCGCAAAACTCAGGAGGCGCTCACGGAAAGCGAGCGGCGCTTTCGGTTGTTTATCCTGGGAGTCACCGACTACGCAATCTTTATGCTTGACCCCGAGGGAAACATTATCAGCTGGAACATGGGTGCCCAGCGGATTCATCACTACGAAGCGAGTGAGATTGTCGGACAACACTTCAGCCGGTTCTACACTGAGGAGGAGCAGCAGCAGGGTCAGCCTGCCCGGGCGCTCCAGCTCGCAGCCTACGAAGGCAAATACGTCGCCGAAGGCTTGCGCGTGCGACCCGACAGAAGCCTGTTCTGGGCCAATGTGGTCATCGAAGCGATCCGCGACGAGGGGGGCACGCTGGTCGGCTACGCCAAAATCACACGCGACATCACGGAGCGGCGGGAGGCTCAGGCGGCGCTCGCGCGGGCGCAGGAACAGCTTGCGCAATCGCAGAAGATGGAGGCGCTCGGGCAATTGACCGGGAGCATTGCGCACGATTTTAACAATCTGTTGATGATCGTGAGCGGGCATGCCCAGATTCTACGTCGCCGGCTGTCCGATCCTAAACATCTGCAAGCCATCGAAGCCCTCCATTCGGCCGTAAGTCGCGGCGAGAGCTTGACGCGTCAGCTCCTGGCCTTCTCTCGGCGACAGCCCCTCAGCCCTGTCGTCGTCAACCTTAAGGAACG
>WNGF01013844.1_pt1 | contig 15495 bp, 16 predicted proteins | sample 5400641 | NCBI WGS metagenome assembly WNGF01 (sample SAMN13153371, study PRJNA577476) | soil metagenome | isolation source: 80 cm soil or saprolite under grassland replicate 2 | place: USA:California | collected 2016-06-15
GGAGTGTGGGTGGAACCCCATTCATGGGGACGAGGGGTCTGGACAGTCGGGCTCACGCCCTCGGAGAACATGAGGTTGCAGACATGAGTCGCGCGCATCGGTCTCCCCGATTTCTCTCCCTCCCCAATACCTCCCCGATTTCTCTCCCACCCCGACTGGATAGGCTGGATAGTGGATACACGGGGTAACGTCCTCTGGTCGAGCAGCGAACTCATGATCCGTCGGTCGGTGGTTCGAGTCCACCCCGCCCCACGCACTGACTCTGGAACTGACGGAGATCGTGTACACATCGGGTCCTCCAAGAGAAGGGGGAACCGATGACCCACCAGGATCTCGCTCGAGCTGCGGCCCGTCGGCTGGCGATCATCCGACACGCCCATGAGGTGACCGGCAACGTCGCCCTGACGTGCCGGTACTTCGGGATCTCGCGAACGCTCTACTACGTGTGGCTCCGCCGCTACGAGGAACTCGGGATCGAGGGGCTCAGGCCCCGGTCACGCCGTCCCCACACGAGTCCGAACGCGACCAGCGGCGAGGTGGTTGGCAAGATCGTCTACCTGCGGCAGAGCTATCACTTCGGGCCGCGCAAGATCTCGATGTACCTGAAGCGTTACCACGACGTCGAGGTCTCGCCCTCGGGTGTGTGGCGGATCCTGCGGCGCCTGGAGATGAGCCGCCTGCCGGCCTCCCAGCGCTACCGCCGGCACGTCGACCGGTGGAAGCGCTACGAGAAGCCCCTCCCCGGACACCGGGTCCAGGTCGACGTGAAGTTCATCGCCCCGCTGAAGGGCTCAAGGAAGAAGCACTACCAGTTCACCGCGATCGACGACTGCACCAGGATTCGGGTCCTGCGAATCTACGACCGCCTCGATCAGCGCAGGGCCATTCAGTTCGTGGACTACGTGCTGGAGAAGCTCCCGTTCAAGGTCGAGGTGATCCAGACCGACCACGGCGCCGAGTTCGGATCTCAGTTCCACTACCACGTCCTGGACCGGGGGATCGGTCACGTCTACATCAAGCCCAGGACCCCCCGGCTGAACGGCAAGGTCGAGCGGTCCCACCGGATCGATCAGGAGGAGTTCTACCGGATGCTCCAGGGAGTGGTGATCGACGACACGGGCCTGTTCAACGAGCGCCTCAAGGAGTGGGAGGACTTCTACAACTTCAACCGACCACACGGAGGCGGGTGGCCAGACCCCGTATGAGAGACTCCGGCAGAAGACGAGGGCCCGAGCGTGAACGATCATCGTCAGTCGCACAGCCCCACTCCGAAACCTCCTGCTCAGAGGCCCTGTTTCGAGTCTGGCGACGTAGCGAGACGACGTTCTCGGCGGCTTCGGGGGGCAAATAGGGGGCACGAGCGGCGCGGAACGTCTCGTCCAGGCGGTCGGCGATCAGTGTTCCGGTACGCCTGGACGCAAGACCACGGCTTGGGCGGAATAGATTGTATTTTCGGACCCGCACGACTCAGCGGGTTTTGGGTAGGGAATAGGCGGTCAAGTATCCGTCCGTCATGAACAATTCCTTGTCGGTGGCCGAGGGCGCGAAGTACCGGTTTCCTCCTCCGGGGGCTTTCGGTCCAACCCAGAGCGGACGACAGGTCATCCCTCCAGCTCCACAACCAAACATGAATGCGTAGGGACGATCAGTGGCCGTGAATACAACATCGTTCACCACGGCCGGCTGGGCCCAGGCCCGGTCCGTGAAGAGCGGCTGAACGGGGCCCCTCCAAAGGAGGCCGCACGGCGCGCCCCCATTCGGGCATCTGGCTGGGAAGGCATAGAGGCGATCCGAGGCCACGTACACCACGCCACCGGCAACGACCGGCGATGTGGCCGGAACGCTGTTACCAATCCGAGCGGACCATAGGGGCCTGCACGGCGCACCGTCCGTTCTGCACTCAGCAGGGAAGGCCACAAGCCGACCGTCGGTCGTGCTGACGTAGACGAATCCCTCTCCGACGGCTGCGGAAACGGCGCTTGGGACGGATGCCGTCCACAGAGGACGACACACAGCGGTGGAGCACTGCGGCCGAAAGGCGTACAACCCATTTGAAGAGGTTACGTACACGAGTGCTGCAACCGTTGGGGCCTGGTCGCTGCCCGTCGCCGGCCCTGTCCAGGCCGGTTGGCAGACGGCGTTCTGAGTCCAACACCCTTCCCTGAACGCGTAGAGCTTGTTTCCGGATGTCACATAGACGAAGCCTCCGCCGGCCGCGGGGGTCGAGTACCTGAAGGCCGGCGCTTCCGGAGACTTCCATGCGGGTCGGCAGATCGCGTCTCCCGTCCCACAGGCGGCTGCAAACGCGAAGAGCCGACTGGAGCTCACGTACACGAAGCCGTGGTCGTAGGCGGGGGACGAGAGTGGTGGGCCCGAGCCCAACACAACCTTTCCCAAGGGCCCCCTCCAGAGCGGCCGGCAAGACACTCCTCCTGTACCACAAGCTGCGGGAAAGGCGAACACCACACCCGGGGGATGGATCGAGGTGACGTAGACGATCCCACCAGCCACGACGGGCGGATCTTCCGAAATGGCGCCGCTTTCGAGGAGTGCCCCCTTCCAGGCTAAACGGAGCCTGGATACGGTGGAAGAGTCGATGGAGGACTCAACACGAGTAGGTCCCGCATTCTTGCGGAACGCAACGGTCGCGGACCAGAGCCCGGTCGTCGCGACCAAGAGAGCCACCACTCCGACCGACAGTTGGCGTTTCCGTCTCTGCCGGTTCCGACGCTCCAGGAACCGCTCCATGGCACCTTCAGGCAGCTGGAAGCGCTGAGCCGCCCCCTGGAGAAGCTGTCTGTAGTCAGCCATCGAGCCGCTCCATCGTCGCCCGAAGGGCTGCTCGCCCCTGCGATGCCAGTGCTCGGACCGTTCCCGCGCTCACGCCGAGCAACTTTCCTGCAGCCTCCGAGGGATATCCGAGCAGCTCGGTGAGAACCAGCGCGGCCCGCTGCCTCCTGCTCAGCCCGGAGAGAGCCCGTGCGACCAGATCGCGGTCGTCGACCGCCTCGAACTGGTCCTGTCTGGGCGCGGTGTGGATTGCTTGGCGTAGCGCGAGGGCGGCTCGCCTGGCGCGCTTCCGCAAGGCGTTGAGGGCGACGCGATAAAGATACCCCGTCGGATCCTCCATCGACCGAACGCGGCCCCACCGCTCGAACACGATCAAGAATGCGTCTTGCATGATCTCCTCAGCCTCGTGTCGGTTCCCGGTGATGAGGCAGACCCGCTGGTAAAGAGGCCCGCTCTCGGCCTCGAAGAAGTTCTCGAAGGTCCGTTGCTCATTGGCCACCTGCGGCAGGGCGAATGGGTCCCGGGCCGCCGAAGGCACAGATTTCCCCACATCCGTAGGAATCCCTGGTGACCAAGATTCGTTTAGCGTTCGCGGCTGATTTTCGAGCCCCATTTGTCGAATCAGCTTCTTTCTTGAAGCAGGGGCGACCGATCTAAACACATCACGGCCGGTGTGGATTCATCTGTTGAGATGAAGCGGCACTGGCCATGGACCTCGTCCTCTTCGACTGCTCTCGCCTATGGCTGGCGTTCGCACTGATCGGCTTGCTTCCCGCCAGGAAAGTGACGGGATTGGTTCGACCGCGGGGCACTGCGTAACAGGGGGGGAGATGAAAACGATCTATAACGCCGTGATGGCACCGCTCGTCGCGGTCGTGGGCATCGCCACGGCCTTGGCGACGATTCTGTGGATGGCGCTACCTGCTGGGGCTGCTTCACTCTCCACCGAGATAGTGAGCGTCTCGTCGGCGGGGGTACAGGGCAACGGCGAAAGCTTCCCGAGTACCGGGCCCACCTCGATCTCCCGGAACGGACAATTCGTCGTGTTCGCCTCCTCCGCCGACAATTTGGTGGCCGGTGACACCAATGAGCACTTCGATGTTTTTCGGCGTGACCGGTCGAGCGGGCAGACTGTCCTGGTCAGTGTCTCTTCGTCCGGGCAGCAAGGCAACGGGGACAGCGGATTTCCCTCCGGCACCTTCTCCATCTCGGCGGATGGGAACCTGGTCGCCTTCGACTCTGAGACATCCAACCTGGTGCCGGGGGACACCAACAGACTCCCGGACGTATTCGTCCACGACGTAGCAACAGGGGAGACCACCAGGGTGAGCGTGACATCGTCCGGGAGGCAAGCCCAGGGAGAAAGCTTCGGCGCCGCGATCTCCGACGACGGCCGACTGGCAGTATTCAACTCGACGGCACGCCTGGTCCCGGAGGATACCAACAGGCGGCTGGACGTCTACGCGCGCGACCTCGTCACCGGGCAGATCAGGTTGGTCAGCGTCTCCTCAACCGGACAGCTCGGAAACGACGACAGTTTCGTCGAGGGTAGCCCATCTGGCGACAGTCGACTGGTGGTGTTCAGCTCGCTCGCGACCAACCTGGTGCCAGGCGACACGAACGACAACGTTGATGTGTTCCTCCGCGACCTTGTCACCGGTCAAACGACCAGAGTTACCGTACCCCTTTCCGGGCAGGGCGGTGGAGGCGGCTTCCAGGGTCACATCTCTGCTAACGGGCGGTTCGTTGCTTTCAACTCGGGCAAGGACGACCTGGTACGGCACGACACGAACGGGTTCCAGGATGTCTTCGTGCGCGACCTCAAGATCGGCAGGACCACGCGGGTCAGCGTGTCTTCCGTTGGGGAGCAGGGCAATGACGACAGCTGCTGCAGCAAGGGGATCTCCGGCGACGGCCGATTCGTGGCCTACCGGTCCTTCGCCTCGAACCTGGTCCCGGACGACACCAACGGAGGCTACGACGCGTTCCTGTTCGACAGGTCCACCGGCCAGACCGTGCTGGCCAGCGTGTCGGCCACCGGGGAGCAGGGCGTGTATCCCGATCCCATAGTGGGGAGCTCCAACGTGAGCATCAGCGAGGACGGGGCCTGGGTGCTGTTCGCCTCAGCGGCCACGAACTTCCCGCCGGCCGGCGATTCCAATGGGGACGAGAACGGCGACACCTTCGTGCGGGGGCCGTACGGGGCGAACCTCCCCTAGGCTTCGGTTGCCAGCGAGGAACCGGTCCGCTCCGAGGGCCGGGGCGGCTTCCTTTTGAACATCTGCTTGGTCCGGTCTGCCCACGGCATGGCTTCGATCCCTATTCTGCGAGTCGACTCTGGTCGAGCGAGAGGTGAGCGTCGAGCGGACCAGGATGGGGCTCGCAAAGAAGGCGTTGAAGGGAGAGTCGACCGGCGGAGGCCTCCCTACGCTCCAAGAGGGTCTCTGACGTCGAGCTTCATGGCTCCCCTCGTGGTGTCTGCGACCTCGCCGGCACGAACTCTTAAGCGCGCCTTCGAGCACCGCCTTTCGGCCAAAGCCCTTGCGTATCCGGATAGCAGACACCAGCTGTCCCCGGGGTTCGGCAATCGCTCGCACGTGAGGACGAGGCATGCCGCAAGCCAATCTAGCGCTGTCGCCGACGACCCGTACGTGTTCGAGCCACTTTCCGTGTGCATCAGAGGTATGGGGAGTGATTGGGGAGCCCCGGGGCGAGGAGTATCGGCAAAGGCGAGATATCCAAGGCCTCAGAGAAGGCCTGTCCCGGGGCCCGGTGCACAAGGTGTCGGGGTCAGCTCTCCACCTCAATCGACCGAACGAGAACCAACTCGGAGTATTGGAAAACGCGTCCTAGATAGACCAATGTCCGCCTCCGATTCGAACCCACTCAGACCGGTTGCTTGCCTTGGGGGGCAAGTAGGGGGCACGAGAGATCCGAAACGATGGGAACCGATCAGAAGTCTTCGAAGTCGTGGAACCAGTGCAGACCAGCGACTTCGCCCGTTTCCGCAGCTAGAGAGCCATCCACGGGATCGGACTCATGATCCGCCGGTCGAAGGTTCGAGTCCTTCCCGCCTCAGGACGAGCTGCGGGGTCGGCCTGGGTGCCTGGTGGGATCGCAGGCTGCCTGGCCCAGCGCGACCGGTGAGGGCAGCCGTGGAGGCTGCCATTACCCAGGCATATCGGGGGGAGGGGGGCGCCGAACGCGGATGCGTCTTCCCATCACGTACAGCGAAACGGCGAACAGCACCGCCGCGTACACCAGGCTCATTTCCGTCGCCGCCAGGATCGGGTAGCCGTTTCCCAGGGAGACGTACAGCAGCTGCCGTGGACCGTAGAAGGGGAGAGCCTTCGAGAGTCCCGCCGAGGCGTCGAGACTGAGCTGGATGCCCACCACCCCGATCAGGACCAGCGTGGCCTCCAGCTCCCGCGGCAGGAGCGCCGCGACGGCCAGCCCGAACGGGACGGCGACCAAGGCGACCATGGCCACGGCCAGGACCAGGATCCAGGGTCTAGGGGGGCTGGACCCCACGACCATAAGTGCCGAGGAGCCGGCCACGATGGGGACGGACAGCCCCTCTAAGAAGATCAGACGTCCGGCCAGAAGCTCCCCAGGGCGAAAGCCGGCCAGGACCAGGCGGTGGTCCCCGGCCCGAGCCGCCAGGACCGAGAAGATGGCCGCACCGGCCATGGAGAATGCCATGGCGACGCCACCCGGAACGATCGCGTCGAAGGCGTGGCCAGCCAGCGACCCGTAGAAGGCGAGGGGCAGGGCGACCAGCAGGATCAGCGCGAGGCGGCGTCTAGCCAAGTCTCTCCCCTGCATCTCCGCGATCGTCCAGATTCGAGACAAGGTCTGCCGTGTCATCGCGGGCCCCTAGCCGCGGCTCCCGTCACCTGCAGGGAGGGGAGGAGGGGAAGCTCGATGATCCGGTCCACTCGATCCAGCTCCGCCAGCATGTGAGTGACGATCACGACCGCCCTGGCGTCCTGGCGCCATCCCTGCACGTGGTCCCAGAAGTCGACGTAGGTTCCCCGGTCGAATCCCTGGTAGGGCTCGTCGAGCAGCAGCACCTTGGGGTCGCCAAGCAACGCGAGCGCCAGGTTCAGCTTCTGCTTCGTCCCGGCCGAGAGATCCCTCGCCGCACCTCGCTCTTCAAGGGGAAAGCCGAATCCGTCCAGGAGGGCCCGACCCTGGGCCAGGGCTTCCTTGCGGGGCAGCCCCAGGGCCCGTCCGAACAGGACGAGGTGCTCCTCCGCGGTGAGCCCTGACGCGCACCTCACCGGAATCTGCCGGTATCAGGCCCGCGCAAATCCGAAGGAGCGTGGTCTTGCCGGCGCCGTTCTCTCCAACCAGCGCGACCGCCTCGCCGGCGCGAGCTTCGAGCGCCGCGCCTTCGAGGACGGCCTTTCGCCGGAAGCCCTTGCATATCCCGGTGGCAGACACCAGCAGTGCCTCAGGGCTCATTCGAGGGTTCCCTCGCTGCATGGCCAACCATCTTGCGGCATACCGCTCCCCAGTAGTGAGCGGCTGGGGGTCGTGTCGATCGTTCAGGCGCCAGCTAGGCCCGTCTTCTCTTGACGCGAAGGGTGCGGATCACCCGGTCGCCAAGCTGCGGCGTCCTCACGGATCGGCACTCCGAGAACATCACGGGTTGGATGTCCCTGTGTGCGGCCGGAGAGAGACCGGGTGGATCGGGCGGGGGTTGAACCCAGCACCAACAGATCGGAGCCGACCGATCGATTGAGCTGCCGAAGACCCTGAACGGAGTAGGAAACGGGCCAAGAGGCAGGGTCACGCGGCCGGCGGAGTTCGGAGCGCAGGGCTTGCAGTAGGCCATGACGAGTTAGCGGCCGTTCGCCGCCTCCGAAACAGTAAGCAGTCCGCTCCCGTTCCCATGGTCGTCAATGATCAGGCGGCCCACTCGTACGATCGAAGATCAGGAACAGCGCGGCGCTGGCGACGTCCGCCGTCGCGATCAGGAGGACGGCCCTCAAGTGCCAGACTCAAGATGAGCAGGCCTGCTTGAGCAGGTTCGAACCGCCCATGTCTCTCATGTCTGTTCCCCCGCGGCCATTACACCGCGGGCCCGATCGTTCGTTCCTGGCCTGGACGCGGTTGACTGGGTCAGATCCCCTCCACACATCAGGGAATACGCCTTTCCATGAAGGGAGGGGATAATGCAGAGCATGAGACGGCTTGGTATCCGGCGGAGACGGCCGATCCGCAAGGCTCTCAGCTGTTCGTTCTGCGGGAAGCACCGAGACGAGGTAGAGAGGCTCGTGGCAGGACCAGGCGTCTATATCTGCAACGACTGCATCGTCCGTGCCGTGGGCGAGTTGGCGAAGTCCCGTTAGCGACGCGGGTGCGTCAGATCGCTCACGGTGCCGCGCTACGGATGGGGCAGGCTGCCTGGCAAAGGTTTTGACAGCCGACGCTCTTCACATCGGCCGGGCCGACTTCGGCCCGCCACCGCCGACGGGATATCCTCGCGCCGTGCCGAAGGTACCGACGACGGACCGGGTCAAGGCATACTACGAGCGCTTCGCCCCTCGATATGACCAGAGCGTGAGGTTCTGGGAGCGCGTGCTCTCGATGGACGCTGGTCGCCGGTGGGCCGCCTCGCGCGCGAGCGGAGAAGTGCTCGAGATCGGGGTCGGCACCGGCCTGAACCTCCCCCTCTACGGGCCGGATGTCCGGTTGACCGGCGTGGACCTCAGCTCAGCCATGTTGGCCCAAGCTCGACGGCGCGCCGACGAGCTGGGCCGGGACGTGGACCTGCGAGAGGCCGACGCCCAGGCCCTCGAGTTCCCCGGTGACCGGTTCGATACCGTCCTGTTCAGTCTCTGCCTCTGCTCGATCCCCGACGACCGTCGGGCCGTTGCCGAGGGGGTCCGGGTCCTCAAGCCGGGAGGGCGCATGCTGCTGCTGGAGCACGTCCGGAGCCCCTCGCCGGTGGTACGAGCAGGCCAGCGCCTGGTCGAGCCCCTGTTCCTGCGGTTCCAGGCGGACCATCTGACCCGCGAGCCGCTGGAGCACGTCAGGGCGGAAGGCATGGACGTCGAGGAGGTTCACCGGTGGGCGTGGGGGATCATGGAACGGGTCTCCGCGCGCAAGCCGGGCCAGGCGTGAATCCCGCACCAGTCAACCCGTCGGCGCACTTATTGTGAACGGGGCGTCGAAGTCGTAGTACCGGTCGTTCATGAAGTGCCCGGGGGCGCGCATCTCCGCCCGGCGCACCAGCCCCTGGGGGTCGATCCACAGGCGGAACCAGATGGGCGTGCCCTTCTGACCGTCGGTAAAGGAGACGATCGTCGTAGGAATACCGTCGACCATGGCAGTTCCGATGATGCGGGGATCGACGAATGGCTTGAAGTAGTCCCAGATGAAGGAGGGCACTGGGATCGGGGGTCCGCCCTGCTCCAATCGCCACGCGCCTCCGGGCTGCTCACGGGTGTAGCGATCGGTCCCGATCCAGATGGATTCGGAACGCCCGCTGACGACGGAGCGGAGACGGTTCGGCGCCTGGTACTCGTACCGGGCGGGGATCGTCGTGCCGAGGCCAGAAGACAGCGTCTCGTACAGCCGGTAGGTGGTGAGCCGATGGATGCGTTCCTGGGCACGATCGAGCAGCGCCGAGCCGTCTGGAGCAGGGAGCTCTGGTAGCCGGAAGGAGGCCATACCGCCCTTTGAGCCCTCCACCCTGACCTGCACGGCCTCCTCTCCATTCAGGGTGGCGGTCGTTCGGCGGCAGGTGCTGCCGCACTCGGCCAGCGGGAGCGGGGTGGTTCCGACGATCAGTTGGGCCTTCAGCCCAGCCGCGGCCTCTTCTCCCTCGAGCGGAAGGAGGTACACGACCAGTTGGTTCGCACCCGGACGGCCCGGGCGGATGGTGAGGCCAACCAGGATCTGGCCGGCGTGGCTCCCCATCGTGAGGTCGCCGCTCCTTGGGCGCGCCGACGCCGATGGGGTAGCCCTGTGTTCCGCCTCCTCCTCGATCAGTCGGCTCGGCGGGATGGGGAACGCGGCCAAGACCGCCGCGGCGGCCACCACGAACACGGCTAGGAGCCCTTCATAGCGCAGACTGGGACGCCTCACCCGCCACGCCACCACCGAGGCCGGGACCATCAACGCGACCAGGCCGATCTTGACCAGGAGTACCTGCCCGTAGGAGGAACCCACCAAGTTGTTTGCGGTGCCGAGCTCCTGGATCGCCTGGATCACGCCGAACCCGACCGTGACGGTGAAGGCGGTGAGGGCGGCAGGGGAGAACCGCACGAGCAGCTCGCGGCCGGCGGGGGAGCGCCACCCTCCTGGGGGCTGCTGCGTGGCCAGAGCAAGGATGCCTCCCACCCACACCCCCGCGGCCAGGAGGTGCACCCCATCCACGGTGATCCCCCACCAAGCCGGATGGATCGCGGCGCCGTGGCCGGAGGCGGCGAGCGCGGCGATGGCGGCGCTCAGCCACAGCCAAAGGGCGGGAGCTTGCGCCACGGCGGCCAACAGGGCCAGGGTCTCCAGCCCCAGCCTGGACAGACGGGCCACACCGGGCAGACCCGTCGTGAGGTAGCTCCACAGGGCACCGACGGAGGCGGTACCGGCGGCCGAGAAGGCCTCCCATGCAACCACGGCCAGGCCACTCGCCAGTGCGACCGCGAGCGGGATGACCAGGCCGGAGCGGACCCAGGCGAGCTCGGTCCGCCCCCGGGCGAGGCGGCGAAGGAGCAGCGTCCCCACCGCCACGAGGAGGGCCAGGTACTCGACCCACCGGAGCGCTGCCAGGCCGATGTCCCCTCCCCCTGGTGAGGTCTGGGCCGTCTCGACCGAACCGCCAGTCGGCGAGACCCCCACCCCGAACTGGAACGAGCCCCGAACGGCGTGTCCGTCCAGCGTGCTCACCGACACCCATTGCACGGTGTAGACCCCCGGGGCGTTGGTGCTCAAGGGAACGCGGATTTCCGCCCCCCGGGTGACGCCTCCGGTGAATCGCCGCCCCGTGGGGTCGGTCACGGTGGCCCTGGAAAGCTTGGCGTTGAGGGGCTCGGTGAACTCCAGCACTACCACCCCCGGCGCGGTCCCCAGCCGCTGGCCCGCCTCCGGCTGGGAGGACGCCACGACGGCGTGGGCATGGGCGGCGGTCGGAATTGCCATCAGGGTCAACACCAAGGGGACGAGGACCAGGAGGCGCCGCTTCATGGGGAGCTCGTCCTGTGGACAACCTCGTCCAGGATGCTTGACAGGTCGGGGCCTCGGAGCCTCCCGAGGAACCGGTACACGATCGTCCCGGTCCGGTCGACGACGAACGTCGTGGGGATCCCGACCGCGCCGTACCGCCGGGCCAGCGTGCCGCCCGGGTCGAAGGCGCTGGGGTAGGTGATCGCGAAGTGTCGCTGGAAGGCCAGGCCGGCAGCCCTTGCGTCCATGTGGTCCACCCCGAGGAATCGGACGCCCAGGGCCCGGTATCGGTGCCACATGCCCTCCAGGACCGGGGCTTCCTGGCGGCACGGCCCGCACCACGAGGCCCACACGTTGAGGACGAGGACCTTCCCGGCGAAGTCATCCAGCCGGACGGACCCTTCACCGTTCAGCAGCCGCAGGGTGAAGTCGGGCGCTGGGCGGGCCTCGGGAGCGCCCCGCGCGGTGAAGTCCGCGGCGCCGATGCCGGGTGAGTCGACGCCCCCTCGACCGAAGAAGGAGTTCACGGCGAACACGGCGAAGACCAGCGGGAGAGCGATGGCGGTAACCAAGAGGACGGAACGGCCAAGGCGGTGGGGCCGACCCGGGGTCGAGGGATGGTGCCCGCTGGGTTCCTCGGAAGTCCTCCTCCGAGTGGTCCCTAAGTCGCTCACGTCAGAGCAGCGGCTGCAGAGCCGCCTCGATCTCTGGGGCGGTTACCGGGCCCACGGACCGAAAACGGATTAGCCCTTCCCCGTCCATGACGAAGACCCAAGGTTCGGTCTCCAGCTTCCACGCCTTGAACGCGGGGGACCGGGTCTCGAGCGTCGCGGGTGGCGGCTTGTGGTCGGGGCCGGGAAGGAACTCCTCAACGTGGATGAAATTGGCCCCATTCGCCCCGATCTTCTCGGACACCAGAATCTGTTCGTCGGTGACGGGGCCGCATAGCCTGCTCTCGCACAGGAGAGGCGTGGAGAAGCACACCACAGTGGGCTTGCCGTTCCGAAGGGCTTTGTCCAAGGAGACGTAGTGCATGCGATCCACGGGGGTCCTGGTGCAGATCTCCTCGATCTTTGCCGTCGTCCTGGCGACAGGAGTGGGTGTGGAGACGGCCTTCGTCCCCAGGCCGGCCAGGACCGGTCCGCTCGAGACCGGGAGTATCCCCGTACCGGCAAGGCGCTTCGATCCCTGTTGCACGATGACCGCGACCAGCCAGCTTCCCGCGACGGGGAAGTCGATCTCGGCGGCGAACTCGCCCGGCAAAGGGCTTACCGGAGATCGGTCGCCGGTCTTCTGGTAGGCCGTGAATGGGTGCCAGGTGGCCGGGAACGGACCGGAAGCTCGGCTCTCCTCGTCAGGAGCCAGCCACACTTGAGGAGTCCCGCCGACGATGGCCTGGTTCTGCAGGTTCACCAGCGCGAAGCCGAAGCGGTTCCTCCCTGGGCTCATCGGCGGGGCATCGGCTCCGGTGCCGAGGACCGAGAGTTGAGGGGTATTCCCGGCGAGGGCGGCGATCGATCCAGGGGGCCCAGAAGAGGCCGACGTCGCTCCCCCGCCACGGGTGCAGGCCGCTCCGACCAGCCCTATGCCTGCGGCTACGAGGAACTGTCTACGCGTGATCGGACCACCAAGATCGATCCGACCGAGGAGTCGCCCCACCACCGAGGATCCCGCCGGGTCGTTTTCTTGGAATCGGCGTGCCTTCCCAGTCAAAGGGACATCAACTCCTTCCTAAGGATCTCAAGAGTGATGGGCCCGCTCTGGCTGAAGACCAGGCTCCCCGACGCGTCCAGCACCATCGTCACCGGCTGGCCAACGAACCCCAGATCGTCCCGGATGGCTGCGGTGGGGTCGAACACGCTGGGGTAGCTCCACTGGTATTTGCGGATGAAGTCCCGCGCCGGAGCGCGTCGGTCCAGCACGTCCACGCCGATGAACTGGGCCCGTCCGGCGAACTCCCGCGCTGCTGCCGCCAGATGGGGTGCTTCCACGATGCAGGGACCGCACCAGGACGCCCAGATGTTCACGACCACCGGCCTCCCCCGGAGCTGGGCGAGGAGTTGCCGGAACTGGGCTGGAGAGAACTGGGGAAGGGCGTCTGGAGTCTTGGGGAGGAGCGCTCCGCTCGGCGGAGTGGCCTGACCAGACGACGCACCGGAACACGCCGCGGCGACGATGAGCACAGCGGCCGCCACCGCGCTCAGGCGGAACAAGGCCAGACACCGGCGATCGGTGGCCCCGTTCGACATCACGGGGCCGGGCCGTTCAGGTGAGCGCGAATTGCCGGTACGAGCACGGCCGGGGCGACGTACATGAGCCCTCCGTGCTCCGGCGAGCCGTAGTCTCGAACCCACACCACCCGCCCGGTCTTGTCCACAAGGATGAAGGTGTGGCCGGGCTCGCTTCCCATCCTCCACCGCATTACGCCGTACTCACGAGCGACCTTGGCACCCTGATCGGAGAGCAGAGGAAGGGTGATGCTGAGCTTCGCTCCCTCGCTCTTCCAGGCCTCAACCGGATCGGAGGCCACGCTGAGGAGCTCCACCCCGAGTGACTGGAACTCCTTGCTGTTCTGCAGGTCAACTACCTGCTGCATGCAGCCCGCTCAGCCAGGGCCCATGCTGAAGTACAGGAGTACCGCCTTCCGGCCTCGAAACTCCGAGAGCGAGACGGTGTCGCCGCTGGTCGAGGGAAGAGAGAAGTCAGGGGCGACCGAACCGACGCGAACACCGCCGGTAGCTGTTTGGGATCCTCCCCCTCCCGAGCACGCCGTGCCCACCAAGAGCGGAACGATCGCGAGGGCCAAGAAGCCGGGGATCCGCCTCATCGCGCGCCCTCCAGGATCCTCCTGCGCTCCGCGAACTCCTCGGCGCTGATCTCTCCGCGCGCGAAGCGCTCCTCCAGGATCTGGCCGGCGGCCGCGCCCGCGGCGGGCTGCCCGAACCTGCAGACCGCCCATACGCCGAAAGCGATCAGGGCCCGCGAGGATCAACGGTCCGCCGAGCCATCCGAACCACATCGCCCCGGACATGCCTGCCATGTCGCACCCAAGCATCCGTTCCTCCTATCTCGGTGTCGTTCGACTCTTCATACATTCACTCATCCGTTCCGTTCGGACGACCGCCATGGCCTCCGCGCGGCATGAGCCGCTGGATCTGATCGGTCAAGAGTTCGTACGAGGACGGCCCGATGGTCTTGTGGCGGATGACCCCATCTGGACTGATGAAGAAGGTCTCCGGCACCCCATAGACACCGTAGTCGAGGGCGGTGCGTCCTCCCGGATCCTCGACGGTGGGCCAGTCCCCGCCCATCTCTTGTATGAACCGAAGGGCCGCTTTCTTGGAGTCTTGATAGTCCACACCGATCAGTACGACCCCCAGATCCCGGTAGCGCTCCCACGCCGCTAGCAGAGCCGGATGCTCCTCCCGACACGCCGCGCACCAAGAGGCCCAGAAGTTGATGACCACGACCTGACCACGAAACTTCGAGAGCCGGATGGTCTTGCTCCCATTCAGGGTCCGGAGGGCAAATTCCGGCGCCCGGCGTCCCAGGAGAGGAGAGCGGATCACCGAGGGATCTCGGGAAAGGCCGGAGGCGAGCAGCGCGGAGAGCAGGAAGATACCGCCCAGGACGGCGCCGACGAGAATCCACCTCCGCCTTCGGCGGGAGGGCCCGCCCGCCGCGGAGAAGGGAGAAGCTGTGGGATGATGCTCCAGCTTCCCGGACTCGTCGCCACCACGGTCGGAGCGCTCGGTGGGGACTAGCTCAGCCACTAGATAGGCACTCCCTGCTCGGGCGCGTCGCCCTCGTAGGACTGACCGGCCGGTGGCGGGAACCGGTAATGGGCCACGAAGTCGAAGGCGACGGCGAGACTCAGGTCGCTGCACTCACGGACGTGGTGCCACGCGACCAGGACCATCTTCTTTCCGGCCGGCAGCCTCCCGGCTGGCCCCTGATCGGGGTAGTCATAGGGAGCAACGATTACGTGATCCCGGTTGGCCGGATTTTCGAAGAACCCAGTGATCCGGTCCAGGTCTCCGCCCGAAGCGGATGGGTCGTACCAGATGATTGCCGCCCCGTGCTCGAGAGAATGAATGGCCGAATACACCGGGGGCGGGGACGAATAGACCCCGGCGTCCAGCGGGCTGGGATCATGCGGCCCGGAAGCGGGCAGTGTCGACGGGTACGTCGACAGTGCCGGAGGGGAGGCGACCTGCGCCCCGATATGGGCCTGGTCGGGCGCGCCCGAATACGCAGCGATCGTCTTAACCGGCCCGCATCCCGCGGCTTTGGCCTGCGAATCCGCCTGAGCCAAGAGCGTCCGCTGCTGGGCCGTCAGGGCCGCACCGTGCTTGGCCCTGGTGGCTCCATAGATGATCGCTCCGACCACCGCGACGGCGATGAGGGTATACACCCCGTTTCGGTAGTACCGGCGTCGGACTGCCTTTCGACGAAGGCCCTCGCGGTGCCGGCGAGCTTCTTCTCGACGGCGGCGCTTTTCATCTTCTGTGATGGTTTGCCGGGCTGGCT
>WNGF01005842.1_pt1 | contig 15491 bp, 20 predicted proteins | sample 5400641 | NCBI WGS metagenome assembly WNGF01 (sample SAMN13153371, study PRJNA577476) | soil metagenome | isolation source: 80 cm soil or saprolite under grassland replicate 2 | place: USA:California | collected 2016-06-15
CCTTTTGCACCAAGGGCTTCGGACCGTTCATCTCTTCCTGGCCCGCCTCGGCTGCTACCGGCTGGAGCGACAATTGCCGGGTGGGTTTGCTCTCCCACTGGAGTTCTGCGCCTTTCCACGGCGCACTCAGACACGCTCTTAGCGTGATTAGCCAATCGCGTTGACCACGGCGCCACAAAACAAAGATGACAGGGTAAAGCAACAGTTCGAGCACTCCCGACGTGACGACACCGCCAATCATGGGCGCGGTGATGCGCTTCATTACGTCCGCGCCGCTTTGCGTGGTCGGCGACCACATGATGGGCAGCAAACCGAACAGGATGGCGCAAATGGTCATCACCTTGGGGCGGATGCGCTGAACCGCGCCTTCGATGACTTAGCCGAGCAGGTAAAGAAACCAGAACGCGCCCACGAGCGAGAACGGCACGGCCAGCAGCACGATGAATGTCTTCACCCCACTCTTGGTGTTCATGTAGATCAGCGCGAAAATGATCAGCAGCGTAAAGGGCACGACCACTTTGAGCCGCTTTCCCGCGCTCTTGAGATACTCGAATTGTCCGGCCCATTGCATGTAGTAGCCGGCGGGGAACTGTACGCGTTCGTTGATGCGTTTCGAGGCGGCGTCCACGTAGCCCTGGATGTCGTCGCCGGTGATGTCCACGAAAACGAAGCCGACGAGCTGGCCGTTCTCGTTGCGTATGGAAGGCGGTCCGGTCTTGTAGGTGATGTCGGCGAGCATCGAGATGGGGATTTGAGCCATCATCGGGCTGCCGCCGCCGCTCGCGCTCGACATGGTCGGCTTCGCACTTTAATCGCTGAGAGTAAGTCGCAGCAGCGGCTATTATCTTTCAAGCATTTTCTCTGCTTATTCAATCTTCTTCTCGTATTGGGCGCTGTTCGTCTTGGATTCATCAAGGCAGCCGTGGCAGTAGAGTTGCCCGCCTTCCTCGGCGTCCGGAATGGGCTCGGTCTGACGTATCCGAAGCTCAGGGCCGCCGCCCGAGCGGCGGCCGACGTGCCCGCAGACGCCCGCGCGCGTGGTAAAGGCGCATCTCGACGGTCTTCACTGAGCAATTCAGCAGGGCGGCAATCTCCGCCTGCGACTGCCCCTCGAAGGCGACCAGCACCAGCGGAGAGCGCAGTTTCTCGGGTAGGTCGGCCAGACGCGCGTTCAAGTCCATGAACCATTCCTCGACCAGGAGCTGGTCGCCGGGGACTCGTGAGGGGTCGATTGGTTCGGCGAACGGATCCTCCCCCTCTGCGGCGGCCACGAGTTCCAGCGGCACGACTTCGGGCTGGCGGGCGCGGCGGCGGAGACGGTCGCGCGTCAAGTTTGTGGCGATGGTGTAGAGCCACGTCGAGAAAGCGGAGTGGAAATCGAACCGATACCGGCTTTGATAAACCCGTGCGAAAGCCTCGTGCACCACTTCAGCTGCCTCGGTGCGGTCGTGCAGGAGCCGGAGCACAAACCGCGTCAGCGCCGGAGCGTGTCGTTTCAAAAGATCCCCCAGCGCATAGTCGTCGCCACCCTGTACGCGGACCATGTCCGTTTCGTCCCGTACCTGGGTCGACAGTTTCGGAGCATTCATGGCGTCCTGCGGCGATGCTTCAGCGGGTCAGCGCGCGGTTAACATCCGAACGTGCAGCAACGGGCCGCGAGCAGCGTGAGGGCAGTCAGCACGACTCCGAGAAGGACGAGGGTTCGGTTCATTTGCATGGATGGCGTTGGCGGTATAGCACCGTCACGGTGCGATGCCGTCGTTGCGTGTCTCTCTGCTGATACGCCGCCGAGGCGCGAACCCCTCAGAGATTTTGGCCTGGAAACGGGGCGAGGGCGTCGGAAGGAGGAATCCGCTGGCGCAGCTGCGCGGGCGCGGCGACAGGGCGTTTTACGCAGTGGGGAATTGATTCACTCTAACTTTATTCGCTTGTCGAAAAAATATTGTCTCGCAGGCAGCGCGGCGATTCCTCCACAGTTCAATTGTCTCAAGTTCCCGTTACAACCGCTCCTTCCGGTTGGGTTGGGGTCGTGGTTGTCCATTCCCGGCCCCAACTTTTTGCAGCCGGAGCGAGCGAGAAGCGGGGCGGATGACCTCAGTCAAACAAGCAACTGAAGGAACAGAACATATGCAAGCTCACAAAAGGATCACGGGAGGAACAGTATGAAAGTGAACAAGTGGACCTTGGCTCTGGCAACCCTCGGGTTGGTCAGTCTCCCAACGGCTAGTCAGGCCGAGGAAAAGATGAACCAAGTGTGGACGGCCCTCTCGTCCACCACCATCAGTGGTTACGTTAATACCTCGATTCACTGGAACACGGGCACGGGCAATGGCACCGTCCCAGGCTACGTCTATAACACCTCGGACAAGCAGGACGGGTTCAACCTCAATGTGGTTGACCTGACCATCCAAAAGGCCATGGACGAAGCCCAGTGGGCGGCGGGTTACAAGGTGCAATTGTGGTTTGGCCCGGACGCGACGACCTTCGGGACGACCTTGGATGGCGCTGGCAACAATAGTCCGGTCGCTATCAAGCAGGCCTATGTCGCGTTGCGCACGCCGCTCGGCAACGGGCTGGATTGCAAGGTGGGCGTGTTTGACGGTTTGCTTGGCTACGAAAGCCACGATGCCGGCAGCAACCCCAACTACACACGTGCCTACGGCCTGGCTCTGACACCGCACACGCACACCGGTGTCGAGATGTCCTATCAGTTCAGCCCGCTCATCAGCGCCTCCGCCGCCATCGCCAATACGGTTGGCCCGGTCATCAACCAGCGCGCCAACCCGCCCAAGTCTGAATCCTTCAAGGCCTACACCGGTATCCTGGCCCTAACGGCGCCTGACGACTGGGGCTTCATCGGCGCCTCCACGTTTTACCTTGGCGTGCTCAACGGCTTCAATAACGGTCCCGGATGGACCCAGACCAGTTGGTACTCGGGCATCACGTTGAACACCCCAGTCAAGAGCATCAAAGTGGGCGGGTCTTTCTCGTATCTTGGCACGACCGGTTTTGGACCCGGCGACCACGATTACGCCAATGCGTGGGCGCTCTATTCCTCGTTCCAGGCAACGGAGAAGCTGAGCCTGCACTTGCGCGGCGAGTACGCCTCGACCGACACCACCTTGCTGGGCAGCAGCGCCAATCCGCCCGGCGGTAACAGCGAAGTGTTCGCTCTGACGGGCACGCTCCAGTACGATCTCTGGAAGAATGTCCTGAGCCGGCTGGAGATCCGGTGGGATCACTTGGCTGGCGATGGTGACATGACGCGGTACGGCGGCTCTCCGATAATTGGAGGCGGTTCGACCGGGGGCGCCAAGCGAAACAACGTCTTGATCGCCGCCAACGTTATCTATCAGTTCTAGCCTGAACGCGCAGATGTGCAGGTCCGCCGAGCGCACCCCCCCTGCGGAGCGGACGATGCGGCGCCTCTGGGCTCTTCGGCTCCCAGCACGAGTCGTGGTCTGCCCCGGTTGGTGGCTCGGAGTGTCTTCGTCGCAGTCGTCATGCAGTTTTTCGCGGGTTGCGCGACGGTGGGCGTGGAAAAACAACGTCTGGTCTCGAAGTCGAACATGCGGTTCAGCGAAGTGCGCGCGTTTGGAGTCGCGACACGGATCGCTTCGCAACTGGAACCGGGCCGGGTGGTCACGGCAGGCGCGCAGGCTTCGGTGTGCACGTCTTGCCGCTGAGGTTGGCAATGAGCGGCGCCAGGTCGCGAGGACTGGCGCTGGTTGCAGCGCTGGCAAGCGTCTGCCTGAGCCGGGGAGCGCTGGCTCAGGCCGTGCCTGACTTCGGGCTGCCGCACCGCGACAACGGCCAGTCCGTTCACTTGTCGGATTTCTCCGGACAGATCGTCTTGCTCGATTTCTTCGCTTATTGGTGCGCGCAATGTCGCGCTGCCTCGAAAGCGCTCGAGGCCGACGTTCAGGAGTTTTTCGCTGCCCGGGACGGAAATCCACAAGGGATCCCAGTCCGCGTCGTTTCCATCAACATCGAGAAGACACACCCGGAGTCGACCGATCAATTCATCGCCAGCACTGGCATGAGCCTGGTGCTCGACGACTTTTCTGGCTCTGTGCTGAAGCACTTCGGCGCGGTTGGCATTCCATACTTAGTCTTCATTGACGGCTCGCGGTCGCGCTCGGACTCGCCGGCCTTCAGGGTTGTCTACACTCATTGCGGCCCACTGAGCACGCAGGTGAGTTATACGCATTGTTTAATCGATTCACTCTAACTTTCTTCGCTCTTCAAAGAACTGTTGTCGCGCAGGCAGCGCGGCGTGATCTGTGCATGTCAACTGCCTGCTTTTGCTCATGCGCACCGCGTTCGGCCCTTCGCAGAAAGAATGACTGAGTTCAGAATGAACGAGTTGACCCCTTCGTGAAGTCCGCTGGCACATTACCTGCGTCCAGCGTCTCGTCCTGTTACAGCCGTTCCTTCCGGTTGGGTTGGGGTCGTGGTTGTCCATTCCCGGCCCCAACTTTTTGCAACCGGAGCGAGCGCGAACCAATGGCGAACGAACTCAGTCAAACAACAACCGAAGGAATACCACGTATGCGGACAGACAACCAAATGTCCATCGCACTCGGTCTGACAGCGGTCATCATGGCCTGCGCCACAACAACCCAAGCCGACGATAAAGAGCTGATCGAGCAGGTAAAACAACTTGAACAACGCGTGGCGGAATTGGAAGGCAAAGGCCCGGCTGCTGCGGCGGCGAAGGCAACACCCTGGGAGGCGTGGATCGGTGCGGTTAAGTTCAGCGGGTTCGCGTCGGCTTCCTATCTCTATAATTTTAACCGGCCCTCCGCGCTAACGGCCGCACCGATCGGCGGCGCTACGGACTACACCCGTGGTCGCTCTTTTGATGGCGCGCACAACGAATTTGCGCTCAACAAACTAAAGCTCGCCCTGGAAAAGCCGGTGGATTACAGCGCAACGAACTGGGATGTGGGCTTTCGTGCTGACTTGATTTTTGGCCAGGACGCGGCTCTGATTCAATCAGGCGGCTTGGCCCTCGGCTCTCACGGCGATCTGGAACAGTTGTACGTGACGGTCAACGTCCCCATCGGCCGCGGTCTGCAAGTGTCGGCCGGTAAATGGGTCACCTTAATGGGCGTTGAAGTCATCGAGGAAACGGCCAACCCCAATTGGTCTGAAGGCAATCAATTCCTCTTCGTGGAGAACTTTACCGGCACCGGTCTTCAATTGAGTTACAAGTGGTCTGACAAAATTGACACTCAATTCCGCGTCTATAACGGCTGGGACGTGGTCAAGGACAACAACAACGCTCTATCGTACATGGGCCGCATTGGGTTCGCTCCCGACGACAAGACCAGTATCGGCCTCGTCGGCTACGGGGGTCCAGAACAAGCCGGCAATTCCGGCGCTTGGCGCAAAGGAGTCAATCTCGTGGTCAGCCGGAAGATTACAACAAAGTTGACAGCGTGGGTGCAAGGCGACTACGGACAAGAGGATCAGAGCGCCGCGCTGCCGATCCCCACCAAAGATGCCGAGTGGTGGGCCGGAGGTCTGTGGGTGACCTACGATTTCACCGACAAGATCGGACTCGCTCTCCGTGGAGATTACTTGAAGGACAAGGACGGCGCACGCACATCAGGCGCGCCCCTGACTGCACCCTTCCCGGCCAACACCGGCCAGGATTTGACGGGTCTAACGTTGACCCTGAACCTCAAGCCTTACAAGAACCTTCAGGTTCGTCCTGAAGTGCGATGGGACCACTCAAGCGGTCACTTGTTTGGCGACCGGAACAACGATACCGGTCGCGCAAGCCAGTTTACCGCCGCTCTCGGAGTGGCCTACCTCTTCTAGCCTGCCAGAGGGCGCTGGCTTGGACACGGGACGACAGCTATGCCGTCCCTTTTTGCCGGCGTCCACGAGATTCGCTTGGCCCAGTGCAAAAAAGCAGAAGCTTTCGGCAATTTACGTGAAGTGTTGTGTGAATGGCCGTCGTATCGGAGGACACGAGCGAACACTTGTTCGCTCGAAGAAACAAAGAAACGAAAGAGTCATGAAAACGAAATCAGCAATCAAATCAACGTCAATCGCCGCGACTCTTGGGTTGGCACTCCTTTTGCCGGGAGTCCAAACCGGAGCACAAGAACCTCGCTACAGTTCCAAGCCCTGGATTCCCATGAAGAGGATTGAAACATCCAAGGACTTCGAGGCTCTGCCCAAGTCGGCGCAAATAGCGATGGCCTGTGCGAAATGCAAGTCCGTGGTGGTCACCATAAAAAGCCAACTCACCACCAAACCCAGTGGCGGGACAGTCGAGCAAGCTTTGATGGTCCATCAATGTCCCGGCTGCGGTGGCACCATGACCGTGCGGGGCGATAAACAGAGCCAAATGATCCACACGTGCAGCAAGTGCGGGGATGATTCGGCCTTTTGCTGTGCTACCACGAAGGACACCAAGGGCACCAAAGGGATGGACAAGAAGTGAGTGGTTTTCGATGTCACTCGCCACCTGTTTGACGGCCACGTTAGTACGCGTGTTCTTGTCGAATTACTTCAGGGGCGCGATCTCAAACACTTGCGAACGCTGCGGCCTCTCGGTTTCGTTCTGGCGGAGCCAAGGTTTCGTCGAGGAACTCCCGGTCGTCGTGCTGGCGAAGGCGGCGCCCATCTGGTCGGCGAACACTCGCCTTAGCTCACCCGGTAGAAGCCAGGGCTTGGTGGACTGGCTCTCGGCCCTCGTGGCGACGCCACTCGTCGCGGGGTTTGCGGCGGTCTGCGATACCTGGAATTCATCTTGAGTGCGGAGTTCGGATTGATGGATCCACGGCTTGGTGCTGTAGCCCTGGTCGTGAGCGTTCAGCAGCGTGGCAGGCGCCATCGCTGAGAACAACGTGATACGTGACAATGTCTTTTTCATATCATTCTTTCTGCGGCGGTCTGTGCTGCCCGCCGGCTCTGTTGACTATTTACCCCTAATACGCCGACGCCCTCCCATCCTCTCGTTTCTTGTGACCAGCGTGGATCCCGCCATTGACCGGCTCCTCCATCTTTGGCGACGCTCCGCAATCGATAAGAATCTCTGAGGGATTCCACGAGCCCCGGCGTATTAGAAAAATGAAGCCGTCGATAGCGCCAACAACAGGGCGCTTAAACGGACAGCATCAACCAGCCAAATCAACAAGGGCGAAAAATGAAAACAACCAACTGGTCCAACAAGCGGCTGCGCGGCCTCGGCATTGCGCTACCCTTGACAGTAGTGGCTCTGCTCGCGACATCCTGCGCGACGACGCACGAAGTCCGCTGGAGCACGAGAGTAGATCAGGGCTCGGCAAAAGGAGGCGCGACTGAGCTTACTAAGCCAACGAATTGAAGAATGGCACGTCGCAAGACCAGGTGCAGCGGATGCTGCCAGCCTTGGAAAGAGCGTTCCCGGGCATCACCGACCAGTTCAAACGACAAGGCCGCCCGCTTCCACTGGCCGACATATCCGTTCACCAAGGCCAGCTATGCCTGCTACCTTCCCGGACAATGGACAACGATTGCCGGGGCAGAGATCAAGCCGGTCGGCAACCTCTACTTCGCCGGAGAACATTGCAGCCGCGATTTCCAGGGCTTCATGAATGGCGGGGCGGAAACCGGTAAGCAGGTAGCGCAAGAATTGAGAAGGGTCTTGCGGCGGTGGCGACCCGCCAATGTTGGCGCATAAATAGCAGCGTCAGGAAAACCGCAGCTCCCCCGACATGTAGATTTCGTCACCATCGAGGACTTCTTCGCTGACTCCATCAGCCACTGCTCGGCGCTGGTTTCAGGCGACGGCGCGCCTGAGGGACGCGGGCGGTTGCGTGAAAACTCCAGCTTGTCCGGGTACAACAAAAGGCGGGGCGACTGAACTGGCGAAAGCGATAAAACGATAACCGGTCAAGACCTACACTTCTACAGCGCGGGATACATTCCCCCAACGTAGCGACCGTAGCCGTTGAAGAGTTGCGTCTTCACGCGGTCGCCAGAGTCAACCATGCGCTCGGTGGCTTGCGACCAGCGCGGATGCGGCACCCTGGGATTCACGTTTGACTCGAACGGATATTCGTCCGGCAGCAGCGTCTCCCAAAAAGTCGCAGGTTGCTTCTCGACGAACTCAATCTTCACGATGGACTTGATGCTCTTGTAGCCATACTTCCACGGCACCACGAGGCGGATGGGCGCACCGTGTTGCTTGGGCAGCGGCTTGCCGTAGATGCCGGTCGCCAATAGCGTCAGCGGGTTCATCGCTTCGTCGAGCCGCAAGCCCTCGTGATACGGCCACGGATATTGCGGCGCCTTCGCGGTTCCTGGGGCCTGGTCGGGACGATTGAACGTCTCGAAGCGGACAAACTTCGCTTCCGGCTTCGGCACGACTTTCTCGATGAGCTTGCTGAATTGAAATCCTGTCCACGGCACAATCATCGCCCACGCCTCGACGCAACGGAAACGATAGACTCGTTCCTCCAAGTCGAACATTTCGGCGAATTCCATCGCATCGAGTGTCATCCGGTTCTCGACCAGGCCGGTGATTTGCACCGGCCACGGCGACGTGACGAACTTGCCGACGTAGCGGAAGGCGTCCTTCGCCAGGGAGAATTCGTAGAAATTGTTGTAGACGCCCGCTTCCCTTTCGTTAGTGAGGCCCCAGCCGGGATTGAACTCCGCGTTGCGCTGCGCCGGGTAACCTTTGACAGGCGCGACCGGCCCGGCTTCTGGCAGTGCAGCAGATGAACTGGCCGCGTCAGGTGATGACGGCTCGGACTTATTGCAACCCACGAGTGTCGTCGCGAACAGGCCTGCGCCCGTGAAGCCGAGGTGCCGAAGGAAGTCGCGGCGATTCTGAAACACCGCTTCGGGCGTAACCAATCGCTTCGGCAGAAGCCACTCAGGTCGATGAACGGCGCTGGCCATGTGGAATCAGTGCTTTTGTCCGAGCAACAAAAACAGCAGAGGGACCACGACTCCCAATGCCAATGAGCTCCAGACGGGCCATTTCTTCGGAGTGAAGCGCACGGCCATGACGACGCCTAAGGCCAGTGTGACTACAAGCGCCACGGCCATCACGATGACCAGCGCGCGGAACAAGGTCGGCGAGTAGGCGCTGGCAGATTCGGTCGGATAAATCGAGTCAACGTGAACCGAGGTCAGTCGCGCCTTCCAATCGCCGAGTTCGCCATGCCCCTTCTGGCGGTTCGGCGTTACGGTCTGATACCAACCGCTGAGGACGAAAAAGAGCAGCAGCGGCGCGAAGAAGCAGCCGAGATAGGTGTGGAGGCGTCGCAGTGATTTCATTGAGCCTCCGGCCTGCGCCGGCGACGCGGCCAAGCATCAGCAACTCGGTTCATGGCGTTCATTGTCCGCATCGTAGTTCTTGCATTGTTGACTAACGTTGCTTTGTTGTTTTTGCAAGATGCCGAAGAATCGGCGTCTCTGAGCATAGGTCGGCGGCGACACGGAAACCTTACGCGGGTCCCCTCCGAGGACTCAGGCTTGAATGCTCCGCCAGGCCGAAAAAACTGCGGAAGCCCGTGAGGAGCCTCCGCTGCTTCCTAAACGGTCTGGCGGCTGCCGCGCTACTTCTTCTCCTCTTTCTCGGCCACTTCGAGCTTCTTGATATATTTGGCGCTGTCCTTCTTGAAGTCGTCAAGGCAGCCCTTGCAGCAGAGTTTGATTTCGCGACCTTCGTGCGTGAACACATACGGCGCACCCATGCTGCCGAGCTTTTCGTCGTCCGTGATGCAGGTCTTGAGAGGATATGGTTTAGGCTTCTCCGCTTTCTTGTCGTCGGCAGCGAAACCCGAGAGCGGAGCAGCGAGGAGAAGGCTGAGTGCGGCAATCGCCGCGAGTTTGTTCGTTTTTGTTGTTTTCATTGTTTTGGAGATCCGGACAGCAGCCGCCAAGGAGGTGGGGTTGGTGAGCCCGCGGAAACGGACTGCCACCCGAATCAAAATGGTTTCAATGCGCTTCATTTCTCGCGCGACATGCCGAAGGCCGGCAAAACAGTTCGTTCTTGAATCCAGGTCGAATAACGCTTGCCCTGCTCTGGCGGCATGGTGCGGCTGACTTCGAGAAAATGTGCAAGCATGTCCCGCTGACATTCGCCCCGAAGCTTGGCGTTTTCGGCGATGGCCACTTCGATCTCCGCCGTCATTTGGTTGGTCGCCGCCAGGAGCAGCTTCAGGCGCTTGTTTTGCGCGTTGATGCGGCGGCACATCTCCTCGCAATGGGGCTGGTAAGCTTCGTGAAGCTTTGTGATGCCGGCAAGCTCGGCGTCGGTGAGGTTAAACTCACTCTTGAGCCACGCCAGTTCCGGCGTTTGCGCCTTCGCCAACTCGCGCGGTGAGGCGGTGCCAAGATAGTAAAATCCGCAGAACGCGCTCGCACCGACGACAAGTCCCACAGTGAGAATGACGGTTGCGGACTTCATGGCTTAGAGGCCCGGCTTCTGATACGGGTCAACCGACTGCACGTAGCGGGTGCCAAGCTCGCCTTTCAGGCGGACCGTTTCGTTCCGAGCCTGCATGTAGCCAGCCGCGACGCCGGCCACGAGCAACACCGTCACGTAGGCGACTGCGACGGCTGGACGCGGAAGGGCTGTGCTCAACCAATGCTGGAGCGCATCCCAAAGCGAAGGCTTTACACCTGTCCGATCAATCCGCCGCCAAACCCCTTCGGCAAAGCGCGGCGGAAGGGGCGTCGTGACCTTCCACTCCAGCAAGAGCGTGCGGAAAGGTTCAGGGTTTTCCGAGGGACGTTCTAGTTCCATAAAGTTCGTGACTCGGGTGACAGGTTCAACTGCCGCCCGCGTAATTCGATTTCGCCGTTTTACAAGAACTGCGAATTGGTCGTCCGCACAGCAAGACATCGTGATCTCGTGTCGCGCTATTTGCTCTTTTCTTTAAGCGGCGCGATTTCAACCGGCGCCGGGAGGAAGTAAGGATTCTTGGCTGCAGCGCCAGGATAGTTGCCACTAACGAGATTCGGTGTCGCGGTGTTGCTAGGCACGAACCTCGGGCGATTCGGTTCCGTCTTGGCTGCGGCGCCAAGATAGACGCTCGACACCAAGTTGGGACTGGCATTAATGCTGGCCACGGTCTTTCGTTCGCTCAATTGTTGCTGCAACCGAGGAGACGCGGCGATGTCGGCCGCGTTTGCGGTGGTGAGGGTGAAACCGAGCGCGACAGCGCCCGCGAGCAGGAGTGTGGTATGGGTCTTCATAGCGGTGTTTGTTTCGTTGTTTGTCACTACACCGATCACTACGCCGCTCCGGACCCAAACCCTCAGACATTTTCAGATGCTCGGAAACACCACGAGCATAAGGCGATGAGCAGCCATGCGAGAAGAGCGAACCGGCTAGAAGCCCGCCCGGCGTCCTTGCAAGACCAGTTTCCCTGCTTTCGCGTCGAAGGTTACGCGCTCGAACCGCACCAGCAAGCCGTTGCCAAGAAGTCCATACTCGCCGGGAAAAATGGGGCGCCGATGCAACCCAGTCGGGACAGAAGTAAAACTCGTCGAGCCGAGCTGCACTGTGGTCTCGGTGGTTGGGATTTCCAGCTCCGTCAGCCCGACTGACACGCCGCTGGCTCTCGTTGCGCCCCATACCGCGCTCGCGACCCACTGCAACTCCGAAGTGCAGCCTGTATCGACTCGCATCCTTTGGGGCTTGCCGTTGTTGACACCCACTGCTGCCAGCAGCGCTCCACGGCTGGTCTTCAAATCGACCACACTCGCGTCTTTGGCAACCTCGCTCGACCGCAGCAGTCGAACCTTCCGCTCGACGAAATCGATCTGCACCACGCACCCACGGAAGAAGTCCGCGCCCAGCAACCCGTCCACACCGCAGTCGCAGGCGCGGCTCAACTCCCCCAAGTCCACCGCCAAATACTCCTTTGGCAACGCGACCCCGCTCGCGGTGACGGCCAAGCGCTGTGACCAGAAACCTTCCGCCGAACTGCCCACACCGTGCACGCGCACGCGTTGACCTAGCTTCACGCCGAGCCGTTTTGCCGTGTGGAGATTGATGACGCTCGCGCCTGCGCCGGAATCGAGCAGAAAGTTCAGCGGGCCTTCAGATTGCGGCACGGTGACGCGGACCCAGACCAGGCCCTCGCGGAACTCAAATGGAAACTCACCCGGCAGCGCAGACTCCGCCGACACACTCCAGCAGGTCGCCAACACAATTACCGAAGCCATCAAACGGCAGAACATGTCAACGCGTGCCGCAACATATGTGCCAACGACTGCAATGCGAGTCAATCGCCGAGAATACAGGCGGTTTCAAAGGCAGTTTCTCCAAAGCCGGCGGCGGCACCTGTCGCTTATTGGCCACCGCGGGCAGATCCGGTGACTTGGACGGCCCGGCAGACACCGAGGGTTGCGCCGGGCAACAGCCGTCGTCGACCTGAACCGGGGGACACTTTACCGAGCCGTAGGAGCAGAAGACACAGCAATCGCCGGGCTTCGGCTTGAGGCGCGCGCCGCAGCCGGGGCAGTCCCAGAAGAACAGGCAGGCGTCGGTCGGCATTGTTTCCGTCGTGCGTAAGCCGCAGTGCGGACAGGTGATGGTGGACTCAAGGACCGCTTTCACGCGCCCTCCGTCCGGCAGCACGCCGTGTGGAGCCGTTTGGCGATGATGTTCCACACCGCCGCGACCAGCAACCCGAACAGTGCAGCATAGACGAGCCCGGCATGGTAATAGCCATAATAGCCAAAGAATGCGACTCCGGCAGCAGCGACGCCCATGACCAGCGGCCCGCGCTGGCGATGTTGCCGGAAGGCAATGACATCACCCACGAGCGCGAGCACAACCATCACTTGAATCGTGTAGTCCGTGTAGCCGCGCACGGATTGCAGCGCGCTGAGGCCAAGCGCTCCGCCCACCGCTGCCAGCAACGGGAAGCAGCATGGTGCCATAGCCGCCGCAAGAAAAGCGCCGATGGCGCCGACCTTGTCCAGCACGAGCCAACGTTCGGCCGTGCCGGTCCGCGGCTGCGGCGTTTTTGCTGTTGCGTCAGTGTTTGCATTGAGGTTTGTCGCTCACCGTGAGATGCGCCTGCCCGTGAGTTTCATGCCTTCTCGCGTTTCGGCGAACCAATCCGACTCGGCCGGACCGTCTTTGATGGGTTTGTGCAAGAACCGTCCCGTTGGCCTGTCGAGGTGATTCTCGCCGTAGAAACCAATCTGTTTCGTCCACCAGTCGGGCCGCGGCGACTTCGACCGCCACGTTACACCGGGCACGAAGAACATGACCGCATCCCAAAGCGGCCTTTCGCTTGCCGGAGCCTCCGCCCACCGTGCCAGCCGCTCGCGAAGTGGATGCTCCTTTGGGAGCGCGGCCAACGCTTCGCGCATGTCGTCGTGAAAGTAATCTTCAATGAATGCGATGCCCACTCGACGTTGCGGGTCGTAGAAATGGCGAACGCGAGTTGAAGCAAGGCTTCGCGCCATGCCGGCGGCCTTGCTATCGTTGTCGCCTGGCAGCATTGGTAGCCAGACGAAGTAAACCCTCACGTCCGAGCTTCGACCGGCCTTAACGATCTCTTTCTGCACCGCACGGGCGCCATAGAGACATCCCCCTCATGTTGGCGACAGGAGGGCCAGGACGCGCAGCTTGTCCTTGTCGGCATTGAACTGTTGCCGGAGTGGCGCCAGGGAATCGGCGAGAACCGTCGTAGGCGCGTTCTTCTTAGCCGACGACTTGGCACCCCCGTTCGCAGCGCAGCCGGCGAGCAACAGGCAGCCGAAGAGCACAAACGCCGCCGTGGCCTTGGACAGCCGCGCGCAAACGCATTCGGCTGCATTGGTGTCTATTCGTAATTTCATGATAAGGCGCTATTTCCTTCTGTTGCCGAAACGAATCACGTTACCGTCGAGGTCCTTCACACCGAAATCGCGAGCCCATGGCATGTCTTCCAACTCCTGTATAATCCGGGCACCGGCGGCGCGGCACCGACTGCAAAATTCATCCACGTCCTCGTTGATGTAACAGTAAACGCAAATGCCGAACGCGCCATCGCCGGTGTGCTCAGTCAGCAGGAAGCGCAGTTCCCCGCGCTCGATGCCGATGCACAGCGGGAGTCCGGGCGCAAATCGATGCCCCGACACTTTGCGGAAGCCGAGGCACCGCTCGTAGTAGTCCAGACTCGCCAGCGCGTTCTTTACGCGGAGGTAGGGCAGGCAGATTTCAGACTTCATAACTTACCTTCAAGGTATTTGAGCAACCGACAGCCGGTGCCATCGGCATGCGCTTGGCATTCTTCGGCGAGTTTTTCCAATGCCCGACTCATCTGTCGCAGTGAGCGGATCCGCACATCGATATCGGCAATTTTGGTCTTCGCACACGCGCGAACGTCAGCGCACGGCATCCGCCGGCTGACGCGCAAGTCCAGCAAGCCCTTGATTTCGTTCAGCGTAAAGCCTAGTTGCTGTGCCCGGCGGATGAACCGGAGCCGCGTCACAGCGTCATCCGCGTAAAGACGATAGTTGGCCGCGGTCCGGCCCGGCTGTGGCAGCACGCCCGCGCGTTCGTAGTAACGCACCGTGGACTGGCCGATGCCTGGCCGGCGGGCGAGTTCGCCTATGGTAAGCCGCATAAATGCCCGCTTCATTTCAAGCCAACCCTAAACCTTGCACCGTAGTTCAAGGTCAGGAGCAGGTGCGGACGGCGGGTGCGGATGAGATGGCACGCTGTCCCGGTCCAAACCTCGTCGCGACCCGGGCCGGTCAACGCGCGGAAGGTCGCGTCCGTGTTGTCCGGGAGGATGTGTTGGGTCACTAACTCCTGCCGGAGACGAGGCGTCGTGTGCAACACACTGTCCGGCACGTCAGGGAAATTGTCTTCGAGCGAAGCTGAATTGCGAGTGCAGGGCCAGTTGACGGCGGCGGTGCGCAAACCCGCCCGGTGCAACGCGTCGTAAATCGTCGGCACGGCGACGAGTTGGGCCTGGTCGCGTTTGGGCTCGACCTTCACCGGCAACCCCGGCCCGTCGCGCAGCAGCACGCCGTTGTAAAGGACCGAATGCCTGGCGGGGCGCACCCCGGTAACAAGGGTGGTGTGATTCGGCCAGGTCATGGCGGGATTGGAGACGCGCAATCCCTCCGCCGCCACTCCATCTTCAGCCAATTGCCGCAGGCGCGGGATCGGTGTCCTGGCGTCCCAAAACATGCGTGCCGGGAAACCGTCGATGGTGATCAGCACAACGTATCGCTCATCGGCCGCGTGGCAGAGCGAAGCGGCCATCAAGGACAGATACAGAACAATGCCTGGGCAAGCGCTTTTCATAGATTGAACCTTTTCGCCGCCGGTAACTGTTCAGGAGTCATAGACGCCCGCCCTCACCCCGGCCCCACTGCCGTTGAATTAAGGAAGACCCTCCAATTGTGCCCCAACGGGGCTGCGTCCTCCAGCCCAGGGTTGGCCCGCGCAGCGGGGCTACCCTGGGTAGGCGCGTTGAGGGATCAACAACCCCAAAGGGGTTGTGGCGTCGGGTGCGGCT
>WNGF01011645.1_pt1 | contig 15491 bp, 14 predicted proteins | sample 5400641 | NCBI WGS metagenome assembly WNGF01 (sample SAMN13153371, study PRJNA577476) | soil metagenome | isolation source: 80 cm soil or saprolite under grassland replicate 2 | place: USA:California | collected 2016-06-15
CCGATGCTCCAGCACGAAGTAGTCCCACAGCATCATCAACCGGTGCTCGTCCAACACCTCGGAGCCGTCGCCGTGCCGGGCCAACACCTCGCTAAACGCCCGGTCGTACCGCGGCTGCCGGGAGAACGCCACCAGTTCCCCCTTCAGCTCACCCGCCCGATCAAGAAGAGCAGCATCCACCGCCATCAGCACAGCTCCGCCTACCAACGATCCGCGACCGCGCCACTCTACCGGTGAGTCCTTTGCCCAGCATCACCCTGGACGCGTACTCATGTGTTGCTCCCTGGCCCACCACCCCGGCGAAGATCTCCGTCAACGCCAGGCGGTGTTCGATTCCTCTTACTCTTTACTCTCGTGCGCTCCCGGGATTCGAACCTTGTGCAGGTGACTCTTACCGCTCAACCCGGGTGGCCCCAGGCATGGGCGGTCACCCACAGGCTGGGTCCTGGGGCGGCGGGGTTCGTACGCGTATCGGTCCGCCTCCGCTGACCGATAGGCGTACGAACACCGGGCGCGGTGAAGTAGGGCTGGATGCACGCGCGCCCCTCCACCTCAATCCGGTCCACCACCGCCACCGGCAACCCCTTGAGTTGCTCGGGCGCAGCCTCCGCAACCGCCAACCGGATGTCCCTGCGCAGCGCGATCAACTCCCAGCCGTCCGGCAGCGCCGGCTCTTGGCGGATTCGGCCTCCAGCGTCACTCGCCGGGCCTTGAGCCCCTCCGTTGCCCGCGACGCAGGGCTCCCGAGCCTGGTCGGGCCGCCGGATTTCCCTCCACTTTCCCTCCGCGTGACGCCAGGACGCGCGGGACGGAGCGCAACGGGCAGGGACGCCGGGTGACGGCTGGGGCCTTCGGCTGGCCGTTTGTGCACGTCACGGCCGATGAGCGGGGCCATGTGGGGATGGGACGGGACGCGCCGGTAGACGGCGGTTCGGTCTGTAAAATCGCCGGCTAGCGCCTACCCAGGTTCGAATCCTGGTCCTGCCACACTACGTTTGACCTGCGGAAACGCAGTTGCCGCCGGCCTGGTCACGCCCCAGCGCGGGCCGGATTTCGCTCCGATTTCGCTCCGCCCTCGATCAGCTCGGCTACCCGGGGTGCGGTCTGCGGGAGCTGGTGGATGGAGACGCGCTGGGCGAGCGCGCCGCCGTCGGCGTGGCGCAGCTGCGCGGCGATGATGGAGGCCGGTTCCTTGTTGGCCGCCATCGCCGAGGCCAGCGCATGGCGCAGCATGTGCGGATGGGCGTCCAGCTCGACACCCCGGGCGAGCTTGGCGAAACCGCCCCAAGCGCAGCAGACCGGCAACGATTGGGCCGTGCTCTGAGCGCTGCAACGACGGCTCGAAACAGGCGGGACGGCGATGCAGTACGGCTGGGCGGTCAGGCGTGTTATCTGATGGGATGGGCGCGGCTGGGAGTCGACCATGGCCGGGGACAGCGAATTCGAGGCCTTCTATGCGGCCACCTACGACCGGCTGGTCGGCCAGCTCCTGGTCGTCACCGGCAGCCTCCCCGACGCCGAGGACGTGGTGCAGGAGGCGTTCGTGCGTGCCTGTGGCCGCTGGCCTCACCTGCGCGACTACGACCTGCCCGAGGCGTGGGTCCGCCGGGTCGCCCTCAACCTGGCCGCCAGCGGCCTGCGGCGGGCGCGTCGGCGGGCCAGGCTGCTGATCCGCCTCGGCGCGGCCGACGTCCCCGCCCTGTCGGTGGAGGCGGTCGCCCTCACCGGGACGCTGCGCAAGCTGCCGCTGCGCGGCCGGGAGGCGCTGGTGCTGCACCATGTCGTCGGCCTGTCGGTCCAGGAGATCGCGCGCGAGCTTGGGGTGCCGGTGGGGACGGTGACCGCGCGGCTGTCGCGCGCCCGCGTGGCGCTGGCCCGCCTGCTCGCCGCCGAGGAAGAGGAGATTGGCCATGCGCAGGGATGACCTGGATCTGGACGAGCGGCTGGCCGGCCTGGCCGCCGAGGGCGCGCGTCACGCCCGCCCGCCCGCGCCGGCCACGATCCACCGGCGCAGCCGCCGCCGGCGGCGGCGCCAAGCCGCTGGGGTGGTCGTGGTTGCCCTTGCGCTGGGTGGTGCGGTGGTCGCCGTCCGGGCCGGCTGGCCGGCACCGACCGTGCCCGCCGGGCCGACGCCGAGCCCCACCACGCTCGCGCCAGCGCCAGGCGGGCGGCTCGTCCCCTGGATCGCGGCGCCAGCACCGCCAACGCCGGACCACCAGCCGGGGCCTCCCGCGGTCCCGCCGGGCACGCCGGCTTGCACGGCGGGCCAGCTGCGGGCGTCGGCCGGCTGGCAGGGCGCGACCGGCTCGCTGGCCGGCGCCGTGCGCTTTACCAGCCGGGCAGCGGCGTCCTGCTTCCTGGCGGGATACCCGACCATCACCCTGCTGGACCGGCACGGCCGGCCGCTGCAGCTGGCGGGCGACCCGGTCCCAGGCGACAAGGCTCCGCCCCCGGTCCTGCTGCGTCCCGGGCTGGCGGCGCGCGTCGAGTTCTTCTGGCGGAACTGGTGCGGCCCCGGCCCCGGCCCTGGACCGGTCGGCCTGCGCGTCACCCTGCCGCGCCGCGGCACACTCGCCGCGACCGTCGACCCCGACACGCGCCGGGACCTGACCCCGCGTTGCGACGCGCCGGCCGCCCCGTCCCGGCTGTCACGCGGCTCCTTCGTCGCCGAGGAGCCCGAGCTGCCCGACCCGCTCAGCAGCCTTCAGGTGCGGGTCACGTTGTCCCCATCGCTGGTGGCTGGGCGGCCGCTGCGTTACACGGTGACGCTCGCCAACCCCACGACCGCCCCGGTGTCGCTGGCCGATTGCCCAAGCTACGAGGAGCGCGTGAGCCTTGAGCATGGTGGCACGGCCGGTGAGCGCCACCTGCTGAACTGCGCCCCCGTGGGAGCGATCGGGCCCCGCCGGGAGGTGACGTTCGCGATGGTTCTCGACCTGCCGGCGACGCTGCGCCCCGGCAAGGGCGTGCTGGTGTGGCTGCTCCTCCGCGCGGCCCCGACGGGCGTGAAGACGCTGGTCACGGTCATCGGTCCCTAAGCTTACGTTTTTACCCTCGAACTATCTCGGCTCACGGGAGCGCGGCACGACCAGTCCCGATTCGTAGGCGGTGACGACCGCTTGCGTCCGGTCGCGCAGGCCGAGCTTGCTCAGCACGCGGCTCACGTGTGTCTTCACCGTCTCCTCGGTGACCACCAGCCGGGCCGCTATCTCCGGGTTGGACAAGCCCTCGGCGACGAGCCGCAGGACCTGCGTCTCGCGCGGGGTGAGCGCGGCGAGCGCGGCCGTGGACGGGGCAGCCGGCTTGGGGTGCAGCAGGGCGAGCTCGCTGATGAGGCGGCGGGTGACGGCCGGCGCGAGCAGCGCGTCGCCGGCCGCGATGACCCGCACGGCGTCGAAGAGCCGCTCGGCGGTGACGTCCTTGAGCAGGAAGCCGCTGGCACCGGCGCGCAGCGCGTCGTAGACGTACTCGTCCAGGTCGAAGGTCGTCAGGATGAGGACGCGCGGCCCACCCGCTCCGGAGCCGGCGAGCTGCCTGGTGGCTTCGATGCCGTCCGTGCCCGGCATGCGGACGTCCATGAGGACGACGTCTGGCCGCAGCTCGCGGCAGATCCGTACCGCCTCGGCCCCGTCGCAGGCCGTGCCGACGACCGTGAAGTCTGGCTGGGTGTCCAGCAGTGCGGCGAAGCCGGCGCGTACGACCTGATGGTCGTCGGCGACGACGATCCGCACCGCCGGCGAGCTATCCACCGGGGGGCTAACGCTCGGCTCTGCTTCGCGCCCGGATCCCCCGCCACCGGCCTCGCTCTTGAGCCCCCCGGACCCCCCGGCGGTCATCCGAGCGCCTCGGCCTTGGCGGGCAGCCAGCCGTCGACGAGGAAGCCGCCGCCGGCCGCGGGGCCGGTGCGCAGCTGGCCGCCGACGGCGGCGGCGCGCTCGCGCATGCCGGGCAGCCCGTGACCGTCGGCCGGCGGTGCAGGGGAGGGGCCGGGTCCGTTGTCGCGGATGCGCAACCGCAGGGCGTCGTCGGTGTAGTGCAGTTCCACGTCGACGGCGGCGCCTGGCGCGTGGCGCCGGGCGTTGGTGAGGGCTTCCTGGACGATGCGGTAGGCAGCCAGCTCGACGCCCGGGTCGAGCGTGGCCGGCGGGCCGGAGACGATGAGGCGAGTACCCGTCCCGGACGCGTCCCGTGCCGCGTCGAGCAGGTCGTTGAGCTGCTCGAGGCCAGGCTGGGGCCGCCGGTCCGCGGCGTCGGTCTGGGCGTCCTCGCGCAGCACGCCGAGCAGCCGCCGCATCTCGGTCAGCGCGGCCCGCGCGGTGTCGCCGATCGCCGACAGCCGCTGCGCCCCGGCGGCGGGCATCCCGGGGGTGGTCAGCCGGGCCGTCTCCGCCTGCACGGCGACCATGGAGATGTGGTGGGCGACGACATCGTGCAGCTCGCGTGCGATGCGCGCCCGTTCACCGCGAGCCGTGTGCTCCAGCAGGGTGCCGGCGATGACCTGCCGCGCGGCGCTGTGCGCCAGCGCCTCGCTGCGCGCCCGCCGGGCGATGCCGGCCCAGGCGGCCGCCGGGGCCAGCGAGGCCAGCAGCACGGTGAGGACCCCTGCCTCAGAGCCCGTGGGACGGGGACCAGCCAGTGCCAGCACCAGGAACGGCACGGCAAGGCCCATAGCCAGCAGTTGTGCGCCGCTGCGCTGTGCGCCGTCCCGGCCGAGCCGGTACAGGACGATCAGCTGCGCACCCAGGCCCGCGACCGTCAGGGTGTGGAACAGCGCCAGCGACAGCACGCTCGCCGCGGAGACGGCCACGGCGGCCCCAGCCGGGCGCAGCAGCGCCAGCGGCAGCGTGGTGGCCAGGGCGAGCAGGCAGAGCACCAGGACGAATTGCCCGCTCACGCCGGTGGCCGCTGCCCGCGCGACCGACTCGGTCGCCGCGAGCAGCCCCAGCAGTGCGCCGCCTACGGCAGGCGCCTGCGGGGCCGCGGCGATCCGCCGTCCCCTGTCGGCCCATCCGCTGGGCCAGTCACCCGCTCGGCTCACGTAGATCATTGTCGCCCCTGGCTGGCGCACTGGCGTCCCCGTGGCCAGGGATACCGCCGTCCCCCGTGCGAGGGATGCGCGGCAGCGGACGTCCCCCGTGCCAGCGACGGCGAAGATGGCTCCCCGGCGTGACGACCGGCCCGCCCCTGCTCGGTAGCGTTCCTGGTATGAAAGCAACCATCGAAGTCACCGGCCTGCGCAAGCGGTTCGGGCCGACCGTGGCCCTGGACGGGCTGTCCTTCACGGTCACGCCGGGAAACGTCACCGGCTTCGTCGGCCCCAACGGCGCGGGAAAGTCCACCACCATGCGGGTGATCCTCGGCCTGGACGCGGCCGACGAGGGCAGCGCGCTGATCGGCGGCCAGCGCTATCAGAGCCTGCGGCACCCCCTGAACCACGTCGGGGCGCTGCTGGACGCCGCCGCCCTGCAGCCGAGCCGGAGCGCCCGCAACCACCTGCTGTGGCTGGCCCACTCCCAGGGCCTTGGCGCCCGGCGGGTCGACGAGGTGATCGAGCAGGCCGGCCTGCGGACCGCGGTCCGGCGCAAGGCGGGCGGGTGGTCGCTCGGCATGCGGCAGCGGCTCGGCATCGCGGCGGCACTGCTCGGCGACCCGCCGGTGCTCATGCTCGACGAGCCGTTCAACGGCCTGGATCCCGAGGGCATCGTGTGGATGCGCGGCTTCCTGCGGTCGCTGGCCGCCCAGGGCCGCGCGGTGCTGGTCTCCAGCCACCTGATGAGCGAGCTCCAGGACACCGCCAGCCATCTGGTGGTGATCGGCCGCGGCCAGCTCGTCGCGGACACCAGCGTGGCGGAGCTGATCACGGCCGCGTCCGGCGGCCGGGTCACGCTGCGCACGACCGCCCGGTCGGAGGCGATGACGGTGCTGGCGCACGCGGGGGCCACCGTGGCCGCCACCGACCGCGACACGCTGACGGTGTCCGGGCTGGCCCCAGAGCGGGTCGTGGCGCTGCTGGGCGAGCTCGCGGTGGCGTTCTCGGAGGTGTCGGCGCACCGCGCGACGCTGGAGGAGGCCTACATGGAGCTGACCCGGGACGCGGTCGAGTTCCGCGCCGCCGCGGCCGACGCGGCCGGGGAGGCGGCGCGATGACCACCGCCACCGGCACCGGCACCATTGCGCCGTACCGCTCCGAGCTGCCGGCCGGGCGGGACGGCTTCGCGCAGCTCCTGCGGGCCGAGTGGACCAAGTTCAGGACGGTCCGCGGCTGGGTCATCGGCATGCTGGCCGCGGCGCTGCTGACCGTGCTGGTCGGGCTGCTGGGCTCGGGGGGCGGCAGCGTCAGTTGCAGCGGGCCAGGCGGTCAGTCCTGCAAACCCTCCGCCCCTCCGATGGGACCGGACGGCGAAGCGGTGACCGACGGCTTCTACTTCGTGCGCCAGCCGCTGGCCGGAGACGGCAGCATCACCGTGCGGGTGACCTCGCTGACCGGCCTGTACTCACCCAACGGCGCGGCCCCGGCCGGCCAGGGCCCGCTGGCGGGGATGCGCAGCGGCACCCAGCCGTGGTCCAAGGCCGGGATCATCGTCAAGCAGAGCACCAGCCAGGGGTCGGCCTACGCGGCGATGATGGTCACCGGCAGCCACGGGGTGCGGATGCAGGACGACTACACCCACGACGTGGCCGGCCTCCCGGGTGCCGTCTCCGCGGCATCCCCGCGCTGGCTGCGGCTGACCCGCTCCGGCGACACGATCACCGGTGACGAGTCGGCCGACGGCACCCACTGGACCACCCTCGGCACCGCGCACCTGGCCGGGCTGCCTGCGACCGTGCAGGCCGGGCTGTTTGCCGCCTCCCCCGACTACGCGGTGACGACCCAGAATTTCGGCGGCGGGTCGAACTCGAGTGGCGGTCCCACCCAGGCCACCGCCCGCTTCGACCACGTCAGCCTCCAGGGCACCTGGCCGGGTGGCGCGTGGACCGGCGACGATCTACGAGGCCAGGCCGGCGGGAACGGGCCAAGCGGGCCAAGCGTCGGGTTCCAGCAGGCCGGCGGCGGGTTCACCGTGAGCGGGTCCGGCGACATCGCGCCGGCCCTGCCCGGAGAAGGGCCCCAGAGCAAGATCGAGAACGGCCTCGTAGGCGTGTTCGCCGGGCTGATCGTCGTGGTCGTCGTGGCCACGATGTTCATCACCGCCGAGTACCGGCGGGGCCTGATCCGCACCACCCTCGCCGCCAGCCCGCGGCGCGGCCGGGTGCTGGCGGCGAAGGCCATCGTGATCGGCTCGGTCACCTTCGTGACCGGGCTGGCCGCCGCCGGCGTCGCGGTCCCGCTGGTGGTGTGGCTGGAGCGCCACAAGGGCTTCTACGTGTTCCCGGTGACGTCGCTGACGGAGCTGCGCGTGATCGCCGGCACCGCGGCGCTGCTCGCCGTCGCCGCCGTCCTGGCCCTTGGCATCGGCACCGTGCTGCGGCGCAGCGCGGGGGCGGTCACCGCCGTCATCGTTGCGATCGTCCTGCCGTACGTCCTCGCGGTCGCCTCCGTCCTGCCCGCGGGCGCCGCGGAGTGGCTGCTGCGCCTCACCCCGGCCGCCGCCTTCGCCATCCAGCAGAGCATGCCGCAGTACCCGCAGGTGATCGGCAACTACACGCCGAACAAGGGCTACTACCCGCTGGCGCCGTGGGCCGGCTTCGCGGTGCTGTGTGCCTGGGCCGCGCTCGCCCTGGGCCTGGCCGTCGTCCTGCTGCGCAGGCGGGACGCATGAGGCAGGCGCTGCACGCGGAGTGGACCAAGCTGCGCACCGTGGCTGGCACCGGCTGGCTGCTGCTCGCCACCATCGCCCTGACCGTGGCGCTGAGCGCCGCGGCGGCAGCCGCCGTCAAATGCCCCACTGCAGGCTGCGGCCAGGACCCCGCCAAGGTCAGCCTCACCGGCATCCAGCTCGGCCAGGCGGTCGTCGCCGTCCTTGCCGTGCTGGCGATCAGCAGCGAGTACAGCACCGGCATGATCCGCACCACCCTGGCGGCGATGCCCCGGCGGGCCACCGTTCTGGCCGCCAAGGCGGCCGTCCTCACCGGCACCGTGGTAACGGCCGGGACCATCGCCGTCCTCGGCTCGGTGCTGGCCGGGCAGTTCATCCTGGCTGGCCGCGGCTCCACCGCCGCGCACGGCTCCCCGCTGCTGTCGCTGGGCGACGGGCCGGTCCTGCGCGCCGCCGCCGGGTCGGTCCTCTACCTCGCCCTGATCGCCCTGCTCAGCCTCGGCGCCGCCACCGCCGTGCGGGACGCCGCGACGGCCATCGGGGTCGTGCTCGGCCTGCTCTACCTCTTCCCGATCATCGCCCAGGCGGTCTCCGACCCGCACTGGCAGCGGCACCTCCAGCAGCTCGGGCCGATGACCGCCGGGCTGGCCATCCAGGCCACCACCCACCTCAGCAGCCTGCCCATCGGCCCATGGGCCGGCCTCGGCGTGCTCGCCGCCTGGGCCGCCGCGGCGCTGCTTGCCGGCGGGCTGCTGCTGCGGCTGCGCGACGCGTGAGGCCGGAGCTGAGTAGACCAGGTGGGGCGCGCGGCGGTTTCAGCCGGCGGACTGTTGCGGCGCGGTGAGCGCCACTACCGCCTCGCTGGTGTGCACCAGGAAGGTCAGCGTCTCCTGGAAGTAGAGCTGGACGCTGGTGGCATCGTGGGACAGGTAGCCGATGGACAGGTCCTGGCCGATGCGCAGCTCGAAGTCGCCGCCGCGGGTGGACAGCAGGAAGGCCCCGTCGATGGCGGGCGCCCAGATGATCTCGCCGTCCAGGACCCGGGCGATGTGCGCGTGAATCGGGTAGCCGTGGTCGGAGGTCTCGTTCACGGCGGTGTAGGCGGCGGCGCTGAGCGCCAGCGTGTACGGGCCGCCGACGCCCGCCAGCCGCAGCGCGGTCACGGCCTGGCTGATGGCGTTGGGGTAGTCGCGCACCTCGGCGGGCAGGAGCAGCGCCGGGTTCGACGAGCTGTTCCGGATGCCGACGATGCCGGCGGCGGCGTACCCCTCGAACACCGCGCGGTCCTCGGCGAACGCGATCTGCTTGGCGGCGTCCTTCACCGGCTGCCAGTCCGCGTCCTTGGCCCCGCGCTCGACGTCGTCGACCTGTTGCCGGTCGACCGTGAACGGCACCCGCAGCTCCACCAGCGGCTGGGACCGGCGCGTGTGGGCGACGACGCCCTCGGCGGGAGGAGCGATGGTGTCAAGGTGCCCGGTCGTGACCGCCGCCAGCTCCAGACCGCCCGGCTGAGCAACGTCGACGACCCGGCGGCCGGCCACATGGCGCTTGAACGTGCGCCGTGCCTCCTGCTCCAGGCCGGTCCACGCGGCCTCGGAGATGGGCGCCAGATCGCGGTGCAGGTTGTTCATCGGGCGGTGCTCCCCTTGAGGTTGCCGATCTCCAGGGAATCGTCCGCCGGGGCCTGGACGTCGGGTGTCGGGCCGGCCTCGGCGGCGGCGGCGCCGCCGGGCGGGTCGGGAAGGTCGTCGAGGAGATCGGCGGCCGGCACGAAAAACAGCGTGCCGGTCACGGCGGTGGAGAAGTCCAGGACCCGGTCGTGGCTCGCGTCCCGATCGCCGCGGAACATCCGCTCCAGCATCCGCTCGGTGACCGTCGGGGTGCGGGCGTAGCCGATGAAGTAGGTGCCGAACTCCCCCCGCCCGACGGTCCCGAACGGCATGTTGTCCCGCAGGATCTGCCGCTCGGTGCCATCGGGGTCCACGATCGTGGTCCGCGCCACGTGCGAGTCGCGCGGCTGGACGGCATCGTCCAGCTCGATGTCGGACAGCTTGGTGCGGCCGATCACCTGCTCCTGGGCTTCGACCGGCAGGGCGTTCCACGCCTTGAGGTCGTGGAGGTACTTCTGCACGATCACGTAGCTCCCGCCGGCGAACTCCGGGTCCTCGTCGCCGATCAGCACCGCCGCGCCGGCTGCCGGGCCGACCGGGTTCTCGGTCCCGTCGACGAAGCCGAGCAGGTCGCGGACGTCGAAGTACTTGAAGCCGTGCACCTCGTCGCGGACGGTGACCGAGCCGCGCAGGCGGTCCATGATCTGGCTGGCCAGCTCAAAGCACGGGTAGCGCCGCCCGGCGCGGAGGTGGAACAGCAGGTCGCCTGGCGTGGACACCGCGCGGTGCACCGCTCCGGTCAGCGCGCGGAACGGGTGCAGCTCGACCGGGCGCGGCCCGCCGAACAGGCGGTCCCAGGCGTGCGAGCCGATGCCGACCACGCAGCTGAGGCTGAGCTCCGGCACCCGGAACCCGACGGCCCGCTGCAGTGCCGGCAGGTCGGCGAGCAGGTCCCGCGCGACCGGCTCGCCGCCCGGGTCGATCGTGACCACCAGGAAGATCGCCGCGGTCGTCAGGGGGCTCAGCACCGGCTGCGGGACGACCTGCCGGTCCGGCTGCCGGTCTGGCTGCGCCATCGCCACGCGCTCCCCCGCTGGTTGCATTCAGGCAATCCTGCACCGATCGTCGACGCCTCCCCCGATCCTGCCCAGCCGGACGCGTCGCGGTCGCCGGCAGGACGAAGCAGAGCCGCAAGAAGACTACTCTCCGCCGGTGGGCGCGGCTGACGTCCCGACCGCCGGCGGGTTCATCACAACCTGGCGGTTCCGGGCGCCTCTAGGTCCGCGGGCAGAGCTGCAAGCTCACCGGTCGCAGTGGCGTGATCGACGGCGAGTCTTTCCTGCCCGATGCAGCGGACCCCGGGCGTGAGGGAAGGGCTGCCATGCCCGGTGGGCCACGCGCGCTGCCTCGTCGGCCAAGCCTGCGGTACCTGAAGCTCGAGGCGAAACGCCGCCTGGCCGCCGGCGAGTTCGCCGCCCTGCACGACGCGCAGGCGGCCATCGCCTGGGAGCACGGCCTGCCGAGCTGGACCGCGCTCAAGCAGCTCATCTGCGGCCAGCCCCAGCAGGAAAGCCATGCGCTGCCGCAATTGCGATGGGTGATCGCCCGGTTCCGGGACGCCGGCGACCCGGCCTGGGCCGCCCCCGACGATGACGAACTGCGACAGCATTTCGATGGCCAGTTGCTGAGCGCGGTTCCGGCCGGCGAGCTGATCGCGGCGATCACCGGCGTGGCCACGGCCCTGCGCGAGGAGCCCGTCGTCATTGGCCAGGCGCCGCTGTCGGCCCGCGTTCAGCTCGCCGGCCTGGAGGTCTTCGCGTCGGTCGAGGCTGACCCGCCGCACCGGCTGACCGGGCTGCAGGGATATCCCCTTGGCGGGCGGATCACCGACACTCGCGTGACGGCACCGCCGCCGGCCCGCACCCTCGGCGATGTTCCCGCTGAGATGGCCGAGGTCGCGGACGGAGCCTTCGCCGAGCTGGGCCTGGCCGCCCTGGTCCTCGCCGGCGGCGGCCCCGGTACCCCGGTGTGGGTGGTGGCGAAGGGCTGGGCGGACCTGGACCGGGCCGAGGTCCTGGACCCCGGCCACCGGTTGCCGGCATCCGGGGTCACCGCGCTCGTCACCGCGACCGCCGTGCTCCGGCTCATCGCCGGCGGCCGCGTCGGTCTCGATACCCCCGCCAACGACCACCTGCGCGTGGTGCGCCTGGCTGACGACACCATCACCGTCAGGGAACTGCTCGGCCACACCGCCGGGGTCGACAGCCCCACCCCCGCCGAGCTGTTGGCCGACACCGTTCCCGACTTGGTGACGCTGGCCGGCCCGGTCATTGCCTGCGGTGGACCGCGCGGGGTCGTCCGGCCGAGCAACGGCGGCTACGCCGTGCTCGGGCAGCTGATCGCCGAGGTCACCGGATCACCGTACGCCGACGCGGTCACCCGCCTCGTGCTGGAGCCCCTCGGGATGAGCGACTCGTCGTTCCCCGCCCGCACGGCTGACATCGGCCCCGATGCGGTCACCGGCTACAACCTGACACCGGAGGGCACCTTCGTGCCGGTTCCGGCCATGATCAGCACCATTCCCGCCGTCGGCGGGCTGTGGGCGACGGCGGCCGACCTCGTGCGCCTGGGGGCCGGGTGGTCGTCGCTGCTGCCCGGGACGCTCGCGCGCGAGGCGCTCACACCACAGGTCGCACCGGAACCGGGCGGACGTCGGGTGGGCCTCGGCTGGCTCATCAGCCCCCGCGGCGACGTCGCCGTGCACGCCGGGGCTGGTCCTGGGGCCACCGCATCCCTGCTCGTCCGCATCCGCGACAACCAGGTTCACGTAACCATGACGAACAGGTTGATACCGATCGACCGCATCGACGAACGCGTGCTGCGTTCCTGGACGAACCCAGCGCACTAAAGAGAAGGGGGAGAACATGTACGAGCCTTACCCGGGTGACGCCCAGATGCCCGGAACGCAGCGGCCGCCCGCCCCGGCTTCCGTGCTGAACGCCGTCAAGGTCATGTACGCGGGAGCGGTCGCGAGCCTGATCGGCATCATCATTGACCTCACGACGTTGAGCGCCACGAAAAGCGCCATTGAGAAGCATTCCCCGCAGCTCACGACGAGCCAGGTCAACGGGATGCAGCACGCCCTGATCGCCAGCGCGATTGTCGGTGGCCTGATCGGCGCCGGCCTGTGGATCTTCATCGCCCAGGCGTGCAAGAGCGGCAAGAGCTGGGCACGGATCACCGGAACGGTGTTCTTCGGCATCAACACTGTGCAGGGTGGTCTGAGCAACCTCGTCGTACCTGAGGCCGCCCTGGTGAAGATCTCCTGGTTCGTCGTCTGGCTGATCGGGTTGGCTGCGGTGGTGTTCCTGTGGCGGGGCAGCTCAAGCGCCTTCTTCAAGGGAACACCGTCATGATCGAGGTGGACCAGCTCAGCAAGCGCTTCGGCCCCGTGACCGCGGTCGACGGCCTCAGCTTTGCGGTCCGGCCCGGGCAGGTGACTGGGTTTCTGGGGCCGAACGGCGCCGGCAAGTCGACCACGATGCGGTTGATCCTCGGCTTGGACCACCCCAACACCGGGACCGCGACGATCGACGGCAAGCGCTACCGCGACCTGGTCGAGCCACTGCGCGTGGTCGGGGCGCTGTTGGAGGCCAACGCCGTCCACGCCGGTCGCAGCGCGTACAACCACCTGCTCGTGCTGGCGCAGACTCAGGGCCTGCCGCGCAAGCGGGTCGACGAGGTGATCGATCTGGTCGGGCTGCGCGACGTGGCCAACAAGCGGGTCGGCGGCTTCTCCCTCGGCATGGGCCAGCGTCTGGGGCTGGCCGCCGCGCTGCTGGGCGATCCCCGGGTGCTGGTCCTGGACGAGCCGGTCAACGGGCTGGACCCGGAGGGGATCGTCTGGGTCCGGAACCTGATGAAGTACCTGGCCGGGCAGGGCCGGACCGTCTTCGTCTCCAGCCACCTGATGAACGAGATGGCGGTCACCGCCGAGCACCTGATCGTGATCGGCCGCGGGCGGCTGATCGCCGACTGTGCCACCGACGAGTTCATCGCCCGCAGCTCCGAGCGGTCGGTGCTGGTGAAGTCTCCGGACGCGGCCCGGCTCACGGAGCTGATCACCGCCGAGGGCGGCCTGGTCAAGGCCGACAACGGCCAAGCGCTGACCGTCGGTGGACTGCCGGCACCCCGGATCGGCGAGCTGGCGGCGCGTGAGGGCCTCGTCCTGCACGAACTGACCCCGCAGCTCGCCTCGCTGGAGGAGGCATTCATGGAGTTGACGCGCGACAGCGTCGAGTACGACACCCGGACCGGCCAGCCGGCCGCGACCAAGATCCAGGCACCGCCCGTGGAGGGGACCCGATGACCGCCGTGGCGCCCGCTCCGCCCGCGCCGGTCGCCCCCGCGGCCGCACCGGTCCGCTTCGGCCGGCTGCTGCTGTCGGAGTGGACGAAGATCCGCTCGGTCCGTTCGACCGTCGCCTCGCTGGGGCTGCTGGTCGTGCTGACCCTCGGCTTCACCGCGCTGCTCACCTGGCTGACGGTGTCGCAGTGGAGCAAGGCCGACCCGAGCCAGCAGCGCCAGCTCATGGCCGACCCGGTCAGCACGATCCTGGGTTCCGGTTTCCAGCTCAGCCAGCTCGCGATCTGCGTCCTCGGCGTCCTGGTGATCGCCAGCGAGTACGCCACCGGCATGATCCGGGCCAGCCTGCTCGCCGTGCCGCACCGCGTTCCGATGCTGGCCGCCAAGTCGGTCGTCTTCGCCGTGCTGGTTTTCGTCGTCGGCGAGCTGGTCGCGTTCCCGTCGTTCTTCATTGGCGCAGCCATCCTGCACGGGAAGGCGCCGGTCGCGCTCGGCGACCCGGGCGTGCTGCGCGCGGTGATCGGCAGCGGGCTGTACCTCGCCGTGCTCGGCCTGTTCGCGCTGGCCATCGGCGGCCTGGTCCGGCACACCGCCGCCGGGATCACGGGCGTGATCGGATTCGTCCTTGTCCTGGCGCCGCTGGCCCAGCTGCTGCCCGGCAGCTTCGGCAAGCACGTGCATGCCTACCTGCCGTCCGAGGCCGGCCATTTGATCGGCCAAGCCCACCAGGGCCCCCACGACCTGCTCACGCCCTGGCAGGGGTTCGGCGTCTTCTGCCTGTGGACCGCGGTGCTGCTCGGCGCGGCGGCCTACCTCCTCCAGCGCCGAGACGCCTGACCTGCGCGGCGTCCGGCTCGGACAAGGTATCTTCGACGGCGGCCAGCGCGGGCGCGTCGGTGATGTGGGCGAAGCAGTTGCCTGTGCATCGCTCGTTGAGTGGAGAGCAGGAGGCGGCGAAGATGGCGGTGGAGTAGTAGGAGGGCCGGGCGAGGACGGCGAGGTGCCCGAGCTGGGGAAGATGAGTCAGCCGATCGCGGCCGACTGGGCTCGGCAGCCATCAGGATGATCCCGACATCCGCGAAACGCCACGGGCACGCAAACTCGTGACAAGCCGAGTCCGCGCTGCCGGAGTCGCTGACCATCTCTCCTGGCGGCTTGGGCCTGAGCTCGTCGTAGTGGGAGATGAGCTCCCCGCGATAGGCGGGCTCCAGGAGCTGGCGGTAGGGCGTCGCGCCGGTCGGTGCTCTATCGGTGCTCGTGCTGGCGATGGCGCCTGCCCGAGCCCGGCCCACCCGCGTCCAAGGTCCGCCCTTGACCCTCGGCGGACTGCGGGACGCAGGCTGACGTCAGGAAATTGGCGGTGGCGGTCGTGTCGAAGTAGAACATCTGCGCTCGCGCGAGCTTGCGGTCGCGGACCAGATAGAGCCCCAGCACCGGGCAGTGAAAGCGGTTCCCGGCGGGGTCGACTCCGCGCTGTTGCCAGAGCACGACCACCTCGTCATCGCTCGCGGCGACGACGCGGGGGTCCATGCTCCGTTCCGCCTCGGTGGGCTGGAGAGGTGCCCAGACGCTCTCCCAAGTGGACCGCTGGCCTGGCTCGACCTCCCCGCTGGGCCTTCCGTACGGCAGCGACGGCGGCCAGTGGAACTCGGCCTGGGGGTGGAAGAGCTCACGCTGTCGTTCTTCGTCGCGGCGCTCGACCGCCCTGAACGACTCGAGGACGACCTCCACGCTGTCCCGGGTGCTCACGATTGCCTCC
>WNGF01006358.1_pt1 | contig 15489 bp, 19 predicted proteins | sample 5400641 | NCBI WGS metagenome assembly WNGF01 (sample SAMN13153371, study PRJNA577476) | soil metagenome | isolation source: 80 cm soil or saprolite under grassland replicate 2 | place: USA:California | collected 2016-06-15
GTGCTGGCGCTGGCTTGGTTTCACCAGTCCCACCTGTGGCCGCGCTCGCCGCGGGCGCCGCCGCTGCAGCGGGAGTTGCGGCCTCCGTCGTCCCACCTGGGGCCGCCGGCGCCGCCGGTGCCGCACCTTCGCCAGTACCAGCTGGGGGCGCGGCCGCGGCCGCCGGCTGAGCCGGTGCCGCTGGTGCCGCTGGCTGTGCAGGCGCAGGTGCGCCGCCGCCGGCGCGTGCCGCCGCGCGCGCTTTATAGACCTTGGCGCGGTCGGCGGGCGCCAGCGCTTTCAGCTCTTCGTCGCTGATGGTGAGCGGATCGAACTCGGCCACTAGCCTTCTGGGAGCGCACCAGCGGCACCGCTCTGGCGGTAGCGCTGCTGCCAAGCGCGCCAGCGCGCGCGATCCTGGTCGACCTCGTGGTTGGCGATCTTCTTCTGCAATTGCATGATCGCGTACATGAGCGCGTCTGGCCGTGGCGGGCAGCCGGCCACGTACACGTCGACCGGCAGGAAGTTATCGACCCCAGGCACCGTCGAATACGAGCCCTGGTACGGTCCGCCGGCGGTCGCGCACACGCCCATCGAGATGACGTACTTGGGGTCGGCCATCTGGTCGTAGATGCGCCGGATGGCGTGTGCCATTTTCACCACCACCGTGCCCGAGACGATCATGATGTCCGCCTGGCGCGGCGAAGCGCGATTGATCTCCATGCCGAAGCGCGACAGATCGAAGCGCGAGTTCTGGATGGCCATGTATTCGATCGCGCAGCACGCCAGACCGAAGGTGACCGGCCACATCGAGTTGCGGCGACCCCAGTTGAAGAGGCCCTCGAATGGCACGACCATGACCTGGCCGCGCAATTCCTCGGGCACGCGGATGCGCTGTTCGATCACTTCGTCGGCGGGGCGCGGTGCAGCGAAGCGGAGAGCGGTGGGATCGATGCTGCCGTTGGTCTTGCCACCCTGTCCCGCGATGGCGGGCGTTAGCTCGCCATTGCGTGGATTCCCGTTGGTCTTGTCTATTGCCATTCAAACGCCCGCTTTCGCCACGCATATGCCAGACCGACGAGCAGCAAAATGATGAACACCGCCATTTCGATCGCTGCGAACAGCGGCAATTTGTCGTACACGAGCGCCCACGGAAACAAGTAAATTACCTCAACGTCGAAGATCACGAACATCAACGCGTACAGGTAATACCGAATCGGAAATTGCACATGCGTTGGCCCGATCGTCGGCATCCCACTTTCGTATGGCTCCAGTTTGACCGGATTAGGCCGATTCGGCGCGACGAAGCGCGACAGAATGAGTGGAACGATAGGGAAAACGACCGCGACGATCAGGAAAAGCGCAACCGGACCGAAGGTGCTCAGCACACTACAGAACTTGACATCAGTATAGCCGAGAGGCCCGCCGCAAGCGTCGCGTGCTCTAAAACTGCGGTGCACGCAAATGCTCCATTTACCCAGCGTGAGCGCCAAGTCGCGATTCGTCTCCGCGATGTTCGGCCGCATCGCCCAGCGGTACGACCTGATGAACACGCTCATGACGCTGGGCCAGGACGAGGTCTGGCGACGGGCCGTCGCCCGCGCCATTGGCACCCCGAACACCATCCTCGACGTCGGCACCGGCACGGCCAAGTTGGCTCGCGCGCTGGCCCTACGGCACCCCGGCGCCAGGGTGGTCGGCGTCGATTTTTCAGAGCCGATGCTGCGCGCGAGCTCCCGCTCGGTGCCGCTAGTTGCCGCCGATGCGCTCCACCTCCCGTTCGCGGATGCCTCGTTCGACGCGGTCACCAGCGCGTTTCTGGTGCGCAACCTGGCTGACCTGCGGCGCGGCCTCGCTGAGCAGGCGCGCGTCCTTCAGCCTGGCGGGCGCCTGGCAATCCTGGAGACCACTCCGGGACCGCGCGGCCTGCTGCGCCCATTAGCAACGATGTACTTCCGTGGAGTAGTGCCGCTCCTTGGCCGGGTGATCGCCGGTGATGCCGCGGCCTACACGTACCTGCCCGCATCCAGCGCCGCCTTCGCCGAACCTGAGTCGTTGGCGGACGTGCTGCGTCGCACGGGCTTCACCAGCGTCGAAGTGCGGCGCCTGGCGCTGGGCAGCGTGGCGCTGGTCAGTGCTCGATTTCGCTGAGGTCGACGTCGCGCACGTGCTGCGCGAAGGTCCACTGGTGTCCTTCGGGGTCCGCGGCCTGGTAGCGGCGGTCGCCCCACGGTAATTCCTCCAGTGGGCTCACAATCGTCGCACCGGCTGCGCTGGCACGAGCGTAATGCTGGTCCAGCTCGTCGACGTACACCAGGAGCATGCTGCTCACCCCGCGACGGGGGCTCTCGCCGTGTACCGACGGTGGCCCGACCGTGATGACGCTGTCGAACACCTGCAGCTGCGTGCGGCCGACACGGCCATCGGCCCCAACGTGCCGTGCCCACTCGCGTTCGCTGAATCCAAACACCCGCGACAGCCACGCCACGGCGGCCGCGACGTCGTCATAGATGAGGTGCGCGACGATCCGCGGAAACCCGGTCGGCGGGTTGGGCGTCACGCCCGCAGGTTATCGCTGTAGAACCGCAAATAGTCGGGCACGTGCTCGATCCAGTACTCGGCCTCGTGCGTGCCCGCGAACACCCGCCAGGTTAGATTCAATCTGGCCGCGAATAGGGCATCCCGCAAGTCTTCGATATTGGGTCGCCACCAATCGTCGGCGCCGACGTCGAGCCAGTACGTCATCCGCTCCACGCCCGGCATGTTGGCGGCGAGCCAGATGGGGTTGTGGTACTGGAATGACTCCGCACTGAGGAACCACAGCTCTGCATCGGGCTCGAGCCGGATCGACGGGCTGTGCGCGCCGACCACGCCGAAAACATCGGGGTGGCGAATCGCGATTTGCAGCGCACCCAGACCGCCCATCGACAGGCCGCCAATGCCGCGAGCGGTCTGCAACGGTACGGTGCGGAAGCGACTGTCGATCTCGATTACCACGTCTTGCGCGACGTAGTCGGACCAGTGCGGCCCTTCGTCCCAGTTCGCCCAGTAGGTGCGACTGCCGCCATCGGGCATGACCACGATCATCGGCTGCACCAACTGCAGGCCGATCATGTCGTCCAATTGCTCGGGCAAGAAGGAGTCGCTCCACTCGGTGTAGTTGCCGCCCGCGCCGTGCAGCATGTACAGCGTCGGGTACCGCCGCTCCTCATCGCGGAAATAGTCCGGCGGCAGGTAGATGCGGAAGGTCATGTACTGCTGCAGCGTGGTCGACCACATCTCGGCGTCGAAGAGGTAGCCGGACAGGGCCGTAGACGACTGTGCTCGGGCAGCGCCAGGCAACATCAACAGCACCGCCGCCAGGCTCACGAGCACGCGCGCAAAACGGTTCGGCGCCATCGAGGGAGAACAAATGAATAGCAATCTGTGGGCCGCGCGATCGTAAAAAAACGGTTAAACCGGTGTTAGCGAATCGCGGAAGATTGCAAAATGCTCCAGCGCCCGGCCCGCGCCGATCGCGACGCACGTGAGCGGGTCCTCGGCGACGTACGCGGGCACGCCCGTCTCGATCGCGAGTAAGCGGTCCAGGTTGCGCAGCAAAGCGCCGCCGCCGGTCAGGATCATGCCTTTGTCGGCCACATCGGCGGCGAGTTCGGGCGGAGTGTCCTCGAGCACGCCCTTGACGCTGGTCACGATCTGCCCCAGCGCCTCGGAGATCGCCTCCGTCACTTCACTGGAGTTGACCAGGCGTGTCTTGGGCAGGCCATCGATCGTGTCGCGCCCGCGGATCTCGACCTCCAGCTCGCGTTCGAGGGGCAGCGCGCTGCCGATGGCCCATTTGATGTCCTCTGCCATGCGGTCGCCGATATACAGGTTGTATCTGCGGCGCACGTACGTGGCGATCATCTCGTCGATCTTGTTGCCACCGATCCTGAGCGACTTCGAGACGACGATGTCGTTCAGTGAGATCACCGCCGCTTCGCTGGTCCCGCCGCCGATGTCGACGATCATGTTCCCCGATGGGCTCGAGATTGGGACGTTGGCGCCGATGGCGGCCGCCAATGGTTCGGCGATCAGGTGCGCTTCCTTGGCGCCCGCCTGAATCGTCGCGTCCAGCACCGCCCTGGACTCCACGTTGGTCACGCCCGCGGGGATGCACACCATCACCACTGGCCTGAACAGCGAGTATTTGCCGACGACTTTGCCGATGAAGTATCTGAGCATCGCCTCGGTGACGAGGTAGTCCGCGATCACCCCGTCGCGCATCGGTCGAGAGACGATGATCCTGCCTGGGGTACGGCCCAGCATCATGCGCGCCGCGCTGCCCACGGCGACCACTCTGTTATCCGTTGCCGAGTACGCGACCACCGACGGCTCGTTGAGCACAATGCCGCGGCCCTTCACGTAGACCAGCACGTTTGCCGTGCCGAGGTCGATGCCGATGTACTTCGAAAACACCACGCCGAGTCCGAGCGCGGAGTTTACAGGAAGTTAGGGCTCGGTATTGCCTGGTGGGTGCGAAAAGCCGCGGGTGCCGTGGCGGCGTCGCGCCAGGTGGATCCGCGCTTCGGCACGGCGGAGCGCGAACCGCGCGGTTTCGGCTTGCAGCCGCTGGCCGCTCACCACCGCTTCCTGGAGCGTCTCACGAGCGCGCCGACGGGCTTCTTCGGCCCGAGCTTCGTCGATCTCGTCTTCCCGCTCGGCGGTATCGGCCAGGATCAGCACTTTGTCCCGCGCGACTTGCAGGAAGCCGCCACCCACGGTCATGGCTTGTTCACTACCGCCGCGTTTGATGCGCACCACGCCTGGCAGCAGCGTGGTCAACAACGGGGCGTGTTTGGGCAGGATGCCCACCACACCTTCCGCGCCCGGTGCAACCACCATGTCGACGCTTTCGTCGGAGAAGACCTCGCGCTCGGCGGTGACGATCTGCACCTTTAGCGGCATCTGCAAGGAGCATAGCAATTTGTCATCCCGAGCGAAGCGAGGGATCTCGGTTGCTGCTTGTCATCCTGAGCGGAGCGAAGGATCTCTGGTTCCACGCTGAGATCCTTCGGCTCGCAGGCTCGCCTCAGGATGACATGCCCCTTTTGCCCTCGGCTCGCAGGCTCGCCTCGGGATGACACGGTCTTTTGGTTAAGATTTCAGCCCGATGCGCTGGCTCCCGCTACTGGCGCTCGTGTTGCTTGCGGCCGGTCTGCGCTGGTACCGCATCGATGCGCAGAGTCTCTGGTACGACGAGGGCATCAGCGCGTACCAGCTCACGCGCTCTTTCCCGGACGTCATCTACGCGGCATCCCAGGACACGCATCCGCCGCTGTACTACCTCACCCTCAAGGCCTGGGGCGACGTCCTCGGCTCGTCTGAGCTGGGCCTGCGGTCACTGTCAGCGATGTGGGGCGTGCTGGCAGTGGTATTGACCTGGCTGATTGGTCGACGCCTCTTCGGGCCACTGGTTGCCACGCTCGCGGCGGGTCTTCTCGCGGTGGCGCCGCTCGCGGTCTACTACTCGCAAGAGGTGCGCATGTACGGCCAGGTCACCTCGCTTGGCCTGCTCGCGGCCTATGCCTATACCCGCCGCCAGTACTGGCTGTACGCGGTCGCTGGCATCGCCACGCTGTACACGCAGTACCTCGGCCTGGCGATCCTGGCAGCGCTCAACCTGCACGCGCTGCTCTGCATGCGAGACCGCCGCGAGTGGTTGCGCTGGCTCGGCGCGAATGCCGTGGTCGGCGTGGCGTTCCTGCCCTGGCTGCCGACGTTCATCGCCCAGCAGGCGCACGCCCTGAACACCCGGCCGCGCACCGTGGAGGGCCTCGTCGCGGGCACCCTCAGCGCCTACGGCGGCGGCATCGCCAGCGGCGACCTCCTCTTCGTGACGGGCATCGCGCTCGTTGCGCTCGCGGCTTTTGGTCTGGCGCTCGCCCGCTCACGCGACGCCACGCTGCCCCTGCTGCTGTGGCTCGTGCCGCTCGGCCTCGTGCTGGCGCTTGGCTTCCGCTCTGGCCTGTTCGAGGTGCGCTACCTGGTGCTCGGTCTGCCTGGGCTGCTGCTGTTGACGGCGCTCGGCATCGAACGCGCCGCCAGGCACCCCGCGCTCGGGGCCGCGCTCGCCGGCGTCTTCGTCGTCCCAGCCGCCTTGGCGCTCAGCCAGCAGTACTTCGACCCGACGCTCGCGCGCGACGACTACCGCGGACTGGTGCAAGCCATTGCTGCTGACGCTCAGCCCGGGGATGCCGTGATCCTCTCGGCCCCGAACCAGATCGAGATCTTCTCCTACTACTACAAGGGCGCGCTGCCGCTCATTGGCCTGCCAGCGCAGCGGCCGATCGACGCCGCCGATACGTTGCTGCGGCTGGCCGAGATCAAGCGCCGCTACGAGCGCGTTTGGCTCGTGTCGTGGGCGATGAACGAGGCCGACCCGCGCGGCGTGATCTCCACCTGGCTGGCCGAGAATGGTTTCAAAGCCACCCATCAGTGGTACGGCTCGGTGCAGTTGTCGCTGGTTGGCTTCGAAGCCGAGTCCGCGGCGACGGAGCGCCTGGACCTGCCGCTGGACAACGGGCTCGTACTCGAGGGCTACCGCTTGCCAACGCGCACGCTGAAAGCTGGCGAGACGCTGGCGCTGACGCTGGTCTGGCGCGCACCCGAGGGGGCCACGGCGGCTCATTGGAAGGTCTTCACGCACCTCCTCGATGCGCGCCCCAACGTCGTCGCCCAACGTGACGCTGAGCCCGCCGACAACCTGCGGCCAACGACGTCCTGGAAGCCCGGCGAGAGCATCGAAGACAACTACGGCATCCTCGTGCCCGCTGAGCTACCAGCTGGGGCTTACACGTTGGAGATCGGGATGTACGACGGCGACCGCCGCGCTACCTTCGCTGGCCGTGGCGACCACGTCGTTCTTGGACAGGTGCAGGTGACTCCATGACCGCGTCAACGGGCTCCTTCGGCAGCGCCACGTAGAAGGTCGTGCCGCGGCCGGGCTCACTCTCGGCCCAGATTCGGCCGCCGTGGCGGGTGATGATCTCTTTGCTGATGTACAGACCGAGCCCCATGCCACCGGTACGGCGCGAGACCGGATCTTCAGCCTGGTAGAAGAGGCCGAAGACGGCCTCCAGCTGGTTCTTGGGGATGCCGACACCCGGGTCGTGCACGCTCAGCTCGACCATCTCGGGCTGGTCGCGCACCCGCACGTCGATGACGCCGCCTTCGGGCGTGAACTTGATCGCGTTGCTGACCAGGTTGTCGAGCACCTGCTCCAGGTGGTCTGGGTCAGCGGTAAGGGATGTTCCATGAGCATCGCGCAGATCGACTTTGATCTGGTGGTGAATCGTGGCCAGCTGCAGTCGCTTGGCCACCTGCTGGACGAACTCACCGATGGCCACCGATGTCCAGTGAAACTCCAGCTTGCCCGACTCGATGCGCGATACGTCGAGCAATTCGTCGACGAGCCGACCAAGCCGAGCGGTCTGCGAGTTCAGCAGATCCAGCCGCTCGAGATGCGCATTCTGCTCCTCGAGCCAGGTCTGGTTATCCGGCGCGCCCTGATCGAGCCGCCGCTTCATGCGCCGTACGAGCACCTGCGCCAGACCAGAGATCGATGTCAGCGGCGTCTTCAGCTCGTGCGAAGCCATCGACAGGAAGCGCGACTTGAGCTGATCGAGCTCCTCCAGCTGCTTCACGTGCTCCTGCGCGTGGCGGTACAGGCTGGCGATCTCCTCGTTGGCGCGGGCCAGATCGTCCATGCGCTGCTGCAGAGCGGCAGTTGCTTCGTCGATACGCCACTGCAAATCGCGATTCAGCTCGTGGATCGTGGTGTTGGCCGCTTCGAGCTCGATGAGCCGTGCTTTCAGCTGGATGCCCAGCTGCCGCCGCTCGATGCCGCGCGCGACCACCGCGCGCAGTTCATCCACGTCGCACGGCTTGATCAGGTAGTCGTAAGCGCCCTCGCGCAGCGCCTTGATCGCCGACTCTAGCGAGGCGTACCCGGTCAGGATGATCGACACCGTGTCGGGCTGGGTGCGACACACCTCGCCGACGATGCTCAGGCCATCGATATCGTCCAGACGCAGGTCGGTCAGGACCAGGTCGAACGTCATGTCCTGGATCATCTTGATGGCGTCAGCGCCGCTGGTGGCCATCTCGACGTCGTAGCCATCCATTTCCAGGATGGCGCCCATCGTGACCGCTACGCTCTCCTCGTCGTCGACGACGAGCAACTTACCCGTTGCCATGTTCCGCCGGACCGTGAATGGGCAGGGCGACGCTGAACGTGGTCCCGCGACCCTCGCGGCTGCGCAGCTTGATCGAGCCGCCGTGTGCCTGCACGATACCCTGCGACACCCACAGGCCGAGGCCAGTCCCCTTCTCGTCCTTGGTCGAGAAGAAGGGTTCGAAGATGTGCGGCAAGTACTCCTCGGGGATGCCGTTGCCCGTGTCGCGGATCTGGATGTGCACCGCGTCCGACATGAGAAAGTCGGGATCGGCGCCGTGCGACACTCGGGTCGAGACAAAGATCGTGCCGCCGTCGGGCATCGCCTGCTGCGCGTTGAACATCAGGTTTAGCAGAACCTGCTTGATCTGATCTGCCGAGGCGATGACCAGCGGCAGGGCGGCGTCGAGGTCCTTCTCCAGCCGCACCCGGTTCTGGCGCAGGTGTTTTTCGATGAGGCCCTCGGCTTCCTCGACCAGCCCGTTGATGTCCGTGGCCTCCATCTTCGGCGCGCGATAAAAACCCAGCATCTGCCGCAAGATGCGCGAGACGCGGTCGGTTTCCTTGGTCGCGATCTGCAGGAATTTGTAGTTCGCGTCCTCGGTCGGAATCTTGTTGGTCAACAGATACAGCGAGTTCTTGATCGCTTCGAGCGGGTTGTTGATCTCGTGGGCGATCGACGCCGCCAGGCGACCGGTCGCGGCCAGCTTCTCCGAGTCGAACAGGATCTGTTCGATGCGCCGCCGTTCCAGCTCCCGCAGGCGCGAGACATCCTGCATGACCGTGACGGTGGCCGCCACCGCGCCCACGTCGTCACGGACCTCGGTGGAGGTGACCTGCATCGTCAATTGCTCGCGCGAGTCCGGGTCGGTCAGCAGCAGCTCACCACTCATGCCCAGCGACGGATCGAGCCGCAGTTGCGACACGAACGAGAAAAAGCGCGCCTCGTTGTTGATGCATACTTGCGCGCGCTTGCCGCGCACGCTAGCCAGCGGGGAAGCCTGGAGCAGCCGCAGCGCCTCGTGGTTCATCAGGATCGGCTGGTTCTCGTAGTCCAGCAGCAGAATTGGGTTCGGCACGCTGTGCATGATCAGGTTGAGTCGGTCGCGCTCGAGACGGATCTCCTCCTCCGCGCTCTGCAGTCGGTGCACGTTTTGTGTGACCTGCTCGGTGGCGTGGCGCAGGTCGGTGATGTTCTTGAGCACCGCCACCGTGCCGCGCGCGCCATTGAAGTAGTTGGTCGCGGACATGGTGATCATCTCGAACAGCAGGTCGCTCCCTTCGATCGGGTCGACCAGGGTCAGCTCCGGCCGCGTGCTCGGGGTGTTCGGCTGCAGCTTGGCGGTGCTGAGCGCGGCAGTGAACAGGGAGTTGTTCATCCGGATCGCGCGGCGTTTGCCGTCGCTGTCGCCGGCGCTGGTTTTGAACAAGCTCTCAGCGCGCACGTTCTGCAGGATGATGTCGTTCTTGGCGTCACTCAGGATGACCGGGTCGGCCACACCGTTGACCATCCAGAACAGCCATTCCTTCTCGACCGCGTGCTGTTCGCTGGAATCCTTGAGGCGCTCGACGTCGCTGGCCCGCACCAGCGCTTCACCGGCCGTCGCGCCGAAGGGCAGCAGTCGCTCGATGTCCGCGTCGGAGGTGGGTCCCTCCTTGCTCAGGAGGACCACACCGACGGCTGGCACATCGCGTCCCTGCCACGTCGCGAGCCCGGACTGCTCGGAGGGGCTGCGCAGCGGCACGGCCACGAAGCTATTGATCTCCATCTCGACCAGCAGGCCCTGGAGATGCTCGGGCAGGTTTTGTTCGGATGCCACGGCGTCGACGCGCTGCGGAATACCTTCGCGCAGGGCAATGACCAGCGGATTGTCGACCTCAGTCAGGGAGACCTCGATAGATTCCGCGAACGGCGCGGGCACGTTCAACCCGATCGTGCCGCGCAGCGCCCCACGGGCCGGGTCGTACAGCGCCACGACCGCGCGGCGGTATCCCAGCGCCCGCGAAAGGCCCTCCAGCATCGGGATCAGCGTCTCGCTCGGATCGGCCAGTTGAACGACGGCGCTCTGGACCGACTGCGGCGGGCCAGGCGTGATCTGACTGCTTTGCGATGCCTGTGGCGCGGACGCCCGAGATTCGGTGGCCTGACTGAGCATCGCCGGGAGCCTCGTTGCTAGCTAGCGCGCTCCGGCGGAATGCGCTCCACGACCGTTTCGACACTGGTGAGCTCTTCGCGCGGTGGGCCGATCAGGGACGGCGGCCGTGCGACGGGCGCGGTGATACCCATCGCCTCGGCGTATCGCAAATAGGTGTCGATCGAAGCCACGACCACACGCGCCTCGACTGTGATCAGGTCGATGCCGACCAGCGAGATGCGCACCCATGCATCGATGACGATGCCCTTATCCAGGATGCGATCGAGGACGTCGATGAGACTCGTTCCACCTGGGGCTCGTTCAACTGGGGGCATGTGCTCGGTTTACCTCTTTCGTGGCCGTGTTGATCGGGATCGTGGCGCGGGCGCTGGGGTCGCCGGCGCCGTCGACGTCGCCGCACTCAGCGCGAGCAAACGCTCGAGCTCGGCGATGCGGCTCTCGAGTCGGGCAATCGTGGTAGTGGTTTCCTCCTGCGCAACAAGGGCGGTGTCATACCGCCACCAGTTCAATCCAATCTGTTCAGCTTTGTCGATCGAACACACCAGCAAGCGAATGCGAATGGTCAGCAGTTCGACATTGGCGAGCGAGACGCGTATATCACCGGCAACGACAAGGCCCTTATCGAGAATACGGTCGAGGATGTCGATGAGCGAAGTGCTCTGGATGCGCCGCTGCTCCATCGTCACCGACGGGCTGGTCCCGCGCGGCGCCCGCCGACTTGGAGCGGGATCACAGCAGGTCGCCCAGCGGACCGAGATTGATGTTCAGATCACTCGGCCGTAACCCGAACTGTTCCGCCAGCTCGTGCACCTTCTCTTCTAGCTTCATCAGTGCAAGTCCGACGCGTTCCACCTCCTCGTCGGTGAGGCTGCCGCCTTCCATTCGGCGCACAGCCTGTCGCTCCAGCAGCTGACGCAGGAACTCCACCAGGGTCAGCACGAGTTGCGCCAGGCCTTGCTCCAACCCCTCCTGGTCGACGTCGATGCGGCTCGGCAGCGCTCCACGCAAGCGCTGGAGCTCGTCCGCTCCGCGCTGCGCACTACGGGATTCATCCACTCCGCGCTGCGCGCTACGGGATTCATCCACAATGGCCGCGACCTCGTCCTTCATTCCTCCCTCTGGTCCAGCCCAACGAAGCTGTATGGCGGCCATGGACCATTGACCAGTATACGGACGCGTTCGTTTGCATCCACGCTGGCCACTCGCCGGGTGACCGCTTCGGCGCTGGCTCGCGGCACGAGCAGCGCCATCGACAGCGCGATCCCCGGCCGCGGCGCGAGCGCAGCCTGCACCGTGACCGCCTCGGGCTTGACCAGCTGCTCGACCGCCTCCGCCAGCTCCCGCGCGATGCGCTGCTCCTGCTGGCGCCGCAACAAGTACTGCCGTCCTGGCCCGCCCTCGGGCACCTCAAGCGGGTGCGCCCAGACCGCTGTAACGGCCAGCTCACACCGTCCGCGGACCCGCGCCAGCGCTGCGCACAGTTGCTCCTGCTTTTGCGTCAGCACCACTTGCAGCTCCGCCGCATCCTGGAACCGGGTCCCGAACCGCGACGGCAGACACGCGCTGAAGCGTTCGTGGAGCAGCGTCACCCGACGGTGGTGCTCCGTGGCATCGACGTTGTCGCCGCTGGCGTAGCCGATGAGCGGACCTGCCTCGACAGCAATCAGGAACGGCGCGTCGACCGCGACAGCCTCAGCTGGGACGATCGCGTGCAGCAGGAGGGCCATGTACTCCGCGCTCCGCGCTACGGGAGAGCTGTTGGACCGCGGACAGCACAACGTTCAGCCCCAGGTAGATCAGGTCCACCCCTGCGACGGAGATCGTGGCTTCACCGGTCAGCACCACGCCACGATTGATCAGCCGGTCGGTGAGCTCCAGCAGCGACACCTCGTCCGGTCGCGGCGCGCTGAGCAGGCTAACCGGCTGTCGCTGCATGCTCCTCGATCAACCCGGCGAAGCGGTACGCCGGCCACGGCCCGGTGAGCAGCACCTGATACCAGCGCGTGTGCAGCGACTCAACTGCACCGACAAACCTGCCCTCGTCCGAACGCGCCACCAGAACGCTGGCGCGCAGCAGGGGCCGCTCGACGGTATCGGTCGGCAGCGGCTCGATGAAGACGTCCACGGCGACCGGGCGCAGCGTCGCCAACACGTGCTCGACTGCCTCTTGCTCGACCTGCCGCGCCGCCTCGCGCTCGACTTCCGCTAGCCGCTTGCGCAGCAGGTGCGCGCGCCCAGGCGCGGCGCCCGCGATTTCGTCCGCGAGCTGGCGCACGCGTTCCACGCCGGCCGTGTCCGGCTCAGCCACACGGTGTACCGCCACAACCCACTCGCTGCACCCGCGGACACGCGCCAGCCGCTCTATGAGGGAGCTTGCTTGCGCACGCAGCATCGCGCGCACCCGCTCGTCGTCGCGAAACACGGTGCCGAACGAGAGTGGGATCAACGCGTCGGCAGCCTCGTGCAATTGCTGGTTCACGTCCTGATGCGCGATCGCCCGCGGCCCAAGCCACTGCATGTCGGTGAGCCCCGCGTTCAGCGGCTCCTCGCCAAACTCGTCCTCGGGCACGCCGCTCACCGCTGCCTGCACATCGCCTTCCCGAATCCAGCGCACAGCCTGTCCGCCGATGCCGCTCAACGTAATGTCCGGCCGCGGCGCAGCGATCGCGTAGACGTAGACCAGTTGGCTCACACGTCGTCGAACGGGGTCTCGACTACGACGCGCCGCCGCGCCTCTACATCTGCCTCGACGGGAATTTGCTCCCGCTGCGCCTGCGTGCGCGCCTTGATCTCACGCAGCCGCGCCATCAGCTCGGCTTCCCGCTCGACGTACTCGGCCTCGTCGATGTCGCCTTCCTCGAGCTGCACCTGCAGCAGCATCAGCTGCTCGTGCGCCACGGACGGGTCGTTCAGCTCCTGATCGGCCAGATCGGCCACCGTCTGGAAGATGTACTTGATGCCGCTCATCGGCAGGCTGAGCGGCAGACCGAGCAACTTGAACAGCATGGCGCGCTCAGACGACGGCGGAGCGTTCCAGTTGCAGCCGAATCGTGACGAAGTTATACGGCGGCCACGGGCCCGTATAGCGGAACGACAGAATGCCCTCGTAGCGTTGCGCGATCTCCTGCACCTTCTCGTCGAAGGCCTCGGCCTTGTCGCGCTGGACCAGAAACGCAGCGTTCAAAATCATCTTGTCGCCAATCGGCTTGTTCGAGCGCGAGGCAATCGCCGCTTCACGCAAGCTCTCGTAGATGTCGCGAACGTACGAGTCAGACTTGTCAGCTAATGCCTGCTCCGCCATCCGCCCGAGCTGCATCCGCGCAAAGTACGTCGATGCTTGCTGATTCTTCGAAATCTCTTCTTTGAGCCGCCGAATATCCTCGTTGTCGCGCTCGACTTCGGCCATGACCTCTTCGCGCGACCAGTTCACTTTGAGCCCGAACTCGAGCTTGTCCTTCATTTTGACCAGCACATCGCGCAACGCATCGTACGTATCTTCGAGGAACTCAACGGTGTCTTTTTCAGTGCGGAATAACGTGCCGAAACTCATCGGGACGGGCGTGAACCCCTCTTCGATGGTCACGTCATTTACGTGTTCGTGCGTGAGCGCGTTCTCTCGGGTCGGGTCATACACCACGAGCGGCGTCCGACTGACTACCGCCGCCAGGTCCTTGTAGTGGACCGTGTAGACCTCGTCGCCGCGTCCCCCGATGCCGATCTTGCCGAACGTGCGCGGCTCCGCGCACTCGACGATCGAGTACACGTAAATCCCGGTTTCCGCCTGGGGCTCGGGTGCCGGGTTGCGGGTGTCCGTTTGGGGGTCAGGGGTCGGGGGTCGGGGGTCAGTGGTTTCTTCGGACGCCGACGCTACCGATTCCATCAGCGGCAATCGTAACACTCCGGTCCCCGACCCCCGACCCCCGACCCCCCGGCGAAGCCGCTACAGCGTCTCCGCCTTCTGGGCGGCCTCCTCGATCGTGCCGACGTACATGAACGCCGACTCCGGCAGGTGGTCCCACTTGCCGTCCAGCAATTCCTTGAAGCTGCGCACGGTGTCAGCCACGCTGACGTACTTGCCCGGCGTCCCGGTAAAGACTTCGGCCACGAAGAATGGCTGCGAGAAGAAACGCTCGATGCGTCGAGCGCGCTGCACGGTCAGCTTGTCTTCGTCGCTGAGCTCGTCGATGCCGAGGATGGCGATGATGTCCTGCAGATCCTTGTACTTCTGCAGTACCCGCTGCACCTCGCGCGCAACGGCGTAGTGCTCTTCGCCGACCACCCGCGGGGTCAGGATCGTGCTGACCGAGCCCAGCGGCGGGGTAGATGCCCCGCTCGGTGATCGCGCGCTCGAGCGTGATCGTGGCGTCCAGGTGGGCGAAGGTGGTGGCTGGCGCCGGGTCGGTGTAGTCGTCGGCGGGCACGAAGATCGCCTGCAGCGACGTAATCGAGCCGCGTTTGGTGGAGGTGATGCGCTCCTGCAATTGGCCCATCTCGTTGGCCAACGTGGGCTGATAGCCGACCGCGCTGGGCAAGCGGCCCAGGAGCGCCGAAACTTCGGAGCCCGCCTGGGTGAAGCGGAAAATATTGTCGATGAAGAGCAGCACGTCCCGGCCTTCGTCGCGGAAGAACTCCGCGAGGGTCACACCCGTGAGGCCGACGCGTTGCCGTACGCCCGGCGGCTCGTTCATCTGGCCGAACACCAGCGCCACCTTGTCGAGCACGCCGGACTCGGTCATCTCGCGGTACAGGTCGTTGCCTTCGCGACTGCGCTCGCCTACCCCCGCGAACACCGAGTAGCCGCCGTGCTGCTGGGCGACGTTGCGGATCAGCTCCTGAATGATGACGGTCTTGCCGACGCCAGCGCCGCCGAAGATGCCGATCTTGCCGCCTTTGCGGAACGGTGCGATCAGATCGATGACTTTAATTCCTGTTTCGAACTGCTCCGGCACCACCGCCTGATCGACCAGCGCGGGGGCCGGGCGATGGATCGGGTACCTCGTGGAGTCGTCGACGGGGCCCTTGGCGTCGATCGGCTCGCCGAGGACGTTGAACAGCCGCCCGAGCGTCGGTGGTCCGACCGGGACGCTGATCGGCGCGCCAGTATCGACCACTTCGATGCCGCGCCGCAGACCGTCCGTG
>WNGF01008271.1_pt1 | contig 15489 bp, 14 predicted proteins | sample 5400641 | NCBI WGS metagenome assembly WNGF01 (sample SAMN13153371, study PRJNA577476) | soil metagenome | isolation source: 80 cm soil or saprolite under grassland replicate 2 | place: USA:California | collected 2016-06-15
TCAACCGCCCTACCTGTGCGATCGTGTTATGGATTATTTATTCAAGACTGTTTGTGGCGCTGCCTCAGTCACTTCAAGTCCGCCACGGGACGGACTCGCTGTGGCGAGCTGGGCGCTCACTCTCTGCAGGCCCGCACTGAGCCCTTCAATTTGCCCTTGCTGGCACGCGATCTTCGAGTCGAATTCCTTCTGCTGTCGCGCAACGGTTGCTCGAAAATCCTTCGTTAGCTTCTCAACTTTGCGATGCTCTTTAAGAAATTCATTCAGTAACATCGCGTTAACCGCTTCGTAGCGCACGGTGTAGATCTCGCCGTTTCCATCGTGCACCACCAGGTCGGGGTTTACCTCGGCCACTTCCTCGGCGATCAAGCCGAATTGGGGCGTGCCGGCGCTGTCGCTCTTGTAATGAAACGTTACCGGTTTAAGACCCAGGATAGCTTCGCTGGTTTGCTCCATCGGTTTGATCTCGTTTTTGAACCTGCGCGAAGAGCTGGCCGTGCCGAGCTGACCGAGAGAGTCTATCAGGACTGGCACGGCGTTGTTGTTTCCGGTTATCACCCCACGAATGCCAGAGATAAAGGCGCGTGTCTGGTCCCTGCCGATGCGGATGGTGCCGGACTCGTCAATACCACCATCGTTGCCGATAACGATATTGTCATTGCCGGTGGTAAGATTGATACCGGCATTAATGCCCAAGGCGATGTTGTTGTTGCCGGTGGTGTTGAAAACGAGCGCAGAAGAACCATTGGCCGTGTTGCCGTTGCCGATGGTGTTGCTTAAGAGCGCTTGGTTACCGGTGGCCGTGTTGACGAGGCCGATGTTGTTGTTCAAGAGCGCTTGAAAACCGTTGGCCGTGTTGCCCTCGCCGATGATGTTGTGGTAGAGCGCAGCAAAACCAGTGGCCGTGTTATTATCAGCGGTGTTGCGAAAGAGCGCAGCATAACCGTTGGCCGTGTTGTTGCTGCCGTCTGTGTTGTTCGCGAGTGAATAAGCGCCAGCGGCGCTATTGAAAAACCCGCTCGTATTGCTAAAGAGCGATAAAACGCCAGTGGCGGTGTTGAAGCCGCCATTGGTATCGCTAAACAGGGCTCGAAGACCCGTCGCCGTATTTTGGTTGCCCGCAGTGAGCTGGCTTAGCGCCTCGAAACCAGTGCCGGTGTTGAAGATCCCAGAGGTGCGGCTGACAAGTACCCCAATACCTTCGCCATTGTTGGAACCGGGTATCGCACCGCCCGTGTCGGGACCCACCGCTTGCGCCATCGGTGCAAGCCCAAAGTAGGCAAGCAGCAGCAAGATGAGGAATCCCGCGCCGACGGGATCGATTGATTTTCTAACAGGCGGAATTGTTGTTTTGAACAGAATTAATGGTTTCATAGTACTTGTAATTTTCCTTTCTTTATCTAGCGGAAGTCTTGTTTGGATGTGATTCTGGCAAAAGAGTTTTACAAGAAATCGCGTCGTGTTGTCAAAACAAAAAGCCGCCACGCGGTGAAACGTGGCAGCTCTTTAAATAATTACTTCGTCATTCGCTTGCCACGCCGTCGCCCAGCAAAGGCGGATCATTAGAACTTTGTTATTCAAACTTTCTTGTGCCACGCGGCAAGCACTTCTGCTTCGCGTTCAGGCGTAACACCTGCGCGCAACTTCGATTGACGATCTTGCGGCTGCGATTTGAACCAGGCTAGGGTGTCGCGAGCCGTCTCTGCCAGCGGGCGGAACGTCAAGCCCTTCGCTAGCGCGCGATTGATCTTCGTTCGCGCCAGTCCGAGCTCGTCGCCTGCCCAGACGGGCATGTCCGACCACGCTTCCACCTTTTGTTGCGCGAGAAAATTGGCCGGTACCCAGGTAAATCCCGCATTTGAGCTAAGTGCACCTTTGATCTCATTAAACATATTGCCGATTCCAAGCGGCTTTGAGGGTCCGGTCGCGTTACAAATTCCCGTGTGCCGATTCTCCGCCATGCGAATGGTCCATTCAGCGAGATCGCGTGCGTCAATGAACTGAACTGGATCGCCTGGATTACCGGGCGCGAGCACTTCTCCGCCGCGGTCGATTCGCACAGGCCAGTACGTGAAACGATCAGTCTCGTCGCGCGGCCCGACGATTAGACCCGGGCGAATAATCAGTGTTTTCCCGGGAAACCATTTCTCTGCTTCTTGCTCGGAGAGCGCTTTGAGCGGGCCGTACGTTTTGTAGCCGGACGCTTTCATTGCATCGAGCGTCTCTTTGTACGGATCGGCGCCCTCATATTTCGCGAGTGGCGCGGTTTCATCGACACCTTTGCTTGTGTCTGCGTAAACGGAGATGGTCGAGATAAACACGTAGCGCTCGACATTTCCTTTCAAGATCTCTGCCGCGCCACGCACCCACGCCGGCAGTGTTGTCGGGTTGTCGATGGCGACATCCCATTTGCGTCCTTTCAGCGCACCCAATTGGCCGTTGCGATCGCCAACCAATTGTTCGACTTCGTTCGGCAGTTCGCCTGGGTGCGTCTTCCCGCGATTGAACGTCGTGACTTTGTGTCCGCGACTGAGCGCGTAACGAACTTGATAAGGCCCTGTGAATCCGGTGCCACCAAGAATGAGAATGCGAACGGGTTTCACAGGTTCCTCTGCGAATACCATTGTCGATCTAGTTGCGAAACCAAGCGCACCGCCAGCAGCAGCGGAGAGCTTAATGAAATGGCGACGGGTCGTTGAGGAATTCATTTTCGCGTTAATCTTTCTGTCATATCGAGCGCAGTCGAGATATCTCTCACTCTCCTGAGATAACGATGAGAGATTCCTCCACTTCGGTCGGAATGACAAAAAGCGACACGAACCAAATTACGCGCCGCGAAGCAGCGCGCTTGATCGGCGCGACCACGGCCGGATTGCTTCTGCCGGTCGGTGCGTTACACGCCCAGACGAAAAGCGAATCATCAACGATGTTGACCCGCGCGATTCCTTCATCGGGCGAAAAACTGCCCGTGATCGGCCTGGGCACGTGGCAAACCTTCGATGTCGATCTTACGTCGGATACCCGGCGGCAGCTTGAAGATGTTCTTTCGCTTTTTGTTAAGCTTGGCGGCCGGGTAATTGACTCGTCGCCCATGTACGGCCACGCCGAAGAGGTGATTGGCGATCTCACGGCTACGCTCGGAATCCGGGACAAGCTCGCTACAGGACGAGTCCGTCCGACTGGCGGACTTTTTGTCGCCACAAAGGTTTGGACCCGGGGCAAAGAGAACGGAACTCGCTCGATGGAACGTTCCATGGTGCGACTGCGAACAAAACGAATCGACCTGATGCAGGTTCACAATCTTCTCGATGTCCATATACATCTTGAGACGCTGCGCGAATGGAAAGAGCAGGGGCGCATTCGCTATATCGGGATCACTCATTACGAATCCGGGGCATTCGGTGAAGTGGAAAAAATTATGCGCAACGAGAAGCTCGATTTCGTGCAGATCAACTATTCGCTCATGGAACGCGACGCCGAAGAACGCCTTCTGCCGCTTGCTCAAGAGCGCGGCATCGCGGTGATCGTCAATCGACCATTCGGAGGAGGCGACCTCTTCAGCCGCGTGCGCTCAAAGCCATTGCCGGACTGGGCCACTGAGTTTGAGTGTCGGTCCTGGGCCCAATTTTTTCTCAAGTGGATCGTGGGGCATCCTGCGGTGACCTGCGCCATTCCAGCGACGGACAAACCGCGCCACCTCGAAGATAACATGCAGGGAGGAATTGGGCGGCTTCCGGACGCAAAGATGCGTGAGCGAATGGTTGAGATCGCTTCCTCGCTGTAGAACACATCTGGCCTTGTTGAAAAGCAGGCCAGATGGGTGGACGCGATGCCCCGCGTCGCGCTCTTGCTCGAACAAGAAAGCGCCGAGGGCGCCGCTGCTACTTTGCTCTGCCCAGCTTTCCAACAGAACTAAGGCATCTCACAACAGGGCGCTCTTCGCTATTTGATGTCCAATCCCTCGCGTCAATCCTACTCTTCGGAGCCGACTGCAAACTCGACGGCTTAAAGCCGTCAAGTTTCCTGCGAGCACGAAAAAATCACGATTTTTTCAAAAAAACCGCTTGCGGAGGCAACCGATCTGTTCGATAGGACGCGCGCTTTATGCGAAAAATCTCCCCGCTTATCGTTATCGGTCTCTGTTGCGTAGCATTTTACCCGCGTCCGGCGGCGGCGTTGGTGATGTCAGCGCCGAAACCCAAGTTTGTTTACAAGGATGCTGCCGGCAAAAAGCAGTCGGTTGAGATCGTGGACAAATATCAGCCGAAAAAGATCGTGCACCCGTTTGGCGGGAACAATTCAAAGATTGATCCGAAATTGCGCCGCGCTGCGACGATCGCGGAGGAACGCGCCCGCGCACACTCTCTTTCCAAGTGCTGGCATTATGTGAAGGAAGCGCTCGTTGCCGCGGGCGTAGTGAGTTCGCGGCCGAAAACGCCGTTAGCGAAACAAGCCGGCCAGGAACTCGTTAGCGACTACGGTTTCAAGAAGCTCGCGGTCTCTAATCCATACGAAGCACCGGTCGGCGCTGTGCTGGTTTATGGCGCTAGAAAGGCGGCAGGGCACGTCGAGATTCGTACTCCAGGCGGCTTTGTAAGTGACTTCCGTTCAAAAACGCCATCGCGCCGGCCGCTTATCGGGGTCTTCGCAAAGAATTAATTTCCGCTCGGCTCTGCGACGAGCATCTTGCGCCTGATTTTAGTCCGCCTGAGGCGGATCTTCGGAGAAGCCGATCCACCTTTCGCTTGTCGATTGTTTTAGAGCTGGTCTCAAAAGTCGGCTCAGGTTTCGTAATCGTGCTCCTGCTCGCTTGCCTCGCCGTAGCTTGGCGAAGGCGGGTGCTCGTGATCGGCTCTTGAGAGAAGAATTCCGATCATGATCAGGAGCATGAGCACGAGAAAGAGAGAACAAGCAACCTATGAAACCACTACCACTTCTAGAGCCATTTCTTTAAGCGCGGCCAAAACTCCGGCAGACTGACCTTTAAACCGCGGCAGAGGTAGATATGCAACTGCCTCTCGTAAGGCATCGCCCAGGGACTGCTTACGACCTGGCCAAGATCTTCTACTAAAGCGAATTGCTCGCGTTCACGGTCATCTCGCTCATCGAGCACCAGCACAACTTCGCCCGTGTAATCACGTGGGCCCCACAGAAAATAATTTTGATGACCGGAAATCGCCTGGGGCAGATTGAACTCTCGGCCGAAGAAATCAATCGCGCCGGCCTCGCCGTAGTTCTGGCAGAAAATGGCAGCGCGTTTTCGGTCTTCAGGACGCAAATGATGATAGACGTGCGCGACCGAGGCGACCATTTCCTTCCAGCCGAACTGATCGGCGAAAACCTGCGGCAGCGCAGCGGTATGCGACGTCTCGGTGCGCGGCGGTTGGAGATGAATCGCTTTCATGTATGCGATCAATCTCTCAGGCGGCAGAATTGGCAGCGTCAGTGGCGCAAGCAGAGCGCCCAGCACAATAATTAGACCGAGCAGCGCGGGCTTGAGCCATTGCAAACGCGCGGCAAACACGCGCTCGACAGCTACGCTTCCCGCGGCAAATAGCATCGGATAAGCGGGCGCGAGATAGTAACTCTTGCCATGCAACGCAATGAACTCGCCAAGCGTGACCAGATACGCGATCGCAAGCGCGCTGTAACGCCGGCCTTCGCGCGAGCCGAGCAACCAAATCAATCCGCCAAGCCACAGCGGAAGGGTGGCCGGATTCACGATCAAGATTTGCTGCAGAATAAATTGCAGCGGACTGAGCGCGACATTCTTGTTGCTGTGCGCGATGTTGCTGAGCAGTTCACAGGTGGGCCAATGGTGCCGCGCCTGCCAGGGCACATTCGGCAGCGCAATGGCGAACGCGACAAGGCCACCGAGCCAAATCCATTTCCGGGCAAAATGGCGCCGCTCAGGCGTCAACAGCAGGCCCGCTAAGATGCCGGCAGCAAAAAACGCCATGGAATGTTTGTTCTCAAGACCGAGACCGAGAATTGCTCCGAACCAGAGCCAGAGCTTTCCCGCGACTTCGGGTTCATTGATGATGCGCACCAGCAGATAAGTGCAGCCCATCCAGAAGAGCGTTTCGAAAGCGTTCATGGAAAAGAAATTTCCGATGCTCAAATAAAACGGCGCGCAAAGCGCAGCCGCACAACTGAGCGCGATCGCCCAACTGCGACCGCCGAGCTCGCGCGCGATCATGCCAGTCAGCGCGACCGTGCCGGCGCCCGCAAGTGCCGGAAATAAACGAATCGCAAACAGCGAGTCGCCGAAGAGAAGTTGGCTCAACCAAAGAACCGCGATTGAGAGCGGCGGCTGATCGACATAGCCAAAGGCGAGATGTCGCCCGCAGGCTATGTAATAGAGTTCGTCGCGAAAATAACCGTAGCGACTGTTTGTAAGCAGATGGACCAACAGCGCCAACGCGCTGACGCCGATGATCAGCGCCGAAAACTTTCGGGGCTCAGTGGCAACTTGCTTGAGTTTTTCTTCGGTTGGCATAGACGCGACATTACGACCAACTTGGGCTAGAAATGCAAATTCGATCTCGCGCTTGCCCCGCCTGCGCTAGAATTCTGTGCTCATGCCGCAAACCAAAATTGTCCGCATCGCCATGTGGTCGGGCCCGCGAAATATCTCGACCGCGATGATGCGCGCGTGGGGCAATCGCCCGGACTCCGTGGTGATCGATGAGCCGTTTTACGCGTATTACCTGAAGGCAACCGGCAAAAAACACCCCGGCGCGGATGAAGTAATCGCCACCGGTGAAACCGATTGGCGAAAAGTGGTGGCACGATTGACAGGCCCGGTTCCGTCTGAGAAGAGCATTTTTTTCCAGAAACAAATGGCGCATCATTTATTACCGGAAGTGGATCGAGAATGGCTCGACAGGGTGACGAATTGTTTCCTTATTCGCGATCCGCGTGAAGTGATCGCGTCATACGTCAAGAAACGGGAGGACCCAGCGCTGGATGATCTCGGTTTTATGCAGCAAGTGGAAATTTTCGAATCTGTGCGCGGCCGCACGGGTACGGCGCCGCCAGTCATTGATGCTCGCGACGTGTTGGAAAACCCGAGGAGAATCTTGGAACTATTATGCGATGCGGTTGGCGTCGAGTTTAGGGACTCGATGCTTTCGTGGCCGCGCGGCTTGCGCGAGACCGACGGCATTTGGGCGAAGCATTGGTATGGCGAAGTTGCAAAATCGACCGCCTTCCAACCGCATCGTCCGAGACACCATGACATGCCGAAGCGTTTGCGTGAAATTCACGACCGCTGCCGCGAATGTTATCAATGGCTTTATCAATACCGGTTGCATTGAACCGCAGATAACCCAGCGCGGCCCCGCCCCAACCAAACGTTTAACTGCGGGTTACGCTGATAAAGCGGATTGGGCTGGAAAGATTACACGTTGAAGCCAGCGAATCATCAGCCTTCGCCAAACTTAGTGTTCATTCGTGTTCATTCGTGGTTAGCTTTCTCGTTTCATGTTCCAGAAATTCGATGAACGAAACCGCGACCTGATCGTCAACATCAACGGGCAACTGATCCACCGCGACAAAGCCGGGATCAGCCCGTTCGATTCCGCTGTTCAGGGCGGCGATGCAGTCTGGGAAGGATTGCGGCTGTACAAGGGACGGATTTTCAAGCTCGAGGAACATCTCGACCGGCTGGAGCGTTCAGCGCGTGCCTTGTCATTCGCGGAAATTCCGCCACGCGAAAAAATCATCGAAGAAATCAAACGCACACTCGCGGCAAACAAGATGGGTGATGGCGTGCATATTCGTCTCACGCTCACTCGCGGAATGAAAATCACATCTGGAATGGATCCGCGGCTCAACCAAAGCGGGCCGACATTGATTGTGCTCGCCGAACACAAGGCGCCGGTTTACGCGAAGACGGGCCTGACTTTGATTACCAGCAAAATTCGCCGGCCGCCGCCCGAGATTCTCGACGCACGAATTCATCACGCGAATCTGCTGAATTCGATTCTGGCGAAAATCGAAGCGAATAACGCCGGCGCCGACGATGCTCTCATGCTCGACGCGCGCGGGTTCGTCGCGGAAACAAACGCGACCCATGTTTTCATCGTACGCAATGGAGGTCTCGCGACGAGTCGCGTCGTGGCGTGTCCCGAAGGAATTACGCGTGCGACAGTTATCGAGATTTGTGCAGCGGAAAAAATCCGTTGTGTCGAGACCGATTTGTCACCCGTTGATGTTTACGGTGCCAAAGAAATGTTTTGCACCGGTACGATGGGCGAACTCGCCGCCGTCACGAAGATCGACAATCGCATCATTGGGGACGGCAAACTCGGCCCGGTCACAAAGCGACTGAGCGATCTCTACGCGCAACGCACCGCCAGCGAAGGGATTCAGGTTGCGGACCTGTAGCGGCCCCGAAAGCGTTCGGGGTCGCATTATGGTCGCTCATCCCACGTTTGCTTTTGAAACGAAACCCGGCCCGATCCTTTTTCGAATGCTTCGAAGTGTTCCGGGTTCTGCTGGTAGTATTTCTGGTGATACGCCTCAGCCGGATAAAATTTCATGGCGGGCAGAATTTCGGTGACGATGGGCTTATCGAATTTGCCGGAGCGCGCGAGCTTATCCTTCGAAGCTTCGGCAACTTTCTTCTCGTCGTCATTTCCATAGAAAATGGCGGCGCGATAGCTTGGGCCGATATCAGTGAACTGCCCGTCCGCCTGCGTGGGATTGATTTGCCGCCAATAAATGTCGAGCAATTGATCGTAAGAAATCCTGGCCGAATCGTACGTGATTTCGATCGCTTCGCGGTAGCCAGTTTTTTCGGAAGAAACCAATTCATAAGTAGGATTTGGTTCCATCCCGCCCGAATAACCCACGACGGTTTTGAGCACGCCTTTTGCTTTGTCGAATGCTGGCTGGATGCACCAGAAACAGCCGCCAGCAAAAATGGCCGTCTTGTTTGTTTGAGAAGGTGAATCTTGGCCGCGACCAAGATCGGTAGAAAACGCGCCCGCAACGCCAACGAGCAGGGCGAAAACGAGAAATCCTTTCATAATGTGATATTAGACAATGGCGTGCGGCTAGCGTTGCGAATAACTCATGGCTGTTTTGGCTTGCCAGCGTTTGACAGGGTGCCATAAGCATAGGCTTTTCAACAGGAGGTCGGAAAAATGATTAGAACCGCCGCGCTGCTTTTCGGCATCGTATTCTTGCTTATCGGAATTCTTGGTTTCGTTCGGGCCGTAACCCCAGACAACGGGATGCTGCTCGGCATGTTTCACGTGAACACTGCGCACAACATTGTCCATCTCGCTTCCGGAGTGGTGTTTCTCCTGTGCGGTATGGCTGGCGTCGGCCGGTCGCGGACTTTCTTCCAAATCTTCGGGATCATTTATGCGGTCGTCGCGGTTCTTGGATTTTATTACGGCGATAACGCACTCCTCGGGATCATTTCAAACAATACCGCCGATACGTATCTGCATGTTGTGCTGGCAGTCGTGATGCTGTTTCTCGGCTTCGGCGCCTCCGGTCGCAAAGCGACGGTTTAAAACTGGTTTCAAAAGTCGGCTCAGGTTTCGTAATCGTGCTCGTGCTCGTGATCGGCTTTTGAGCGGAGAACTTCGATCATGATCAGGATCAGGAGCAGGAGCATGAGCACGAGAAAGAGAGAACAAGCGAGTTATGAAACCACTTCTGTCTTTCTTCTAAACATGTCTGCGGTCGAGGTTGAATCGGCGCACCGCCCCGAAAGTTTTCGGGGTTCTTTGCTGATCCCGCAGGGACAGGATTCGTTCACCGATCGGCTCGATCTGGAGAATATCTTCGGACGAAAGGCGCCGTTGCATGTCGATCTTGGCTGCGGGGACGGTTCATTTATTTGCGCGCTGGCGCAGCGCGTGCCGGCGAAAAATTTTCTGGGAATCGAGCGGTTGCTTGGTCGAATCCGCAGTGCGGCGCGCAAAGCCGCCGGCCTTCCCAACGTAAGGCTGTTACGAATGGAAAGTTCGTATGCGGTGCGTTATTTGCTGCCGGCTGAGTCTGTGGAAACATTTTATCTCTTGTTCCCTGACCCATGGCCAAAGCGGCGGCACTGGCGGCGCCGGATCGTCACTGGAGATTTCTTGTGCGCAATTAGCCAGGCATTGGCTGAAAATGGAAAGCTGCTCATTGCGACCGATCACGTTGATTACTTTGAAAAAATCATGGAGACCGCGCGGGGAAATCCCAATCTTGCGATCGGTGAACCTGCTGATGTCGATCGTCCGCTCACGAAATTCGAGCGGAAATTTCGAGCACAAAGCATTCCGATTCACTGGCTCGAGCTCCGAAAAGTTTTGCCGGGCAGATAACTTTGCGCTTCCCAACTGCCGCCGCGAAAACGCAGCGTGACCGCGCCGGTCTCATCCTGGCGAAACAGCTCGATGCTGCGCGCTCGCATATTCTCGACCCAGTTATCGCTGAGCCGTTCGTGCTCTGGAAAATCGCTCGAAGTAGCGATGATCAAGCGCGGCCGTACAGCATTTAGGAATGCTTCGGAACCAGACTCTCCGGAATGATGCTGTCCCTTGATCAAGATGTCGCTGCGCAAATCTGCGTTCCGACGAAGCAACTCCTCTTCCGTTTTAATTCCACTGTCCGACGTCAACAAGACGCGTGTTCCGGATGAGAGAACAAGCTGCAATACGCATGCCTGGCCGTCAGCGATTGGCGCGCTGAAGTTCCGTGGCGGAAAAAGCACATGCGCAGTGACTTCGCGCGACAAACTGAAACTGTCTCCCGCGGCCAAATCGACCGGCTTGATTCCGCGTTCGCGAAATAGACGCTGCAATCGTTGATGAAGAGTTGAGCGATCCGGCGCCGGATTATCCATCAAACGGACGCTCGGAAAATCGTGCAGCAATTCCGTCGCCCCGCCGATGTGGAGCGAATCGCCGTGAGTGAGCAGCAAACCGGAGAGCCGGTTCACTCCAGCCCAGTGCAAATATTCGCGAACCACACGCTGATAACTCCGCTCGCTCCCGCAATCGAACAACCAATCCGTCTCTCCCGTTCGCAGATGAATAGCTGCGCCCGCGCCGAGGTCCAGAACTGTGATCTCCGCCGTGAGCTTTTCGGGCCACCGTGGGTGTTCAACGTAAAAATGGCCGCCGGGAATTTGCGCGAACAGTTGCACGATCCCGAGAACAAGATGTGCCAAAAACCAGTTGGCATTATTGAAAACTACCGCGAGCCACGGCAGCAATGGAGTCGCGAGAAGCGACAGCAGCGCGATCGCCAGAATGAAGAAGGCAATCGGAACGACAACCAAGTTCGCTAACAATGAGATCGGTGTGACGATATAAAAATACCAGAGGATGAATGGCAACGAACCGATCCAGGCTGCCAGCGAAACGGAGGCGCCGCGGAAGAGCCATTCGAAACCAGCATGCACCAGACGCTTTGGCCCACGGAGTAAGCTCCGCGGCAAAAAAGGATCGGGCGCGCCCCAGCGCTGCAAAGATCCAAAAAGAGGGTCAGCAAACAATATGATCGCGCCCACGACCGCGAACGAGAGTTGGAAGCCGGTCGAAAAGAGTTCGTTTGTATCCCAGCAGAGAAGAAAGAAGGCTGCCGCGGCGAGACTGTTAAGCACGAAAACCTTGCGATCGAAAAAGAAGCCGCCGAGCAAAATCGAAGCCATCACGGCAGCACGCACACTCGAAACGTGCAGTCCGGTTATTGCCGCGTAAAAAAAGAGTGACGGAATAACGAGCGCTGCTGCCCATTTGCGAGACAGTCGCGCGACCATGGCCAGCATCCATAGAAGTGTGGCGACAATTCCCACGTGCAAACCAGCGACAGCAAAAAGGTGAAGCGTGCCGGTTTGTTGAAACGGTTCCTCGATGTCTTCGGGTGTTTGGTGCCTGACGCCAAGCACGATCCCGCTGATAAAACCTTGCACCTCGGGCGCGTTCTCCATCTCCCGGCAAAGCGCGTTTTGCATCCATGCACGCGATTTCTGAGCCGCACGCAAAATCGGGTTTCCACCGCCGTGCCTGATCAGTGCGCCGTCCTCCGGATAGCGAACGAACAAAATGCGGCGAACGTCGCGGCGCGCGAGATAAGAGCGCATATCGAATTCGCCGGGATTTCGCGGCGGCGCGATTACTTCCGCATTTCCGAAAAGCCTCAATTCATCGCCAAATTCCGGCGTGCCTTTGCAACGCACCTGCCAGACTGCGCGCGCGGATTGTTTCCTGCCTTCGAGTTCAATTGACTTGAGCTTTAGCAGGAACGTCGCGAATCCGCTGGGCGCGATTTTCGGCTCGCTCGCTGGGCGCGATTTTCGGCTCGCTTGTCACGAACCCGGTCGCCGTGACAACCCGCGGCCGGTTGCCAAGCTCAGCAGCAAGCTGCTGGCCTTGGGTGTTGTTGGTTCGCAAACCGTGCAGCAGGAAAAAGCCAGCCCCGACGATTGCGTATGTCGCGGCCAATCTTGGCCAACACAGCACAATGACAGCGCAGAACGCGGTAAGGATCGCTGTCGCCAGGAGCACGTAGGGAGTAAACCGAAAGAACTCCGCCAGTGTGATTCCTATCGCGGCCACTATCGCCAAGCCGACGAATGGCTGACGCGGCGCGCTCAAAGGATTCATCGACGGGCTTTTCGCTTATCAACCCTTGGCAAAGCAAGCTTCAATCGCGCCGTTGTGCCGCAAATCTCCAGGCGACGCTCCCATAACGATTTTTCGTTTTCGCCAGAGTGTTTATCGACATTCTCGGGGCTGCTGTATCGTGCGATTCACTCAAAAAGCGGCGGAGCACCGCCGCATTCCAAAACGCAAGCACCCAATGCGCGCTGAGAGAGACGGCCACGTTTTGGAGTGCGGCAGTGTTCTGCCGCTTTTGATACGCTCAAGACAATGCGTGCGTAATTTCTGAGAAGCCACATTTCGTTTCGCGAGTGGTGTAGCTATAGCTGTAGGGAAACCTGACAGCTTTCCTACAGAGCTAAGTGGTTTCAAAAGTCGCTTGTTCTCTCTTTCTCGTGCTCATGCTCCTGATCATGATCGAAATTCTCTTCTCAAGAGCCGATCACGAGCATGAGCAGGAGCACGATTACGAAACCTGAGCCGACTTTTGAAATCAGAGCCAAGCTCGTCGCCGTGAACGTCACTTCTTTAAGACTGCGAACTTGGCACAAGCAATACCGGACGCTTGCTGTGCTTGAGCACGCCTTTGGTCGCGCTTCCGACGAGCAATTTATACATCGCACCATGGCCGTGCCTGCCCATCACGATCAAATCGGCGTGAAGAACATCCGCCTGATTCAAAATTTCTTCGGCCACCGTTCCAGTCGGCTCGTGCAAACTGACCTTGATGCCGTCTTGAGCGATTTCGCTTTGCCATTGAGCCAGCTTCGATTTCTGATCTTCATCCTCAGGAATCGGCTGCGCCATCGGATCAAACACCGGAACTGGCATGCCCGACATCGGCGCAAGCTCAGGCATTCCCGCCAGGCCGTAGCCAAGCGCACCCGGCGCTGCGGCAGCAGTGAGTTCTTTTACGTGGACAAGATGAATCTCCGCGTCGAGGCCTTTGGCGAGTTGTCGCGCCAGATCGATCACTGGCGGTGTTGCATCCGAAAAATCGATTGGAACAAGAATGCGTTTCATGTTTGCGCTTTCGAACCTTAGCTGTCGCGTCGCTTAATCTCAAGACGCTGTGCAGAACTCTGAATTGTCATGGCGGGCTCGACTTTATGACCGCCGATTTTCCGCCATCCGCGATATCCGCGTAATCCGCGGTCATCTCTGGAAATCTAGTGCAGAGTCTGCGTTCACACCGTAATTTCCCTCGTGCAGGATCTGTTCGAGGAAGACAGCGATGCCGATTCTTCAACCGGGCTTGGGACAAGCGTGGAGGCGGGCGCGCCGCTCGCCACGCGCATGCGACCGCGCTCGCTCGACGAATTCGTCGGCCAGGAACACATTCTTGCACCGGGAAAACTCTTGCGTCGGGCAATTGAAGCCGATCGTTTGCCTTCGGTGATTTTCTCCGGACCGTCCGGCAGCGGAAAGACCACGCTTGCCCGCATCATTGCCGAGATAACTCACGCAAAATTTATTCGAATCAGCGGCGTGGAAAGCAACGTCGCAGAAATGCGTCGCGTCATCGCGGCGGCGACGAATCGCCTCCGCACTTCGGGACAAAGGACGATTTTGTTTATTGATGAGATCCATCATTTCAACAAAGCGCAGCAGGACATTCTTTTGCCCGACGTCGAAACCGGAAACCTCCGCCTCGTCGGCGCGACTACGTACAATCCATTCTTTTATGTAAATAGCGCGCTCGTCTCGCGTTCGCAGGTGTTTCAACTCGAACCGCTCCGCGTCGAGCAACTCGAACAATTGATCGATCGCGCGTTGACCGACAAAGAACGCGGCCTCGGAAATTACAACGTGAAGATTGACAAGAACGCGCGCCGGCATCTGGCGAAGCTCAGCGACGGCGACGCGCGCAAATGTCTAAATGCGCTAGAGATCGGCGTGCTCACCACGCCGCCTGTAGCCGGGGCCGGCGACCCCGGCCACCCTCAGCATAAAAAACATCCTGGTCCTACCAAAGCCGGGGTCAACGACCCCGGCTACAGCGCCCGCGTAATTCATTTCACGCTCTCCGTTGCCGAGGAAAGCATTCAACAAAAAGCGGTTGTGTACGATCGCGCCGGCGACGCGCACTACGACACGATCAGCGCGTTCATCAAAAGCATGCGCGGATCGGATGAAAAAGGCGCGATGTACTGGCTCGCGAAAATGTTGCATGCCGGAGAAGATTTCCGTTTCATAGCGCGGCGTATCGTCATTTTCGCTAGCGAAGACATCGGCCTCGCCGACCCAGAAGCGCTGCCGCTCGCGATCGCGACCCAACAAGCGGTGGAATTTGTTGGGTTACCTGAAGCACGAATTCCCCTGGCACATGCTACCGCTTACATGTGTCGCGCAAAGAAAAGCCGCGAAGCTTATGACGCGTTGAATGCCGCAACCGAAAAGATCGAAATGGAACAAACAGAGCGCGTTCCGGAGCAGCTTAAGAACAAACATTTCCCGGTAAATCCAGACAGCTAGCGCGCCATATCCCGCAGCGTAGGGAGAATCACGGATTACGCGGATAGCGCCATAAAACTTAGCGATGGACTAAATCAATCCGTTTTATCCGTGTAATCCGTGGTTTAATTCTCAGAGGCATTATTGCCGCAAGCAGCCGTGTCGTTCCGAGTTTCAGGCGCCGCCCCTTATCGTTTTAATCTTGACCAGCTGGCAAGATTTTCGCAAAACTCGGCGCCACGAATCGACCTGAACCAGGCAGAGGACGCTTTTTCCAGGCAGCTTCTTCTGTTCTCCTTCAGATCACAACCACGCAGTCAATCACCTGGAAAAAGAAAGGTTTGTTAAATGAAAGCAATCGTTCTCTCTGTAAAAAGTCCCATTCGCCGGCCCTCTTTACGACGGAGTTTCCGTCTCATCC
>WNGF01005843.1_pt1 | contig 15488 bp, 18 predicted proteins | sample 5400641 | NCBI WGS metagenome assembly WNGF01 (sample SAMN13153371, study PRJNA577476) | soil metagenome | isolation source: 80 cm soil or saprolite under grassland replicate 2 | place: USA:California | collected 2016-06-15
GTGGCCACCGGGACCTCTGGAACACCTACCGGACGCAGCACGCACCCTCCCCAAGAAAAGAACCCCGGTCCTCACCGCCCATTTGGGCAGGCCACTACTGTCCCACGCCAGGCGCCTCGACTTCGCCAGCAGAGTCAGATGCTGGCGGACCTCGACCCGATGGCGCTTGCTCTGGCGTCCTGACCAGTCGTACAGGCCCAGCTCCTCGGGCGGGACGCCGACCTGGCGGGCGACGTGGTCGACGGCGTTGTCGGGGATCTCGCCGCGGCCGCGTGGGAACCGGCCCTTCCAGGCCAGATGCCTTAGCAGCAGGCTGAAGCCCAATCTCGTCGCGCCGCTCTTGTTGCGCAGCAACTCCAGCTCGTCATCGGCCAGCGTGAAGTGCTCGAGCAGCTCGTCAAGATCCAGTGGACGGGCCATGTTCCTCTACCCGTCCAGGAAAGCCAGCAGCGCCGACGACGGCGTGGGAGCAGAAGCGGTCATAGGGGCGCAACTTACCGCGCAGCCCGTTGAGGTGTCCCGTCGTTTGGTCGGCTCCCATCGCGTGCGCTACATGGCACTTCGTAGCGCGCTTCTTACTGTCACCCCGCTTCGCTGCGCGCATGAACCTGATCGAGATGGAGCCGCGGGGCGACCTCAGCTCGACGGGCTACGCCCTGGCGAGCCCGGGCGAGGAGTACCTCGTACTCGACACGAGCGATAAGCGCGGTTCGTTCACGGTGAAGCTAGAGCGCGGGACCTACACCGCAGAGTGGTTCGGCATCGACGGCCGCGAGACGATCGAGGACAGCAGACGACCGTCGAGAGTCCCAAGAGCACGACTTTCAGCGCGCCTTCGGATGTGTCCGGCCCCACCGTCCTGTACTTGAGGAACGTCGAGCGTTGATCGCAAGCTGACCTCTCGGAAAGGAGCGAACGTGACGCAGAAGCAAGATCTGGACGCGGTCGCGCGGTCGATCGTCGATGCGAACCGGTTCATGGCCCTCGGGACCGCCGACGGGAGCGGGACCCCCTGGGTGTCGCCCGTCTGGTACGCCCCTCTCTCGTACCGCGAGTACGTCTGGGTCTCGCGGCCCGGGACGAGGCACTCCCGCAACCTCGCCGAACGTCCGCAGATCGCGATCTACGACTCGCACCGGCCGGGCGGCTGGACCGCCTTCTACATGGCTGCCGTCGCGGAGGAGCTCGAGCACGTCGACGACGCGCTCGATTCCTTCAACCGCAGGTCCGAGGCGCAGGGGCTGCGGGCCTGGTCGCGCGCCGAGGTCGTCCCGCCCGGCGAGTTCCGGCTCTACCGCGCCGCCGCCACCGAGCAGTTCGTTCTCGACGACCACGACGCGCGGCTTCCGGTGCATGTGCAATAGCCTCGAGCGCCGATTACTTCCCTTCCCCCCCGGCGGCACCCCGGTCTCAGGAATAAGACGAGCAGACAGCCCCGGAAAGGAGACGCTATGTCTGCAGCCGTTCTCTACATGTCCATGTCCCTCGACGGGTTCATCGCCGGGCCCAATGAGGGACCGGACAACGGTCTCGGCGACGGCGGTCACCGCCTGCACGAGTGGGCGATGACGGGCGGCGGTGACGTCGACCTCGAGGCCATCCGTCGTTCGGGCGGCGTCAACGGCAAGGTCGTCGACGAGTTCATGTCCACCGGGGCGATCGTCGCCGGCCGGGGAACCTTCGAGCCGGCCGGCGGCTGGGGCGGCGACCACCACGACGGCGTCCCAATCTTCATCTACAGCCGCCGAGAGCCCGGCATCGACATCAGCCAGTGGCCGCTTGTCACCTACGTGACGGACGTCGAAACCGCGATGACCCAGGCCAAGCAGGCTGCGGGCGACAAGAACGTGCTGGTCCACGGTGCCGCAGTCGCCCAGCTCGCGCTCGCGGCCGGCCTCCTCGACGAACTCGAACTCCATGTCGTCCCGGTGCTCTTCGGCCAGGGGCGCCGTCTGTTCGAGGGCGTCGCTCCCGAGCAGATCGAGCTGGAGCGCATCCGGATCCTCGAGGGGGAGAACGGTGTCACCCACATGCACTACCGGGTCCGGCGCTGAGGTCACGTTCCCCCGTTCTCCTTCCACGCGATATGGCGGACATCTGCGCCGCGGGTCCGTCCCTGAAGCGGATGAACATCTCGCCGTAACGCTGGAGCCAGGGACCTAGGTGGACGACTTCGAGTCGATGATCGTCGAGACTGACGAAGCGATGGTTAACGTGCGGTGCGGTGGCGCGGGCCCGGCGGTGTTGCTACTCCATGGCTTCCCGGAAACCCTGCTGATGTGGCGGGACATCGCACCGTTGCTCGCTGCGCAGTTCACCGTGGTATGCGCCGATCTTCGTGGGTACGGCAACAGCAGTTGCCCGCCGTCGACCGCTGACCACGCGCCATACTCCAAGCGGGTAATGGCCCGCGACATGGTGGCCGTCATGGCGCGGCTCGGCCACGACCGTTTCGCGGTTGCCGGACACGATCGCGGCGGGCGCGTCGCATACCGCGCAGCGCTGGACCACCCAGCGGTCATTCGCAAGCTGGCGCTGCTCGACGTGCTGCCGGTGGACGTCGTCTGGGATCGTGCGGACGCGCGCTTTGCTCTCGCATTCTGGCCGTGGTCGCTGCTGGCCCAGCCCGCACCGTTACCGGAGCGCCTGATCGGTTCGGCCCCCGATGCCGTGATCGCAAACGCGCTCAGCAGCGAATGGGGTACGCCCGCCGACATCTTCACCGACACGGTCCGTTCCGCCTACCTCGCCGCCCTCACCGGCGCTGACCACGTGCACGCCATCTGCGAGGAGTACCGCGCCGCGGCGACGGTCGATCGCGACCACGACACGGCCGACCGTCGAGCCGGTCGGCGGATTACCTGTCCTGTGCTCGCCCTGTGGAGTGGTAGCGGACCCTTGTCGTCCTGGTACAGCGCTGACGGCGGCCCGCTGACGCTATGGCGCCAGCTTGCCAACAACGTGACCGGCGGGCCCGTCGACGGCGGGCACTTCTTCCCCGAAGAGCACCCCGAGCACACAGCCGCCACGCTGGCTGCCTTCTTCGGTCAGTGATGTGTCCGGGCCTCAATCCATCCACGCCGGTCCCGCTCAGGGATCCCCAGACGCAACAGCAGGACCGGGGTCTTGCCGGCCGCGCTGCGGCGTCGATAGCGTCCGTGCGGTCGCGCTTGCCGTGGCCGGCTGGGCGTTCGGCGCGCTGCTCCAAGACGTCCTCGCCCATGATGAGCTCGCCCGGGTCGACGCCCCCGTGCAGCGGTTGTTCGTCGCCCACCGGGAGGCCTGGCTCACCTGGGTCATGCGTGGGGCCAGCAACCTCGGCAACACCGCCGCGCTGGCCGGGCTGGTGGTCGCCGCCGGGTTGGCCTGGCGCTGGCGGGCCCGCAGCTGGCAACCCCTTGGCCTGCTGGTGGCCGCGCTCGCCGGGGCGTGGGGGTTGTCGAACATCACCAAGCAGCTCACCCACCGGCCCCGCCCGCCAGCCGCCGAGGCGATCGGCCACTGGACCGGGTTCACGTTCCCCTCCGGGCACGCCACCCACGCCACCGCGGTGTACGGCATGCTCGCCTGGCTGGCGGCCGCCACCACCCCCCGCTGGGGCCGCAAGGTCACCGGGTGGACCGCCGCGGTCGTGGTCTGTGGGCTGGTCGGTGTGTCGCGGCTGTATCTGGGCGCGCACTGGCTCACCGACGTGCTCGGCGGCCTGGCGCTCGGTGCCGCCTGGCTGGCCGGCCTGCCCACCCTGGCCCGCACCATCCCAACCCTGCGCACCGCTGACCGCGCTGCACCGCCAGCACAGCCCGCAGCGACCCTCCCACCCCACCATCCACCCCCCGGCCCGGGCCCCGGCCCGGGAGGGGACCGGCTGGTGACCCCGCTGGCGACCCCGGGACACCACGGCGCGGCGAACGCTGAGCGACCACCCAACGCTTGAGCGACTTGAGCGAAAGGACGGCGCGTGGCCCTGCTTGACCAGCTTGACCTTGACCGGTCGATCACCCAGACGCTCAACCGGGCCGCCCACCACCAACCGCTGCGGCTGCTCGCCATGGCCACGGCCAACTGGCTGCTCGCCGTGCCGATCCTGCTGCTGCTCGGCCTGGCCATCGGCGCCATCCGCCACCGCGACCCCCGCCGGCTGGCACCGCTGGCCCTGGCCGCACTCGGCGCCGCCGCCGCGGTCGGGCTCAACCTGCTCGCCGGCCACCTGTACTTCCGGCTGCGGCCCTACTGGGCGCTTGGGGGCGGTGCACCCGATCGGCCCCCGCCGCGGTGACAGCTCGTTCTTCGCTGTCTACGCCGCCGCCGCGGCCGCGCTCGCCGTCGGGCTGCTGGGCGCCAGCCGCCGCTGGGGCCTCACCGCAGCCGGGATCGCGCTGCTGGTCGGGCTCGGCGGCGTCGCGACCGGCGCCAACTACCCCCTGGACGTCCTGGTCGGCCTGGCCGTCGGCACCGCCTGCGCCGCCGCGCTGCTGCCCGCGCGCCACCCCACCCAGCGGCTGGCCGACCGGCTGCTCCACACCCACACCGTCCCGGCGCCAGGCACCGTACCAGCGCGCAGCCACGAGCGCCGCCTCGGCGTCGTGGCCGTGGTGCTGCTGGCCACCTCGGTGGCTGGATGGTCGCCCGCGTCCAAGACCACGGGCTGCGCATCACGCTGGACCGCGCCGACGCTCGCCTGGACCATCACCTGCCGACCGACGCCAGGCTGTACCGCCAGGCCAGCATCGAGCAGCTCGCCGCCGGCCGCTGGCGGCCCACCCGCGCCCGCGTCTACGGGCAGGTCACCTACGTCAACCGGGAGCTGGACGGCGACATCCACGTGGTCCTCAAGGCGCCCGACGGCAGCTTCGTGGTGCTGGAGATCATCCCCGAGCTGCCCATCGCTGCGCCCCACGACGATGACCGCATCACCGCCTGGGGGATCGTGCGCCACGACGGCCTGCACAATTGGTGGGAGCTGCACCCGCTGGTCGGCTGGGCCCACGGGCAGCTCCACGCGGCCAGCACCGGCGGACTCGACGACTGACAGCCCCCCAACAGCTCCGACAGGTCCGGCAGCCGCGATTCCGAGCAACCCCCTGATGAGGCGACCCGACCGCGGCGTTCAGCGGCGACGGCCGCACCGCCATGTCCGTTGTCTTCTCGGCGAGTACCTACTACCTCCTACCGCGACCCGGATATGGGAGCCCTGGACTCACACCTTGGCCACGAACCAGGCCATCGGTTGGTTCCCGCTACCTTGCCCCGGGTGACGCGGACCCGAGCGCGGGGCCTAGAAGGCCAGCAGGTCGTCCTGCGCCCGTTGCGGCTGGACGAACTCGACACCGTACTGGCAGCGCGCGACCACCTCGAGATCGGCGCGCAGGCTGGCCGAACGCGGGCACGCGAGCGTCTCCGGCGACGCCTTGCACGCTCAGGACGGCTGACACGGGGCCACCTCGACCTCGCGATCGAACTGGCCGGCCGCCTGATCGGCGAGATCCAGGCGCGTGGGGACCCAGCGCAGACCTTGCCACCAGGCGTCTTCGAGGTCGGCATCGTCCTGTACGACCCGGCCGACCGGGGCAAAGGCTACGGCATGGAGGCGGTCGCGCTGCTCACCGGGTGGCTGTTTGAGCAGGCGGGAGCCGCACGTGTGCAGGCCGGGACGGCCGTGGGCAACCCCGCCATGCGGCGCGTGCTGGAACGGCTCGGCTTTGCGTGCGAGGGCGTCATGCGCGCGTTCATGCCCGAAGGCGCCGGCCGTACCGACTACGCCCTGTACGCGGTGACCAAGAGCGACTGGCCAGGTGCTGACCAGGTTCGTTGAGCCCTACACACATCACCTGGTACCGGTAATGAGCCGTTCGCGGTCGAACGTCGCCGACGTGATCCGCAATCCGAGTCCGTCGAGGACCAGCAACGCCGCCGCGAGGCCGAGGGCAAGGCCGAGCGTCGCGTGGATCACGTTGTACGCGATGAGCGATGTCACCGCGACCGACGGGAGACTCGCGAGCATGCCGAGCTGCTGTGCGACGCGGACGTCGCTCGATCGGGTGGAGATCGCGATGCCGACCCAGATGGACCAGCCGGCGAGGAGCGGCGTGAAGAGCAGCTGGGCGAGCAGCTCCGGGCCTCGCAGGAGCGCCGACGCCACGGCCGGATGTGCGAAGAGCTCGACGCAGGCGAGAACAAAGGCGTAGACCGCACAGGAGATGGCAAGCGACGGCACGAGAGACGCCAGCGCCTTGCCCAGCAGGAACTCCTCGCGGCGAACCGGCGTCGTGAGCAGCGGCTCGAGGGTGCCCTGCTGGCGCTCGCCGACCACCGAGTAGGCGGCGACCACTGCCGGCACGACCGCCGGGATGCCCAGCATGTACAGCAGAGAATCCTCGTGCCGGAGTGCGCTCGCCGCCGACGCGGGCAGGGCGAAGACGTCAATCAGCGGTTGGATGACGAAGATCAGCGGGATGATCGCCATCGCCGAGACGATGGAGCCGTTGCGCCGGTACTCCCGCAGCTCCTTGCGGAAGATGGCCCGCACGCGCCTCCTGCTCACGCTCACCGCCGGCCCGCCTCCTCGTCCTCGTCGATCAGCTCGAGGTAGACGTCCTCGAGCGAGTGGTGCGACTCGCTGATCGACAGCACGTCGGCGCCGGCCGCCACCAGAGCCCGGGTGACGGCGGGTGCGGCGACCGCCGATTCGGACACGGCGAGGACGTAGCCGGCGGGGCCGTCCTGGTGCCAGCCGTCGACGGTCGGGAGGCCGCCAAAGACACGGCCCGGGTCGGGGAGTGGGACGAGGGTCCTGACCGTGAGCGTCTTGGCAAACAGCTGCTCACGCAGCTCGTCGGGTCGGCCGATCGTGCGCAACGTCCTGTTCAAGATCGCGACGCGGTCGCAGAGGCGCTCGGCCTCCTCGAGGCGATGCGTCGTGAGGAAGATCGTCACACCGCTGCGGCCGAGCGCGGCGATCAGCTCATGGACGCCGCGAGCGGCAACCGGATCCAGGCCGGAGGTCGGCTCGTCGAGGAACAGCACCTCCGGGTCGCTGAGCAGCGCCCTCGCCAGGGCGACCCGCTGGCGCAGGCCTTTGGACAGGGTGCCGCAGGCATCGTGGGCCCGGTCGGCCAGGCTGACGGCCCGCAGGGCGCGGTCAATGCGATCGTCCGGGTCGGGCGCCTCGTAGAGGTCGGCGAAACATTCGAGGTTCTCGGTCACGCTCAGGCGGAGATACAGGCCCGGCGACTCGGGCATGATCGAGATCCGCCGGCGGACCTCCACTCCGTTCTCAGGCGTGAGCGGGATTCCGGCAACCGTTGCCGAGCCCGAGGTCGGTGCAATGAGCGTGCCGAGCGCCCGCACGGTCGTCGTCTTCCCGGCGCCGTTCGGCCCGAGGAAACCGAACACCTCGCCGTAGCCGATCTCAAAAGAGACGTCCTCGAACGCGACCCGGTCACCGAAGCGCTTGCTCAGACTGTGGACAGACAGCGCCGGGGCGGCCCTCTTCCCGTCGGGAGCCGCCACCTTCTCCGAAGTCACGAAACACTCACATCGCAGGTTACTGGTACCGGAGGGCCGTGCCGGGCTGGATCCGGGTGGCGCGGCGCAGCGGCCCGCGGATGACGATGAGCGTGAGCACGAGGACGCCGGCGAGTGTGATCAGCGGAATGACCGGCGGGAACTCCGCGGGAAGGGCGACGCCGGCATCGTGCAGGATCAGCGCCAGCAGCCCCTGGTAGATCAGCCAGCCGAGCAGGACTCCGAACGCCCAGCCGACGGCGGCCAGGACCACCGCCTCCGCACTGAAGACCCGCCGGATGTGGCGGGCCCTGGCACCCACGCAGCGCAGGATGCCGACCTCGCGGGTGCGCTCTGTGACTTTGCAGCTCAGTTGGCCCCTGTGCGCGGAACTTGGCCCTGGCTCGCCACCTGATCCCCGCCTGGTGGTGGTAGGAGGTGCTGTCGTTGTCGCGAGGCAGCTACGTAACCGTAGGTCCGTCCAGGCCACTGCCAGGTAGGCCGTCAAGGCAGAGGCGTACGGGGTTCTGGGCGTGCTCCGAGACCAGGTGACGAACGCTGGTGCCAAGGAAGTGGGCCATCTCGGGTGCTGGCGAGCCGACGAACCCCCATCTGCGGTCCTCGCCGGGCAGCGGTGAGGGAAACCACGACTCCACCCGATAGACACCCCGGACAAGCCCAAACGCCACCCCGAACGCATACCGGGCCTTCTCGCGGGCTCGCCGACTGACACGCCAGTGCCCCGAGGTGACCTGGTAGACCTCGTCGGCGCTCAGGTCGGGGCGCCACGCACGGTTGACAACGAAGATCACGATGGGCTCCGGGCAGGATGGCGCCGGCGGCGCCGACAGGCGGGCCACGGCCGCTTCGACGGTCGCCAGCCCATGCACCGCCGAGTCGTGACCGCCTTGAAGGTTCGTCAGCGGGATACCCGCCGCCCGGAGCGCATCGATGACGGACTGCTCCACGACCAGCGCCAACTCCGATGTCGTCAACCCCGTGCGGGCAAACAGGTGCTCGACCTTCAGCCCGGCGTCATGGATGGCGCGGATACGCGCGACCTTCGCCCGCTCGACCTCCCGATCCTCGCCACCCTCGCCATCCGCATCGCCCACGTGGGCGTAGACCCGGCTGCCCCCTCCCTTGCCGACATAGAAGACCTGGTGGTCACGGGGGTCGCGAAGCAAGTACACGTAGAACCCGAGCGCCTCCGCCACCTCCAGCGGGATGCGCCCATACCCAGCAGCACCCTGATGGTCGGTCATAGCCGGAAGTCTCGCACTCGTGCCGGAGTCCCGCTGGATCTGGATGGGAGGGGTCAGCGGCCACGTCGCAGTCGTAGGTGACCAGGGACGCGTACGCCTGGGCGCCGAGCTGGGCGTTGCACCGACCGCCGCAGCCGTATCGGTTACGGCAAACCTGGTGTTGTGCGGCGGTCCGCTCTGGGTGCTTTGATTACGCGGTGTCCGCAAATGGTTGGTTCTCGGTTGCCGGGGTGCCGGCGATCATGGGCGGGTCTGGTGTGGTCTTGTCGGATCGCTGCGGGATAGGTGACCTGTGCCTGCCGTTCGATTCGGGCGGTGCGGCGAGGGCGGCCCTGGACCTGCGGCCTGGCTGGGTGCGGCGATGGTCGGCTTGCTGGCAGGTGGCCGGGGAGGACGTCGTCTTCCCGGTCGGCGACCTGGCGTCGGCGCCGCTGGCGGTGTGTGAGCCGGTCCGGCGCTTCGGCTGGCACCCCAGGCAGCGGCACCGCCCGGGGCTGCAGTTCATGGTCTCCACCGGCCGGCACCACGGGTTCGAGTCGCTGGCCGAGCAGCGCCTGCTGCTGGCGCTGGACTTCGCCGGCGCGGCGCGGGTGGTCTCGCAGCCGTTCCGGCTGCGGTTTGCCACCTCCACCGGGTGGCGGGACCATACGCCGGACTTTGTGGGGGTGCTGCGCGACGGGAGCACGTGGCTGGTCGACGTGCGCCCGTTGGATCGCGTGGACGAGCGGGCCCGAGTGTGCTTTGCGGCCGCGGCGGAGGCCGCGCTTGCTGCGGGGTGGCGCTACCTGGTGGTGACGGGGTGGCGCGGGCAGGTGCTGGCCACGCTGGACGCGCTGTCGGCCCAGCGGCGGCCGCTGGAGGACCGGCTCGGGCTGCGGGGCCAGCTGCTGCGGGGAGTGGAGGCCGGGCCGCGCACCTTCGGGGAGCTGGTGGCCGCGACGGCGCTCCCGGCGGTGGCCCGGGCGCATGCCCTGCACCTGCTGTGGCATCGCCGGCTCGGTGTCGATCTCGCCCGGCCGTTTGGGGATCGCTCGGTGGTGTGGTCGGCGACCGGGGCACGGCCGCCGTGAGCGGGCGGGCGGGGTTGCTGGAGGTGTCGCCGGGCGCAGCGGTGGTGTTCGACGGCGCGGAGTGGATGATCGTAGCGGTCGAGCCCCAGTACGGCCGTGTGCTGTTGCGGGCCGAGGACAGGGCGCTCAAGCAGGTGGCGATCCGGTGGCTGGTCAACCACCCTGACTGCCGGCCGGCAGGACCGCCAAGGGCAGCCAAGCCGGCGGCGGGTGGCAGGCAGCCGGTGGGCCTGGCCGACCTGACGCCAGCCCAGCAGGAGCGGCTGCGGCTGCGGGTCGCCCATCTGCTGGAGGTCGAGACCGGGTTCCGCAGCGGTGATCCGCACCGGGCCCTGCCCGGAGAGCCTCGGCCCGCCTATGACCCGGCGACCACGACGTTGGGGCAGCGGCGCCGAGCGAAGGTCGCCGAGTTGGCCGCGCTCGGCCGGCACGAGGTGCGGTTGCTGGGCTTGGCGCAGACCAGTGAGCGGACGCTGAAGCGGCTTGCCGCCCGCTACCGCGCCTTGGGCGAGGCCGGCTTGATCGACGGGCGGCTGGTGCGCCGGCAAGGAGGCCATCCGAGCATCGGTGCGGAGGTCGCGGAGGCGATCCTTGCAGTTCGCGCGGAGACGCTGCGGCGGTCGAAGATCAGCATGCGGACGCGGGAGCGGCTGATCCACCAGTTCGTGCGGGAGAAGTTCGGTCCAGCTGTGGTGATCCCGAGCTACCACACGTTGTGGAGGGTCTGGGCCGAGTGGTTTGGGTCCGGCAAGGCCCGCCAGCGGTATGTGCGCTCGGCGAGCGCGCTGGAGGGGTCGCAACACCACGTGGTCGTGCATCGCCCCGGGCAGGTCGTCGCGCTGGACACCACGATCCTGCCGGTCAAGGTCCGCGAGCACGTCTTCGGCGATCCGGTCTCGGTGCACTTGACCCTGGCCCTTGACGCCTACACCCATTCGCTGGTGGCGTTTCGGCTCACCCTGATAAGCGACACCTCGGTCGACGTCGCGATGGTGCTCCGCGACGTGATGCTGCCGCTGCCCCTGCGCGACGACTGGGACCAGGACATGGAGTGGCCCTACCCCGGCGTCCCGGCCGCGGTGGTGGCGGAGTTCGCCGGCCACCGAGTCGCTGGCCTGCCGTTTTTCACCCCCGAGACGGTCACAACCGACCATGGCGCGGTTTACAAGAACCACCATGTGCGCGAGGTCCAGCGGGTGCTTGGCTGCAACATCCTGCCATCCCGGGTGCTGCGGCCTACCGACAAGCACGCCATCGAGCGCGCCTTCGGCGCGATCCGGAGTTTGCTGTTTGAGCACCTGCTCGGCTACCAGGGCGTGGACGTCGCCGACCGTGGCGTCGACCCGGAGGCGGACGCGGCCCTGACGATCGCTGAGATGGAGCACCTGATCGCCACCTGGATCGTGCGGGTGTGGCAGAACCGGCGGCTCGGCGAGCACGCCCCGGCTTGGGACCCGGGCGGGGAGCACAGCCCCAACACGCTGTTTGCCGCCGCGATGGCCCAGGGCGGCTTCGCCCTGCAGATCCCCACGCCAGAGCTGTATTACCAACTGCTGCCCGCCCACCACGTGAAGATCCACGGTCAGCGCGGCGTGAAGATCCGCGGGCTTTGGTATGACGGCCCGGCCCTGGACCCCTACCGCGGCAAGCCGTCGTTGCGGGGTGGCCGGCACAAGGGCAAATGGGTGATCCGCAGGGAGCGGCGCGACCGCCGGGCGGTGTTCTTTCAGGACCCGGACGGCCCGGCATGGCATGTCCTGCGCTGGACCGGACTGCCGCCGCAGGGGGAAGTGCCGGCGTTCTCCGACGCCCGGGTGGACGAGCTCCTCCAGGAGGCCAAGCGTCGCGGCCTGGTCCCGCGCTCGGACGCCGAGCTGCTGCCGGTCCTGCTGGCGCTGCTGGGTGGGCAGACCCCGGTCCAGCAGTGGCCCACCCAACAGCCCACGCGATCCAAGCAGCGGCGCACCGACCACGCCCGGGAGATCGCCCAGGCCGAGACCGCTGCCAGCGACCGGCCCGACGCCGGGCAGGCGCCCACGTCGGCCCCACCGGGCGAGGTGGTGGTGTTGCAGTGGCCAGAGCGGGTCCGGCAGACCGAGGAAGCGATCGACGCCGAGCGGCGCCGCCGGCGCGAGCAGGCGGTCCCTTCCCGGCCAGAGCCGCCACCCCGGCTCGGTGAGGCGTTCCGACGCCGCAGCCTGTTCATCCTCCCCGACGACGAGGACGGCGAACAGGAGCCGGAACCGACAGTGGAGACACCACCATGACGGCCCATGACCAGGACCAGAAGGGGAACGTTCCGAGGCCGTTCGTCCTTCCCAACCGGCTGGCCGACCGGGAACGGGTGGACGGCTGGAAGCAGTGGCGGCTGACCCGGCACAGCTTCGCGCCCGCCCCCCTGCTGAGCCTGGCCGACTACCGCCGCCTGAGTCCTCGCCGGCGGATGCTGCACGACCTGCATCGCGCAGCCACCCACGCCAACCTGGCGTTCCAGGAAACCCCGATGAGCGCGGCCGTGACCCGGGTGCTGCGGTCGCGGATCCAGACCAACGCGCTCAAGCACAAGCCGACCACCCGCGCCGGCTTGATGATCAACGGCGGGGGCTACCAAGGAAAGACGGAGACCGCCTGCGAGGCTGCGGCCGGGTTCGAGGACCAGTGGCTGGAGCTGCACCGCCAACTCAACCCCGACGCGGCACCCGGGACCCGGGACCTGCACGCCCCGGTCGCCTACGTCCAGACGCCCGTCACCGCCAAGCCCAAGAGCACCTGCGAGGCGATCCTCGACTTCTACGGCGCCGACCACAAGCACATGACCCTGCCGCAGCTCGTCCACGCCGTGCGCACCTCCCTGCACGACCACGGGTCCCGCGTGCTGCTGCTGGACGACATCACGCGGCTGCGGATGCACCGCGCCGACGACCAGGACGCCCTGGACCTGCTGCGCAGCCTCATGAGCATGCACGTCACCCTGGTCTTGATCGGGGTCGGCATCCCCCAGTCCGGGCTGCTGCGGGAAGGCCGCCACGACTCGCGCACCAACCAGTGGGTGTTCCCATCCGCCACGGGCACCACCCGTCGCAAGAGCTGCAACGACGAGGCCGCGACCCAGACCGAGCGCCGCTTCGACCTGGTCAGCCTCGACCCGTTCCGCTACGACACCCCCGACGGCATCGCCGCCTGGATCACCCATCTGACCGGGATCGAAGAGCAGCTACGCCTGTTCCAGGCCGAGCCCGGCATGCTCACCGACGGCGCCATGCCCGAGTATCTGTTCCGCCGCACCAACGGCGTCGTCGGCCTGCTGGAGCGCCTCATCGAGGACGGCTGCATGCAAGCCATCGACACCGGCACAGAACGCCTCACGATCACGCTGCTCGACAGCGTCGAGATCAACCTCGGCAACGTCCCGAACCGGGATCCGTCCGCCGGTGAGATCCCCCCGATCCCGCCACGGCCCGAACCGACGAAGACGAAGCGGTCCGGCGGCAAGCGGCCAAGGAGCACCGTCTTCGACGACCAGGGCCCGCCCACGGCGGCGGCCGACACCTGAAGGACCGCACCTGGTGGCAACCATCCGGCCGCTGCCCCGCAGCCTCGACCCCCTCCCGGACGAGTCCCTGCCCGGCTTTCTGCTGCGGCTTGCGCACCGCCTCGACCTCGCGCCAGCCCGCGTGGTGGCCCTCACCGGGCTCTCGACTGGACCGGGACTCCAGACCCGCGCCCCGCTCGGCCTGATGGTGCACCTCGACCCCGCGGTCCGGGACGTGTTCGCGCGGGCGACCAGGCTCACCCCCGGCGAGGCCGCCGGTCTGTGCTTGAGCGCCCTGGCCGAACGCTACCCACCGGCCGCGCCGATCCGCGTCCAGCGCGCTGGCGCCGAGGTGATCCGCCCGGACCGCTGGGTGTTCACCACCGCGACCCGCTACTGCCCACACTGCCTCGCCGGCGACGACACCGCGGTGATCCAGCGGGCGCACGGCGGGGCCTGGCGACGATCGTGGCGCCTGCCGCCGGTGTTCGCCTGCATGACACACCGCCGGCTCCTTGCGCATCTATGTCCGGCCTGTCGCCAACCCGCCCACGCTCGGTCACGCACGCCCGTCCGGATCCTTCCCCGCGCCCGCGACAGCACCCTGCACCCCGCGCAGTGCCGAGCCGCCGCAGCCGCTGATGCCGGGCCTGGGCGCCCGCCCGCCTGCGGCGCCAGGCTCGACACGCCGTCGACCAGCGACCCGGAACGGCCAATCCCCGCTAGCCTGCTCGACTTCCAGCAGCGGCTTCTCGGCCTCCTCGACCGCGACGGCCCGGCCACAACGGTGAGCATCGGCCACGACACCACGGTCGAACGCTACTTCACCGACCTTCGCCTGCTCTCCTCCCTGATCTGCGCGTCCTGGCCGCAAGCCAGGAGCCTGGCCCCATCCGCCGCGCTCGCGGACGCGATCGACCACCACGCGGCGAGGCAGCGCAAGCAGATCGAGGGTCTTGGCGGCCACGCGGCCCGGTCAGGCGTGCACCCCATCCACGACACCCCGCCGCTTGACTCCATGGCATGCGCGGGCCTGCTCGCCACGGCCGACAGGATCCTCAGCCTCGACGATCCCCGCGCGGTCGGCGAGCAACTCCGTCCCCTCCTTGCCCACGGCGGCCGGGCGGCCCGCCGCACCCGGTGGGGGCAGCAGTTCCTCCGCGCCGACCCCGACTGCTCAGCGGGGCTCCGCCAAGCCGTCGAACCGCTGCTGCGGACCTTCACCCGCACCGACAGCAAGCCCCACGGCCGCCGGGCACCCACCCGCCGGACCCGCTTCGGCCCGCAGCACATCCCCCAGTTTCTGCACGACGACTGGTATGCCCGGCACTTCCGCCACCTGACGGGCATCAACCCCAAGCTGCTCCGTCGCACCGCGGCGATCCGGCTCGTCCAGATGGTCGCGGGCGGCTCCATGGGCGAGGCCGCCGACTACCTCGGCATCCCCCCTGCAAGCATCCAGCACGGCAGGGTCTACTCCGGCGCCGGCCACGTCCACGCCTGGGCCCGCGCCCGGCCCGACCCTCGAGCGTTCGACGCCGCCCTCCATGCCCTCGCCGACGAACTCAACGCAGCCACCAACCTGATCGACTACCAGCGGCGACGCGACGCTCTCCGGACCTGGTGCCTCGACACCGACACCTGGCAACAGCTCACCAGCCGGCTCCCACTCACCCCTGGACCGATCCAGCCGGACTTGGGAGACCGCAAGCGTCAGTGCGCCTCCGTGGTCGTCTGGGCCCGCATCACCCAAGGCGAGCATCTCTTCGCCCCACACCCCATCGAGGAGGAGCAGCCACCGGCCGTCCGACGGGCCTGGAGGCTCCGACGAGACACCACCTGGTTCCTGTTCCAAACCGACCGGCCCAAGCGCCACTACGCCGACCTAAGGAAACTCTTGGACGCCTACGCCGACCAGCTCGCCGAGCGCATCGACGCCGGATGGACGGCGGCCAACCAGGAGCAGACCAGCCCACCGAGCAGCAATCCTGAGCCCTCTCGTCCATGACACCCGCGAGGGCCAACTACCTTGCAAAATCGAGGCCAACTCGCCTGCACAACATCGCTGCTACCTGCCTCTCATGACCACGAAGAGGCCAACTAACCTGCAAAGTCACA
>WNGF01013989.1_pt1 | contig 15487 bp, 9 predicted proteins | sample 5400641 | NCBI WGS metagenome assembly WNGF01 (sample SAMN13153371, study PRJNA577476) | soil metagenome | isolation source: 80 cm soil or saprolite under grassland replicate 2 | place: USA:California | collected 2016-06-15
GGGCCGACGCCCAGGGCCGGCGGCGCATTCGCGATTTCGTTGCGCGTGACTTCCCGCTCTCTTTTCGGCGCACGTGGCGTTATACCGCGACTGCTTTTAGTGTATTTCTGCTGTTCAGCTTGATTGCCTTCTTTGGCACCCGTCGCGATCCGGACTTTTCCGAGTTCGCCGGCATTAGTCCATTCTTTCGCGAAGTCGTTATCAATAATCGGACGCATTGGTGGGAAGATCTGAACCAGGCAAACCAAATCGAATCGAGCCAGATTTTTACCAACAATATTCGCGTTACATTCTACGCGTTCGCGCTGGGGGCGATGTTCGGCGTGGGAACGCTTTACATTCTGGCGTTCAATGGCGCGATGTTCGGCGCGATCATGGCACTCACTTACCGGGCCGGTTTCGGAAACGATTTGCTGACGTTTGTAATAGGACACGGTGTCATCGAGCTGTCATGTATCTTCATCGCGGGCGGAGCTGGATTATTGATCGGCACCGCATTGTTAATGCCGGGAGATCTCTCGCGCGCAGATGCTCTGAAGTCACGTGGTATGGAAGCAGTTCGTCTGATCGTTGGTTGTATACCGTTGTTGGTCATCGCTGGAATAATCGAAGGTTTTATCTCGCCTGCTCCGATCAATCCCGCCATCAAATTCAGCACCAGCAGCTTCGGCGCAAGGACTGCCGCTGTCACGTCCAAAGCCAGCCCGCCTTGAGATTCAACCAACCGTAGCGCGGCTTCGCGCTGATACATGATCTCTTCGGCTACGGATTGAGTGAAGAGCTCACTTTCAGTCTCGGGAGTCTCGCGTACCACGGCTTTTAGATCTCGATCCGCAATCGTTACCACCAAAGGAAGATGGCGTGGTCGCAATAGCTTCAATGAAGTCAGCAACTCGCGCGAGCCTTCTTCATCAACCAGGTCGGTGAGCACGACTACCAGTGATCGCCGCTGGCTGTTGGCGGAGACAAATTCAAATGCTCGGGAGTAACTCGGTTCGATCATCTCCGGCTCGATCGCATGCAATGCCTCCAGGGCGGCGTCCAAATGCTCGGCGCCGCGTTTCGGCGGCAGAAAAGCCTTGATTCGGCGCCCGAAAACGAGCAGCCCGGCGTTGTCGCCGGCGCGTGCGGCCGCGGACATCAACGCCAGGGCTGCGTGCACGGCTGAGTCAAGTTTTGTCTCACCTTCTATACGCGCGGTCATCAAACGTCCGGCATCCAGTGCGATGAGAATCGTCTGGTCGCGCTCCATCTGATACTGCCGTGTGACCAATTTGCCCCGTCTTGCCGTTGCCGTCCAGGAGATGTGCCGCATTTCGTCGCCGCGAACATAATCACGTAGTGATTCGAAATCGCGCCCTTCACCACGCCATTGCGATTTTCGCCGCGCGGCCACAAACGAGCGCGCGCCCAATGCCTTCAATTCGGCCTCACGCGCGCGCCGCATGTTGGGATAAACCTTGACGGCGACATTTTCGCTGGCTAAAGTTTCGCACCACGCCAGGCGCCAACGCGAAAGATAACGAACGGCAATGCGGCCAAACTCGAATACTCCACGTTTGGGTGGCATTAGACCATAGACGAGCGCCGCACTTGATTGAGCATCGACATCGACGCGAGCTTCGCGCGCGCCGGAAAGCTTCATCGGCGCCGGATATTCGTCTTTAACGATCAATGAAAGATCATGAGGCGTATGATTGGCGATCTCCACGCGCACTTCGGTCTGGGCGACGACAGCGAAGCGGCTGCCGAAATGCCGTTCAATCTGCACGCCGGCGGGCAACTTGCTGGTTCTGGCATCGAAAATCGCGCAAGCAAGCAGGGCAAGGTCATAAGTAAGGGTCACCCAGCGAAGCATGGGATGCCCCCAGGAAAGTGAAAGCGGGACTAAACCGGCCGCGAGAAGAAGGTAGAACAGTTTGCTGAAGACAAAACGCATTTCTTGACTTTGCGTGACGAATTCTTGCGGCTCAGCCGCCTAATGTGGGAAAGGCTCTGCCTTTCCGGGACTGGCTCTAAACTTCTCTTCCGCGAGGCTGCGCCTCTCAAAAAAACCCGACGAGGCGTAGCCTTAAAGAACTTGTGGAGAACGTTGTCGGAAAGCCGCAGGCTTTCCGCACACCGGGCGGCTGAGCCGCTCGAATATCCAGGCACTCATCTTGGCACTTCCGCAGTTTGCAGAATATCCGTGATGACCGAGTCCGGCGTCGCGCCATCCAGTTCGGCTTCGGCGCGCAATGTCAGGCGATGACGAAGCACCGGGCGGGCGATGTCGCGCACGTCGTCGGGCGTGGAAAAGTCGCGGCCACGAATTGCCGAGAGCGCTTTCGAACACAGCAATAGCGCCACTGCCGCGCGCGGACTGGCGCCGTAATGCGCGGCCGGATGATCCCGCGTGCGACGCACGATATCCACGATATAACGCTGCACGCCCGGCTCGACTCGCATATTGCGCACCTCCGCGCGGCAGCGCGACATGGCGTCACCGTCCGCCAGCGGCTGAATATCGACTTGATCCAGACGGCGAGCGTTGAAGCCTGAATCCCAGCGAGCCACTACCTGATGTTCGTCATCCGCCGATAGGTAAGGAAGCAGTATCTTAAGCAGGAAGCGATCGAGCTGCGCTTCGGGCAACGGATACGTGCCTTCATATTCGATCGGATTCTCAGTAGCCAGCACGGTGAACATCGGTGAAAGCGGATAACCTTCACCATCAATTGTCACCTGGCGTTCTTCCATTGCTTCGAGCAATGCGGCCTGGGTCTTCGGTGGGGTGCGATTAATCTCGTCAGCGAGCAAAATGTCAGTGAATACCGGGCCGCGTCGCAAGCTGAAGCTCGACGTCGCCATGTTAAAGACGTTCGTGCCGGTAATGTCCGATGGCATTAAGTCAGGGGTGAACTGAATGCGGCCAAAGCCGGCATTAAGAATGCGGGCCAGCGTCTTCACGGTCAGCGTTTTCGCTGTACCAGGGACGCCTTCGATTAGTGCGTGGCCCTCAGCCAACAGCGCCACCAGAATTTGCTCGATGGGCTCATTCTGGCCAACGATGACCTTCCCCAGTTCGTTTGTGATGTGGGCAATTGTCGAAGAAACGTATTCTGGCATTTGGTCAGGCTCAGATTATTGATTCGCGTTCCAGAGTCTTAGAGCTTTGAATTTTGTACTTGATGCTTAGTACTTTGTGTTTTTCAAAGTACCAAGATCAAACCTCAAAGGTCAGTCTTGTCCTGTCTGGCATCTCGCGCACGTGTCCCCAGGCCGAGCCTGGCTTCAATTTCGCGCAGGCGCCTTGCCATACGTAACGACTCTCTGGCACTTGTGGGCTGGCCGTTGATCGTATCTTCACAGCTTCGCATCAATGATTCAACCTCTTTGCGGTTCAGACCTGATCGGAATGCGACGCGCGTGGCAATCTCAGCGCGCGGGCTGGTGTTGTTTAGACCCGCATGACGAATCAAAGCGCGGCGCACTCGGCCGTAAATATTCTCCAGCGCAAGGTCGTGCGCCTTTGCGCGCTGTTGCAGCTCAGCCATCGACGCGACGAACTCCAGTTTCGATCTACGGTCGATCTGTGGCAAGGGCAAGGCCCGCGCAAATCGCCGGCCACGCGACCAAATCACAGCCAGGCCGATCAATGTTAGCTGACCACAAATCGCCAGCACCGGCGTGCCTTCGAAGTATTGAATCAAGGCATTGTGCGTCGTGGCGCGACCCTGATGAAATTCGTCAAAGGCGATCACGCCGTCCTTGCCGGCAACCAGGTTTATCGCCAACAGCAAATTGTCCGCGCGACCGATACCATTGTTGGCTACGATAAACGGATCAGAAAGCAAGACGACCCGGCCTTTGCCATGCGGGTAGTCGATAAGCAAGGCACCGCGATCGTTCATCAGATGAATGGCCGGAGCTGGACTGCTGTCTGTACCCCCTTTGAAATTAGTCGATCCGAACTGCGGTTCGGGCGTTGGGCTTTCGGAAATATCGGGTTCATCAGTTGGTTCTTCGGTATCTCCGGCCGACCGATGCTTATCGTTTGCGCCATTTTCATGGTTGGCGTTTACGTTCTTGTTTGGTGTGATTTGAATCGCGCCGCTAAACCGCGATGGAAGAATTGTCTCAACGCCACGCGTCAGCAAGCTGGGTTGCGATGGCGCCACCGGTTTTACTCCTGAAGTCATCTGCTCCAGATTGGCAGGATCAAGATCGGACCACGGATAAGTTGCAGCCAGAGTAGTCACGCTCCAATCGCCCGCCTTTGGCAACAAGCGACGATCCGGGCTGCGATCGATAATCACCAACCGACCGCCATATTCGACCCATCGCAGTACTTCCTCACTCTCCGTTTTGCTAAAGGGAACGACGGTCCGACCAACGATTACCAGAGTCGCCGGTTTTGGACCATTGAAACTTAGAAGTGACGAAGACGATTCGCCCCAGCGCGTTACCTGTCGGCCGGATTCTCGCAAAAAATCGAAAAGCGCCCTCGTACCCGTCGGCCCGGAATTATAGGTTGAGCGATCGGGAGACTCTTCAGAATCCGACGTTTGTTCCACCCGTACGTAGGAAGCCGCGTTCAGCCCGATCAGCACGCAAACTACCACGATCAGACTGATAATGATGACGAGACGTTGACGCATGTCAAAGGATGAAGGATAAAGGCGCCCTATCCTCCTCAGCTGGTTTTCAAAACTTGCTGATAAGTATTGCGAAAATCGATCCAGTCATTTTCGCCCGCCGGAACAAAGCCATACCAATGAAGCTCGAAACTATTCGTCAGACTGCTCATCGGACTGTACAACGACGGACGATTGCGCAGGGCGCCGAGGTAATCGCGATTGGTTTTATGCTGAGCGAGACTAATGATCTTGCGATCGCCCAGCTCGCACAAGAGCGCAATGTAAGCTTTGCGGATCGCCGCGCGCAAATCGCCAGCACGAGCTAATGATTCTGCCTGCGCCAGCAAATCGCTGGACGTCTGGTCAGGTTCGAGCCGTTCGCCCAGCACAATTCGCGCCTCGCGCTTCTTTTTCTTCTTGCCGCGATTGCGTAGATATCGCGGCGCAAATTTCCAGATAAAAAAAACAATAGCACCCAGACAAACGATGCTTATGATAATTTGCGCGATTCCTGAAAAGACTCGGGCGTTGCCGGGTTGCAGCGGCTTAGTCTTAGGAAACAGGCTGCTGAGCCAGCGCAAAAACCGCTCCCATAAGCGTTCTAGTGCGCTGCCTTCTGCGGCGCCCTTGTTGTATTCCGGGCGTCGCAGGATTTCCGCGAGCCGTGCTTTACTCTGATCTTTGTCAGCAGTAGCCAGCGCGGTTTTCATTTCATCGACGCGCTCAATAATCGCCAGCAGGCGCTCGCCGATATGCGCCAGCATTTGATTATGGCGACTGTTATCGCCTTTAGCCGTTTCGTATTCGCGCAGCGCTTCATGAAGCCATGTGTTGTCGACGGCGAAACTTTGGCTGTCAAAAAAGACCGTTTCATTTGCCGGCACTTCAGCGCGCAACTGAGCGAGCATAGAAGCGTTGAATTGCCCTTGCTGCGTCGGATCCTGGCCGCCGTGAACTTGTAACTGCTGAATGGAGACGAGCGCGTGCGAAAGTCTGGACCGATAGTCATCGATTGTGGCTGCGTTCGCACGGCCAGTCCCTGTGACGCAAACAAAGAAGAAACCGAAGCACAGCAGCGCGCACACGCTTTGAGGCATTAATAAACCTGGAGGACGACAAGGCCCAACGAGCCCGCGAAAGCGGGCGGCAAATAGTAGCCCCGGGCGTAAGCCCGGGGGAACGCGGTCAGTTACCAAACAATAAGCCCTGTAGGGGCGACAGAAACTCTGAATCATCCGACAACAGCTTCTCAACAAAGATATTTCTGTCGCCCTCTTCGAGGGCTTTGATGTGTTGGTTGAGACGGGATCCCCGGCCTTACGGCCGGGGCTATTGTGTCTCGCGCCTACGGCGCTGGTACTTCGCATCTTTCGGATATGCGTCGACCCGGACTTCTCTACCAAATCCCTTAAGCTCGATGTCAAAGCCTACATTATCTACCAGCCTATCAACGCAACCCTAACACCGTTCCCGTAGGCATTTGTGCCAGAGGCGGCGGCACGAACTTTGGCGCCCGACCTGTGACCAGCGCGGGCGCGAAAGGCGAGACGACTCCCGGAAGCATGGGCATTTCCGGAAGCTGTCGAGCGGCCATCAACTCAATGTCATAGCCTTCGTGGCGCACCCGTTCATCGACGTATAGCAGAGAAAGCCCCAGCATCCAGATCGGAGCGAGGAGAATATGACTGCATTGCAGGATCACCTGATAGCCGATCGCATACCAGGCCGGCCACGTCGAACCAAAGGGGGATAGATCGACGCCGTTCAGGTAACCATACCAACCGAGCGGAATCATCAGCAGCATCAGTGCGGAGTAAGTGGCGAAGGTGGTAAAGAGCGTCATCGCCATCAGCCGCCGCAGGTTCCCGCTGGCCAGCGCGAAGCTGCGTCCAACGGCTGAGGTAACGCCTCTGCCTTCCACCAGCATTGCCTGCGGCACGTAGGCCATGCGACCTGCCAAAAGAAAAAAGAGGATCAATGCAGCAATGATTGCCGCAAGAGTTCCAATTCCCCACAGCAAAGCGCTCAACCACCCCGACAGCAGCGACACAAATCCCAGCGCCGCGATCATTACAAGTGCCAGGACCATGTAGAACGCCATGAACGCTAACCAGGCGCAGAATCCAAGCCACAACGCAACCAAAATGCTGGCACTCAGCAATCCCCAGAAACGCGATTTCACCGCACGGTAGGTGGTACGAAAGCTGACCGGTTCATTCCAGAGTAAGTGCGCTACGAGATTGCGCGTCGCCCCGCCCATAACGATCAAGCTGAAGAGCGATCCGCACATGATCACCACTGCGCCGCCCATCAACATCAGAATGTAAAGAGCCAGCCGCGCGCTGCTGGCTGTGGCGCCAATTTCGCGAAATGAAATCGTGGTGATCGTCGAGCCGGCGGCGGATATCAGGACAGGCGGTGCGGTCTGATCAGAGTCAGGAAGTGACCGCGATAGAGGCGCACCGCGCGATCGATAAGATCTCCGGCGCCGAGAGGAGCGAGGGCCAGGTCGCCATTGGGATTCATGCGGCGGAATGATCCTGGTTTTAGGAAGCCGAATCAAGCTTCCTGACGTGCGCTGCCAAAAGTTTTAGGAAATACGGTCGGGAGATAGGCTTTGTTATCTTGCCTTTATTGCTTACTTGTAACTGCCGCCTTGCTCAGCTTATCGATCAGATTTCGAGCTTCAGTCGCGTATTCACCCTTTGGTGCCAGGCGAAGATACTCCTGATACTCGACGACCGCGCGCTGTTGCTGATTTAAGCGCAACAGAATATTTCCGGCCAGCAGGTGCGCTTCTGCGAAGTCCGGCTTCAATTGTAGCGTGTGACCAATTGGCGGCGCGGCTTTCATTACTTCACCCTTATCCCAGTAGAGCCGGCCGAGCGTAAAGTGCCCATGCCAATTCTTGTCGTCCAGTTTAAGCCCATCGAGCAGACTGCGCTCGGCATCGTCATAGCGTTTCTGCCGCCAGTAGACTTCGCCCAGTGCCAGGAGAGCGACTGCATTGGCGGGTTTTATTTCGAGCGCACGCGCCAGGGCTGTCTCAGCCTTCGACCATTCGCGCAAATCCATCAGCGCGGTTCCCAGTAACAAGTCGGCCTCGAAAAATTCTGAATAAAGAGAAATTGCTTTTTGGAAATGCGCAATGGCATCTTGCTGATTTTTCTTTGCCAGAGCTTCGCGGCCACGAGCAAACTCGTCGCGCGCAGCGGCTGGAACTCTCGCGTCGACTACGTCGAGCGCAATGGCGCTCCCGGTTGCATTCGCGTCTGTGGCAGTGAGCGTGAAGACCAGATAAGTCTTGAAAAGTAAGGTCAGATCGGCCTCTTGCTGGGCGGGTCTAAAACCGGGGGCATTGATAACGACCTTGTAGTAGCCGCGCTGTAGGTTGGCGAAGCGAAACCAGCCACGCTCGTCCGTGTTGATCTGATCGACTATACCACCGCTGAATCTTTCCAGTCGCACCGGAACATTACGCGCGGGACTGTTTGTATCCGCGATATTCACTTGTCCTAACACCTCAAAGGACTGATTACTGGGGTTGTATGTATCGCGATCACGTTGGGCGCAAACAGATGTCGCCGACAGCAGAAGAATGGGAAGCGCGACAAAACGAAACCACCACATCTACACTAACCTCAAGGGGAACCAAGGACTGACCCGAACGAAGCGCAAGAATGATGCTACTTAGTTCGATTCAAGGCAAGTTCCTTATTTTATGGCGGACCAATCGCGTTGTGGTCAAGAAAAAGGCCGAACCGCTTCTGCAGCGGCCCGGCCAGGGTCATAAGACTTTCACTTCACTAAGCGAGCCGTTAGTGTCTGTAGGTCAATCCAAACTGGATCAAGCGCGCCGGAACTGCCGTTTCGGTAATCTGCCCGAACGTGGAGGCTGTGCCTATATCCACTGAGGACGGGAAGCGAAATATGGGATGGTTCCAGACGTTAAATACATCCATACGAGCCTGAAACTGGTGGCTTTCTTTCAACGTGAATGACTTCATTAACGAGAAGTCCCAGTTCTGTTGGAACGGCCCACGAAAAGCATTTCGCGTAGAGTTGCCGAAGTCCTGCACGCCGGAGCCCGCCGAGTTCGCAACGGCAGGCGCGGTCGTAAAACATGCAGGATTTAGGAAGTGGTCCAACCGACTTGTAATCGGACCGGTGGTGTAAACGTTAGTGCAGTTGTTACTCCACGTCGCAGTTTCGAAACCATTGCTGATTCCGAAAGCGCCACCCGCGGTACTATCAAAAGCCGAGAATGGCAGTCCGCTCTGATAAGTCACGATGCCACTTATCCCCCAACCGCGGAAAAGCTGATTGTGGAAGAAGCTATTCTGGGGTACCGGAATATCGTAAGAGTAGCTGATTACCAGCCGATGCGGGCGGTCAAAGTCGCTGGCCGCTCTGCTGGCCAGCGATAGGCTCTGATTGTTAAAGATGTTGGCGCCTCCCTGGCCGGCACGCGTCTGGTTAAGCTCATCCGTGCTTTGTGAGCCACTGACATTGTCAATGGTGCTGGACCAGGTATACGCAGCCTGGAAATAGAGACCGCGGCTCAGCCGGTGAGACAACGTGGCTTGTAAAGAGTTGTAAATCGCAAAGCCGATGTTGCCTGAGTAGCGAGAGCCGCGCTTGCGCGACAGACCGATAATCTGGTGTCGTAACTCTTCGTTGTTTGCCGTGTTTGTGGTTATTGTGTAGGTGACGCCGTTCTTGTCCCGCACCGTGACTGGGCTTGTAGGACCGGCAAGTGTAGCGATAAAAGGATCCCAGATGCCCAGGCCTCCAATGAAGTGCGAACCAACGTAGCCAATCTCGCCAGCCCAGCCTCTCCCAAATTCGCGCTGCACTGTTAGGTTCCACTGCTGAGTGTAAGGAGTATAGGCCTTAAGTGGCACAGTCGTGAACGAAGCCAGGTTTATAGAGCAATTGGTCGCCCCAATCAGTGCATCTGTCGCGGCGATATTACTCGCATAATTCAAGCAGCGCTGTCCGAGTTCGTTGACGAAGATGGGTCTGAAGTTGGGATTGTTTACGTCAGATGGATTGGTGGATATCCCGCCAGGCGTCACGCCGTTAACTGTGGTTGTGCCGGCATTGAAAATCCCGGCAAAGAAGGTCGCTTGCGGTATAAACGCACTAGCGATAGCCGAGGGCGCCGGTATGCCGGCGAAGGGATTGGCCAACTGGAACGAGGGCGGCGTTGAGTTACTCGACAGCGGCTGCACCGTAAAGGGCGCTGCCAGTGAGTTCTGTAGAATATTCTGATTCGAAAGGCGCTGGTAATAGATACCATAGCCTCCGCGCAGAATCGTCTTTTGATTCCCTTCGAGATCCCAGGCAAAACCAACGCGAGGACCCCAGTTGTTTCCATCGAAACAACTTGCCAGCGCGCAATCTTTTACGCCGGGCGTGCCCGTGAAGCCAGCCAAATTAACTTTCGCGGGAAATAGAAACGGGTTCTTACCCTGGGCCGCCAGCGCAGGATCGAAGATGCCGGCGCGGAAGAGCTTGTCATGACCGAAGCTCATTCCTTCCCAACGCAGGCCGAGGTTGAACGTCAATCTTGGAGACCAGCGGTAATCGTCCTGAATGAATCCCGCGAAATCCGTTGCCACGAAGTTCCGTGCCGGATCACCGAAGGCCGATTGAATGGCAGTGACGCGGCCCTGCAGGAAATTCTGGAACGCCGTGAATGCGTTACCGGCTCCCGAAGTGGACCCGAACGTAAGCGCTCCACGCACGGCAAAATTATTGAAGCGGTTCAATTGATATTGGATGGCCTCGCCGCCCATGCGCAGGCTATGCTTACCTTTGGTCATTGAGAAGGTTTCGACCACGTTGTACTGGTTCGATATTGTTCCGCGGTCGTCGTTGACGCCGGTCCCGACTTGAAACAGTCCGGTAATTGCAACTCGATACATTCCGGGAAACTGGGAACTGTTCGCGCGAGTAGCCCCAAAGGCAGATAGCGGGATTGAATCGGTTGGAATGTTAGCAAACAGGAAACGGCTGAAACCAAGCCGGAGTTCATTTATCTTGCTTGAGCTGAAGATATGGGTTTGCGTGATGGAGAGGAATCGATTGAACTGCGTATCTGTGCGGGGGAAAGCAAGACTGCTGGCAGTTCCATAACCCTTGGTCACGGCGCCATTGTCCCAAAACCAGCGGCCTGAGATTTTGTCTTTGCCCTCTCGCCATGACCGGTCATAACTAATCGTGTACTGGTTATCATAAATCGGCGAAACAGTAGAAAAACTGCAGCGAAATGTTCCAGTCACAGTTGTCGGCGTTAGGCAACGATTGGTTGGATCCGTGCCACCGGGCCTGGGGATTAGAAACTGACCGGCATAAAGGCTACTTCTCACGTTAAGAATGTTAACGGCAATCGGATCGATCTGCCCCGCCGTCAATTGGACTGTTTGTCCGGGATAAGCAACCGAGGCCAACAAAGCTGCTGAAGTCGTGCCGTCGGGATTTGTAGGAAACCCCTGAATAGTGGGAAACAGCGCGGACGCATTTGGGTCGATGCCGTTACGTGCTCGCACACCCTGGTAGTTGAAGAACCAGAAGCCACCGAGCTTCGGCACGGGGCCGCTGCCAGTACCCCCAAAAACATTTTGCAGCAAACGCGCGCGCTTGCCTATTCCGGTAGCGTTACGAAACCATTCATTGGCGTTGAGCGCATCATTACGGTGAGACCAATAGCCTTCCCAATGAAAGTCTTTAGAGCCTGTTTTGATAACCAAGCCCAGCGCGCCACCGCCCTTACTTCCCTGCGAGGCATCGTACAGAGAAGTGGCCACTTTCATTTCCTGCAGCGTGCTTGGATTAGGCAGCGGGACAGTATCAAAGTGCGCAAGATTGAAATCATTTACATTGATGCCCTCAAGCGACACGCTGTTATTACTGGTGCGCTGTCCATTGACAGTAACATCTGCGGAACCACGTCCCGCAGTACGAACATCGGTCGGATCACCAGTGACGCCTGTAGAAAGGCTCAGCAGGAACAAAAAGTTCGGCGAAGCAAGCGGCAGAGTCCGCAGCGTCTGCGCATCCAACCCTTGACCAGTCGTAGCGCTTTCGGGATTGATCAGTGTTGGCGCTGCCTCGACGTTGACCGTCTCATGGATGTTGCCCGGTTCGAGTGTGACATTTTGTCGCGTCGTTTCAGTGATTCGCACTTCGACACCGGCGACGATTGCCTTCTTAAAATTAGAGGCCGAAACCTCCAGCCGATATTTTCCCGGCGGTAACAGAGTGACAGCGAATCCCCCATCATCTCCTGTGGTTAGGGTGCGCACAGTATTTCCAGTCGCTTCGCTGATGACGTCGACCGTGGCCCCTGTCACCAATCCACCATTCTTATCCGTGACCACTCCAGTGATTCCACCCGTCTGAATCGCTTGGGCAGACACGACAACAACAAACAATCCTACGAGCAACCCGCTCGTCAATAAGCGAATAACGCTATGCATCGCCGCTTTCCTCCTTTTAATAACCTGGTTGCGATTGGCGTCCAGTGCGCCCGACCTGAGACGCAGAAGACTTTGGTTTTGCGCTAGGCAACCGATGTTCCGTAGATGCGAAGGATTCGTGGTTTGAAACCAGGCAGAGAATCTTGCCCTTCGAGCGCGGCAAGTCGCGGAAGCCATTGATTTGGGCTGAAAATTTGGTTTTTTTCCAAATTCTCGGAGAGGTCAAAATAAGTGCTGCACGGTCTCGCATGTCTACAATTGCTGAGCTCGGCACATGATGGTTGGCCTGACAACTCCGAAGCGCCGCCCTGTCATCTCAGTAGTTCGCAAAAGTCATCTCACGGATGCCGAAGACTCTCGCGTCGGTTGAAATCAATCCAGCTTAGTAATGGACCACATAGTGAAATATAATTGCGCGCCCAGGATTGGTTGTGGGCGTTACGATTTAGGAGGCAGATCAATGAAACGAACTATCGCTTTAATGTTGCTGGCTGCAATCGCGCTCTGCGCTGCCGTGGCGCAAACTCCACAGACGCCGCAAAAGCCACAGGAAATTGCGCCGGAAGATATCGTTCGCATCAGCACGGCCTTGGTGCAAACGGATGTCGTAGTCACGGATAAGGCCGACCGAATCATTCCCGATCTTAAGCTCGAAGATTTCGAACTTTACGAAAACGGCAAGCGACAAGACATTAAATTTTTAGAGTTTGTAAGAACTGACGCTGAGCCGCGCACCGAGGGAACAATCAATGTTGCCGGTCGTCCCGTAGAGCCGGAGATCGCGCGTAATCTTACGGCTCGCGATCTGCGTAGCGTCTTTGCCTTCGTCGTCGACGATCTGACAATTCCTTTTGAAGACATCGTGACCGTGCGCAAGATGCTGACCGACTTCGTCGACAATAAGATGAGCGAAGGCGTTTTAGTTGCGATTGTGCGCGTGGTTGGCGGGAAGGGACTATTGCAGCAGTTCACTTCGGACAAACGTATTCTGCGACGCGCCATCTCGCAAATAACTGCACGACTGCACCCTTATTCGGCCTTCAACAACCTAACCTCACCCGACCAGATCAACACTGACTTGGCGCAAGCCGCGGCGGAGGAGCTGGCGCCGTCGGCACCGGAAGTGAACAGTTCTCAAAACCTTGACCTTGATGCCTCGGAAGACGGTACCACTAGGGGTCTGCGCGCGCTGGCTACGCTCGTGACCGCGGCTGAAGTAATTGACAGCATGAAACTTTTGCCAGGACGAAAAAATCTCATGCTGCTCTCAGGCGGGCTGCCACTCTTCGAAACAGGCCCTCAGCAAGTCACGGTCGGCGGAGTTCCAGTAACCATTGAAGAAAGCCGCTTCTATTTCGGCAGCGTCAATTACCTGATGCGACAACTGACTGACCGGGCGAGCCGGGCCGGCGTGGTCATTAACACGATGGACGTCCGCGGCCTCAAGGCACAACGTGGCGTCTCGCGCTTCACTGATCCGGGGAACGAGGCCACGAGCGCGCTCTTTGGAGGCGCAAACGGGGGCGGCCCAGGCGTGTTCGGGCGGAGGCCGAGCGCAGGGATGTTTGACAATTTGGCGCTGGACACGATGTCCGGCCATCAAGGGTTGCAATTGCTCGCCGACACGACGGGCGGTGTGTCAGTTGTCAATACCGATAATTTTAGCGCGGGCCTCGAGCGAATCATGACGCGGAGCAGCTATTACTTGCTCGCTTACAGACCGAGCGAGTCGTTCGACGGCAAGTTTCATAAGTTAGAGGTTAAAGTGACCCGGCCAAGCGCTAAGGTTTATTCTCGCGTGGGCTACTACGCCAGAGCGGATGCGCCAGCGAAGGAACTTTCTAAAGAGCAGATCATCATCAACGCGGCCAAATCGCCGCTGGCTAAACACGAGGTGGATCTCGCAGGCAGGTTGCAGTACAGATTCACGCCGAACAACAGCGCGGACGTTGACATCAATCTCGTGATAAACGCAAACAATCTACAATTCAAATCCGACGCGGACGGAAAGTACCACGCAACGTTCGATGTCGTTGGCTTCGTAATCAACAGCCTCGGCAAGTCGCAGGACGGCTTCAGCCAGACGATCACCACGAATTTTTCACCGGAAGAGTACAAGCAGGCGCTGGTCAACGGGATCACCTTCACGGGCCATGCGGAGTTGCCCCCTGGCCACTATCAGCTACGCGCCGTGGTGCGCGAAACCGGGACGGGGCGATTAGGCACTGTTTCCCAGTATCTGGAAGTGCCCGATTTGTCCAAGAAGCGCCTGACCATGAGTAGCATCTTCCTCTACAGTGTTGACCTGGGCAACAAGGGTAGGCCATCTCCGCTGAACGCGCTGCGTCAACAGCCGCGTAAACTAGACTTGCGATACGCCGCCGTCATTTACAACACAAAGCTTGATGGCGGGAAACCACAACTGCGTTCACAGTTGCTCATTAGTCAGGGCAGTAAGCTGGTGTTTAAATCACCGGAGCAACTCCTATCTGGTCAGGTCCAAAACGGGCAGATGGCCGCCATCGGTCAGATCAGCTTGGCTAACGCCCATACGGGTCGTTATGTCCTCACGCTGGTTGTCACAGATCCTTTGGCGCCGAAGAAGTCGCAAATTATAGTGCGCAGCATTGACTTTAATCTCGTGGATTGATGCTTGAACCGGAGTCACGAGACGGAGCGAGACAAGCATTCCTACCGCCGTATTAATTTGCCTGCATTAGCCTGAGGCGCATCATAGAACCTCAACCTTGGTCATCCCACGTCAGGTATAACTTGCAAAAAAGGGGAGAGTCGCAAGCGACTCTCCCCTAAAAGCTCTTTGGCCAAATCTGAGGTTAGAAGAACATACGCGCGCCAACTTGGATAACGCGGCGCGCGAAGGTGATGTCTTGATTGTTGCCAAACGCCGCGCTTTGAACGCCCGCATCGGTGACGTTGATAGCGGGCAGGTAGCCACCGCCCACCACGTTGCCAACGCCCGCGGTTGGGTGATTCAAGGCATTAAAGAACTCGGCCCGGAGTTGCAGGGTCAGGCGCTCTTTGAGCTTGATGTTCTTAAAGACGCCAAGGTTCAGTTGGTTGAAGATCGGCCCGCGCTCGATGTTCCGTCCTGCGCTGCCGAATGGCGTGCCAAAGACCTGCGCAGCACCGGGACCGTTGACGACGTACTTCACGTCGTTAGGCGTTACGGCCACTACCGCTCCGGTTGCGTTAAGTTGCGTTAGGCTAATGAACGAGGTTTGGCCCAAGGTATTCAACTGCGTGGCACTGATACGTCCTAATAGGAAGGCATCGAACGTATTGAGGCCAACCTGGCGCCTGTCGACACCCGCGTTCGTTAAGAACGGACGGTCGCCGGCGGTCAGGTAGCTGTTACCGGTAGCC
>WNGF01007016.1_pt1 | contig 15486 bp, 23 predicted proteins | sample 5400641 | NCBI WGS metagenome assembly WNGF01 (sample SAMN13153371, study PRJNA577476) | soil metagenome | isolation source: 80 cm soil or saprolite under grassland replicate 2 | place: USA:California | collected 2016-06-15
CTGGCCGCGGCCAGCGGCCGGCGCGAGGATGAGGGCGGCAATGCGGGCCAGGGCCCCAGGGTCCCTGACCACATCATCCAGGCCCTGCTCTCGGCGCGTACGCCGAGCAAGCTCTGCGCCGGCTTCCCTGGCCCAGGCTCGATCATCGGCCACAGGACGACGTCGTCTATCGCTCTTGGTCACTTCGATTTCACCTCCTCGACCGTGGAGACACCTGCTAGCCGTCTCTGGAGAGAACGACAGGGATGTAACTACACCGCTGGAAGTAGTGGCAGGTTCGGCGCTGCGTGGGACCAGACCCTCCGCAGATTGGTGCGGCTACGGCAGCGGCTGCGACTGCGCCTGAAGCGTTCAGCGTGACGCAAACGGGCCGACGGTTTCTATGGGCAGTGTCGCTGGTTCGGTGTGCGCGTCCCGGGGGGACGCCGGTTCCGGCATGCTGCCGATGACGATGCCGAGCGCAGAACACCCGATACCCCTGCCGCGAAATCTCGTGGCGGCGGCGAAGCAAGAGGAGCGGGAGGCGTGGTTAGCCACGCTGCCGTTTACCGTTGCCAAGCTCGCGGAGCAGTGGTCGCTCACCGTGGGAGCGCCCTTCCAGCCGGGTGGTCAGACGGCCTGGGTGGCCCCCGCGCGTGATTCCGCCGGCAACGCGATGGTGCTGAAGGTGGGGTGGCGGCATCCCGAGGCGCTCCACGAAGCGGAGGGGCTCCGGACGTGGGCGGGACGCGGTGCGGTCCGGCTGAACGCCGCCGAGGAGCTCGGCGACACCGTGGGGTTGCTCATCGAGGAGTGTCGGCCCGGAACTCCGTTGGCTTCCCGACCCGAGGAGGAGCAGGACCTGGTCGTGTCCGACCTCCTTCGGCGGCTCTGGATCGTCCCGCCACCGGGGCATCCGTTCCGGTCCCTCCAGGTGATGTGCGACCAGTGGGCAGACGAGTTCGAGATGAAGGTCGGAGCCGGGAGGAGCAGCCTGGACCGCGGGGTGGCACGCGAGGGCATCGGTCTCTTCCGCTCTCTCCCTAGAACCGCGGACCGCGAGGTGTTGCTGTGCACCGATCTTCACGCTGAGAACGTGCTCGCCGCGGAACGGGAGCCGTGGCTCCTCATTGACCCGAAGCCATACGTGGGAGACCCCACCTACGACCCGCTGCAGCATCTCCTCAACTGTGGGCAGCGTCTCCGAGCGGATCCCCACGGTCTCGCCACGCGCCTCGCGCACCTGCTCGACCTCGATCGAGATCGACTCGCCCTTTGGCTGTTCGCCCGGTGCGTGCAGGAGTCACCCGACTGGCCACGTCTTGCCGAGGTTGCCGTGCAACTCGCCCCACGCTGAGCCTTCGGCGGGTATTCGCTCATCAGAACACTGCTTCTCGTACGTTCTCTGGCGTTCGTACCATCGGGCCTCCGTCTCGTGGGAGGTTCTGTTCGTGCTCTTCGCTCTCGTCTATCTGTTGCTGCGCCATGTAGTCCGGTTGATCGCTGGCTCTTCAAGCGACCAGATGAACACCGAGGTCGAGTTGCTGGCCGTTCGTCACCAGCTGATGGTCCTCAAGCGCCAATTCGGCAGGCCCCAGCTTCGCCGTCGCGACCGGGTGTTCATGGCCGCGATCAGCAGGGTCCTGCCTCGGACACGGTGGTCGTGGTTCCTGGTCAGCCCGCAGACGCTCCTTCGGTGGCACCGAGAGCTCGTGAGGCGGAAGTGGACCTTCCTGCGGAGGTCGGCCGGCGGCAGGCCACCGATCCCAGACGAGGTTCAAGACCTCATCTTGAGGATGGGGAGGGAGAACCCCAGGTGGGGCTGCATCAGGATTCGGGGCGAGCTCGCCAAGCTCGGCATCAGGGCCTCGGCGACCACGATCCGGACGCTCCTGCGGGCGAGCGGGCTGGGGCCGGCTCCCCGGCGAAACGGTCCGACCTGGAGCGAGTTCCTGAGGTCGCAGGCCCAGGGCATCTTGGCCTTCGACTTGTTCACCGTGGAGACGATCATGCTTCGGACGATGTACGTGCTGTTCGCGGTCCACCTGGGCTCCCGGCGCGTGCACGTTCTCGGCGTCACCGGGACCCCCGACTCGGCGTGGGTCACGCAGCAGGCCCGCAACCTCGCGGTGGGGGAGCGGCTTGAAGGGATCCGGTTCGTGATCCGGGACCGGGACTCGAAGTTCTCCGGTCCCTTCGACGAGGTCTTCCGCTCCGAAGGCGTGAGGATCATCAAGATCCGTGCTCCTCGAGCGAACGCCTTCGCCGAGCGTTGGGTGAGAACGGTGCGGAACGAATGCCTGGACTGGGTCCTGGTACGCGGGATCCGGCATCTCGAACGGGTCCTGCGCGCCTACGCCCGCCACTACAACGACCGGAGGCCGCATCGCGGGCTCGATCTTGCAGCGCCGGGTGACCGGGAGTCGCCTCCGTCTCTGTCGATCCGCAGCCTGTGAGGTGCATTTATTCAGATCACGGCGCTGACCTGCGCGTCTTCGCGATCTGCGGTCCTGGTTTCCCCAGGCTTGAGGCGGCTGGTCGGGCCGCGCGACCGCGTAAGGGTGCTGCCGGAACGCCCGCATCTATGCCTGGATCACATTGAGCCGAGACTTGAGTCTGAGAGACTCAGGTCTTCGCCCCAGGAACGCCGGGCGCGAGGGCATCGGGCATCCCTGAAAGGGTTCGTCAGGCCCTCCCGGCACCAGACCCGCGATGGGCCAAATGGGCAGGTGAACCGCGTGATCCGAATAAATGCACCCCACAGGTTGTCTCCCGAGCCCTGGCCATCCGTGACGATCTCGATGTTGAGGTGGTCGAGGGGCTGCTCGGCATCGACGTCGTGACCCGTTCTCTGCCGGAATGCGAGCTCCTGGTCGATGCGACAGTCAACCGGTCGGTGGCCGAGCTCACCGAGCTCGTGTGGCCCACGTCGAGCCCGAGCATCACCGTCGCACGAGTGTTCGTAGACCGACCGAGCAGTTCGCTCGGCATGGCGACGATCGCGCGGCCGACCGGACCATCGCTCACCGCGATCGAGCAGCGAGCCGAGCGGGAGGTGAGATCGACCGGCGCCCTGGAGCCGTTCCGAGTGTTCTGGGACCCGCCTGCGTCTTCAGACGAGATCTTGGCCGAGCCCGGCTGCTCGGTACCGACGTTCCATGGGTCGGCGGCGGACCTCGCCGCCATAGGCGGTGTCTTCGTGACCCTGATCGCCTCCCATCTTGAGACCGAGCTCGCAGGCTGCCACCTCGTCTCGCTCCCGCATGCTCCGGCGGACGCGCCGAAGCACCACTGGATCGCCGGCTGATGCGTGATGTGGTCGTCCCGCCGATGACAGCCGATCTGACAGCCGAGCCGGTGGTCGGAGGCGGACCATGGTGGACGATCGCTGACACCGCTGACTTCGAGGAGTCACGCGGCGGACATTGGTGGACGAGCCTGGACGAGATGCAACGTACTGTTAATCCGTAGGTTGTGGGTTCGAGTCCCACCCCCGGAGCTGTAAAGCCGCAGGTAGGAGCCGGTTTCTGGCGGACGGGTTCACGCCCGGACCAAATGTGTCCCGCGGTGGTCCCGCGGCGGTATGAGAACGGTTCTCACCACGTCTCGTCGCGGCGACTTTCGCGCCTCTCGAGTTGTTAGTTCCGGTGACAACTCGAGTTGTCAGTCCCGTGCCAAATCCCCAGTGGTGAGAGGGAGTGGAGAGGCTGGTCTCGGCTCTCGACCACAGACCTTCGTCTGACCGCGCACCTTCAGATGAGCTTCCTGAGAGGGTGGCGAACCACCACGCGAATCCGGATGCACGAACGCGGTTCGTATCGCAGAGGTCGCTTGGCCGGCTCCGAAGGGGTAACGATCGCTCTCGCGCTTGGGCGCATCGAGGAGGCGGTGGAGCTCGCGCGACGAGCTACTGGTCCGGACGCTCTCTTGATCTTTCGGGAGACCGTAGCTGTGGCGGTGGAGGGTCTCGTGGCAGGCGGGTATCTGGATGAGGCACAAGATGTCCTTAGCCGGGCGGAGCGAAGGGCTTCTGAGTTGGGCGGCCCCGGCCTCGAGATTTCCCAAGGGCGCATTCTCCTCGCCTCGGGGAAGCCCGCCGAGGCCCGGGCCCACCTTGAGCGTGCCATGCGCCGATTCGAGGGCGCGGGGTTGCGACTCTGGGCGTGGAGGGCCGGAACGCTCGCCGCCGAGGCGGCTGCTCAAAGTGGCGATCGCGATACCGCGACCTCGCTCTTTGCATCGTGCATCCATGACGCTCACATGGCTGGTGCGCTCCGACCTCGGGAGGATGCTCAAGGTAGGGCTGCGCGCCACGCTCTCGATGTCCCATCCTTGCCCGAGGCGCCGGGTGACCGACCCCCCGAGCCCGACATCCTCGGCGCCGGTGAGCGGTTCGTGACGTCGATGTTCGCGGACGTTCGTGTATACGCCCCTCGCGGCGGCGAGCTCGCCGGAAGAGCTCGTGGACCGAATCGTGACGCTCTACCGGTGGGCCGCAACAGAGATCGGACGGCGGCACGGGATCGTGGACAAATTCGCGGGCGACGGAGTGATGGCGACCTTCAACGCGACGGGTGCACGCATCGATCATGCGACTCTTGCTCTCGAGGCGGCCCTGGCGTTGCGAGACAAGCCGGCGCTCATGGATCTCCCGATCGGTATCGGCATCGCCGTCGGCCCGGCCGTGGTCACGCGCGCAGCAGTGGCCGAGGCGAATGTGAGTGTCCTTGGAGCTACAACGAATCTAGCCGCTCGGCTGCAAACCGCCGCCGAGAGTCGTGAGATCCTCCTCAGCGACGAGGCCTTTCGGCGGGTCGCTGCGTGGCTGAGCGAGCGCGGACTGACCGTCGAGCTGGAGGAGCTCGAGCTGAAGGGTTTCGACGAGATGCAGCCGGCTTATCGCTTGCGGAGATCCGCGCAGATGTCCGAAGGCTGACGGGAGGTTGGACCTCACGCCGGGATGTCGCCAGGTCGTGTCTCGTCAAATGGGTGGACTTTGACGCCTGCGACCACGCAGGCGAGAGCTGTATTCGCCCGAGCTTGTTGACCGGCTCGAGCGCTACCGTATCGAACAACGATGAACTGGACGATCCACCGTGCAGAGCGGCGATAGTTTGAGCAGGGTCGAGGTCCGCGACCCGCGAGCCAAACGTAGACCATCTTCGAGCGCTTACATCTCCGGCGCCGTCGGCGCAGGCCCGAGGAACGGCCGCGGGTCGAAGTAGGAGTAGCCCTTCCAGGCTTTGCCTTCCCGAAGGGCGTACCGATCGACGCCGCGAACCTCGATCGGGGAGCCGTGCAACGTGCCGGTGTTGACCCACTCGATTAGGACGCTGCCGTCGTCCGTCTCGGCCCAATGGGTTGGGACGACACGAATGTCCGGCACCAGGGCGAGGACCGACTCAAAGAACTGCGGCAGGTCCTCACGCGTGGTCGGGTTGAGCGGATTGATCGGGGACAGCCGTCGTGCCGGAGCTCCATGTAGAGGTTGGGATCACTATCCGGTCCCCGCCACACCGTGGCCCACCTCGTCACGAAGGACTCAGCATTAGTCATGCGATCGCTCCTTTCCGTGCAACCGGGTCGAATTCGGATGGCTCCATGCGCATGCGCCGGCGAGCGCCTCCAGATCGAGTCGGGCGAGCTCGGCGTGAGGTGACGCAGAGCTTCGGGACCGCGTTGAAACAGATGACGACGCTGCCATCGATCGCCCGCTCAGCCTTTCCCAGTCGGCAGCCGTCGGTGTCATGGCGTCACTGACTCCGATCCCTCAAGAGTGACCGAGGATCGGGTGTGGCCGGTACGGCGCTTCGAGTCGCTCAATCTCTGTCTTGCTCAACCTCACGTCGACCGCGGCGATTGCGTCCTCGAGGTGCTCTGGTTTGGTCACTCCAACGATCGGCGCGCTCACGGCAGGCTTCCCGAGCAGCCACGCCAACGCGATCTGTGCGGGGGCCAGGCCGCGCTCCTCGGCAACCGCAGCCACGACATCGACGACGTCGAAGTCGGCGGCACCGTAGAGCTCCTCCGCATACGGGTCGCTGGTTGCTCGGACGGTCGCTGGCGTCCCACCACGCCCGCGGGAGCCAGCGAGCAGACCGCGCGCCAGCGGGCTCCACGGGATCACGCCGACTCCTTGGTCGAGGCAGAGCGGGATCATCTCCCGCTCCTCCTCCCGATACGCCAAGTTGTAGTGGTTCTGCATCGAGACGAACCTGGTCCACCCCGCGGCCTGAGCCACATATTGTGCCTTGGCGAACTGCCAGGCATACATGCTGGAGGCCCCGATGTAGCGCGCCTTTCCGGCCCGCACCACGTCGTGCAACGCCGCCATGGTCTCCTCGATCGGGGTCTCGTCGTCCCAGCGGTGGATCTGATACAGGTCAACGTAATCTGCACCCAGCCGCCTCAGCGAGGCGTCGATGGCGGACATGACGTGCTTGCGTGAGAGCCCCCCGTCGTTCGGCCCCGGTCCCATCGGGAAGTACAGCTTCGTTGCGAGCACATAGTCGTCACGATGCGGGAACAGCTTGCCGAGCAGCCGTCCGGTGATCTCCTCCGTCAGGCCATTCGAGTACATGTCCGCGGTGTCGAAGAACGTGATCCCGGCCTCGACCGCCCGCCGAACGATCGGCTCGGCAGCGTCTTCGTCCAGATGCCAGTTCCGATCCTTGAGGCTGCCGAAGCTCATCATGCCCAGGCAGATCCGCGAGATCTTCAGCCCCGAAGATCCCAGCCGCGTGTATTCCAACTTCGTCTCCTTCCGTGTCGACGGGGGGGCTATCCGGAGCCCGAGTCCCGATGGACTGCGACGGCTCCGATGACGAGGATCACGCCGACGATCTCGATCAAAGCCGGGATCTGGGTGAGGACCACGATGCCGACGACCGTCGCGGTAGCGGGCAGGAGGGAGACGAGCAGCGCGTACGTCGCTCGCGCGATCCTGGCCATCGCCAGCTGATCAGTGACGTAGGGGACCACGGACGATGAGATCCCGACCCCGATCCCGGCCAGGAGTGCCACGGGATCCCCAAGGGCGGGGACCGCTGCCCATCCGATGAACGGCGTCGTTGCCACCAGAGCGATCAGCATCGCTGCAGCCAGTCCGTCGATCCCCGCGGTCGCGCCATTGCGAGCGACCCGATGCCCAAGCACGATGTAGCAGGCGAACAGCCCGGCGTTCGCGAACGCGAAGACGAAGCCGATAGGCTCGCCAGCCAACCGCACGTCCGTGAGCAGATAGACGCCAGTCACCGCCAGAGCCAGCGCGACGATGTTCCGAGCCGTCCGAGTTCCGACGGCTGCGAGAGCGATCACCGGGAGAAACTCGATTGCGGCGACGGTGCTCAGCGGGAGTCGATCGATCGCGAGGTAGAAGGTGGAGTTCATGGCTGCCAGCACAAGCCCCCACCTGAGCAGCAAGCGCCGATTTCCCGGCTCGAGTTCGGCGACGGAGTGCCACGGGCGGCGCCACACCGCGAAGACAACAGCCGCGGACGCGATCCGGAGCCACGTTACTCCCAGGGGGGCGACGCGAGAGAATAGGAGCACCGCGAAGGCGGGTCCCAGGTAGTGGAAGACGGCGCTGACCAGGAAGAAACTCTCGGGAGGAGCCTTCTCGGCGAATCGGGCGGCGGCTCGTTGGTGTCTTTGCCCCTCTGGGACCGGCGCCGAGGTGCCGCCGCCGGTAATCGCGATCGAATGATCCTGGTCCATGGAAGACCACGGTAGGTATGCTGCGTCCATAAGTCGAGAGGCGGTTCCTTATGCCCAAGATCACGAGCGCTAATGGGGCTCGGCTTCGAGGACTCGAGCTGCGGCATCTGGTCGCCTTCGAGGCCGTTGCCCGCCTTCGGTCGTTCAGCGGGGCCGCCGAGGAGCTCGGCTACACGCAGTCCGCCATCAGCCAGCAGGTGGCGGACTTGGAGCGGATCGCGCGTGCCCGGATGTTCGAGCGCTTCGCCGGTCCGCGACGGGTCGAGCTAACGGAGGCGGGCCGGGTGCTCCTGACACACGCGCATTCCCTGCTCGCACGCATGGAGGCCGTAGGCGTCGATCTGGACGCCCTGGCGCAGGGTGCCGTTGGGGACCTTCGAGTGGGGACCTTCCAGAGCGCTGCGACCAAGCTGCTTCCGTCGCTGCTCGCCATGTTCCGAACCGCCTGGCCACGGATTGAGGTGACCTTGTTCGAGTCGGGCTCGCACGATGAGATCGACGATCAGGTGGAACGGGGCGCCCTCGACCTCGCCTTCACGCATCCCCCCATTCCGGATGGCATGCCCCTCGAATACGTCGATCTCCTCTCCGACCCTTACTTCCTCGTGGTCGCCCAGGATCACGCGCTCGCGGTCGGCCGGGTCCTTCCCCGCCTGGAGACCTTAGGGGAGATCGATCTGGTCGCTTATCGGTTCTGCCGGGCCAACGCGGAGGTCGAGCGGTATCTGCGCGCTCGCGGGCTCCAGCCGCGCGTCGTGCTGCGCGCCGAGGACAATCATCTGCTTCAGGGATTCGCGGCCGAGGGGATCGGGGCGGCGATCATGCCCTTCCTCGCCATCGACTGGGTTCGGGAAGATGTCGCCACCGTCGATTTGGCGGAATGGATACCCAACCGGCGGATCGGCCTGGTCTGGCATCGCGATCGGTTCCAGAGCCCCGCGGCCGCGGCCTTCATCCAGTTGGCCGAGGAGATGGCCTCCCAACTGGACGCGCAAATCGGACTCCAGGTCCGCACGACTTGAATGGAAGGGGAACGAGGCCGGTCGTCTCCTCGAGCGGGCCGGCCTGCTGCGGCGCGCTCGGAAACGCAAATGCGGTCACTATGCTATGCAGCGTGGGAGGGTACTCGAAGGGGGGCCTCGCCCTGCGGGCGGGCGTCGGGTCTGTGTATGTCGACCGGTTGGTCGAACGCAGGATCGTGTCGCAGCGGAGGAGGCGCCGATCCCCACGCCAAGCGCCACTCGCGGATACCTGCAGCTCGTGCTAGCCGAGATCCTGCTGGAGCGGCCGGCCGTCACGAGCGGGACGGCCACGGACGAGCTCGCGCGCCGGGCGGCCGCCTTCATGGTCGATCATCTGACGGACCCCGACCTGAGATCGCCGACGCGCTCGCCTTCAACGCCGACTACCTCGGGCCCGCCTACCGCGTGGCTTTCGGCGAGACCCTCACCGAGCACATCCATCGGCTGCGGGTCGAGCGGGCGCGCATACTCTTCCGATCCACCGGCTGGCCGATCGAGCGCGTGGCGTCCGAGGTCGGGTTCCGCGACAAGCGCTACTTCCGCCGCGTCTTCAAGCGAAGGGGTCGGACTAACCCCCGGCGAGTTCCAGCGCTTGCGCCCCACCTCGACTCGCGCAAACTCGCTGGAACGACCCTGTCGATCGGGGGAGAAGGTAGACAAGGTCTTTCGCGGCGGATGGCTTCCGCTGTTTCCCTCACCGAGCTGGCCGAGTCGAGCGTTCCGGCCTTCGCGCCTCCGCACAGCTCCACCGCCCCGCCGCGGGCGCTTCATCAGCGAGTACGCGATCGGGGATCACGGACTGGCTCATGGTCCTCGCATTCCTTGCGCTGGCATCTAGCTGCGCCACGTTGTTCGTCGCGATCCGGTCCGAGATCCGAACCAGGAGCGGCAAGGTCGACCTGGCGTTCCTCCTTGCGAGTGCGGCGGGCGTGGCGATCGAGGCCGTCTTCACGGCGGATCCGATGTGCGCTTGATGTGCTCCTTGCCGAGGCTTGAGATGGCGCAGGCCGACCGATGAGAAGGATGCCGCTAGGCATGAGGTTCCGGCGCTTCTGGCTGGCGCCGCGATCTCGCCACTCGGAGACGACATCCGAGCGATCGCAGCTGCCTCTGCTCGCCGCGGGCCGGACGAGAGAGCCACCGTTCGTGGACATCTGCCGGTCCCGTCCGTCTCCCATGGATGCGACCGAGGACTTGGCGTCTTTCATCGCCCTGATCGCTGGCCTACCGTGGCCGGGCATCTGACCGGTCGTAGAGTGATGACGATGGGAGTGGTCGAACACATCCATGTATCGGCTGAAGCCGGGGGCCCCATGCAGTCGCTGGAGGAGGCCTCGGCCGTGCGGGGCTCAGGCCTGGCCGGGGATCGATACGCCAATGGCAAAGGGTATTGGAGCGACGCGCGCGTGAGTCGCGACCTCACGCTGATCGAATCGGAAGTGGTCGAGGAGCTCTCGCGGGAGCACGGCGTCACGTTGGCTCCGGGCGGGACGAGGCGGAACGTAACGACTAAGGGAGTTCGCTTGAACGACCTCGTCGGTCGCCACTTCTGGATCGGGGATGTGCTGTGCGCGGGGACAGGACTCTGCGAGCCATGTCGACACCTCGAGCAGCTGACAGGACAACGGTTGCTCCGGCCGATGATCCATCGCGGTGGGCTTCGAGCCGATGTGCTCACGCGCGGCGTGATCCGGACCGGTGATTCGATGGATCCCGTCGACGAGGCTCCCGGGGTGGGCGTCGTGGTCGTTCGCGATGAGCGAGTGCTCCTGGGACGGAGGCTGGCCGCCCACGGCCGGGGTACCTGGTCGACCCCGGGTGGCAAGCCGGTCGAAGGCGAGACGGTCGTGGCATGTGCGATCCGGGAGCTCTGCGAGGAGACGAGCCTCGAGGCTGGTTCACTCCGGATTGTCGCCGAGACCCTCGACGGCTTCCCGGATTCGCGCCTGGTCTATCGCACGCGCTTCGTCGAGGTGGACCGACTGGAGGGGGAACCCCGCGTTCGCGAGCCAGATAAGACGGAGAGTTGGAGTTGGCACGGATGGGACGACCTGCCCCAACCACTTTTTGCTCCTGTCGCATCTCTGGTTGCGACTGGCTACCGACCGACCGTAACCGGCCATCACCAGGCGCCCATTCGGCCGGCAAGAAAGAGCCGATGTCGATGAGTTCAGAAGCCTGCCGGCGGTGGAGAATGGGCAAGTCTTCGTCGCGGATTCTTCGTCGTACTTCTCTCGGTCGGGTCCTCGTCTGGTCGATGGCGTCGAAATCCTTGCCGGCCTACTCCACTCGTCGCGACTCTCACGCCGCCTGCCACCCGCGCGTTGCGTCTGACACTGCGTGATGGCGTGATCGAAACATCAGCACCGTGAGCGCGGTCAACGAGGTACGGGTCGAGCTCTACCGATCCTTTATGGAGGAAGAGCGCGCCCCCGAGCCACGCGAGATCGCTGATCGCCTCCAGCTGCCCGTCGGCGTAGTCGCTTCTGCGCTTCGCACGCTAGCGGACGAAGATGTCATCGCCTTCCTGCCTGATACGGAGGACATCTGGCTGGTGCACCCCTTCTGCGCGACACCGGCCCCATTCCAGGTCACCGTGGAGAAACGCAGATGGGACGCGATCTGTATCTGGGATGCACTCGGGATCCTTGCACTCCTTGATTCCGATGGATCGTTGTCCACGACTTGTCCTGACTGTGGCGAGGGCATCGTTCTTGAAATCCTTAGTGGTGAGGTCATGGCGCCACCCGGTGCTATCGTGCATTTTGGCGTTCCCGTGTCGCGCTGGTATGAGGATGTCGGGTTCACCTGAGCGCACATGCTTCTCTTCCGGTCGGAAGAACATCTAGAAGCGTGGATCAAGATCGGCAGTCCGGCCGGCGAGGCGCTGTCGGTGCAACAGCAATGGGACCTTGCGCGGGCATGGTTCCGTGGTCGCCATCTCCCGTCGTGGAAGAAGAGGACAGCAGCGGAATCTCGATCGCTGTTTGCGAGTGTCGGGTTGGTTTCGGACTTCTGGTCGTTCGAGTGATGTCTTGGTGCTGTTCTTGCGACTTGAGAGGCTCCGAGAACTCGATCACTGGGATTCGCCAGGATCGGACGTGGTCACGGTCGATAGCTCGTGGTCGCCTGCCAGCTCCGGGAGAACCCGCGTCCGACGTGTGGGCGACCCTTGCTGAGCAATGAGCGAGTCCCGTTTGGGCGCCCGTCGCATGTACGGAGCCGGAAAGCCGTGCATCCGAACATTCGAGCTCTTCGTGCCTAGACGACAGGGCGCATTCGCGAAGCTCCGGAAGCTCCATCACAAGGTGATGGTCATCGACGAGCTCATCGTGGTCGCCGGCAGCTTCAACTACACCGAGCCAGCGAACGAGTACAACGACGAGAACATCTTCGTGCTCGGGTCGACACATGCCGAGGTTGCCGGCGGAACCTGTCAAGCAGTTTGAGACACATCCCGGCTATTCGTTCTGAGCCAACACCCCCTCCTCCGGCTCGTTGATCCAGGCGATCGTCGGCAGCTTGGGTGGCTGGGGATAGCGGTGGCCGAACCGCCGCGGGTTCGCGGCGAAGGCGGCAGCGAGGACGAGACCGCGCTGTTCGCGGATCTCCGCCGCGGTGCCGTCGTGCACCGAGGCCGGCGTGTGGAACGCGATGCCGGAATGGCGGTGCTCGTCGTTGTAGTGCGTGAAGAACGTCCGGCAGAAGGCCCGGGCGTCCTCGATGGAACCGAATCGCACGGGGAAGGCCGGGCAGTACTTGAGGGTCTTGAACTGCGCCTCGCTGAACGGGTTGTCGTTGGACACGTGGGGACGCGAGTGGGTCCTGCCGATCCCGAGGAACGCCAGCAGCTCCGCCACCGGGCTCGAGGTCATGGAGCTCCCCCGGTCGGCGTGAACGGTGAGGGTGTCCGGGGCGATCTCGTGGCGGGCCACGGCGTCGGCGATGAGCTCGGAGGCCAGCTCGCCGGACTCCGAGGAGGCCACGCACCACGCCACCACGCAGCGGCTGAAGATGTCGAGGACCACGTACAGGTTGAAGTACTGGCCCTTGCGCGGGCCCTTCAGCTTGGTGATGTCCCAGCTCCACACGCCGTTCGGTCCCCGGGCCACGAGCTCGGGGCGGACCCGGGGCGGGTGGGTGGCCTGGCGTCTGCGCTCGTGGACCTCATCGAGGTCCCTGAGCAGGCGATACATGGTCGAGATGCTGGCGAGGTACGTCCCCTCGTCGAGGAGCACGTAGAACGCCTGGGCCGGCGCCAGGTCGACGAAGCGCGGCGAGCGCAGCGCCTCGACCACGGCCGTGCGCTCCCCGGCGCTCAGGGCGTTGGGCGGGGTGGGACGCCGGGCTGCAGGACGCGTGTGGGGCGGCCGCAGGCGGCGGTAGTGGGTGGCCCGGGGACGCCCCACCGCGGCGCAGGCGGTCTTCGTCCCGAGGAGCGGCTCGAGCTCGCAGAACGCGGCGTCGATCACGGCTGCTGCCTCTTGTCCTCGGCGCTCTCGGCCAGCAGCTGCTCCAAGAGCTCCGATGCTTTTCCCTGGATCTCGAGCGCCAGACGGTGCTTGGTGAGCTCCCCTTCGAGGCGCTCGATCTTGCGGTGGGCACGGTCCAGCTCGACCTGCGCCGGGCTGCGGCGGCGGCGCGACCGGGGGCCGAGCTCCTGAAGGGCGCCGTGGTCCCGGGCCCGGCGCCACTCCACGATGTGGGAGGAGTACAGCCCCTCCCGCCGGAGCAACGCCCCCTTGGCACCGGGATCGGTGAGGCCCTCGTACTCCTCGAGGATGCCGAGCTTGTACTGCGCGGTGAACGTGCGTCGGCGGGGCCGGTCTCCTTCTCGCACCTGGCCATTTTGGGCGTGCCCAAGCAAGGCGGCGGTGGTCATGGTCATCGGTCTTGCTCCTGTCTCGCCCTGGAGGGAGTGGAGGCTACTGGCGGTGTCTCACCTCAGCCTGACAGACAGGGTACCGTAGGTGATGGGGCCACAACGTAGACCGTAGAAGCGATAGGAGCCCTTGAAGGTTGTGAGGCCGCCGCGAAGTGTCCTGAGGAGGAAGAAAGTATCCCCGTGCCAGGCATAGAACTCTTCCGAGGTCCGTCTGACGCTTTCGGCAGTGGAAGCCCACTGGTACGGAAGGGTTCTAGGCGGAGAAGGGGGACGTGTCCGAGGCCTGCGCGCCGGCCAGGGTCCCGATGATCTGTTCCGGGCCCATCTCGGTCGACGAATCGCACCGACGCCGCCGTCCGGTCACTACTGGAAAGCTGCTGCATCAACGATTCGAACTCCTCGATCCGGCCCCCTCGGGACAGAGTCCTAGGGCCACTCCCTCGAATGGAAAATGAACATCGCCCAGATGCCGCCACTCCCTCTCCCACCAGAATTCTTTGTGAGGGGCGCTCCTGACGTAGCCCATCGTCTCCATGAACGGCGCGATCTCGGCGATATCTGATCCCAGGAAGGAGCCGGCGTCCCTCCGTTCCTTCGCCAGGTTCCAGACGTGCTTGACTCTCCAAGGCGTCCCCCACGTGACGTCCTGGTACCAGACCGGATTCATTCCCGCCTTTCGAGCCTGAATCTTGGTGAAGGCCAGGCCGTAGGGCTCGAACCGATGGCGACGCGTCTCATCGAACTCCACGAAGAAGGAGTGGAGCTGCTCCAGCGGGAGACCTGAACGGATCCGTCGGCGCGATCGTCTCGGCGGGGTCATCCACGAGTACCACGCGGACGCGGCATGATGATCGGGATTTCCGCGCCCTACACGCCGAGCACCTGGGCCGTTGGAGCTTGAAGGGCTCGCCTGTCACTGTCGGATCGCTTCATGGCAAGCATCATTTGACGCGCGATCTTCATGTCGGCAAGCTTTGGAGCACAAGGCGAGCAGCGGGAGGGAGCCATGGCACGGAACCCTGCATCCACGAAGCGCAGCGCGCGCTCGACGACGAAGCCCTATTGCGCAATCGAGCGCCGAGTCGTCCGACCACTCCCTGACAACGTCACGGCCAATCCGCGACGCGCAGCGGCGATCCTGGCGACGTCGTCAAAGTGGGTCAACAACACGGTTCTGCACTACTGCTTCTTCAAGAGCGGGCACTTCTCGGTGCCGAAGGCGCAGGCGGACGCGGTGCGACGCGCGTTTCAGAGGTGGAAGGATGTGAGCATCGGCCTCGAGTTCGCCGAAGTGGACAAGTTGAGCGAGGCCGAGGTGCGCGTCGGGTACTCGGAGGCCGACGGGTCGTCGGCTTCGGCCGTACCGCCTACGGAAGCGGCACTGCGCTGCACGAGCTGGGTCACGCGCTCGGCATGGAGCACGAACACCAGAACCCCTTCGCGGGGATCGTGTGGCACGAGGAGGCGGTGTACGCGGCGCTGGCCAATCCGCCGAACAACTGGAGCCGCACCACCACCTACCACAACGTCCTCGAGAAGCTGAGCCCGCAGCAGGTTCAGGGCTCGGCATGGGATCCGGACTCGATAATGGAATACGAGTTCGAGCCGGGACTCATCGACGAACCCGACACCTACGACATCAACGGCCTCGTGCCACCAGGGACCCTGTCGCAACTCGACAATGAATGGGCTCTCAAGTGGTACCCGCCGAAGAAGAAGTCGGGCCCGAAGGTCCTCGAACCGTTCAAATCCGTGGCGATAGAGTTAGCAGCCGGGGAGCAGGCCGACTTCGCTATGACTCCGACCGAGTCACGCGAGGTCACGATGTCGACAAAGGGAGCGTCGGACACGATCCTCGTGCTCTTCGAGGAGATTGACGGTGAG
>WNGF01020718.1_pt1 | contig 15483 bp, 14 predicted proteins | sample 5400641 | NCBI WGS metagenome assembly WNGF01 (sample SAMN13153371, study PRJNA577476) | soil metagenome | isolation source: 80 cm soil or saprolite under grassland replicate 2 | place: USA:California | collected 2016-06-15
TGGCAACCATCAGAACAATAAGTACAGGTGGAAATGGTCTGCGCCAACTCCCAGGGACGCGCCTGGTGACGATAGGTTGCGTCCAGTAGCGTGCCGGTTGGGCAAACTTCGATGCAGTTGCCACACTGCGAACAATCGAGCCAGCCTCCATAGGTCCCAATCACGGTATTTGCGCCGCGTCCGCCGGCTTCAATCGCGTCCTCGCCCATCCACTCATCGCAAACGCGCGTGCAGCGCTTGCAGAGAATGCAGCGTTGCGGATCGTTTGCCACGATCGGCGAAAGGTATTTCTCGGGATAATAGTTTTTCTTCTCAGTGAAGCGTTCTTCGAGTCCGCCCCAATCAAAAGTCATCTCCTGCAATTCACATTCACCGCCACGATCGCAGACGGGACAATCAAGCGGGTGATTGGCAAGCAGAAACTCGAGCATCGAACGCTGGGCCTTCTCGATCTCATCGCTTTGCGTGGTCACGACCATGCCGTCGGTGCAGATAATCGTGCAGGAGGTCTGCAGCTTCGGCATCTTTTCGATCCGCACCAGACACATACGACAGGAAGCCTGCAACGCAAGATCGGCGTAATAGCAGAAGGATGGAATGTCGAAAGCTTTGTCGCGGCAGACGTCAATGAGCCGCGCGCCTTTAGGCACTTGAAACTCCTGGCCGTTAATAATGACTTTGATTGCTTCAGTTGACATTCTTTGGAACCGTTTACTTATCCCTCGAGATATATTTCTCCACCGCGTTAACAAGAGCATTAATTCGTTCATCAGTTTCCGCAAACTCTCGCTCGTGCAACTCCGCAATTGCCAGTAATGAGGCAAGGGATTCCTCATGCCTCGTCATCGGAGCGTCGGCTTTGGCTTGGTTCTCCGCGAAAACTGCCTGTCGCTCAATAACCGTACCCAGCAAATTCTTGAAGCGCAGAAACTCTTCCTCGGTCATGCAGTTCTCCTTTCACCCCATTGGGCTGCTCAATTTCGGGCCGTTACAGCTATTTGGCGCTACCGCTGCCTTCCTAAACATCGACAGCCTGCTTCCGATTCGTATCCACCAGGTGCTTCTTGAAATCGTCGGGGAATCTCTTGATCGCCGACTGAATCGGCCACGCCGCCGCATCGCCCAAAGGGCAAAACGATTTACCCTCGATGTTGTCGCAAAGGTCCAGCATTAGTTGCGCATCCTCGGGTCGGCCGCCGCCATCTGCGACGCGTCTGAATACCTTCACGAGCCAGTCAGTTCCTTCGCGACAGGGTGTGCACCAGCCGCATGATTCGTGTTTGTAAAACTCAGTCAGGTTTTTCGTTGATTCAAAGATATCTACACTCTCGTCCATCACGATGAAACCGCCTGAACCAACACTCGATCCGCCGGCCACGAGTCCTTCATAATCCATACGCACGTCTTTGCCGATGATCTGATCCGCACGCATGATGTAAACGGATGAGCCGCCCGGAATCACAGCCTTGAGTTTCGCTCCGTTGAGCATCCCACCGCAGTCTTCCATGATGAACTTTTCCATGTCGTCGTAGCCCATGGGAAGCTCGTAAACACCGGGGCGATTTACGTGGCCGGAAACGGACCAGAGTTTGGTGCCGCCACTTTTTTCCGTGCCGAGTTTTTGATAAGCCTCGCCACCCATCTTGATGATGTCAGGCACCGCCGTCAGGGTCTCGACGTTGTTAACAACCGTCGGACTCGCATATAAGCCGGAAACGGCAGGGAAGGGAGGCTTCATACGCGGGTGGCCGCGCATTCCTTCAAGCGAACTCAAAAGCGCCGTCTCCTCGCCGCAGATATAAGCGCCGGCGCCCGTATGCGTATAGATCTCGGATGAGAAATTTGAGTCGAGAATATTTTTGCCGAGCAGTCCCGCAGCCCGCGCTTCGCCGAGCGCACGATCCATGATCTCGATCAGGTACCGGTATTCGCCGCGCGTGTAGATATAGTTCAACTCCGCGCCCAAGGCATAAGCGGCGATCAGTATTCCTTCAATCAGCATGTGTGGATCGCGTTCCATCAAATAGCGATCCTTGAATGTTCCTGGCTCGGATTCATCAGCGTTGCACACCACGTACTTCGGTTTGGGTGAATCTTTCGGGACGAAACTCCACTTCATGCCGGTGGGAAAGCCAGCACCGCCGCGGCCGCGCAAGGCAGACTTCTTTACATCATTGATCACCTCATCGGGCGACATTCCCGACAACACCTTCCTCAGCGCTTCGTATCCGCCGTGTTTGCGATACACGTCGAGAGACGTTGAATTGTCGAGATGCACTCGAGCGAGCTGAAGTGGTTCACATCCGATGGCGCCGATAAACATAAGCTTCGCGGCTTCGCCGCTTGATGTGCGGAAAGGCTTAGCCTTTCCGCACGGACTCAATTAGGTATGGGAGGCTATGCCTCCGTTCGCCAGGCATAGCCTCGCGAACTCAAAGAAAAAGGGACTCCGGAAAGGCAGAGCCTTTCCGCACATCAAGCGGCAGAGCCGCACTTAAGGCAACGAATCGAGAATCTGATCGACCTTTTCCGTCGTCAGGTTCTCGTGGTAATCAAAACCAATCTGAAAGATCGGCGCTGTGCCGCATGAGCCGAGACACTCGACCAGCGAAAGTGTAAATCGGCCATCCGCGGTCGTTTCACCAGGCTTAATGCCGAGACGCGTACAAATATGATCCGTGATCTTCGGCTCTCCCATGATTTTGCATGAGAGTGTTTTACAAATCTGAATGTGATACTTCCCAACCGGACTGGTGTGCAGCATCGAATAAAACGTAGCTACTTCCCAGATGTCGGTAATTCTCAGGCTCAAACGCTTCGCGAGATAAGCGACTCCCGGTGGGTCCAGATAGCCGCGCTCGCGCTGCACAATGAACATCAGCGGCAGAATGGCGGAACGCCTCACCGGGTATTTCGCCAGGTGCCAGTCAATCTCCGCCTCCACTTCTGACGAAAACGATGCAACCTCGTCGCCGATATTCACTGGCTGAGATAGGGGTTGAATTTGTACTGGCTGAGTACTCATTACTGTTTTGATCCTGGTCTTTTGGTCTTTGGCCTTTGGTCTTAGGTCTTTGAGCGCCGAGCTGCCAAATTGCTTTCATTCGAAAGTCGTCAAAGTCCAAAGACCTAAGACCAAAGGCCAAAGTCCGTGTCACCGATCTATCTCGCCTAACACAATATCTAACGATCCGATGATCGCGACGATGTCTGCAATCATTGCGCCTTCAGACATATGCGGCAGTGCCGAAAGATTTACAAAACTGGGTCCGCGGAAATGCACACGCGCCGGCTTTGGTCCACCGTCGGATTTCACATACACCCCAAGTTCACCCTTGGACGCTTCGATTGGCTGATAGACTTCGCCCGCCGGGACGTCAAACCCTTCAGCCACAATCAGGAAGTGATGAATCAGAGCGTCCATGTGTTTCTTCATCGCCTCGCGATCAGGCAATACAACCTTCGGCGCGTCAGCCTTCACCGGTCCAGGCTTCAATCTCGCGAGTGCCTGCGCCACAATCTTGTGTGACTCCTTCATCTCGCGCATGCGGACAAGGTAGCGGGCCCACACGTCGCAATCCTGCTCAGTCGGAACCTCGAAGTCGTATTTTTCATAACCGGTATAGGGATTGGCGCGACGAATATCCAGGTTGACTCCGCTGCCCCGCAGACATGGACCGGAAAGTCCCCAGTCGATCGCGTCTTCGGCGCTGATTACCCCAACACCCTGGGTGCGCTTTTGAAAAATCCTGTTGCCCGTAAGCAGGGTATGAAACTCGTCAACTGACTTAAGGAAACCATCCTGGAACTGTTGCACGCGGCGTTCAAAGCCCGCCGGCAAATCCATCATCAAGCCGCCGATGCGGAAATAAGACGGCGTCAGTCGTCCCCCTGAAGCTGCTTCGATCAGGTTGAGAATCTTCTCCCGCTCGCGGAAGCAATAGAAGAAAACGGTCATCGCGCCGATGTCGAGTGCGTGGGTGCCGAGCCAAACGAGGTGCGAAGCGATGCGCTGGAGTTCGCACGTCAACACTCTTATGGTTTGCGCGCGTTCGGGAATCTCCAGCCCGAGAAGCTTCTCAACCGCCATCACGTAAGCAAGGTTGTTGCCGAGCGGATTGAGGTAGTCCATCCGATCGGTGATTACGATTCCCTGCTGATACTTCTTATACTCAAAGAGCTTCTCCATGCCGGTGTGGAGATAGCCGATGTCCGGGGTGGCCTTAACTACCATTTCACCGTCCAGCACGAGCTCGAGCCTCAGCACGCCGTGTGTAGACGGGTGCTGTGGGCCCATCGAGATAGTCATCTGGGTATCCAGCGGGCGATCGACTATCTCAAACTGCGGTGGAATGTTTACGGCGGAACTCATAAACTCAGTGAAAAGTGAAAGGTGAAGAGTGAAAAGGAAGGCCTCTTATTCACGACTTGTTCACTCTTTACTCTCACTCTTTACTCTTCACTTTTTACTCTTTACTTTTCACCATTCACTATTTCAGGCTGTACGGCTCATAGCCTCGCAGAGGAAAATCCTTGCGCAGGGCATGGCCCTGCCAGTCGTCGGGTAAAAGTATTCTTCGTAAATCCGGATGCCCGTCGAAAATTATGCCGAAGAGATCGAAGGTTTCGCGTTCATGCCAGTTTGCCGTACGCCAGACCCCCGAGACTGTCGGCACATGCACGTCGGTCTCATTAAGTAAAACTTTCAACCGAAGCCGATGATGTTTTGTTGTCGAGAAGAGATGGTAATTAACTTCAAAGCGCGGCTCTTCTTCAACGCCACGATCAACTCCGCAGACGTCGGCGAGGAAATCAAACTTCGCATCCTGGTTCGACTTCAGAGCAGTGCATACGTCAACAATGTGTACGCGAGGCACGATTGCGGTTACTTCGCCATGCGCCTCGACAATCTGAGTCACCCAGTGGCTGTGTTCACGCTGTAACGCCGTCACCAATTGGGACGGCGTCGGTTTCTGATCTGGATTTACGGCCGGCTCTGGCAAGATGCTCTCGTTGGTTGCCCCTGTGGTCATGAAACAATTTGCGCGCGGCGTTGTTATGACGATCGGCGTCGCTCGTGTCGCGAAGCAATCGAATATGGTCGCGATTCAGAAAAGACATCCTGCTTAAAGGTTGACCCGTCAGTGATCGGCAGCGTACCGGGCCCCGACGCGGTGCGTGCTTCCGCTTCCGGCACGTCTCGGCGATCTCGTGACGACTCTTTCATCACCTTGTCCTGCAACATCATCACTGCGTGAATCAGCATCTCCGGACGTGGCGGACATCCGGGAATGTAAACATCCACCGGCACAATCTTATCGACGCCCTGGACGATTGCGTAGTTATCAAATACACCGCCGGAAGTCGCGCAGGCTCCCATCGAGATAACCCACTTGGGCTCGGGCATTTGATCGTAAATGCGACGCAGGACGGGCGCCATTTTTCTGGAGACGCGACCGGAAACAATCATCACGTCGGCTTGTCGCGGACTGGCGCGAAAAACTTCAGAGCCAAAACGTGCCAAATCGTTGCGCGAGGACGTTGCATTCATCATCTCGATCGCGCAGCAAGCGAGACCAAACGTTGCCGGCCAGAGCGATGACTTGCGCGCCCAGTTGATCAACGAGTCGAGCCGCGTGGTCAGCACTTCCGGCAAAGCTTCGGCAATAATGTTCTCGAGTCCCATCTAATCCTTAAATGCAAATTCGCTAAGCGGCAGTTCGCGTATTCTGAAATTTGCGCTTTTCCATGTCCGCCAGCAGCCGTGCTTCAGCTTCGGCTTCCCTGCGGGCGGTCTCGCCCCAATCGAAAGCGCCCTTCTTAATTACGTAGACATAACCGGCGAGAAGGAGTGCCACAAAAACCATCATCTCCACGTAAACCAACGCGCGCAAGCCATAAGGAGGACTGGCCAGCGTTTTGAAGACGACAGCCCAGGGCACGAGGAAAATGACCTCAATATCAAACAGAATGAAGATCATCGCGATCAAATAAAACTTCACCGAAAAACGCTCGCGTGCCGTGCCAACCGGATCCATGCCGCACTCATAGGGCATCATCTTTGTTCGCGTTTGCTTTCGTTGTCCGACAAACTGCGAAAGGATAATGTTGCCGACCGCGAAGCCGCCGGCGACGATGAACATCAGCAGGATAGGCAAGTAGTCGTAAAGACGAAACGGCATTTGTGGCTGCGCCCTCGCTATAGATCAGATCAATGCGCGCCTGACCCCTTTGTTAGGTCAGACGAGATCACTCGAGTTCCCTTAGCATTGCTCGAGTTCGATCTAGATTGAGAATCATTGTACAAGCCGAATCGTAGTCGAAGTGATCTGGGGTGTCAAGCAACGTTGTCTTTCAGTAATTGTCGAAAATAATTGGTAATTGACCCTGCAAAAATGGCTGTGTTAACTTCGACTGAGTTTCCCGACAACGGCCTGGGCGCCGGCTCGCGAATCCGACTTCTGCTTATTCAAAAACTGTGATAACTGGCTTCAATACTGACATCGAGTACGGCGGCGTTGTCTATCATGTGCAAACGGAAGATAAGGGTCTCGATTCCCCTTTGATCCTCTCGCTCGTTTATCGAAGCTGAGGTAACGCACCACGATGCGATAGAGACAGTCCCCCCTGCCACTGAAACACAGGAACTAAAAGAGATTAACGAGGTAACCGCGCCGCCGGCAGTTGCCGAAGCGGAAAATCTTGACGAAGACACGGTGGAGATAGTTCCCCCAGCTGCCGATACAGCTGTTGTTACCGACGAAACTTTGGACGTTACGGAAGCTCCGTCAGAACGACGAGTAGGACCTCGCAGTCGACGGCGCGCAGATGATCGCGCGAAGGATTCGGCGTACACGGCTTATGACTCGCGCAGTCAGTCGCCTCTGGAAGAAGTTGTCAAAACGGAGACAGGTCTCGTCGTTACGGTTTTGGATGACGACGAGTTTCGCGCCGGTGAGTCCTTCATCATTCGTATCCTCGTGGAAGATCGATCCGGAAAGAAGGAGAAGCCGCTGATGGGTGCGACGGTTTCACTGAAAATACTCGGCACGACTTTCCGGCCGCAGATATATTCCGTGAAAACTGAACGTGATGGCATGGCCGCCGTTTCAACCACGATGCCCACTTTTACTTCAGGCCGCGCCGCGGTTTTAATTCGGGTAGTCGCGAAGGATCAGACAGCAGAAGTGCGTCGCGTCATTCACCCTGCCCAGGTGAGGTGAGCCAACGCTTGCTTATTCAGATTAACGGCGAACCTCGAGAAGTGAAGGAAAACATATCCCTTCCGGAACTTATTGCGAGTTTAAAACTAAAGCCTGAGCAGGTGGCCATCGAACTAAACCAGGAAGTGGTTCGCCGCGCCCAGTGGGAATCGACGACTCTCGAGGAAGCTGACAAAGTTGAAATCGTGCATTTTGTCGGAGGCGGCTAAAACAGCAGGCAGTAGGCAGACGGCAGTAGGCAGCCTATAATCTGTTTATGTCAACAGCAGCACCAGCGCAAACAGATCGCTTCGAAATTGGCGGTCGCAGTTTTACTTCGCGACTAATCATCGGCACTGGAAAATATCGGACTTTTGACGAGATGAAAACCGCGCATCGAGCGTCGGGCGCGGAGATGGTTACAGTCGCGGTTAGACGTGTGCCGCTCGATCGCAGCAGCGAGTCATTCCTCGATCACCTTGACCCGGCACTCGCAATACTCCCAAACACTGCCGGCTGCTACACGGCCGAAGAAGCAATGCGCACAGCACGCCTCGCGCGCGAAGCCCTTGGAACTGATCTGCTCAAGCTTGAGGTAATTGGCGATCAAACAACGCTTTTCCCCGACAACGAACAGACGCTCGAGGCTGCTCGTGTCTTAGTGAAGGAAGGTTTTGTTGTTCTGCCCTATTTCACTGATGACTTGATCATGGCAAAGAAGTTGTTGGATGCCGGTTGTCCGGCCATTATGCCGCTGGCGGCGCCGATAGGATCCGGGCTTGGCGTGCAAAACCCGGCGAACCTGCGTATCATGCGCGAACAACTTCCGAGTGCAACAATAATTGTCGATGCGGGTGTCGGGACAGCGAGCGACGCAGCGATAGCGATGGAGTTAGGCGCGGATGCGGTGCTGATGAATACGGCGATCGCCGAAGCGAAAGACTCAACAAAGATGGCCGAAGCGATGAAGCTCGCCGTAGAGGCAGGACGCCTCGCTTACGTTGCTGGGCGCATGCCGAAACGACTATACGCCAGCGCGTCGAGCCCCCTTGCCGGCGTAGTGCGCTGATCCGTTGATGTGAGCTTATTGCTTCTCTTCGGAACCTCTGAGGTGCCTCGTTGTCTGTTCCGTGACGCTGAAGCCGGAAGGAATGAACTCGGTCGTGTCCGCCGGGCGCAGGGATTGAGGGTTTAGGTCTCGCTCCAGGCTGGTCGGCGCGCTCTCCGAAGCCTTTCTGGCAATTTCTACGAGTTTCTTGCTCACGAAAAGTCCGTTTATTATGAGTGATATTCCGGCGAACAGTGGTATCACTCCGGCAATCCATAGACGACTGAGAATCTGCGCAGAGCTTGGTGTGACGTTGCCGCTTAGAATAATCCCCTGCATAAATACATAGAGAAAAATCGCTATACCAATGCCGACAGTGCCGGTGATTACGCCGCCTTTGATTTCGTCGTAACGTAGCTTTATCTCCGGCGTGATGCCGCGCTGTCGTTCAATCTCTTCTTTGCGTCTTTTGCTCTCCTCCTGAGTCTGAACCACATCGGCGACCCAGTTCTTGCCCCAATCGGACTTGTCGGCTATCTCTCGACTGTCCACTACCTGACGAACAGCAAATAAATTCGCGCCGCACAATTTACAGAATTTCAGCTCGTCGCTTTGAGTAGAGCCACATTTCGGGCAAAACATAGAATCCTCCTGTCAGGGCTTTGCTTCAGGATACGACAGTTATAGCCTCCGTGTTCTCGTTTTCGGTCTCAGCACCGGCTCGTCGGGGTTCAATTTGAAGACCTCTTGAACCTGGACATAGCCCCCAGGGAAACTTTAAGCCGCCTCGCAAGATCATAGCGCCAGTTCAATTCGCTCTTGCTCGCGCATAACCCGGTTCCCCAAATCGGTAATCGAAATCGTTGGATACTCTCCTGAGCTGACGCGCAAACAACGCCCGGCACACAACGCATCTATGTAAAGCAGGATGTCGTCTTGCTTCATGTCTTTCAGCAAACCATAAGTTGATAGTCCGTTGAGATGGGCCTGCATAACATTTTTCGCTGCCGAGCCGCGTAGTGTGGCGGCGAGCATGTTCTTTCCGAAACGCCCTTTCATGCGCGAAGCGCAAGCCAAAATCTTTCGCACGCGCAGGTTTTCATCGTCGGTCAGAGCGCGAGGAGCCGCCGGTTCAGAAATTGCCGTTTGATTTTTGCGATTCCGTCTCGGAGCCCACACCTCACTTAAAATGTCCGCACCGGCGAGAGGCGTTCTCGACGCGCTATGCGGCGCGCAGTTTCCGCAGGTGCCGCACTGCCGCGCGTGATGTCGATCGCCAAAGTAATCGAGTATGTGGGCGCGATAGCAATATTCGCTGTAGCAGAACTCGATTATCTCGCGCAGCTTACGCCGTTCCAGCGCAGCACGACGTTCGATGTCGCCTGGCGTGACGCGCAGCTTGGTGACCGGAACGCTGTCAAGCATGACGATACCCCGAGTGCGACGCCGTGCGTTGATGGTGGTTGAGTCCTGGCCAGCTAGTGCCTGCGAGACGAGCGCCCCACTCGCGCTGCCCGGCCGGGCACTACCAACGCGCGCGTTCCCAGGGTTCACATTCCAGGGAGCGTTGCCGACCCTTCCGCCGCTGCCGGTGTTAGCAACACGTTGCAGGTGGCCTGCGCGTTCGAGTAGATAAAGAGCTGACTGGACTGCCATCTCGTTACGAAGACCGGCACGTTTCCCAATTTCGGCAGCCGACAGCTCTATGCACTTGAGCCCGGTTGATACCAGTGCGTTGTATACGTCTCGAACAAGTTCGACACTGGGATATGAGCCCTCAATGAAGAAGTCGTGCGTGTTCTTGTCAGCATAATTGAATAGCAGCACACAAGACGATGCCAGGCCATCGCGTCCGGCGCGGCCAATCTCCTGATAGTAGGCCTCGATGGATCCGGGCATCTGGTAGTGGGCAACAAAACGTATATCAGGCTTATCGATGCCCATGCCAAAGGCGTTCGTCGCAATAATCATTTGCGTGCGACCCGTCATGAAGTCTTCCTGCGCTTTCACGCGCGCCGAGTCGCCCATGCCGGCATGATAGGCTGACACGCTCAATCCCTGTCCCTGTAATTCCAGCGCAACCTGTTCTACAGCTTTACGTGTCGCCGCATAGATGATTCCCGAGCCTTCGTGTGTCTTTGCGAGACGCTTGATGCGCGCTATTTTCTCGCGCTCTTTTTCTGTGTGCACGACGTCAATGGTCAGATTCGGACGGTCGAAGCCGCTGACGAAAGTTTCGGGCCTGGTCAGGCCGAGTTGCTGGATTATGTCCGACCGAACGTAAGGCGTGGCCGTCGCCGTGAGGGCAACGGTTTGGGCGCCATGTCCGGCAGCATGAAGGGCCTCGACCACTCCTTTCAAACGCAGATAGTCCGGACGGAAGTCGTGGCCCCAGGTTGAAATGCAATGAGCTTCGTCAACTGCGAAGAGCGAGACGTTTATGGACTTTAGTGCTTCGAGAAAGCGGCTGCTGCGAAAGCGCTCCGGAGCTACGTAGACGAGCTTGAACCGTCCCTTGCGCAGAGCATCGATGCGTGACCACTGTTCCCGCTCGCCGAGAGAGCTATTTATGAACGTCGCCGGGAGGTCGCGTGCTCTCAGGGCGTCCACCTGGTCTTTCATGAGCGCAATTAACGGGGAGACAACAATGGTCGCGCCAGTAAACATCATGGCGGGCAGTTGGTAGCAGAGAGATTTGCCGCTGCCGGTGGGCATTACTACGACAGAGTCCTTGCCTGCGAGAATTGCCGCGATCACTTCACGCTGTCCTTCGCGGAAGTCAGAGAATCCGAAGTGCTCGCGGAGTGATGTGAGCGCATCGGCAATGGAATGCATGTGCGGAGTCTAAGCGGTTCGAATCCCGGCTAGCAAGTTGTAGCACTGTTAGTAGTAGGCAGCGGCACTTGCAAGCGTTTTAGTATTCAATGTAGTCCCCCGCACCGAGGCAGTTGTTTTAAAAAGCGAACTTGTACGCCCGCGACGATCAGTTCAGAGAGCGCAGAGAGCGCACTTGTGCGCTGGACTCGTCCCGTTAGGGAGGGAATGTTTATAGAAAACTACCATGTTCTTCTGATGGGATGCGCCTCGGTGTTGAAGATTACTTTATCGAAGTCGAGGGTCGCAGGCGGTGCGAACAGCAGGTAAAAATATTTGAAGGTCTCGGCAAAGAGGAAGCTTTGCATGGAATCGGATTGTTCTTTGGTTAAGACATTCTTTAGCGCGGCGTAACCTTCGTCGCTGCGGCAATACTTCACGAAATCCTCAAACATCAGCCGGCCCAGTTGGCGATAGGTTGCGGCACTTGCCAATCGACTACGTGCGGGAAGACCTCGCCCCGCTCGGGCGCCGCGGGGCACCGCTCTGCGGCTAATCGAAGGCGAAGATTGCGGGCGAGATAACCGTGATCCCGGGGTCGCGTAATGATGAAGGTAATAGGTCGACTCGACGATCTCCGGTCGCAGGGGATATCCCGGCGAGACCACTTCCCATATCCGGTAATTAATTTCTTCAGGCTCAATGCCGTAGTGCCGCCACATCTTCTGGGAAGACACCTGCAAACGCGCTGCGCGTTCGAGGTCTCCGGAAAGAGCAAGTACCGCTGGAAAGAAAGCATCCAGCGCGCCATAGCTGCTTGCCGTTCGCACCCCTGTATTCATGTCCGCATGACCATACCAGAGCTCCAGCTCATAGCGGCCCGCCTGGCGGTCAAACTCATCCGCCAGATACCTATTTATCGCAGCAATGCTGTCGAGCCACATCCGCTTGCAATCCTGATCGTCAAACAGCAGCCAGCACTTCAGTAGATACTCATAATAACTATCGATGGCGCCGCTGATGTGGCTATCGGTATTTGTCCATTTGCCGGTCTCGACGTTGATCCAGGTGCCGACCAGGCCGATGGCTGAACGGCGTTTATAGATTTCAACCAGCGCGCGTTTGGCCTTCTCATAAAAGACAGGCCGGCGCGTAAGTTTGCTCAAGGTCCCAAACTCAATCAGCAAGGTACCGGCTTCGGCCGGATTCGTTTCGGCGCCGCGCACCTTGCCCGTTTTCAGGTTCACGAACCTGTAGGGCAGGCCGGTGGGCGAATCGAAAACAGGCAGCAGCCTGTTGCCCAAATCCTCAGCCAGCGTCAGCAATTGCTTGTCGCCGGTGAGTTGGTAACTCGAGAGCAGTCCACCTAAGAGACGAATGGTGATCTCGAAATTCTGAACGTCGATGTCCTTGTCGAAGGAAAGATTTTGGGTGATGTGTTTCCGAGTAGTCGCCGCTTCGTCTTTCAGTCCCATGAGAATCATGGTGTCGAGCGCGTCGACCGGCGTCATCAGGAGCGGCTGCGCATACCAATCGTGATAGCTCTTGCTTAGAGGCTTCAGGTCGTCGTGCCCCCAGGCATATTTCTTGTAGCCGCGCCAGGCGTGCAGAAATTCCGCCCGCACTATTTCTTGTAGCCGCGCCAGGCGTGCAGAAATTCCGCCCGCACACTCGTCGCGAGCTGTTGGCTGTTTGTTTGACGCGAAGAAGAAGCTTTTTGAGCTGACGCAGAGAAACCGGCAGGAATAATGAGCTGAAAGATTAGGACCGTTACCAGCCTGGAAAGACGAACGCGATTCAGTTCCACTTCGATCTCGCTTTAGCTCGCTTTAGTAAGGGCTCAAGAACGCACGTCACAAGTATCGCACGACTCGAACAAAACGTAGGAAGCACAGATGGCGTTGAAGTACTGATGCAGTTTCAACCGCAGGCACGCTTTAGGTCCGAAGGACCGGAAGTTAGTAGCCCCGTCCGTGAGGGCGGGGAGATATGACCGTTAGTTACCTGAGCACCGAAGGTGCGCCACGGTTTGTGCCGGCCCTTCGGGCCTTTCGGGCTATCAGAAGATGGAATTCCCCGTCCTCACGGACGGGGCTACTAACTTCCGGTCCTTCGGACCTAAAGCGTGCCTGCGGTTGAAACTGAACCAGTACTCAGTTCTCACTTCTGTTTGCCGGCCAGACGTTCTGTCCTACAATGTGTAGTACCTTCAGATCGGATGAAGCGCCTGTCGCCGACAGACGTTTACTCAAAGAGGGTTTGGAAGTCCTTAAAAAGCTCCAGTATTCCCCCAAAAGATTTCCAACGAAACTCCGGCAAATCTCCGCAACGGGCCGTATGGTCAGGCAAGCCAGCCACATCTACGAATTCGGTCCCTTCCAACTCGTTCCCGAAGAGCGGCAGCTTCTGCGCGATAACCAACCTGTGCCGCTCACTCCCAAGTCCTTCGACCTGCTGGTTGTGCTCGTAGAAAACAGCGGCCACCTGATCGAAAAAGGTGAGTTGTTGAAGCGAATCTGGCCGGATAGCTTCGTCGAGGAAGCTAACCTGTCGGTGAATGTGTCTGCATTGAGGCGAGCACTGGGCGAAGGCCCGAACGAACATCAATACGTAGAGACGGTGCCACGCCGTGGTTATCGTTTTGTGGCAGGCGTGAAAGAACGCTGGGATAACGGCACCGAGTCCTCGATCCGTGAATTAACTGAAGAAGACGATGACAGCGGGCTAGTTGCGGATGGCGCGCGACAGACTTCACCTCCGCCACCGGCCGCCGCGTCACGCCCGCGCGTGTCTTTTCGCCGCTGGCCACTCGTTTTGGTCGGGTTGCTTTTAATCTCGGCCTTGCTTCTGGGGTTGAATGCGGGCGGATTGCGTGCGCGCCTGTTGGGCAAAGGCAATCCGGTTCGCATTCAGTCGCTGGCGGTGCTGCCGCTGGAGAACCTCTCCGGCGATACTTCACAGGACTACTTCGCCGACGGGATGACCGAGGCGCTGATCACAGACCTGGCCAAAATCGGCGCGCTGCGGGTGATGTCGCGGTCATCGGTGGTGCAGTATAAGGGCGCGCACAAGCCGCTGCGGGAGATCGGCCGCGAGTTGAACGTGGATGCGGTTTTGACAGGTTCGGTGGTGCGTTCTGGCGAACACGTGCGAATCGCCGTCCAGTTGATCAACGCCGCGACGGAACAGAATTTATGGTCCGAGAGTTACGAGCGGGACCTGCGTGACGTGCTTGCGTTGCAGAAGGAGGTAGCACGAGACATCGTCGGCGAAATCAGGATCAAGCTTACGCCGCAGGAGCAAGGGCAATTTGGGGGCGTCCGCCCGATCAACCCGGAAGCTTACGATCACTATCTTCGCGGGCGGTTTTACCTCAACCGCCAAAACAAAGCTGATAATGAGGCTGCCATCACGGCTCTGGAGCACGCCGTGGCCACGGACCCGACCTTTGCCGCAGCGTATGCGGAACTGGCCCAGGCGTACGTATGGAAGCTCTTCCTATTTGCCCCGGGGGATAGGCAGTGGGAAGAAAAGGCTTTTGTGGCGACGGAGAAAGCAATTGCCTTAGACCCGAATTCGGCAGTGGCCCATCTGGCCCGTGGCCGCCTCCTCTGGACTCCCGCCAACCACTTCCCTCACGAGAAGGCGATTCGGGAATATCGCCACGCACTGACTTTGAACCCGAGTTTGGACGAGGCGCTCCAGGAATCGCAAAAAGCCATCAATACAAATCCCAACAATAACCTGGCACAACTCCGCATCGGGCAGACTCTGAATTTCCAGGGGAAGTATGAACAGGCCTTGTCGGTTCTGCGCGCAGTTCCTCAGGACGCAAATCCGGCACTGGTCGGGTACCAGATTGCCTGGGCTCTCTTCAATCTCGGCAGAAAAGAGGAGGCGTCGGCCACTCTTGAGCAACTCTTAAGAGATTACCCCGAGGACAGTGGCGGCTTATTTACAAGCCTGCAGGCGGTACTGGCGGTTTCAGCCGGGCAAGAACGCACCGCGGAGGACAAGATTAAGTCGGCTATAGAAAGGGGAAAGGGATTTGGTCACTTCCATCATACGGCCTATCACATCGCCTGCGCTTACGCGCTCATGAATAAACGTGAGCAGGCAATTAAGTGGCTGCAAGCTGCGGCTGAGGACGGGTTTCCTTGCTACCCGTTATTCGAGAAGGATTCCAATCTGGACAACCTTCGACAAGACGCCCGCTTCGTCGCGTTCATGGCGAAGCTGAGAGAGCAGTGGGATCATTACAGGGACTCTAGTTAATCCCTTGGGTCATTTGTCTCCAAACAGGTCCCTGGCCAACCTTGCCGCTCTCTATCCGTTCAATGGCCTGCCGGATTTGCATCGCCACTTCAAACTCGCGATCATCCTGGGCCTCTCTGAGTGCGGGCAGAGCGCTTTCGTCTC
>WNGF01017241.1_pt1 | contig 15480 bp, 15 predicted proteins | sample 5400641 | NCBI WGS metagenome assembly WNGF01 (sample SAMN13153371, study PRJNA577476) | soil metagenome | isolation source: 80 cm soil or saprolite under grassland replicate 2 | place: USA:California | collected 2016-06-15
GGCGGATCGGACGGCGCGGCATGTCCCGGCGTCCCGCCGAGATCATGGCCGAGATCTATGCGGCGTACCCCGACCCGCCCGGCTTGCCTGCCCACCGGGTCGACCTCCGTGACCGGAGGGCTGTTCGCCGCGCCGTCCTCGCGAGGATGCGGCGGAAACGCGCGTGATCCTGCGCGACACGGGGCCGCTGGTGGCCGTGTGCGATGCGTGTGACGCGCTGAACAAGGTTAGGCGGCGAGACCTCGGCCGGCTGGCCGGGACGACCCTCGTCCTGTGCCTCCCGGTGCTGGCCGAGGCGTGCTTCCTCCTCCCGCACGCCGTTCAGCGGCAGCGAGTGCGCCGCTTCCTCGAGGAGTTTCCAGTCGTTGACGACCGGACCGACGATGGGCGGGCGATGTGGTTCGAGGTCCTCGAGTGGCTGGCTCGCTACGCCGAGCACGAGCCCGACCTGGCCGACGCCTGGCTCGCGGTCCTTTCCGGCAGACAACCCGACCACCGCGTGTGGACGTATGATCGCGAGTTCCGCAGCATCTGGCGACGGCCCGATGGCCGGCGGATCCCGCTCGCGATCGCGTAAGTCACTCGCGCGGCGGCCGACCATGACGGTCGATCGTGGCGTCAGTGTCTCAGCTTGAATCGCGCAGCCCAGTGGTCGTTCCACCTGCGGGGTTAGTTTAGCCAGGGACACTCTTCCCGCGTGCTTCTCGCTCAAGCCGCGCCAGCAATCGCCAATGAAGTCCAGCCGCAACGAGGTTTGCAGCAAGCAGAACGGCGAGCGTCAGCACAAGGTACGCTCCGCCAAATCTGGCTCGGCGCTGGTGACCAAGCAGCGCGGAGATCATGATTGCCAGCAGGGCAAACCCGTAACACACCGTGCTGACTATCCACAGCCCGGACACCCGCTTCTTCTGGGCGGCAGCTTGGATGAAGTATGTCCATGACAGCAGATCGATGGCGAGGCCGAAGGCGCCGACTCCGAGTGCCATCTCGAACACTCGAACACCCATGGCTATGCGGCCAACTCTGCGATCTCCTCCAGCGACCACACGCGATCGGCCTTCCCCGCCTCCATCGCCGGGGTCACCCGCAGCGCCTTGTACATCCGAGCGAAGTTGTAATGCATGAGATATCTGCGATGAGTCTCGCGAGCTGGTTGGGGTCGCGGGGGCTTTTCGGGCGCCTGACCATGAAGCGAGCGTACCACGGGTCGAATCAGCGGCGAGCGGAGCGTCACATTCAACCTTAGACACTCCCGTCGTGGCCGTCGTGGCCGGTCCCTTGACAGTGCCCGGCGTCACGCCTAGGCTCCTTCCGTGGAAGCCGGGATGGAACGTGTGATCGGCGGGCCGCCGATCGCCGGGGAGCGGGCTAGATGGGCCCGGCCATTACGGCGGGCCCTTCGCAGCATCGTGGTCATGGTCGGCGCCTTCTTCGCTCTCGTGGTCATCGCGCTGGCCCTCTTCGCCCCGCGGCTCGCCCCCCAGCCGCCCGACGAGCAGAACTTCGACCTGGTCGAGTCCGCGCCGGGAGCGAGGGCGCTCTTCGGCACCGACCGATTCGGGCGTGACGTGCTGAGCCGCGTGATCTACGGCTCGCGCATCTCGCTCTACGTCGCGGTGGTGTCGATCGGCGTGGCCATGCTGGTCGGCGGCGCCCTCGGGCTCACCGCCGGCTATCTGGGCGGCGCCTGGGACAATGCCATCAACCGGGTGATGGACGTCTTCTTCAGCATCCCCGGGCTGCTCCTGGCGGTGGGAATCGCCGCCATGCGGGGACCCGGGGTGAACAGCGCCGTCGTCGCCATCTCCATCGTCTACACGCCGCTCTTCGCGCGCGTCATGCGCGGCCCCGTGCTGGCCGAGCGGGAGAAGGAGTACGTCGAGGCGATCCGGGCCCTCGGCGCCACGCGGCTGGTCGGCCTCTCCGCCCAGCCGCCCGTCCCCTCGTGGGGCAACATGCTCAACGAGGGGCGCACGTATCTGGAGACCGCGCCGTGGATCTCCGTGTTCCCGGGCATCGCGATCATGGTCACCGTGCTCGCGTTCAACCTGATCGGCGACGGGCTGCGCGATGTCCTGGACCCGAGTGCCCAGTAAACCCGGCAGCATGCCGACGCCGAAACAGGAGGGACGACGATGACGATCGATCACGCGCACCCAGGATCCCGCGGCCTCACCCGGCGCGAGCTGCTCAAGGCGGGCGGTCTCGGCCTGGGCGCTCTCGCCCTCCCCCGGCCCGCGTCGGCGCAGGCGCCCAGGCCCGGCGGGACCTTGATCTCGGCCCAGACGACGGAGGCGACCGGGCTCGATCCGCAGCTCGTGCCCGCCTTCTCGCGGAGCCGGCGCTCGCCCATGATGTACAGCCAGCTCGTCCGCTTCGACCCCGACATGAATCCCATCCCCGAGCTGGCCGAGTCCTGGGAGGTGAGCAAGGACGCGCTGACCTGGACCTTCAAGCTCCGCCAGGGCGTCAAGTTCCACGACGGCCAGGAGATGACCTCGGCCGACGTCAAGTTCACCTTCGACCGACTCTTCGAGAAGTCGCCCGGGAAGTCCGACTTCATCGCGGTGGACAAGGTCGAGCCGGCCGGCCGCCATGCGGTGAAGTTCGTCACCAAGGAGCCGTTCGCCGGCTTGCTGGCCGCCCTCGGCGGGTTCTGGGGCTTCATCATCAGCGAGGCCGGGATCAAGAAGCACGGCGACCTCAACAAGGCGGCGCTCGGCACCGGGCCCTTCATGCTCCAGGACTGGAAGGTGGAGCAGCAGATGGTGCTCAAGCGCCACCCGGGCTATTTCAAGAAGGGGCTGCCCCACGTGGACGAGGTCAACCTCCGCATCATCCCCGACGAGGCCAACATCGTCGCGGCGCTCCGCACCGGCCAGATCCACCACGCCTTCATCGAGGACAACAAGAACTACAACCTGCTCAAGGACGAGAAGACCCTCACCGGCTACCGCAGCTCGCGCCTCGGCTACGACTTCCTCAACATCAATGCCAGCCGCGGTCCGCTCAAGGACGCGCGCGTGCGCCAGGCCATCAGCTGGGCGGTGGACCGTGCCCAGGTCATGCGCGTCGCCGCCGCCGGCTTCGGCCGTCTCACGGCGCCGGCGACGGCGCCGATGAAGCAGTGGCAGCTCCCCGAGGAGCAGTGGATGCGCTACTACAAGCCGGACCTGGACAAGGCGAAGAAGCTCCTCGCCGACGCGGGCCATGGGAGCGGCTTCACCGTGAAGCTGGGGGTGATCCCCACCTTCCCGACCATGGTCTCGGGGGCGCCGGTCGTCGCCGCCCAGCTCAAGAAGGTCGGCATCACCGCCGAGATCGAGAACGTCGAGTACGCGGTGTGGATCAAGCGCTGGCTGGCCAAGGACTTCGACCTGACGATGAACACCACGCCGGGCTATGCCGACCCCGACACGGCGTTCTTCCGCGCGCTGCACTCCACCAAGGGTCAGAACTGGAACAGCTGGAGCGTGCCGGAGCTCGACGCCCTCCTCGAGGAGGGCCGGCGGACGATGGACCCGAAGAAGCGGAAGGAGATCTACGACCGCGTCCAGCTCCTGATCCTCGAGGACGTGCCGCAGCTCTGGCTCTTCTCGGCCGACACGATCGACTTCACGCAGGCCTCCGTGAAGGGCTTCAAGCAGCACCCCACCACGCTCCTCTATGGCTTCGAGGGAGTGTGGCTCGACAAGGCCTGAGCCCGGTCCGAACCGATGCGCCACCCTCACCTTGACCCTCTCCCTCTCCGAGGGAGAGGGAGTCTCCATGATTCCCTCTCCCCCGCCGAGGGGGAGAGGGTAGGGTGAGGGGGTCGGGTGAATAGAGCCGGATAGCGCCGTGGGGCGGTATCTCGTCGTCCGCGCGTACTCGATGGCCCTGACGCTGGCCGGGCTGACGGTGCTGATCTTCCTCATGCTGCGGCTGATCCCGGGGACCGTGGTCGAGCAGATGATCGGCGCCGACGCGATCGTGAGCCCCGCCATGGTCGCCGAGCTCAAGCGGTTCTTCGGCCTCGACCAGCCGTGGTACGTCCAGTACTCGCGGTGGGTCGCGGAGCTCGCCCGCGGCGACCTCGGCACCTCGTGGCGGACCGGCAAGCCCGTCACGCAGCTCATCCTCGAGCGGCTGCCGGTCACGCTCGAGCTCACGGGGCTCGCCGTCGGGTTCGCGCTCGTCCTGGGCATCGCCGCCGGCATCGTCTCCGCGATCCGGCGGGACGAGGCCATCGACAACGTCACGCGCGTGGGGACGCTCCTCGGCCTCTCCGTCCCCGTCTTCTGGCAGGGGACCATGCTGATCCTCTTCTTCTCGCTCTACCTGCGCTGGATGCCGCCCGTGGTCTGGGTGGACTTCTTCACCGATCCGCGGCGGAACCTGACCATCATGCTGCTGCCCGCGATCTGCCTCGGGACGGCGAGCGCCGCCAACATCGCCCGCACCACGCGCGCCTGCATGCTCGACGTGCTGCGCTCGGAGTACATCAGGACGGCGGCCGCCAAGGGGCTGGCGGCCCGCGCCCTCGTCCTCAAGCATGCGCTCAAGAATGCGCTGATCCCGGTGGTGACCGTCGCCGGGCTCCAGGTCGGCATCCTGCTCGGCGGGACGGTGGTCGTCGAGGAGGTGTTCACCCTTCCCGGCGTGGGGCGGCTGGTCCTGTGGTCGATCTACCAGCGCGACTACCCCCTCACCCAGAGCACCATCCTCTTCATCGCGGTGATGTTCATGACCATCAACCTCGTGGTCGATCTGCTGTACGGGTATCTGGATCCGCGGATCCGGTACAGCGCGTGATCGATCCCCTCAGGAGGCGCTCATGCGGGCCTCGGTGCTCTTCGAGCAAGGCAAGCCGTTGCAGGTCGAGGAACTGGAGCTGGAGGCGCCGCGCGAGGGCGAGGCGCTCGTGCGCATGGTGGCGAGCGGCGTCTGCCATAGCTGTCTTCTAGCATCACCGTGATGAGCATCACCGAGACGGTGATGAGCCACTTCCGCGTGGGGGAGAGCGTGGAGGCGGGATGGACGGGATCCGGCACGTCTCGGATGGTGGCAAATCCCGACCGGGCAAGTCACCCGGCGGCCCGGGCTTGTCTTCCTCGAATGATCTCCGCTACTGGGGTTCCCTCCCGTTGCCAACCCGGCGAACCTCGACGATCACCCACGCCACGAGATCCGCCGTGGCCCGGCCCGTCTGCACCAGATACTCCTTCATCTGATCCTCGGCGCCGGGCGAACCGACCGCCCCGTCCGTGAGCGCCGCGATGCGCTGGATCTCCTGTCCGGTCTCGACGTTCTTCGCCTTCACGTACCAGAGATCGTGCATCACCCCACCTCGCTTCCCGGCTGGACCAGCCCCCGGAAACGCCGCCGGAACACCCACGCCCATCGCCGCTACGACTTCCGAGCGACCATCACCTTGCTTCTTCCGACAGCGTTCCCGGCCAGAAGCGGATTGTTGAAGGCCCGGGAACCGAGGCGTCCGACGTTGCGGCAGCCGGCTCAGGTTTCCGGTGTGAGGAAAGATATGCAAGGAGCGCACCAAGTTGAAAATGTTTGCAGTGGAAGCCAGGCCGGCCGAGAATCCGGAGGTTTTGGGGGGAATGGCGCTCGTCAGCCAGGAGGGAACCCGGCGTCGAGGCTGAAAAATGTTGCCGAGCGCGACATCGCCACCTCCGAAAAATGAAGGGCTCCCTTCAAGATTCGATGATGGCGGACGGTTCTCTCCCCGCCGGGGCGGTCAGGGAGGAACCGTCTCCCAGGGTAGCGGCGTCACCTCACTTGAGCTTGTCCAGCTCGGCGAGGAGCTCGTCGTTGGGCACGAGGTCGCGCGCGTTGTCCAGGATCTTCTTGTACGTCACCGCTTCGCCGCCCGGGCGATGTCCGCGATCTTGTCGGCGAAGTTCACCTGGCTGTCGTCCTCGGGGGCGTAGCCGAGCTTCTCGCGCGCGTTGGCGAGGCTCCAGAAGCGGTGGGTGTTGCCGCTGATGCCGTAGACGATCAGGAAGGGGACGCCGTGCTCGTCGGCGATGTTCTCGGTCTCGACCATCCGGATCGCCTGCTGCACCTGGTCACGCCGCGAGAGGTAGGCGCCGAGGGCGCGGTGCATCACCTTGATGTCGCCCGGCTTCACGTGGTCGATGTCGTCGTCGCGCGGGCCCCCGATGCGCCACTGCACCACCTCGAGCTTCCGCCCGTCGACCTGGCCGGTGGCGAACACGAAGCCCAGCAGCTCGTAGGCGGCCTTGGCCCAGCCATACCAGTTGTCCGAGCGGGGCGGCAGCTCGGGCGTCACCATGTCGAGCCTCCCCGCCCAGACGAGCCGCTCGTAGTAGTCGGCGGCGTGGTTGGAGCTGGCGACCACGACGCGCCGGACGCCTTCCTCGAGCGCGGTGCGGTAGACGTTGTAGGCGAGGGCCACGTTCTGGTGCTCGGCCCGGAACTTGGCGTCGCTGTTGTTCTGCCAGGTGGTGGCGTCGAGACCGGCCGCGCTCACGAACGCGCAGTGGATCACGGTGTCGGCGCCGCGGAAGTGAGCGCGGTACTCGTCGCGATTCGGCCGCGTGAGGTCGGCGATCACCATCCCGGGAATGCTCTTGCCACCCCGGGTGGTGGCCTGCACGTCGATCGGCACGAGATCCCACCGGCCGGCGAGTTCGCTGAACATCCGCTGAGCGACGTACCCGGCCGCCCCCGTGAGCACCACACGTCGCTTCGCCATAGATATTCTCCTAGAGCTGCACGGCCTTCATCTGCGGTTCGGGATAGCGGGAGCCGGCCGCCGCCCCGGGCGGCATGGCCTCGTCGATCCGCTCGCGATCGCTCGCGGTGAGCTGGATCCCGAGGGCGCCCAGGTTTTCCTCGAGGTAGGGCCGCCGCTTCGTGCCGGGGATGGGGATGATGTCGTCCCCCTGAGCCAGGAGCCAGGCGAGGACGAGCTGGCCGGGTTTGACGCCCTTCTCCTTGGCGATCTCCTCGATCCGGTGGATGAGCGCGAGGTTGTGCTCGAAGTTCCGGTCCTGGAAGCGCGGATGCTGACGGCGCCGATCATCCGCGGGGAGGTCGCCGAGGTCCTGGATCCGCCCCGTCAGGAAGCCGCGGCCGAGGGGCGAGTAGGCGACGAAGGAGATGCCGAGCTCCCGACAGGTGGGCAAGGTCTCCTCCGCCGGGTTCCGGTAGAGGAGCGAGTACTCGCTCTGCACCGCGGTCAGGCGGTGAACGGCATGGGCCCGCCGGATGGTGGCGGGCGCCGCCTCGGAGAGGCCGAGGTAGCGCGCCTTGCCTTGCTCGACGAGCCGGGACATGGCCCCCACCGTGTCCTCGATGGGGACCTTCGGGTCCACACGGTGCTGGTAGTAGAGGTCGATGACGTCGACGCCGAGCCGCTTGAGACTCGCGTCGCAGGCGCGGCGGATATACGCGGGAGTGCCGTCGACGAGGTTGCCCTTGCCATCCGCGCTCTGGACCTGGCCGAACTTCGTGGTGAGCACCACCTGGTCGCGCCGGCCCTTGAGCGCCCGGCCCAGCAGCTCCTCGTTGTGGCCCCAACCGTACCTGTCCGAGGCGTCCAGGAAGTTGATGCCCAGGTCCAGCGCGTGGTGGATGACGTCGATGGACTCGGCGTCATCGCTCTTGCCGTAGGTGCCCGACATGGACATGCACCCGAGTCCGATGGCCGAGACCTCCAGGTCGCTGTTGCCCAGCTCGCGATATTGCATGGCGGTCGAATCTCCCGTGTCGAGGGGTCGGAGTCGCTGTCCACATTGTACCCGTCTCGTGGTTCAGCGGTAGCGGGGATGCCACTCGCCGCCCGTCCACGTCGTCCACCGGTTCGGTGTGAGGCGGACCAGCACGCGCGGCCGAGCGAGGGTCCGCTCCGCATACGCGGGTCCACCGACGCCCAGGTACCGTAGCGAGAGACGATGGGTCAGCTCCAGGAGTCGCGGGCTTGCGGCCGGGGCCACCGGGCCCTCGGTCAGCTCGGCGGTTGCCTGGACGAGCACGCGCGTGTGCTGGGAGTGGAGGTCGTCGGCCACGTGGAAGGCCACCCGCGGGTTGTCGCGGATATGGCCGACCCACCGGGCGCGCTCGCGGCCGACGACGAGGAAGCTCCGCGTCTCGCGCTCGAATTCGTACCACACCGGAGTCACGTAGGGCCAGCCGTCACGCGTCATGGTGGCGATACGCGCGTTCCACGGCTCGGCGAGGAATGCGGCGAGCTCGGGCTCCGTGAGGCCCCCGATCTTGTCGGTCGGCGAAAAGCTCATCGTCGCCTCGTCCCGGACGCGAAGGCCGGCACCGTCTGCAGCAGGTGCTGGAAGCTGCGGGTGCTCATGAAGAGGACCTCGGCATCGGCCGAGACCACGGTGACGTCGGCCTCCCGGGCCCCGCCTTCGAGCAGACCCAGCTCGCCGAAGACGTCACCCTCGCTCACCTCGCCGACGAGGCGGCCCTCGATCCCGACCGTGAGATGGCCGGAGAGCAGGATGTAGAAGCCGTCGGCCTCGTCGCCCTGGACGACGATGTGCTGGCCGCGCTTGAACGTGTGGACCTTGCCGAAGATCGCGAAGCTGGAGAGCTGGCTCGAGGTCATGTGCTCGATGACACTGTGCGCGCCCGACTCGACCTCCGCCTTGAGCCACGCCCGCTCCTGCGCCAGCTGCAGCCGCGGCAGCAGGCTCCGGATCCGGCTGATCCGCTCCTGGATCACCGGGTGCTTGCCGACGAGCCAGTGGTACTGCTCCTCGCCGAACCGGATCGTCTGGCTGGGACGGTCGGCCACCACGTCGGCCGCGCGGAAGCCGCGCTGGTGGCTGATGCCCCACTCCCCGAACGTGTCGGCCTTCACGAGCGCGGCGATGAGGCGGCGGCCGTCCCGCACGCTCACCCGCCCATCGGTGATGATCTGGAAGTGCAGGGGCTCGTCTCGCCCGACCGGGCCCTTCGTGACGATGACCTCCTCCGTGCCGAACGTGACGATCTCGCCGGCGTGGAGCAGCGTCTCCAGCGTCTCGTCCGGCATGTCGTAGAGATAGGCCACGAGCCGCATGGTCTCCAGCAAGACGCGCTCCTGCGAGCGCGGCGTCGGCGGGAGGAGCGCCTGGGTCGCGAAGAGGCGCGGCTTGCCGGGCACGAAGCCCTCCGGCACGTCCTCGTCCGCGACGTGGACGAGGAACGTCCGGCGGGCGACCGCCTCGGGCAGGACGCGCAGCGTCTCCTTCGCGGTGTGGATGGGCCAGAGGCCGGCCTCGTGGTAGAGCAAGTCGACGGTGGGCTCGCCGTCCGGCGTCCAGAAGAAGTACATGAGGTCCGCGAAGTGCGGGCCCGGCAGCTTCCCGCCGTCGCGGAGCCGTTCCAGGAAGGCGGGATCGTACTGCGTGTCGCCCGAGTACCCGAAGGTGCGCCCCCCGACCGTGACCCTGAGGCCGTTGGTCGGGATCGGGTGCATGTTCCACCGCGTCTCGAGCTCCGCGAACTCGCCGGCGACCTCGATCCGCACCCGGCTGTCGGGGTTCGCCGAGACGTGCCTGACGAGGCCCTCGCGCTCGAAGTCGTGCCCGGTGACGAGCTGCGCCTTCTCGGCGAAGGCGCGGAAGACGGGGTCGGACGCGATGACGGTCGTCCGGCTGCCGCTGAGGAGCTTCTCGATGAGCCCGCCGTCGTGATCGGCGTGCACGTGCGTCAGGAACACGTAGGGCACGTCCAGCGGCGCGACGCCGATCTGCTCGAGGTAGGCGAGGGCCTCGGGGGACGGGTCGACGAGGATCCCCTTGCTGTTGATCCAGATGATGAAGCTGGTGAAGTCGCCGCCGGGATCGAAGCCGTGGCTGGTGCCGAGCGGCGTGACGCCGAAGCGCGGCCGCTCGCTCGCGAACTGGATCGGCTCGCGCAGGTCGCGCGGGATGGCGCGGACCAGGCGCGGCAGCCGGCCCACCTCGAGCAGCTTCTCGGCCTGCCCGCCGTCGGGCTGAACGAGGCGCACGTCGAACCCGCGCCCGCGGCGCGCCACCCGCACCTCCGCCGACGGCAGCGCGATGACCGTCTCGTCGGCGTCGAGCGTGATGAAGTCCACGTAGTCGTCGGTGCCGAGCGGGGGGCTGTCCGGGTCCGGTCCCCGCCGCGTGACGTAGGTCTCGTGCGCCGCGAGCAGGAAGTCGTAGGTGTCGCGCGACTCCACGCCGTACGCCTCCCGCAGCGTCTGGAACGACGGCTGTTCGGGCGCCGACGGGTCGAAGAGGCCGAACAGCGTCAGCGTCAGGAGGCGGTGAAGGATGTGCCGCTGCCGGGCGGTGCCGGCGATCCGCGTGCGCATCTGCTGCCGGAAGAAGAAATTCAGGTAGATGAGGAACTCGATGTCGCCGTAGTTGGTCTTGCCCTCGAAGAGGCTCGCGGGCAGGATGAACAGCAGGTCCCCCTGCGGCCCTTCGCGGAGAATGTCCTTCATCGTCTGCGACAGGCTGCCGAGCTGCACGCGTGTCGTCCCGTCGGGGCTCCACAGGACGGTGGGGTCGAGGAACTGCACGGCCCGCCGCGCCCGGTTCAGCGTCCCGACGAGGCCGTCGCGTCCGCCGGCGCCGCCGCCGAGGGCGGCCACGATCCGCTCGTGCGGCGCGCCGCGGGCGGCGAGCGCCGCGTACCGGCGCACGAGGTCCTTCTCCGGCTCCCCGAGGCGGCCGAAGACCTCGTGGACGAGCACGAGGGGCCCGGCGTCCGCGGTGTTGATCAGGAGCCCGATCGGCCGGTCACCCCCGGGTACGACCAGCGCCTCCCACCACGGATCGCGTGGCGCCGTCGGCGTCACCACCCGGAGCGGGATCTCGCCGTGCGTGTCGACGGCGACCGTCCGGAGCCCGAGGTAGTCGAGCGCCACGCCGGCGAGCTTCGCCCCCCGCCCGAGCTCCTCGACCTCGGCTTCGCGCAGGACCGGGCTCAGCAGGTTCGGCGCCACCATGTCGAGGAGCAGCGACTCGACCGGCGTCTGCACACCCTCCGCCGCCAGCCAGATCCCGGCCAGCGGCGGCCGCCGCTTCGAACCCGACCGCGTCATCTCTCCTCTCGACCCGTCATGCGTCCCGCGCGTCGCGGCGCCCCGCAGACCACGAGCCGGGCGGCGTGGCAGGCAAGCGGCCGGGAGGCGCGACCAGGGACGGGGCGCGGCTGACGGCGAGATCCATGGCCGCGCCTATCCTAGCCCGAAGACAGCGGGCCTGCCAACGAGTCATGCGCGGGTGATCTCCGGTGGGAGGGCTCGGGGTCGGCCCACGCCCCCTCCCGCGTCACATCGCGATGTCGGCCGACTGGATGCGTTTCACGCCGGCGCCGGTCATGTCCTGCCAGGCCTTGGCGAGCGAGCCCCCGGCGTTGATCCCGCGCGTGGCGTCCTCGATCACCACCGCCTCGAAGCCGGCGCGGCGCGCGTCGAGCGCCGACCAGGCGACGCAGAAGTCCGTGGCCAGGCCCACGAGGAAGACGCGGGTGACGCCGCGCTCCTTGAGATAGCCGGTGAGGCCGGTGTTGGTCCGCCGGTCCGCCTCGAGGAAGGCCGAGTAGGAGTCCACGTCCCGGCGATACCCCTTGCGGATGATCAGCTCGGCGTGGGGGATCTTGAGGTCCTTGTGGATCTCGGCGTCAGGCGTGCCCTGGATGCAGTGATCCGGCCACAGCACCTGGGTGCCGTACGGCAGCTGGGTCGTGTCGAAGGGCTTCTTGCCCGAGTGCGTCGAGGCGAAGGAGATGTGGCCCGGGGTGTGCCAGTCCTGCGTCATGACCACGTGCGTGAAGGCGGGGGCGAGCCTGTTGATGAGCGGGATGATCTTGTCGCCCTCGGGGACCGGGAGCGTCCCGCCCGGGACAAAGCAATTCTGCACGTCGACGACCACGAGGACGTCGTCGTCCCCCGGCTTGATCTTGCCCTGCGCCAGCGCGGGAGCGCCGATGCCGGCCAGGGCGAGCGCGCCCGCGGTGACCCTGAAGAACTGTCGGCGATCGCAAGTCGTCATGGGGCCCCTCCTTGTCGACGGTTGACCGCTACCATAGCGCCGGCTCGCGGACGGCGCAAGGTATGGGGTATCCTTCTGGCATCCATGACTAGTAGCTCACGCAGGGGCTCCCGTCGGACAGGAACTCCACGAGCTTGGCGCCGCCCACGATGGTCGCTCCCGCGACGAGGTTGCTCTCGTCGAGCTTCCGCTTCTTGAAGCAGGGCGAGCAGACGTACATCGTCCCGCCCGCCTTCGCGAAGCTGTCCATCAGCTCCTTGAGCGGGGCGAACCCTTCCTCGCGGATGTCGTCGGCATACCCCTTCTGGGCCAGACGCACCGCCTCGACGCTCAGGAACACGAGGGTCTCCTTGCCGGAGCCGACGGCGGCATTGGCCACCACGAAGGCCACGGTGGCCTTGTCGGTATTGTCCTTCGAGCAGGTGAGGCTCACGCAGAACTTGTTGGCCATGGCTCAGCTCTCCCTTCTCTGGATGAGGTACACGGGATGCTCCTGTTGGAGGAGCGTGTGCCCGGTCAGCCGGCACCAGGCGGGCATGTCGGCCGGCGCGCCGGGATCGAGGGCGATGACCTTGATGACCTGGCCCGGCCGCATCCGGTCGAGCCGGCCCTTGAGCTCGAGCACGAGCTCGCCGCAGCCGAGGTCGCCGGCATCCCATTCGTCGTCGACCTGGGCAGAGGCTTCCGTCACGGCGGGGAGCTCCTCGCCGCCGGCTCGCCGTTCTTCGCGTAGATCTGCTCGATGGCTCGCGCGTCCAGGCTCGCGGCCGGCGCGTCGGCGATGACCCGGCCCGCCCGAAGGGCGACGATGCGGTCGGCATAGGTCATGGCGAGATGGACCTGGTGCAGGCTGGCCACGACCGCGACGCCCGCCTTGGCCACGCGGTGCAGCGTGTCGAGCACGGTCGCCGCGGACTCCGGATCCAGGCTCGCTACCGGCTCGTCGGCCAGGATCACTTTCGCCTCCTGCGCGAGGGCGCGGGCGATGGCCACGCGCTGCTGCTGCCCGCCCGAAAGCTGATCGGCGCGCGCGTGCGCGCGGTCCAGGAGCCCCACCGCATCGAGACACCGCAGCGCGAGCTGGCGGTCCGGGCGGGCAAAGCGTCTCGACAGCACGCGCCAGGTCGGCACCGACGCCAGCCGTCCCGCCAGCACGTTCTGGACCGCCGTCAGCCGGCGGATCAGATTGAACTGCTGGAAGATCAGCGCGATGTCCCGCCGAGCGGCCCGGAGCTCCGTCCGCCTCATGTGGCAGATGTCGCGGCCGTCGAGCACCACCGCGCCCGCGTCGGGCCGGGTCAGCCCCGTCAGACAGCGGAAGAGCGTGGTCTTGCCGGCACCGCTCGGTCCGAGCACCGCGACGAACTCGCCGGGCCGCGCGGAGAAGGATACCCCGGCGAGGGCCGTGACGTCGAGCCGGTAGGTCTTCGTCAGGCGCTCGGCGCCGATCACCGCGCCCGTTCGCGGCGAGTCCGGCCCGACTATTCCAGACGCCGGCGCAGCCATTGGCTCCCATGGTCGATCACGGTGACCATGATCAGGATCAGCCCGATGATGGTCAGCAAGCGGGGAAAATCGAGCAGGTCCATCGAGTTCTTCAGCTCCTGGCCGATACCGCCGGCGCCCACGACGCCGAGCACGGTCGACGCGCGCACGTTGAACTCCCACCAGAACAGGCCGACCGAGACCATGTTGGGCGCGACGTCGGGGAAGAGCGCGAAGGCGAGGACCTTCAGCCGGGACGCGCCGGTGGCGGCGGCGGCCTCGAGCGGCCCGGGCGGGATGTTCTCGATGGCCTCGGCCCAGAGCTTGGCCGTGCTCCCCCAGGTGTGGAACGCGATACCCAGCACGCCGGCGAAGGGGCCGAGACCCACCGCGGCCACGAAGAGGAGCGCGAACACGAACGAGTCGATGCCGCGCAGCGCGTTCAGGAACCAGCGACCCGGGTAGTAGAGCAGCCGGCTCGGGGTGATGTTGCGCGCGGTGATGACGCAGAGGGGCAGCGCGAGCAAGGCGGCCGCGGTGGTGCCGATCGCCGCCATGGCCACGGTCTCGGCCGTGCGCAGGAGCAGTACCGGGAGCTCACCGGTGGCCGGGGGCCAGGCCTTGCGCGCCCAGGAGGCCATCCGGGGGAGCCCCGTCGCGAGCTTCCCCAGGTCCACGTGGGCGAGCTTCCAGCTCACCGAGTAGAAGGCGGCGACCAGCAACAGGATCACCACGAAGCGCAGGCGGCTCGCCGAGCACGAGCGCACCACCGGCTCGGGGTAGTCGCGCGCCGCCGTCGGCGTCACTTCTTCTTGATCCGACCGACCAGGATCCCCGCGTCCTCGATCATCTTGTAGCTGCCGTGGTCGGCGGCGACGAACCCCGTGTAGTGGGTGGGCAGGATCGTCCTCGCCTGGCTCTCGCCGATCTCCACGAGGATCTGCTGGATGCGCTTGGCCAGCGCCGGGTCAAAGCCCTTGCGGACGGCCAGGGCGTCGTTGGGGAGCGGGTCGGACTGCCACACCACCTCGGTGGCGTTCTTGTCGAGCTTGCCCGACTCGATCATCGCGGTGCGGTTCCTGTCGAAGTCGGTGGCGCAGTCGACCTGGCCTGCCGCGACGGCGATCTCGTTGGCGGCGTGGGTCGCCCCGTCCGAGTACGCGAAGTACTCCTTCGGGTTGATGCCCCTCGTCCTGAACCAGGCCGACGGGATCAGCCAGCCGGACGTCGACCCGACATCGGCGAAGGACACGCGCTTGCCCTTCCCGTCTTCCGGCCACTTCTTGATCCCATGGCCGGGACGGCAGACGACGATGGCGTGGTAGATCGGCTTGCCGTCGTATTTCGCGGTGGCGATGGCGGTGACGCCGGAATCGTTGTTGGCGAGGATATAGCCCCACGGGCCCATCCAGGCCAGATCCACCTGATCATTGGCGAGGGCCACGGAGATGCCCGCCCAGTCGGTGGTGGCGACGAGGTCGAAGTCGCGGTCGAGCTTCCGCGCGACGTAAGCGAAGAAGGGCTCGTAGGCCTTCGTGGTCTCGGCCGGCGTGGGCTGGAGGGGGCCGACCCCGAAGCGGATCTTGCCGGCCGACTGCGCCGGCGCGACGGGCGTTCCCACGTGCATGACGAGCAAGGCCGCCAGCGCGATCAGGCGTACGCGTCGAATCGGTCGCATGTCCTCGGTTCTCTCCCGCCGGGGGGAAGCCGGCGCTGCCGGCGCCTCGACGAAGGGGTCGCTGCGCTGATCCGCCAGCGGCGCGAAGCTTACGCTCTTCGGGGCTGGGGTCAAATCGGATCTCTCGATGCTTGAAGCGCACACGCATCGCCGTTCGCGATACGTGGCGCCTCCGGCGTTTCGGCCTGGAGGTCTCTTGTCGTTCAGACGAGCAGGAGACTGGTAGGGATTCCAGCGGCGCGACTGGCTCTGGGTAGAGCGACGTCCACCTATCGCGCCGTCCCCGGTGTGGAAGACGATCTCACCCGCGTCGGCGTCGCGATT